>TARA_R110001606_G_scaffold98154_1_pt1 | contig 104698 bp, 86 predicted proteins | sample TARA_R110001606 | Tara Oceans TARA_R110001606 (sample SAMEA4398315) | marine metagenome | biome: Polar Biome; feature: [SRF] surface water layer (ENVO:00010504); material: water (ENVO:00002006), including particulate matter (ENVO:01000060) such as... | depth 5 m | reverse complement strand
AATAACACTCCTTTTGAGTTTTATCCCCCAGATTTTCCGCTTGATCCCTTAAAACTTAAGGCAAACTGGCTTAGATACAGAAAACTCTTTGCCAGTAGCAGCCAACAGGCCTGTTTCTTTGTTTCTCGTGAACACAACTATGTTGTTGGTATCCTGGTTAGCAACCAGTAGGAATTTTTCATCGGGCGAAAGCGTAAAATTACGGGGTGTCTCACCCCCTACCGGTTCATTACCTAAACTGGTCAGGCTTCCGTTGTCCGCCACTGCGTACATAGCTATGCTATGATGTCCTCTATTGGAAGCGTACAGAAATTTCCCGTCTGAAGTAATGTGTATGTCGGCATCGGAGTTTCTTTCGGTGAAGTCAGCCGGTATTGTGCTTTTTCTGTCAATTGCCTCAAACGTGCCCTTTTCAAAATCCGCTTTCATTGAAACAACCGAGCTCGACAGCTCATTGACTACAAAGGCCATTGCCTTTGTAGGGTGAAATATCAAGTGTCTCGGGCCATCTCCTGGCTGCAGTTCAAAAGCAACATGGGCTTCACCGAGGGTGCCATCGGCAGCGAACGGATAGGCAAGTATTTTGTCGATGCCAAGGTCCACTGCGTAGAGGTATCCGCCTTTGAAAATGCTGCAGTGTGCATGGGGGCCTTTCTGGTTGGGATCCACCGGCCCGTTGCCTTCGTGCTGGCGAATCTGAGGAGAGGTCTGCAAAGCAAGACCTTCACCGAGTTGGTACACTGCCAGATTACCGGAGCTATAGTTGGCCACGGCTATCTGTCTGCCTGACGGGCTAATATCAACATAGCAAGGGTGTGCGCCTTCGGTTGAAAGCTTGCTGACCTCCACAAGCTGGTTGTTTTCATGATCCCAGCTAAAAGAGCTAATGCCGCCCTCCTGGGTTTCGTTAACACTGAAAACGCTCTGTCTGTCTTTGCTAATCGCCAGGTAAGACGGGTTTGTGGTCTTCACCAGCAAGAGACTGTCGCTCAGCTCACCGGTTGCTGTGTTGAATTGCAACTGGTAAATGCCGTTGCTTCCGGCACCGGTATAAACCCCAACAAGAAGGTCTATTGTTTGTAGTTCCATTTTATCATCCTGGCCTTCAGTTTCCTGAGGCTTTTGTTGAGTGCATCCGGCCATAAAGGCGATCAAAACGATGAGCAATCCAAATAGTTTACTTCTTAGTTCCATAATATATTAGGTTAGTAACACGAATATAGCGGTAAAAGACGAAACCCTACAGGCTATGAAATCACCTATTTTGCAGGGTATTTTTCAAAGCCACTTTTTGCGCTTGAAATAAAGCAGCATTAGAATAAGCACTGCCCCCATTACTCCCCAAACCACAAAGTAGCCATAGCGGTACTTGAGCTCAGGCATATATTCGAAGTTCATTCCATAAATGCCCGCAATAAAAGTGAGTGGGATGAAAATGGTGGCCACCGTGGTCAGCACCTTCATCGTCTCGTTCATTTTCTGGCTGAGAGACGAAAAGTAGATGTTAGCAAGGCTCTCCAGGCTTTTACTTGTGGATTCTATCTCGTCCATGGCGTTTTTACAGCTGTTGAGCAGGTCATGAAAATACTTCTCATTTTCATTTTCGATGAAGTTGGTGCGGCCGTTGAGAATATTGGTTAAAGCCTCTTTGAAAGGCATCAACGATTTCTTGATCAGTTGCGTGTCCTTCTTGTACTTCTCCAGCTTGAGTAGTGTGCTCTGAGTGGGGTCTTTCAGCACCTCTTTTTCCAGTTCAGCTACTATCAAATTGAATGCATCGATGGTTTCAAAATAGTTGTCCAGTACGGCGTCCAGCAACTGCACCAGCAAAAAGTCACTTTTCCGGTGGCGAACCATGCCCAACTTCTCCCGGATCTTATACCTGATGTGGTCAAAATGATCCCCTTCTTCTTCCTGTAACGAAATGATGTAGTTCTTCCCCAGGATAAAGCTGATCTGCTCAATATTTAGCTCTTGTTGCTCGGTTTGCAGGATCGATTTCACACTAAAAAACAGGTACTTATCATATTCCTCTACTTTGGGCCGCTGGGTGGTGTCGAGCATTTGCCGCACCATCAGGCGGTCAAAAGACATTGCTTTCGACAGGTCTTCATAGAGCGACACCTCGTGCAGACCATGGAAATTCAACCAATAAGATTTTTTCGGATCAGGTGACTGGAGTGCTGAAAAGTCTTCTGGTTGATCCAGTTCCATGCAGTCGTCAGGGCTGTATTCAAACAGTTGAATGGCCACCTTCTCCAGCTTTTTCTTACCAATAAAAACTGTTTGGGCTTTTCCCTTTGATTCACTTTTGAGTGTTGAATACAGGTTGAAGGTAAGGTTGTCGCCTATCGTCCCGAGCGTCCGCAAGCCCGCCATAAGGATTTTGTCGGGCCTGGTAATATCAAATTGCTTCTTGTCCTTCTTCATTCACTGAAATCATTGATTGTCATTTCTTAAACTTACTACACTTATCCTCATCCCTCAAGCAAACCTAAAACTTAAAGGCTCCGAACAGGGACTTTCAGCTAATATAAGGCATAAAAAAAACCACCCGAAGGTGGTTTCTTATAGTGTCTTTTAATAAAAAAAGTATATCTATCGATTCCTTTTACTATCGCACTACTTCGACATTAACGGCGTTCATGCCTTTTTTGCCTTGCTCAACTTCAAAAGTCACTTCGTCGTTCTCACGAACTTCGTCAACTAGACCTGAAACGTGAACGAAGATGTCTTCACCGCCATTTGATGGCTTGATGAAACCAAAACCTTTTGAATTGTTGAAAAATTTTACTGTTCCTTCCATTGTTATTATTAATTGATTGTAATAAATGCTATGCTAGTGGCATTTTGGTAAAGGTAAAAAATCTGACTTGAGGGTAATTAATTAAGAAATTTGTGGGGTGCAAAGTTGAGAATTAACGACCTGTGGCCAGGCATATTTTACTATTACTGATTTAAATGCTGTGCAAGGTGGCAAATAGTGCGATTCAAAGCAAATAAATATTTGTTTTTTATTGCAGTCGATCTATAATGGTGGGCCTTTTGCCTTCTCACTTTTTCTGGCACGGAATCTGAACAAGCATTTTGGTGACTTAATTGGCGAGTTAGGATTTTGTTTGAATTTTTTTAATTGAGTTGATAATTTAAACCAACCTTACTGTTAGTTTTGTGACTGTAAAAGCGGTTGTTAATCGTTGATAAATATTCATTTACAGATTAAGAATTTTTATTCACGCTATGAGTGTCAAAATCCAGCAGAACATTGACGTGGTGCATAATATCACCAGGAAGGAATTCGAGCAAAATTACTATTATCCACAAAAACCTGTAGTCCTCAAAGGGCTTGTAGATGGCTATCCGGCCAGCAAGAAATGGAATTTCCAATTCTTTAAGGACGAAATGGGTGATATGGAGGTGGGTGTGTTCGACGGGGCACTGGAGCGAGCCGATCGTTCTTTTAAGAAGCCTGACTATTATCTGAAGTTCAGGGAGTACCTGGATGAAATAGAAAAAGGGCCGACAAAAAAGCGGTTATTTCTTTTTAACCCTTTTAAACAGAACAAACGCCTGTTCGAAGACTTCGAATTCCCTAAGATATGCTCCGGGTTCTTAAGGTCTTTTCCTTTCATGTTTTTTGGTGGCGACGGATCAGTAACCCGCATCCATCAGGACATGGATATGTCGTGCGTTTTTCTCACGCAGTTCACCGGAAAGAAAAGAGTAGTGCTGTTTGACCCCAAGTACTCAACTTTACTGTACAGATTTCCCTACAATGTGCACACTGCTGTTAACATTGAAAAGCCGGACTACGACAAGTACCCGGGGTTGAAATATGTTGAAGGAAGAGAGGCCGTGCTGGAATTTGGCGACACCATCTTTATTCCATCCGGCTGGTGGCACCATATTGAATATGTAGGTAGTGGCTTTAGTATGAGCCTTAGGTGCCTGAGCCCACGGGTGAAAGACCGTGTGCAAGGTGGCTGGAATGTGACAGTTGCTACCCACCTCGACGAATTGCTTCTTAAAATGAGGGGAGACAAGTGGTTTAAGCACAAGGAGAAAGTAGCTATCAACAATGCTAACAAAGAGATTGAAAAGCTTATAGCACAATAGCATTGCCTTTTCAGAAGTGAGGTTGTGCTTTTGAAAAATACAAAACCCTGTCATGTAGTATAGCAATACTATTTGACCGGGTTTTTAGTTGAGTCACCTCCTACTCTGAGCGCAGTGAATCCACCAGATTGGAGCTGGCCGCCCTAAGTGCCCGATAGCCTGTGCTAATCAATGCGATGAGCAAAGTGAGTCCAAAGCCTGCCGCAAGGATCAGCAGGTTGAAATCGACCCGATACACAAAATTTTGGAGCCAGTCGTTCATCAGCCAAAAAGCAACAGGAGCGGATATGACAAACGCTATTCCAAGCAAAAGCACGGTCTCCTTGCCGAAAATATACATGATCTGCCCCACGCTGGCGCCTAGCACTTTGCGCACGCCAATCTCCTTCACTCGCTGGTTAGCCACAAACGAAATAAGTCCGAAAAGGCCCAGCGCCCCTATGAAAACGGCCATACCGGAGAAAATAGTGAACAGCTTGCTAAGGTTCCTTTCTGACTGGTAGGCAGCACTGATATCGTCTTCTAAAAATGTATAGTCAAAAATAGCCTCAGGGTAAACTTCCAGCCATGCTTTGTCAATTTCACTGATCGTATTTTCCATGCCCGCCAAAGAGGATGCGCTGGCATCCAACTTGATATCAATGGCGAAAAAGCCAGGAGGATAATAAAGAAGAACCACGGGCTCCAGGTCACTGTGAAGACTTTGCACATGAAAGTCTTTCACCACGCCCACAATTTCTTTCTCTCCACCCCAACCTGATTTTATGCTTTTACCAATGGCATCGTGCGGACTCGAAATCCCGATGAATTTCAGTACCTGCTCGTTAACTATAATGCGCTTCAAAGAGTCGGACGGTCTGATGTTTCGGCCTGCAAGCAGCTCCAAATCAAAGAAGTCAACATAGTACTCGTCTACTACTTTGTAATTGGCGCTATAGGATTCCGTCACTCCTCCATCGGGATAGCTGAAATCGCCACTGGCGGTATTTCTGTCAATTGGAGAACCCATGCCGAATGTCACATCGGCCACCCCGCTAATGCTGTTAATCTTGTCACGAAGCTCCTCAATATCTTTTGGGTTGGGGTTGCTTAAATAGGTGGTAACAATTGCTTCTTTAGTGAAGCCCAGAGGCTGGTTTTCCATGTACCTGATCTGCAAAAACACAACCAGCGTGCCGATGATCAATGCCTGGCTGATAACAAACTGCACCACCACCAGCCCTCTTCTGACTGACAGTCCACCCGCATGCCTTCCTGAAATATTGTTCTTTATGGCCAGAATCGGATTCATTCTTGACAGCACCAGCGACGGGTACAAACCTGCCATCAGCGAAACCAGCACCACTACTCCTCCAAGAAATAGTATTGCATTGGGGTGACTGCCGAGGTCAACGGAAAGGCGATAACCGAGAATATCCTGTAACTGTATAAGAAACACTTCGGCCACAGCCAGGGCTAAAAACCCTGCGAAAAGTGTGATGAGTAATGCTTCGGAATAAAACTGAAACACCAACTGTCCTTTATGGCTGCCCATCACTTTTCTGATGCCTATTTCTTTAGAGCGCCTTACAGCCTGAGCAGTGGCAAGGTTAGTGAAATTGATACAGGCAGTAATGATCAGAAATGCAGCAATGGCGACAAGGGCCCACAAACGATCCATGTCTACCGCACGGCCGGCATAATTCCCATAGTCAGCATTAAGGTGGATATCGGAAAGCGGCTGCAAATCGAAAGAGGTTCTCGAAACCTCGTCTTCTGAATGATGCTGACTCCAAACCTCCGAGATGGTTCTGAGTAAGTTACTTTTTACTGCCTGATCCTTTACGAGCACAAAGCAGTTGGTGGCGCTACTCATGCTGCTCCACGATTTGCCTTCCTGATAGTAATCACTCAAATCAGCGATATTGTCGTAGTGCATCAGCAGATGAAAGGGAAAGTCGCTGGTTTTCGGCGGTGCTTTAAAGACGCCCCTAATGGTTAAACTAAGGCGAGCGTTGATCCAAATAACTTTTCCTATCACACTTTCCCAGTCATCACCCCTCACATCAAAGTATTTCCTGGCCCATTCGTCGGAAATAACCCCCGAGTTGGTCTCTTCTACGGCCTTAGCAAGGTCTCCGCTCAATGACGGAAAAGTGAAGATCTTGAAGAAAGAGGGCGTCACAAAGGCCATGTTCTCCTCTTCACTCAGCTTTTTGAGCTGTTTGTCGCCATCCCATGACGCTACTACACCTCCGTATTGATAATGCGCCATCGCTACTTCGTCAACGGACGGAGACTCCTCTCTTAGTGCGCTTCCAAAGGGATGCGGCACGTTGGTAGCATGATAAAGTTTGTTGGGCTCCTGAAACGAGCGGGTTACCCGGTAAATCTGGCTATAGTTTTCATGATGTTTGTCAAAGCTCAGCTCATACGACACGATCGAATAAACCACCAGTGAACAGCCAATACCCAGTGAGAGTCCCAAAATATTGAGAAACATATAACCAGGGTTTCTCCGGAAAGTGCGCAGCGTGGTAATGATATAATTTCTGATCATATCCTTGGCTTTTAAGAGGTGAAAAATGATTACTCTGACCTCAATGATTCGACTGGATTGACCCTGGCGGCGAGAAACGATCGGTAGCCGGTGCTTGCAAGTGCAATAACAAGAGATACGCTGATGGCCAATACAAAGAACACCGGACTGAACGGCGTGCTGTAGGCAAAGTCATCGAGCCAACCCCGCATGACCCAGTAGGTAAGCGGCGCTGCAACCACAAAAGCCACGCCCAGCAGCACAACCACTTCTTTGCTGAAAATGAAGATTATTTCGCCCATGCTGGCGCCCAGCACCTTACGAACACCAATTTCTTTGACCCGCTGGTTAGCCAGGAAGGAGATCAAGCCGTAAAGCCCCAGCCCCCCAATGAAAATAGCGATGCCTGAAAAGATGAGGAACAGCTGGCTGACGTTTTGCTCTGTTTGATAGCGGTCGGCAATCTGCTTGTCGAGGAACTCGTAATCGAAAATGAAGTCGGGATAGGTTTCGCTCCATACCTTGTCAACTTCAGCTACCAGGTTATCTATTTTAGCCACCGCATCACCGGCGGTAGAAAGCTTCACTCCCATTTCATAAAATGCATTGGGGTAATAGATAATCATGGCTGGCCTAAGCTCGGAGTGAAGTGAGAAAATGTGAAAGTCTTTTACCACACCCACTACTTCTTTGTCTCCACCAAAGCCCGTTCTAAGCTTTTTACCAATTGCTTCAGCTGGGTTATCGATGCCCATTATGTGCATGACCTGCTCATTGATAACGACGGCATTAAGCGAATCAGAAGGCCGTGTGCTTCTGCCTTCCAATAACTGTAGACCGTAAAAGTCGATATAATTTTCGTCAGCCACCTTAAAATTGGCGCTGTACTGATCGGTAACTCCGCCATCGGGATAGCTAAAATTAGAGTTCGAGTTGCTGCCGGCCAGCGGTGCACCCAATGAGAAAGTAACGTCCTCAATCCCACTCACACCCAGCAGCCTGTTTCGCATGGTTTCAAGTGTTTGCGGATGTTCCTGATCAGGGATATATACACTGATGATGGCGTCCTTCTCGAATCCCAAAGGCTGGCTTTGTATAAAACGCATCTGCATCAACACAACAATGGTACCTATGATAAGGGCCTGACTAATGGCAAACTGAATGACTACCAGTGCCCGGCGCAACGAAAGCCCCCCGGTGTGTCTGTCAGAAGTAATTTTATTTTTGATTGCCAGCACCGGATTCATTCTTGATAGTATCAGTGAGGGATAGAATCCGGCGAGCAGGGTGACAGCAAAAACCGCTGCGATAAGAAACGCCAGCATTTCTGTATTTGACAACAAATCAATCGACAGTCTGTAACCCAGTATTTCTTCAAGTTGGATAAGAAACAACTCAGCAATAGCCAGGGAGATCAGCGCAGCAATGGCGGTAATGATAAAGGTTTCGCTGTAGAACTGAAGCAAAAGCTGCCCACGGTGGCCACCCATTACCTTACGGATGCCAATTTCTTTGGAGCGCTTCACAGCCTGGGCGGTGGCCAGGTTTGTAAAGTTAATGCACGCCGTAATGATGAGGAACAAGCCTACTATGCCCAACGCCATGATCAGTCGCATGTCCATGGTGCGGTCGCCGTAGTTTTCGTACTCGCCATTGAAGTGCACATCGGACAGCGGCTGCAAACCAAACTCCAGCTCTTCCACAGCGTCTTCGTCGTAATACTTTTTAACGAACTCAGGAAAAGAAGCCAAGAGTTGCTCCTTATCGGTTTCGTTTTTAATGAGTACATAACAGTTGGTTGAGCTGCTGGTACTGTTCCACCTCGTGCCATCCTCGTAGTAAGGATTCATGTCCTTGAGGTTGTGGTAGTGAATCATGAGTTTGAACGGGAAGTCGCTGTTTTTGGGAGGCGCCTTAAATATGCCCTTAATGGTGACCGACAACTTGGAATTAATCGTTAACCTTTTGCCAATAACACTTTCAACCGTCTCATCTGTCAGGTCGAAATACTTCTTTGCCCACTCATCTGATATGACTGCCGAGTTGAGCTCTTCCACTCCCCTGGCAAGGTCACCCGACACTGACTCAAAAGTGAATACCTTAAAAAAATCAGGTATTACATACGCTATCCCAACATCCTCGCTGAGCCTTCTCAACTGCTGATCACCTTCCCAGGAAGCTACAATGGCCCCATACTGGTAATCAACTCTGGCCACTTCATCAATAAAGGAATAGTCTTCACGCAACGCCTTGCCCAACGGATGTGGTACTCCCGAACCATGTTCAACTTTGTCGGGCTGGTGGTCGGCACGTGTAATTCTATAGATGTGTTCAAAGTTCTCGTGGTGCTTATCATAGCTAAGCTCGTAGGTGATCACCCTGTAGATCACAAGGGAACAGCCAATGCCCAGGGCAAGGCCAAAAACGTTGAGCAGCATGTAGCTGATGTTTCTGCGAAAGCTTCTAATGGTGGTGATGAGATAGTTTCTGAACATGGTGCTAAAGTTAATAGTATGCCAGCCAGTTAAGAAAATGTTGTGCCATTAAGTTTAAGCTACTTATTGTCAGTCTGTTACGAATAGCGTATGAAAATATAGTTGGCTTAGGTGTTTGGTTTTGCTACAAAAAAGTGTTTGTTTTTGATACAGTTTTGTTCGTGACGTCATAGCATACTGCTGATACCGGTAATTGCGAGTGAGCCAGATCCTGATGGTCTTTGTGCTGGATCGGTGAGCGAATGTGGCAATCTGTTGGAGGTGACGACAAACTTAATTATCTGTATTTAACAGAAAGATTGCCACGGCACGGGAGTAATTTTACACAATAAGTAATTTCACCTGTGCCTCGCAATAACCGTAAAAACGAACACCGTTGCCCAATAACTATTAACTAAAATCAAATAACTACTAGCCACCAAATGCCCCTTCACCCATCCAAAATACTTATTGTAGACGACGACCGGGATGTGCTCACCACAGCCCGGATGCTCCTCAAGCATCACTATGAGGGGGTGAAAACGAGCGTGCATCCCAGTGAGGCCCTCGACCTGATGGAGCAGTTCCATCCGGATGTGGTGTTGCTCGATATGAACTTCCAGCGGGGAGAAAACACTGGTCAGGAAGGGCTGCGGGCTTTGACGAATCTGCTGGCCAAAGACCCGTCCCTCAAGGTGATTCTGCTTACTGCCTACGGCGACATCAACCTGGCTGTGGAAGGCATGAAAGCCGGTGCAGCTGACTTTGTGGTGAAGCCGTGGTCGAATGAAAAACTTCTGGCCACGATCCAGAATGCGCTGAAGTTGAAAGCCGCCGAAAAAAATGCAGAGAAGTACAAAGCGATTAGCACCGACATCACCGAGAGCGGCAAGCTGCTGGAGGAAGAACTTATTGGTCACTCGCCTGCATTCAAGCAGGTGCTGGCGACGATCAAAAAGGTAGCACCGACGGACGCCAACGTGCTGCTGCTGGGAGAGAACGGCACCGGCAAAGATGTGATGGCCCGCTACCTGCACAGCCTCTCCACCCGTAACAACCAGGTGTTTTTCAGGGTAGACACGGGTTCTCTACACGAAAAGTTGTTTGAGAGCGAATTGTTCGGCCATGTAAAAGGCGCCTTCACCGACGCCAAAGAAGACAAGCCAGGCAAGTTTGAACTGGCCGAAGGGGGTACGCTTTTTCTTGACGAAATCGGCAACCTCTCCCCTGCCTCTCAGGCCAAAATCCTGACTGCGCTACAACAAAAAACCATCACCCGGCTGGGCTCCAATAAACCCATCCCCATCGACTTCCGGTTGATCAGCGCTACCAACCAGCCGTTGGCACAAATGGTTGCCGACGGGGAGTTTCGGCAAGACCTGCTCTTCCGTATCAATACCATTGAAATTACCCTGCCCACCCTGAGAGAAAGACGGGACGACGTCCCCCTACTGGCCAGTCATTTCATCAGCCATTTTGCCAAAAAATACAGGAAAGGAGCGCTACAGCTTTCTGATGTGGCAAACAAGCAGCTGACCGATCACCACTGGCCGGGCAACATCCGGGAGTTGATGCACACCATGGAGCGGGCCGTGATTATGGCCGAGGGTTCGACCATCAACTACTTTGACCTGAGCCCATCCAAAACAGCGGCTGCTGACTCGCCACCGGAAACGCTGAACTTGCAGGAAAACGAGCTCAAGCTGATCAACGAAGCACTCAAAAAACACCAGGGCAATGTGACCCGGGCTGCCCGTGAGCTGGGCATCGACCGGCTGGCTCTTTACCGCAGAATGGAGAAGTATGGTATTAAATAGATTCCTTCTATGGCTCACCATTCGTACTGGCCTTGTACTGGCAACACTTGTGGCGATCGCCTACTCGTGGACGCAATTCGAGTTGGTTTATACGCCGATAGTGCTCTTGGTCGTGCTGATCTTTCAAGTCAACGACCTGTGGCGGTTTATCCGGCGAACGAATGATAACCTCACCCGTTTTTTGCAGGCCATTGAAACCAGGGACTTTACAGTCGGTTTCCGTCAGGACAAAATTGACCCGTCAGAAAAACGTCTGCACAAGGCCTTTCACCTGATCCTCGACACGATACAAGAGTCGGAGCTTTCCCGTCAGGCGCAGTACTTGTACCTGCAGGGCATTGTGGAGCATATCCCCACGGGCATTATTGCGCTGAACGAAAGAGAGCATATTGACCTGATCAATCCAGAAGCGCAAAGCCTGCTCGATATCCCCAACGTGGCTAACTGGAAAAACCTGAAAACGGAAAACTCCGAGGCGATGGCGCAGCTGCTGCAGCTCAGTCATGGCGAAAGTCGACTGCTGGAGATCACCATCAATGGGAACAAGAAATACCTGAGTGTGTCGCTCTATGCTTTCAAGCTGATAGACAAAAGCATCAGGCTGTTCACCATCAAGGACATTGCCAACGAGATTGACCAGAAAGAGCTGGAAGCCTGGATCAAGCTGACCAGGGTGCTCACCCACGAGATCATGAATTCGGTGACTCCCCTCTTGTCGCTGACGGAAACCATGATCATGGTGCTAAAGCAACCCAATGGCAAAGCCAAAAAGGTGGCTGACCTGACGGACGAAACGATCAGCGACATGGTGGAATCGCTGGAAACGATACAACTGCGCAGCAAGGGCCTGCTGCAATTTGTGGAAGACTACCGCAAGTTTACCCGGGTGCCGGAGCTGCAGCCGGCGCCTATTGAGGTGAAAAGCATGATCAGCTCCATCAACCTGCTGATGGCCTCAGAACTACAAAAAGCCGGCATTCAGGTGCAAATGCCCGAGCAAAGTACAGACCTGACCATACAAGGTGACCGCAAGCTGCTGGAGCAGGTGTTCATCAACCTGCTGACGAACGCCATTCATGCCCTGGAGGGAAGTGAAGCCCCGCTCATTACCTGGCGCTTTGAACCGGGGGACCGCTGGGTGGACATAGCGATCAAAGACAACGGCAGCGGCATCGACCCTGACAAGCTGGAGCAAATTTTCATTCCTTTCTTTTCTACCAAAAAGGACGGCTCGGGCATAGGCCTTAGCCTCAGTCGACAGATCATTTACCGCCACAAAGGCCGCATCCACGTGTATTCAGAAAAAGGAAAATTTACAGAGATGGTGGTGAGGCTGCCGGTGCGGTGAATAAGCAACAGGCTAAACGAAGTGGTAAAACCTTTTCTCTGATACAACGCATTTATCTTTCACGTCTAAGAGTTCGATCAGTTCATTTGGGCTGACGATCAGTTCAGAAATAACGATAGGCAATGCTTTTTTGGCATTAAGCATAATTGCAACATACTCCAGATCAAACGCAGCGCCTCTGCTCCGGATAATGTGTTTAAAATGCATAATTGTTTTGATCTCTTTTCTCTCAATCAATTGGCCTCTAACCGTTAGCCCGTGGTCAGGCTCAATCATAATGACCAAATTCTTTTCAGTTCTAAAGAATTTGACGAAGTTGACCCAGCCTGGAATTTGAAAAGAAAGGATGACTAATGCGCCGATCGTAAGGAGAACTGGCGTTAGATCGAACATAATATCGGATTGATACTCAAACGATACTTTCAAAAGATACAGGACAAAGAGTAGGTAGAAAAAGGAGAACAATATCGAAGGATAGTGTGGAAATAGATCAAGCTTTCGAACAATTTGGCTTTCAGAATTCATGCTCATTCAAAGGTATTATGGTACCGATCCTCTTATATCGTCCTTTTATTCTCAACAGTTATTTCAGATCCTTCTGCAAGCATAACTGACGTTGGTTGGAGGTTGGAAAGTTCGCCAAATTCAGTTCCATAAACCAATCCGAAGTTGACGTCTATCTTGTATTCAGAAACTTCATAACAATCCCACCTTGGGTGAGTTACTTCATACTCAAGAGATGAATTCTTCCCGGCCTTTGTATATCCCCAGTAATGCTCAGTGATAAATTCAGATTCAGAACCCCGTGCAATAATTGTTGGATCAAGGGCTGCTTTTACCGAAAAGGAATTCTCTTCTCCGTTAAGAGACCAACAATATTTTACTGTTCTGCTATTTTCTTGCTCTCGCCATTCATAAGACATTTTCATTGTCTGGTAGTGCTCCTTATAAACTTCATTCGCTACAAAAGTCAGCGCTGGTTTGGGAACGATTTCCTTTATAAAAACCACTCCTCTTTTCCATTCGCCTTTATCATTAAATCTGACATAGAATCTCAGATTTACCTCTTCGAAGTTGCGATGAAATGGAATGGGTATTCCAAGTAGCCTGGTGTTCAAAAACATAAACCCGACAAGGCTGACATAACAGGTACCGTTCCACAAATCCAATTCAGTTTTGGGTGGAATATGTCTGGCCAATACTTTTGGATCGATTGCGTAATTCGCAATAGCCAGTTTTCTCCATTCTGCCTTGAGGAAGCTCATATGCGGTTGTGTAATGCTAGTTAAAGTCCAAGTAAGAATCGCAATTATGGTCTGTGTATCGACCCTTACATATTATGATCTTGTGGTGCGACATGTTAGCTTGCCATATCGAATTCTGAATAATTACCTATCTCTTCTTGGATATCAATGCAACGGCTTTCAGTTCCTTGTCCTGTTGATTGCAAGTCAACTATTCTCCCACCATCGGCTTCCCTTTCCATCAATTCGCTTCTCTAACCGGGTGGCGGAACAAAATAATGCCAAAACATGCCGCAAATGCTGCGTAAATGACCCCAGTTACCCACATAAGGTAGGAAGCGTGTGGATTTGACATCAGCACTTTCACCAGGGCCAGTCCGGCAATGAGAAAGTGAGTCATATTGGCTACGGCAACCGGCCGGTTGTATATCCCTCCTATCAGGCTGCCTTTGCTCATCCAGTTGAGCATGGCAAAAGCGAAGTACAAAGCGCCCAGTATTTGCATCAGCAGCAGTGCGGTATCACTCTCCTCCATACCGGCATAATTCAATAAGGCGTCGGGCATAAAAGTCAGGGCAATACCGGCAGTCCCCAATATAACCGCTGCCAGTGTCATGATAATTTTGGTGTTCATATTTTCGTGCGCTGAGATAAAAGGCGGAATATACTGTACAAACGCCTATTCCACCATGGGTAAAGCACTTGTTTCGCAATGCCTGAAGAGTTTTGTTGGGGATAGCGAAGAAAATGAGATGAACACCCCTGTGAGTATCAATACAGAAAATAGGGCTGATTCTGTTCGGTATTAGATCGGCTCCGAAATGAAAAGATTGCCGCAGCTGCGACTTAAATCCCGGACACAATGCGTAGGCATTTGCCGCAGCCTCGCAATGACGGTCACCTTTGGGGTTAGTTCCTACTAAATAGGAAGGTGGCAACACTCCCTGTCGCCCCTTCCTACGGGACTCATCAAGACGGGTATGGTGGCACTGAGGCAAACTTTATGGCTTAATGGGAATTGCAAAACCCCACAAGAGAGCTACCGTTGCTCAGTCCCGTATGGACGACACACCGGTAAGCTCACCATCTAACGTCTTTTTTTCGCCAAGTGCCGTAGGTACGACACATATCCTTGCCAGCAAGTCCACTACTTCGTCTGGAGTCTATGCTCCTTCATCAGCCTGTAAATCGAATAGATACCTGGAATCATGGGCAGAAAGGCGGTCCACATCCCGGAAAAATAGTAGCTACCAGTTGTCTTGTAGTAGTAGTTGGGCATGTCGGCCACCTCTACACCGAGGATGGTCTGTGTAACGTCGTTCACATTGCCCGCCTCAATGCTCGGTGTCAGCAATGGAAAGACATAGTGGGTGAATTCGGCCACGCCCGGCCCGATGAAGATGAACCAGGCGATAAAGCCTGCCAGCGGCACACGGTAATAAAGGCCCAGTGAAGTTAATGTGTAGACCGTCGGGCCCACAAGGGCAAAAACGAGCAAAAAGCTCCTTTCTGTCCAGGGGATTTCGAAAAGCCGACTCATGGCTGGGGCAAATCCGGTTTCATATTCTTCAATGATGTGAATTTGCAGACCTGCCACTGTGAGCAAAAACAACGGCAAAATGATTTTTGGATCAGTAGGATTCTTAAGGTAGGTGAAATACCAAAACAGGAATCCGACGAGGGCAGATCCTCCTACAATGATCACTGGCGGAAGCCCGATGTTGATATAGCCAATCGTTGGCATGACAATACAGAAGGCAATGACAATGACCAGGCTAAAAATTCTGGTTGATTTCGATGTTTGCATGGTTGTAAAAAGTTGGTTGATACAAACTTTCTAAGAAAAGCTGAACCATCTTTTTACAAATGTTAAAAAATCACTTCTTCGCCCTAATCCGACTGAGAGTTACCTGTGTGACTCCTAAATAGTTAGAAAGGTCGCCCAGGCTGATCCGTTGCAGAAGCTGCCCTTCCTCCGCTACAAAGTGGTTATAGCGTTCAGTAGCATTGTCTTCCAGCATTTCGCTCACTCGGTTCATCATCTTGGAGGCTGCCATGGACACCAGCCTTCTGAAAAAAGTCTCTATGCAATGGTGCTTTTCACAGAGCTGCTCCAGGTCAATCCCACTAATGCAGGTGATAGAAGTTCTTTCTAATGCCAGCATGCTGTAGTTGGATGGTGCTCCGGTTACAAAGCTATCGATGACAGTTAACATGGAGTGCTCAGCGAAGAAGCGCATGACGAATTCTTTATCTTCGCTGGTGAAGAATGTCTTGGTTAGTCCTTCATCGACAAAGCACAGGTGGCGACACACCTCACCCCGTTTCAAAATGAAGTCGTTTTTTTCAATCGTTCGGCTCTTTAGCTTTTTCAACAAATCCTCCGAAGCTTCCTTATCGAGTGGCGAGAGCCTGTTGCAAAAACCTAAAAAATCGATCATAGCTGTTCCAGTGTTTATGCAGAGTGCCAGCAGCTCAGGTTCTGGTATTCACTATCTGGCATACTCTAGAAATATAGCGATAAATAGGGAGACTTCACATTGTTTCTACCTGCAGCCAATGCTTACATAGCATGGGAGGTAGCTGCGCTCCTTTCGAAACGGACCCAGTTGCTAATAACAGGGGACATTTGATAAAAATTAAAATCAAATGCGGATTTGCAGATGGCTCTCGCCTGATGGGTTGGTGTTGCCGGGCACAACAAATGCAATCTGCAAAATTGGTCTTGTTACCTTACTCCTCTTTGGGCTCAAAAATTGCCCAAAAGTGCTGAAAATCAGTTTAATGTCTTTTAAATGTCTTTGGCTATGACGGTTCATTTACGTTATTTTGCAGCTACTATCTCCAAACCAACGGATCAATTAATAACCTTTTCGAAGCCGTCTGGTTTATGATATATCGTTAAAAATTTGTATTATATAGTGATCTTTTGACAAGGGTAAGCTATGACTTTTGATCAGAAGAGACTTCGATCTATCCGACCTTAGTTCAATCAATGCCTCGTTTCAGATGTTTCACTTTGTTGTGTCTTTCCTTGTGCATCAGCAGCACAGGTCTAAGCCAACTGTCGACAACCGATAGTCTTGAGCAGATATTGACGAGGTCAAAAAATGAAGCAAAAGTTGATGTTCTCAATCAGCTCACCTACGAGTTCATCACTGTCGATAATGAGAAGGTTCAACAATATAATGGACAGGCGATTGAATTAAGCAAGAAGATTGCCTATCGCAAGGGAGAAGCCATAGCCCATACGTACAAAGGTGTTAATGAATACCTCTCCGGCTTTCTTGCTCCCGCCCGTGTTAACTTGCACAAGGGCTTGCGACTGTCGGAGCAGATCGGAGACGAGAAAAACGTAGGCTACTCGTTTCTCCAGCTTGGCAATCTGTCTCTGGAAGAAGTAGCCACCGACTCTGCTTTGTATTTTCTCAACAAAGCTCTGTTCTTTTTTAGCGATGAGTCAGATCCTGCCACCCTTTCGAAAATTTACCGAAATATGAGTGCTGCCTACGGGCAACAGCACAAAATTGACGAACAGCAAACATACCTCGACAGCGCTATTGCCATACGCAGGAGACTGCCTAAAAAAGCATTGCTGATCGAAGCCCTTCTGCTAAAGGCGAATAACAGCATCAGGAACAATAATGTAAGTTCGGCTGACAGTATCCTTTCGGATGCTGAAAAGATTGCGGCCAGTGCCAACGAGTATGAGGAAAGCCGTTTCGACATCCTTCATATCAAAGGATTGATCCTTTTTAAAAAGAGCGACGTGGACGGCGCAATGATCCTCATGGATTCCGCTAGTAGTTATTTTTTGGAAAAGTCACTCATCCGCAAATATATCACCCTGCAAATCGACGTCAGTCTGGAATTTGCCCACCGAGCTGAGTACGAGCTAGCCCTTGATCATTTGTATCCCGCCCTTGAGCTCTGCAAGCTGCGTGGTTACAATGCAGAAGTTCGCAGCATTATCACCACCATGGGATGGATCCATTATCGGTTGGGCGATTTCCCTCAAGCCGTTGTGCTGGCAGATGAAGTCATAGCTTTGCAAGCTAATACCCAACTGAAGGCCGAAATCGGCACGTCTTTTCTACTAAAGGGAGCCACACTAACAGAATTAGGCAGGTTTAATGAGGCACAAAACAATCTGGACTCAGCATTCAATGTTTTTCAGGCAGTTGATGCCAAAAGGGGCAGCAGCGACGCCCTGATGTATTTGGGTTATCTGAGGGTGAAGCAACAGATGTATGAAGAGGCACTACTCTATTACGGCCGGAGTCTCGATCTTGCTGAAGAAGCTCGTTCAGACTACAGCCTTGCGCAAGTTAACTGGGGGCTAGCTGATGCCTACTTCAAACTAAAAAAATTCAAGGAGTCGACTCACTTCCTTGACAAGGCTGAGTACTATTGCGGTTTGACTGAAGCCAATGAGATATTGATTATGTGCTTCAACACCCGGCGGGACCTGCTGGCTGCTCAGAGCCAATTCGAAGCCGCCCTGGCCTACTCTATAAAGGCCAGTCAGTTAAAGGACTCACTGCACAAATCTGATATAAGCAGAAAGTTCGCCAACCTTGAAAAGATGCACCAGATCGACCAGCGAGACAGGGACATCAGGGCATTGCAACAAGAAAAGCTGTTGGCTGACAACCAGATTGCCCTACAGAAATCGAAGCTGGATCAGCAGTTTCTGCTACTGATCGTGGGACTCGCCGGCCTCGCATTGCTCAGCTTTGTGGCCATTGCCTACTATCGTTTCTATAGAAGAATCAAGGCATTGCACTCCACTATTGTGGAAAAAAACCAGCGCATTCAGGTGCAGTCGGAGGAGCTTGCTGCTAACAACGAAAGGATCAGCGAGCTTAACCGGGGTCTCGAACAGCTAGTGGAGGAAAAAACAAACGAGCTCGTGAAAACGAACCAAGAGCTTGTTAAATATAACAATGAGCTGGTGCAGTTTTCGTATACCGTCTCTCACCATATTCGTGGGCCAGTCGCCCGGCTGCTCGGCTTGTCCGATTTGGCAAGCAGAGAGCAAGATGACACAAGTTCAAAGCAACTGATCGGGCTAATGGGCACCACGGCAGAAGACCTGGATCAAATCATTAAAGACTTAGGGCAGCTCCTGGACCTAAGAACGACACCCAGTCATTACCGTGAGCCTGTGGACCTGGAAAAGGAGTGGCAGGAGAGTATTCGCTCGTTGAAAGAAAGTCTCACCGGGAGTGAAACAATTGAAAGCGATTTTTCGACACTGCCCAAGGTATTCACGGTTCAGTCTATGATTCAAAGCATTTTTCATAATCTGCTCAGCAACGCTATCAAGTACCAGTCGTGGGACAGAAGCCTGGTGGTAAAAGCAAAAAGTTGGGAAGTCGACGAAAGTGCAGTCATACAAATCACCGACAATGGGCTGGGGTTTGACGCTGTGCTTTACAAAAAACAGCTATTTAAGCTCTACAAGCGATTTCACACGCACGTAGAGGGGCGTGGGATAGGCCTGTACCTCGTAAAAGCCCAGCTTGAGATATTGCACGGGTCGATAGAAGTTGAGTCAGCGCCCAATGAAGGTACTTCCGTTACGATCACAATTCCACTGGAAGGCAAGAAACAAGTGCTTGCCAATAAGCTATTTGACACCACCGAAAACTGATCTAAGGAGTAAGGGAGATCAACAGTATTTGTTGCCTGGTTCATCAGTGTTCTTTCCAAAGTAACAAGGCCGATGCGGGAGAAGCAAAGCAAACCCCAAAAAAATACCCACTGGTGAAGATTCAAAATCCACAAGCCAGCGGGTATTCTGTATTAGAAGAAAACGTTTCCTATTTTAACGGTACTGATGCCTTCAGCTTCTCCCATGCTATGGTAAAGCTATCCCCTGCCACCGCATAAGAAAGCGACTCCTGCATGTCGGCTGCCATAGGTGTGGTTTTCACTATGAAAACATCACTCTCTGGCTTTCTGGTACTGGTGCCGTCTCTGTTAATACCCCATTGCCCCACTTCTTTGTTGAATATCACCTGCCATTCCTTTTCACTCGGAATGATGTAGATGCTGTACTTGCCTTTGGCAAGTTTGTTGCCACCTACCGTGATGTCTTTGTCGGTTTCAAAGGTGGTAGCATTATTGGCTCCTGCTCGCCAAACTTTGCCGTAGGGCACAAGTCCACCCCAAATCTCTCTGCCATTTGCAGAAGGGCTGCTGTACTCGATGGTAATGTTTGCATCGCCAACCTTTCCATTGGCGGTCATTTTGGGGCTTTTTGGCTGCGCCTGGGCATAAACAATTGCAGCAAAAACAAAAAGGACTGAAAGTCCGAAAGCTCTAATTGAAGTACTTTTCATGTTGGATAAGTTATGAGTAAACTGAAAATAATTGTAACCGGTTGGTTCCAAAGGGAAGATACGATAATTACGAGAAATATCTTAACCAAAACGCTACAACCTATGCTCCAATAAGCTCAGCCCGAGCTTCCGGTTATGGACAGGCAACTCCTCACTATCGGGCGTAATATAGTTCTCGACGAAAGTGAAGCCGAATCCCTGATAATAGTTGACAATGGTAGGGTTGTTTGCCCAGGTATCCATTCTTACAGCGCTAAGACCTTTGTGCCTGGCATGGCTCTTCGCCCAATCCACTATTTGGCCAAAGAGCCTTTGTCCTTTGAAAGCTGGGTTGACCACAATACGGTGCAGATAGACAGCATCACCCTGATCCATGGCTCTCCAAATGAGCTTGTCAGAATATGCCACGCTAAACACGATAAGTATATCGGCTCCGGCAACCACCTTATATTGATTGCCCTGCTCAATGTCTCTGATGATCGCTCCCTTGTCGTAGTTGCGCCAGACCGGATAGCCTTTTGCTTCCTGGTACCTGACTGATTCGTCAAACAGCTGGAAGATAAAAGGCAGGTCGGATAATTTTGAGTTGGCAACTTTCATTTGAGCAGTGCAGTGTCGAAAGATAAAAATTGCCAGACAATTTCTACAGACAATTCATACCCTTAATTGCCTTCTACTCCTCTCCCACATGCATTTTATAAAACTTCCACGCCTCTTTCGCCACCTCACGGCCCAGCTTAAGTCCTTCGATATTGTCGGATTGGATATGATAGCCGCCGAGCACCCTGGAGATGCCAGCCATTTCAGCCGTTTGGGTGAATGTTGGAAACCTTAAAGTGATGGTATCACCCAGGTTGTCGGGCTCTGTCATGGCACCCGCCACCAAAACCGACTCGGAGCCAAATTCGTCGCTCCCTGTCCATAGCTTCAACGCTTCAGCACATCCCCCACTGATGGTGCTATGGCCGGATACATAACTGGGAAACGGCGGACAAAGAAAGGTTTCAGGAGAATAAGGCCGCCACTGGTTGCCCACCATCTCTATCATTCCCTTTCCTTCACCACCCCAGGCTTTGATCTTTTGGTCGTCGTAGTATTGATGCACCAACGCATAGGGTCTTGCATAATCGTAGAACATCTTTGAATCCCATGAAGCAATAAAGGCGTCCATGGCTACCACCTGATTGTAGAAGTACATCTTCACATCCTGGTCAAGGGTATGGTTGTCCCGCACAGACACGTCCTGAGCAAATTTCAACCAGTGGCCAGCCTGCTGCACCGACTGCGGCCCGTCCCGCATAAATTCCACAAGAGCCTTTTGCTCGTCGGTAAGGTTGGCCTGCATATCTATCACCTCCCACACCTCTTTTTCCAGTTGTTCAGACCCTACCATAGGTGGTGGTCCCGGGCGAAACTGGTCACCTGACTTCAGCGCCACTGGCTTTACTTTGTCCCAAAAGGGTGTGAGGCAGCCAGGCGCATACTTCCCTCCTTTGCCGTCTGAAAAATATTTGGGCTGCCAGCGATTCGGATCTTTGTTTTCATCAACGGGGTTTACCGGCGCATAGCCAGTATAGTCGAAATAGGGCTGACCACCGGAGCCCTCTTCCTCCGCATATTGGTTGGCGCCATCGCCTTTTCGTGCTTCGATCACTGCTTTGGCAGCCAGGTTGCCTATTCCCTCGGGCGTGCTAGCATCAAGTGACTCGTTATCTGGATCAAGCCCCAATTCTTTCATGAAATCCCGAAACATGGGCTCGTCGGAAAAATAATATTCATTCATTGCCCGGAAAGCTGCGTAGCTGATAGCAACCTCTTTATTTTTAAGGGTTTGCTCATCGGCAGGTCTTCGTTCAACTCCGGAAAGGTAAACAGGCGTTGCTTTTTCGTCGTAACGGGACCAAGCGTCAAAAACCGACACGAAGATCAATCCCAGGAAGCGGGAGGTTATAGTAGGACGTGGCTTGAACTTCTCCGTGTCATTGGCGGTAGCTTTTAAGGCCATTTTGCCCCATTTATAGGCAACATTGTCGGCGCCAATCGGCTCCGGCTGTTGGTTTGAGGATGTTTGATTGTTTTGTTGACAGCCGTGTAACAGTGCTATGAACAGGAAGAGGGTAGAAAATCTTTTCATGACTGATGGTCAGCGTCGACCGGCCAATGATGGCAATGCTCATTTAGCCAGGCAAAAGCTTCAATACGTTTTTGAGTAGGTATTAAGCGGCTATTTTATCGAATTTAGATCGGAATGTAAAGGAATATCGGCGATGCATCCTTTTTTTATCCAAAAACAGTGGAAGTCGTGATTTTTCAGATCAGTCAAACCGTGGGTTCCAAAACGCCCATCGGGTGGTGAGCCTGAAAAGCATGAGAACAGATTCGGTTTTTTTCCGGGCAGAAAAGCGTTTGTAGTGTAATAGCCTTAACTTTAAAACATGCAACGCTCAGGCCACGCCGATCTTCCGCTTCACTATGGCACAGTGCCTCGCTGGCTGGCGGAACGCATGTCACTGTTAGGCGGCGCCATAGTAGAGGCCATTGTGCTGGAGTATGGCAAAGCAGAGGTGATCAAGCGGCTGAGCGACCCTGCCTGGTTTCAATCGCTGGGCTGTGTGATGGGTATGGACTGGCACTCATCGGGTATTACAACCTCTGTAATGGGTGCTTTGAAGTCATCGATCAACCCGATTTCAAAAGAGCTTGGCATCTACATCTGTGGAGGCCGGGGTAAGCACAGCCGCAACACTCCCAACGAGCTCATGGCTATTGCCGACAAAACAGGGCTCAACGGGGCTGAGTTAGTACGTAGCAGCCGACTTTCGGCCAAAGTGGACAACACAGCTATTCAGGATGGATTCCAGATTTATCTTCATTCTTTCGTGCTGACAGACACAGGAGAATGGTCTGTTATCCAGCAGGGCATGAATGATGCCACCGGCTATGCCCGAAGGTACCACTGGCATTCATCTGAATTGAAAAGCTTTACCGAGGAGCCGCATACTTTCATCTACGGACGAAATCAGGGACAGATACTTAACCTCACACATAAAGAGGCTCATGCTTCAAAGGACGGAATCATCGCTATTTCAAAGGAAAATCCTGATAAGATGCTTGCCGAGATCAAAAAGATCAGGCTTCCTTCCCACCATGATGTGCAAGCGAAGGATGTCGACCTCAAACGACTGGGTGCTGTGCTGGTGCTGGCGCAGAAGTTGCCTACACATGATTTTGAAAACCTGCTGCTTCTTGAGGGCCTTGGTCCACGTACGCTCCAATCGTTAACCCTGGTGAGCGAGGTAATCCATGGCACCCCTTCCCGCTTCAGCGACCCCGCCAGGTTCAGTTTCGCTCATGGTGGAAAAGACGGGCATCCTTTTCCTGTGCCGACTAAGATATACGACGAGAGCATTGACGTGCTGCGAACTTCAATTGAAAAAGCAAAGCTGGGCCACAGCGACAAGTTGAAAGCATTGAATTCGCTGACAAAAGCATCACAAGCACTGGAAAAAGACTTCGAGCCAACAGGCAGTCTTGACGACGTAATCAAGCAGGAAAGAGAGAATAGCTGGCGCTATAGTGGTAGAACCGTGAAAGGCAAAGCGAAACCGCCGAAGGGCTTACGAGGTGGGCAGCTGGGGTTGTTTGAGTGAATGGCCCGGCATTGTTGTTTTCAATCAGTTAATTCATAGGCAAATACACCGTTTTATATGCTATCTTAAATATAAATTGATGTACTATGAGAACTACTCTGGATTTACCCAACGGGCTAATTGATAAAGCCATGAAGATATCCGGCGCAAAAACCAAAAGTCAACTGGTAACGGAAGCCCTGGAGGAGATGATTAACCGAAATCAAAGGTTAAAGCTCATATCATTTAAAGGGAAAATTGACCTTGACATTGACCTCGATCAGCTACGGGAACGAGAATGAGACTGAGTGCCAAAATATTAGTCGATAGCTCTATCTGGATTGTCTTCTTCAGGCTGGGAAATTACGAAAGGCTGGAAACATACATACGGGAAGACCTTGTATGCACAAATGAACTTATTTTAACAGAGCTTATTCCACCCCTGGAGAAATTAAAGCAAACGGACGTAATCAATAGTCTGCATGCTATCCCGTTAGTTGAGTTGGATATTGATTGGTCTCTGATAAGAAAATATCAGTCACTGAATATCAGCAACGGCGTAAACAAAGTGGGGATAACCGACCTGATCATTGTTCAGCAAGTTATTGAGCACAATTTGACGCTATTGAGTAAAGACAAACACTTTGGGCTTATGCAACATTACCTTTCGTTCGATCTGATTCGGTGACGGGCTTTGCCGAAAAATTAATTATTTCACCACAAGGTAGACGACGTTTTAAAGTTGAAGGCAGCACTCAACTCTTGCCCTTATCTTTTTACCCAAAAGCTGCAACCCAATTCTTTTTTAAACGTCTAACAATCTATTAAATATACATTTAGGGTTTTTATGTCTTTCTATTTTATATACATTTAGGACATTAAAGGCAAATGTTATGAACAACTACCAATTGGGCGAGTTTGAAGAGGTTGTATTGCTGACTGTGGCCATCCTGAATGATGACGCCTATGGTGTCAATATCAAGCAGGAAATTGAAATGCGAATGAAACGCAAAGTTAGCACGGGTGCTATGCAAACGGCCCTTCGCAGAATGGAAGCCAAGGGCTACCTGGCCTCCGAGTTTGGCGAAGCGACCGCAGTAAGAGGCGGCAAGAGAAAGCGCTACTTTAAGATTACCCCTTTTGGTGTAAAAGCCCTGGAGCATTATAAAGAAACAAGAATGAGCCTCTGGGATGCCATACCTGGCGCTGTACTTGATTTGAAGATCAGTGGAAGATAGGAAAGCAAAATATTACCCACCTAGTTGGGCCACCAAATGGTTTCTTTGGTTCTGTCATGCCGACTTTGCCGAGGATATACTTGGTGACCTGGAAGAGGAATATCAATTCCATGAACCAGCAGCAAACAAGCTAATGGCCGACTTGTGGTTTGTGAGGCAGGTGGCTGGTATGATGCGGCCCTCGCTGTTCAAGCCGTTTCTCCCCTTTTTGAAACTCAACAATAAATTGGATATGATTAAGAATTACATCAAAATCGGACTGCGCAACCTCACCAAATACAAGGTGAGTACCGCTATCAACCTGCTGGGGCTTTCCACCGGCATGGCTGCTTTTATCCTCATCGCCTTGTTTGTAAAAGACGAGCTCAGCTACGACCGCAACCATGAACATGCAGATGAGATTTTCAGAATAACGATTAAGAACTTCTCTGGCGACGGTGAGACACTGTCCCGTCATTGGGCATTTGCCTCCGCTGGTCATGGCCCACGCATTAAGGAGGACTTCCCACAGGTGACTCATGCGACCCGCTTCTTTCCCTGGGCTTTCCCGGACGTTATTTATGGAGATAAAAGGCTCCCAGGCGAGCAGGTTGTGTTTGCCGATCCCGACGTTTTTGACATCTTCACCTTCCCTTTTCTCCAGGGAAACAAGGAGTCTGCCTTCACCAACGAGACTTCTATGGTTATCTCCGAAGATGCTGCCATCAGAATCTTTGGCAACGACTGGAGGGAGCAGGACATTGTTGGCAAGAGCGTGAAAATTGAAGCCAGAGGTGCCGGACTATCGCTCCAAATCACCGGGGTGATGGAGAATATGCCCCGTCAGCAGCACTTTCACTTTGACTACCTTGCTCCATTCGCCATTTATGAAAACGTCGTCAATAACCCGGACGTCACGAACAATGTAACAGGTAACTACAACTACCTGACCTATGTGCGGCTCAGCGATGCCGCCGGTGCTCCAGCAGTGGAAGCAGGCGGGTCTGCTTTTTTTGACAAGCACATTGCCGATATCCGGGGGGTAAAAGCCCATAACTACTACGGACTCGTGCTGCAACCTCTCACTGACATTCACCTCACCTCTAATATTTCGGGGGAAATAGAAAACAATGGCAGCATGTCGCAGGTAGTGATATTCTCTGTGATCGGTATGCTGCTCATCGTGGTGGCTTGTATAAACTATATGAACCTGGCTACTTCACGGTATACCCGAAGGATGAAGGAAATCGGCGTTCGTAAATCAATTGGCGCTTCAAGAGGCTCGCTGATCAGCCAGTTTCTTACTGAGTCGGTCATACTGACATTGATTTCGTTTCCTCTTGCAGTTGGCCTGGCCACCATCGCCTTGCCGTCGGTGAATGACTTTATGGACAAGCAGCTCACCATCAATTTTCTTCAGGACTTTCAGCTGTTTTTGACTGTGTTCGGTTTGTTGGCTCTGGTTGCCATGCTGGCCGGCATTTATCCTGCCATTTACCTTTCGGGGCTGGATACTATCCGGTCGCTCAAGGGGGAATCAACCTTCAAAACTGGAAAGATAAACTTTCGGACAGTGCTGGTTACATTCCAGTATGTGGTTACGATCGCTATTATCTTCTCGCTGGCGGTTCTCGATGCGCAAATGGGATTTATATTCAACTCTGATCCAGGCTTCGACAAAGAAAGTGTGCTGGATGTTTCGCTATCGAACGATATATATCCCAAAAAAGACGCTTTCCGAAATGAGCTGCTTGCCAATCAGAACATCACTCACGCCTCCTTTGTGTCCCGGATTCCGACAGGTAACCTGCTCGACTCTCAGGGAGCCAGCATCTTTCTCGGTGATTCGCTTACACCGGTGAATTTCAGACTTCCTTACATCGTTGCCGATGAAAATTTCATCACTACTTACGGGATAGAAATGGCTGCCGGCAATGACTTTGAAAGGTATATGGACTCCGACTCCATTGGTTATTTTATTGTCAATGAGGCAGCAGTAAAGGCAATGGGTCTTGCCAGTGCAGAAGGAGCCATCAACCGTTCGATGAACTATGGTGGCACTGACGGGAAAATCATCGGCGTGATGAAGGACTTCCATTTTGAATCGCTTCATAGCGAAATAGGCCCCATGATCATGGTGAAGAATGATAATTACCGCAGGATTTCTCTCAAAATAAACCCCGTAAACCTTTCAGAAACAATAGCTTTTGTGGAGCAGACCTGGGCCAAATTTGACCAGAAGAATACCATCAACTACAATTTTGTAGACGAGTCGTTCGAAAACCAGTATCAGGGTGAGGAAAGGCTCAGTACTATGTTCAAAGCATTTGCTGTGCTGGCTGTGTTGATTAGCTGCCTGGGAATGCTGGGAATGGTCACGTTCATCGTTGAGCGCAAAACGAAAGAGATTGGTATCAGAAAGGTGTTGGGAGCGAAATCGCCACATATCGTTTGGCTGGTGAGCCAAAATTTCATCTGGCTTATCAGCGTAGCAGCATTGGTGGCATTACCAATTGGCTACTACTTCATGAGCGACTGGCTTGACACGTTCGCCTATCAGGTGACTATTTCTCCGGTTCTTTTTGTGGTTCCTATTGTAGCAGTAATAATGATCACCTTACTCACCATACTCTACAGAACCATCAAAGCGGTGTATATTAACCCGGTGAAGTATTTAAGGAGTGAATAAATAGGCTTTCTAAGTCGATAAAAAAGAGGCTAAATAAAACAGCCTCTTTTTTTTATCGTCATCATACATAAATCGTCAAATAAGGCTGTTCCCACTATTCCCCCACCAACATAACACCACTTAAGCCTGCTCTTCCGCTCTTCAAAAGCATAGGTCTACTTGAAGGAATCTTTTTCGCTTTAAATGCCGATTTCGCTTGAGCGTTGGTTGCATTTATTGATCAGCTGCACTTTCCATTGGTAACCCGGATAGTTAGCGTCAAGAGACTGCCTGGCCGACTTTCCTTCCTGACAGGTTTTGATGGTAATGGCAACCACTCCTGCATTGATGGTTCCAGAAACCAGTTCGGCATCATAACCATTGGCCGCAATTTGCCAGGTCGATGCGGGAGAGTCCAGAAAATACAACCGGGTTGGATAACAGGCATCTGCTAGCTCGCAATAACCAAAACCATCATATGCAATGATGCCTGGCCCATCGGCGGTAAAAGAAATCAGTATAGCAATTTTATCACTATTGCTACCGTCGGGGTATCCACAACTGAAGGACACACCGGTAATAACAGGTGCCGTGGAAATACCTTCGCCACAATCGATTACCTTCAGATGACTGGCTACGTCCCACTCAATGGGGTCAATGTAATCTTCGGTATAAGTAAAACGGGCAGTAAAATCCTGGTCAGCGTCAACATTACTCGTAAACACTGCCATATACTCTCCATCTATCCATTGCAAAGATCCAGTCACATCAGCATTGTCGACCACGTGAAGGCTCATGTTCTGAAAAGCTGGCGTAAGCGTGCTCTCCTTTAGAGGCAGCATAGCCGGGAAGCTCCCGAATTCGGTCATATAGCTATTCCAAAACTCGGTAAGTATGTCGTAGGCAAGTACAAAATTTCGATACAGGCTCACCTCCGAATTGAGGTCGGAAGGCTGCAAATTACGCATGCGCAGGTTCACATTTACCTTGCGTAGCTGACCATTTTCAAAAGTCTCCTGCGCTGTCCGCTGAAATTCAGCAGTTAAGCTTTTCTGAACAGCCACCATGCTATCGTCAAAAAGGTCGAGCACCGCCTGTACGGCAATTTCTTTTTGTTTAATGATCTGGTTACGAAAAATAGCGATGCCTAATGTAGCTCCGGCAGTGGCCCACAGTTTGGTACCCACCACACCGCCTGGAATGAAAGCCCCCAATTCTACAAGCACAAGGGCCGGGCCGCCCACCATAGCACCAATCTTGGCCAGCGCAAAAGTTAAAGTGAGGAGTTTCTGTCTGGTTGCAGCATCTACCATCGCCCGTCCTCCGCTTGAACCTTCGGCCAACTGAAGTTCAGCCAGAGACGCCTCAACTTCATCAAAAAGGTGGCGGTTGACAGCAATAAAGCTGGCTGCTTCTTTTATTTCCCCAGCAGTAGCCTGATGCAACATTTGTAGTGTTTCGGCCTGTGCCTGCCGCACGGCCTTTAGAGTGGCGTCAGCGGCTTCTCTACTTTTGGTGCCTGCCTTTACCTGGGCATCAAGGGAAGCCTCAAGTTGGCTAAAATTGGCCTGTTTCACAAATTCATCAAGGTATGCGGCCGGTTCAGCTACTTCCGTCGCAGCAATTACGTTTAGCTGCAGGTCAAGCAATTTACCTTCGATAGTAGCTTGCAGGCTAAATGTTCCAGCCGTATTCGGCACCATGGCAACAAGCAGAGTGTCATTAGCCCTCCCAATTGTTATGTCTTCCCGGCCAAATTGACCATTGTAATGAGCTTGTGAGAGCTTTGTATCTTTGACAAAAATGGAAATTAATTCAAATGCCTGTACATCTGTTTTTAGTGTATATGCTTCTAGTCCGGGTAAGACCTCATCCGGTGTTAAAAGGTGGCAGGAGGATAACCCAAGTAGAAAATAACTTGTCAGTACTGTCGAGGTAAGGAACCTGGTTTTCATAGAGGAAAGCAAAACGAATGGGTAGTCCTGATTCGGCATTCGCTGGATCGAATATGATCATTAATTCCCGAGAGCAAAGTGTAACGAATCAATTATTTTTGAAGTGATCACTGAGACCCTTCCAACCGAGGTTGGTGTAGTATCGATACGAAGTTCTCAACACTCCCTTCCGGTTATTACGTCTGCCGTTATACCAATTAAAAGATCTTCTTATGCTACTGACCAGAGCAACCCCTTTAATCGGCACCTTCTGCCACCAATCTATTTCATTTGTTTCACTATCCAATCGGATACCACCGCCAGGGCCATGGGAGAAAAGGTTTGCTCTATGACGGCGTATTCGGCCAGAGAACCGGTTTTGCTTTCCTGAAACAGGTGATTCAAGCCAGGCAGCTCCTTGATGGTTGCCTTCTTATTTCCCCCTTTGTTTAATGCTTTTTTAATGGCTTCCAGGTTCTCCTTCGGTGGCACCTGCAAGTCGTTTTCTCCATTGATAGCCAACACAGGGCATTTTACCTTTACAAGGGCCGGTGCCGGATCATACTTGATAAAATACTGCATCCAGGGACTTACCAGCTGGCTCACCTGCAAGTTCACAAAGTCATCCACATTCATGCCCTGCGGCAATGCGCCGCTTCCGCTTTCTTTCAGGGCGCTGCTGAGATAGTTTGTCAGGTTTGTTTTTAGCTGTTCGAAGTTAGTATCGCTGGCCACCATCTCAAATGCCTTTTTGCTGATTGACTGGTTCTTCTGCAAAACGTCGTCGCTAAGCCCCGATGCTTTTCCAATCAGTTGCTGTTGCGCCAAAAGCAGCTGGTCGCCGGGAATGCCAGTTCCAGCCAATAGTACGATGAAAGCGACGTCTTTGGAGCGAGCAGCCACCATTGGTGCTATGAGCCCTCCCTCGCTATGACCAATCAGCCCTATTTTGCGGTTGTCTATTTCCTTTCGTGCTTGCAGATAGTCGATAGCTGCTTCCACATCCGTGGCGAAGTCCGCACTGGTAGCGGTCTTGAAATCCCCTTCGGATGAAGCAGTTCCTCTGTCGTCAAACCGCAACACGGCAATACCGTTTCTCGTTAGGTAATCGGATAAAACCAGAAACGGTTTATGTCCTGCCAGCTCCTCATCCCTATTTTGCGGACCACTGCCGCTTATTAAAATAGCCACAGGGAACAGGCCAGTCTCTTTAGGTAGGGTCAATGTTCCTGCCAGTAAAATGCCTGCTTTCTTGTTCTCAAACGTGATGTCCTCGGAGTGGTAAGGATAGGGCTTTGCTGGCTCCTGCGGCCTTGCTATTTTTTCTTTTTCAACTGCTTCCCTCGACAAGTTCATGGGGAAAGATTGCCCGGCTTGCTTGAAGTTGCCAACCACAACGCCGTCGCTGCCTAACACGCCTTCATACACAATTCCAGCATTTGCGACGGTAAGTTTCAAAGCGGTATTCTCAAAGCTGGTGGCGGTAACGGGTATCCCCCTGGCCCCCTGGTCGGGGCTGTCCATAGTTGACTGAAAGCCGTCATCAACTTTATTGATATTGAAAACAACTCTCAATTGTATTCCCTGCACTTTCAAAATTCCGTTCCATTGCCCTGTTATGTCCTGTCCATACGTTGATACAGCTGCCAGGACTATCAATAGCATTGTGATCAGGCTTTTCATCTTACGTTTTTTAAGGTGCTGGCTGAAAGTAGAAATATAGATCAGATTTTTTTTTCGTAGTGATTTGGTAGGTAATAATAATGAAATATTTAGAGAGCATGATTGTTTTTGATCAACGAACAAAGAACAAACATTTCCCCACCTATTCTTAGTAGTGAAGATTTCGTTCAACAACCCAAGTTTCCTCGAATAGCCGCCCAGACGACCGAACCCCGTGTCACAGTCATTCCGCAGTGAAACGGAGGAATCTTCTACAGCCTTGCAAGTCCTTGTTTTTGAAATGGAATCCGGTCATTGATTCAGACACCGTACGCTTTTATTGCTCGTATGGGAATTCTCTCCGCCAGCTGGCGGACTGCGAAATGGCTTCGCTGAGTGACGATTCAGCTTCGAATCGAAACTATCTTACCCAAGCGAAGCGGTGAATAATCTTTTGCCAGGCAAAAACCCAATCAACAACTTCTTAAATACAGGGTTAAAGGTTATTTTTAAACTATGAGTAACTACTTCACCTACATCCTTACCAATTCAACGAAAAAGGTGCTCTATGTTGGAATGACTAACGACCTTGAACAAAGACTAGTCGAGCACTTTCTGAATAGGGGAAAACCTGAAACGTTTGCAGGGAGGTACTACTGTTACTATTTGCTCTATTACGAAAGGTTTACGCTGCCAGGCCATGCATTGGAGAGAGAAAAGGAGATCAAGGATTGGAATAGGAAACGAAAAGAGGGGCTAATCAATTCACTTAACCCTGAGTGGAAATTCCTAAATAGCGAGATTATGCTATGGCCACCTGATCCTGAAACTACAGCGAGGTAGTCGTTCTCCATGTATAGAACCCCGTTCCAGATCTCTTTCAATATGCATAGGATTTCTCCGCTCCGCTGCGAAATGGCTTCGCTGAGTGATGATTCATCTCCGAATCGAAATTGTCGTATCCCAGCAAACTGACCTTCAAAAGATTGCCTGGCCATCCACCAACAGTGTTGCAGCTATTCCAACAACCAAAGTTATCCTCGAACAATCGCCCAAACGGCCGAACCCTGTGTCACAGCCATTCCGCAGTGAAACGGAGGAATCTTCTACAGTCCCGTAAGTCATTTTTTAGTGGAATCAGGCCATCGATTCAGACTCTATACGCTTTTATTGCTCGCATATGATTTCTCCGCTCCGCTGCGAAATCGCTTCGCTGAGTAATGATTGGGCTTCAAGATCAGGAAAAAGTGAGGTGACCAATGAACAGTTACCTAAACTCGCCATGGAACACCGCCGTCCGGTAACAGCCATTCCGTAGTGAAATGGAGGAATCTTCTACGGCCTTGTAAGTCCTTTGAAGTGGAATCCGGTTATTGATTCAGACACCCTACGCTTTTACTGCTCGCATATGATTTCTCCGCTCCGCTGCGAAATCGCTTCGCTGAGTAATGATTGGGCTTCAAGATCAGGAAAAAGTGAGGTGACCAATGAACAGTTACCTAAACTCGCCATGGAGCACCACCGTCCGGTAACAGCCATTCCGCAGTGAAACGGAGGAATCTTCTACCGCCTTGCAAGTCCTTGTTTTTGAAATGAAATCGGGTCACCGATTCAGTTTCCGTACTCTCTTGCTGCTCGCATAGGATTTCTGTCCGCCAGCTGGCGGACTGCGAAATGGCTTCGCTTAGTGATGATTCAGCTTCGAAATTTGGAATGTTCCACCACTTAAAGCCCAAGCCGTCCCATCAATTTCGAGGTTACTCTTGTGGTGCTGGCTAGCGTACCCCCTTAGTCGCCAAGTTCGGCTGATCAGACACCTCTCTTTACACCTACATCCTCGGCACCCACAACCCCATGGTAGCTGCTACTATGCCCAGGGCAGTACCTATAGTGATCAAAAAAAGCAGGCCGGAAAACGCCCATTTCGTTGATGCTACCTCTGACTTTTTAGCCACAAAATAGAAAGCGACAATGGCTTGCGGAAAGACATAGACCATAAAGCCAAGGAAATTTAAAAACGGCCCTGTGAAAGTTTCAGGGTCAAAGCCTACAGGTGCTTGCCATGCCATGATCCACAGCATTAAGAATACCCGGAACAGCCAAACGCCACTCATGGCCAGGAATAAATGCACTGCCCATTGATTGTGTGAAGCGATGTTCCGGCGAATAGCATTCTTAACTGCGAAGAAGGCACAAATCATAATAATCAACGCATTCATGGTGATAACCACGGAACCTTCCAGCCCTCCAACGGACCCTTTTATCCAGCTGAGGTAAAGGCCTGCCAGGCTGATGAGGAAGGCCGAAAAGATGTAGATACGTCCACTGATCCTGTGAAACCTGGGCGCATAGTTGCGAACCTGTGGAACGAGCTGCATAGGACCCAAAATGGTGATGATGGCTGCCAGGGCTACATGTAAGCCAAAGATGGTATTACCCAGCAGGTCGCCTTTGACGTAGAAGTGTGAAGAGGCTGCATTCCACCTTTCAAAGTCGCCAAGTGCTGCCGACTTCCAGTAGAGCATGAGCACGTAACAGGCAAAGATCATTTGCCCTATTACCGCCACTACAAACCACGACTTTGCGGCAAGATCCACAGCCTTCGTTGCTGCGGAATGATTCTGTACTTTCATATTGAGTTTTTTTGACCAGACAATAATAGCTGGACAAAAAGCAAGCACACTTAACAAATGTTAGGAAAGCAACTCCCGCCTGATGCGGCTCAGGCTCTCTGGCTTGATACCCAGGTAAGAAGAGATGTATTTGAGCGGCACGTTTTTTGGAATGTTTGGCTTTTCGGCCACCAGCTTGAGGTAGCGCTGCTCGGCTGTGAGGGTAGCAAAGTCAGTCGTTCTTTGCTTGTCCTCTTCCATAAGCTTTTGAAAAAGTAATAAAGCGTAGTCTTTTGCGGTCAAACCAGTGGCCACCGTGATGTCAAAACCTTCTTTGGTGATTCTGAGCAGCTCGCAGTCGGTGATACAATGGAGGTTTTCGTTCGAAACAGTCTGGTTAGCAAAATGAAAATAAGAAGTGAAGAATCTCGGGCCGTGGTTTAAGTCAACTGTTACCTCTTCTCCTTTTTCATCAAGCCGGAAATTCCTCATATAGCCCGACACGATGAAATTGTGGTATTTGGGCACTTTTCCCGCTTCATCAAGTATGGTATCTTTTGGCACCCAAAGCGGGGTAAAGTACTGTCTGCATTGCTCCTTGTCACTTTCCGGCATGGTAAGAATCTGTTCCACGTAACTAAAAAATGTTTCGAAGTAGTGGTTCATTGGGCGTGGATATTAACAGGAAGGACAATATAAGGGTTATCCTCGTAATAATTGAAGAGTGCCAGACAATGACCAACTGAGAAGGGTTGTCTGACTGCCTCCCGATCAATAGCAGTCATTCCCTTATAAGACGGGCTCTTTCTTCTCGCTTAAGATTTTTCACCGCCAACCTGCGGATTGCGAAATGGCTTCGCTACGCAATGGTTTGATCCCGAAACAGGAAAAGGTAAACCTGAACGATGCTTCCGTTTCAAAAAATAGGAGCCGCTGAGCTGAAGTGCAAAGTTACAATTTGAGATCAAGCAATATTTCTGGGGGATTGATTTTTGGCATGGGTATTTTGTGCTTGCATAAAAAAGCAAAAGGTCCAAGCCTGTCCCGGCCGGGCGAGACGCATTGAACCAGTTTTGCTTTTTTATTGTCGCCTATTTGCTGAATCGAATACCACTCCTTTTGAGTTTTATCCCCCAGATTTTCCGCTTGATCCACAATCTGTGGTTAGCATGGCACCAATAAGAACAGCCGGTCTCCCAATGCAGACCGGCCATCCTCCCTGCGAGCTATTATAGTTTATAGAACACGCCAAATCCCAACATGCCCTGGTCTGCATTGCCTAGGATATACTTTATCTCAAAGAAGCCGTCAATCTTGCTTGTGAAAGAATAGGCCAGGCCTCCCCCCATGTTGAGACCAACTTCTGTGTTGGTTGTCTTGGTGTCATTGATTTTAACTTTTCCGGTGGTGAAATTAATACCCACTAAAGGATACAATTTGACCGCTCCACCCGGAGTGAAATTGTAGTGACCGTCCACGTCAAACATCCATATGTTGGACTTCACCTTAGTACCGTTGCCATTATTGTAGGTGTCAGGAAAGAATAAGCCAAAACCTCCTGCGAGATCGATTTTCGGAGTGATGCCCACCCTGGCCCCCAGTAGAACTCCCATTTTTTCACTTTGCATAGCATATCCAAGGCCGCCTTTCAGACTGACGTCCTGGGCTTTTGCTTGTAGGCAACAGAGGGCAACAAAAAACGATAGAACGATAAATTTTCTCATAATGCTGGTTAGTTAAAATGAACTGATTGATTCAAAGCCCGAAGAAAAACAAAAAAAATCAGTTTTGCTTGACAAAAATGATGGATACAGTTTTTGTAAAGGAGGTCGTCAAGTTATCACACTCGGCTTAGGTATTACTACTCAAAAAGGCTGATAAGTGAGTAAATAGGTATCAGCCACTTCTTCTTTGGTTCGGTGCAGTTGGAGAACCAATGATTTCTCCTCCAACCGAATGATGTCATAGACTGTTATGGCAGGCCCGTTGGTTAGAATGAGTTGGTTCCCTCCTTTGCAAATGCACCAGGTTCCCTTCTCATACACCTGTGGGCTCTCGGGCCGGGCTTTGACTGGCCCCTCGTCGAAGACATAGGTGCCTTTCTCGTCAAAAATCGCCACGTCATCAAGATCAGAAGGACTGAACTGGCCCGTAACGTCTTTGAAATCTTTTGTGGTGGGCATTGCACCGGCGGATAATCTCCTGGCCTCTATGCTTACCTCCTGCCACCTTTTGTTGGTAAGCAGCAGCGCTTGTTGCGTAAGCCGAAACTTACATTGGGGTGTATTGTTTGTCAGCAGCGTTCGATTGCATGAGCTAAGGGCAAGTAGCAGAAAAAGCAGAGCCGGGAATCTATTCATATTTGACGAAGCACGGTAGTTGCGCTTCAAAACTAAAAACATAGTTAATTATAAACTAATGTTTTAGTTAAAAATTAACGGCTGTCAAAGCTGTCTCGTTTCAGCCTCTTTGGGGAAATGGCTTTTGAACCTTTTGTAAAACCAAAACATAAGGGCCGCACCTATCCCACCCCAGAGAAAAAAGCCAACCCAATTGTTGGGGTCTGCTTCGCCCGCTACAATATAGGCTTCCGGCACTGTGGGGTTTACAAGAAGGTTGAGTGTGTCGCCGGTATGCACTTCGGAAGGATCGTCGGTACTACCTTTCAAAACCATGCGAGTAAATTGCCGGGCCGTGTCAATAACAGTCTTTTGCGGGTGCTCAAAAGTTAAGATTGGCGTGATTTCCAAATAGTCTCTGTAGCTACCCGTCCCTATTTTATCGTTTTTTTCAACTATACTCTCACCGATCACATAAGCCTTTGTCGGTAAGCCATAATCATAAAGGGTCTCTGCTTCCAACAGGTACTGGCAAGTTGACTGGTACAATACAGCTATACCAAGCAGACCAATGCCAATCGTCAAAACAAATCCGAATCCCTTTTTCATCTTCTTAAACTACGCTATTCCGCTCAACAATGAAACAGAAGTTCGACCTAAGGACCATTCGATACCCAGAAATTGTAAAATTCTGTCATGTCTTCATTTAGGAAACAAATAAGTTTTTATATTAGGTCTTCAATTAGCACACTAATACTATGAAAGGCACGCAGTTAGGTGAATTGCAAGAAGTTATTTTGCTTTCGATACTGATTTTGGATGATGATGCCTACGGGCTAAAAATCCAGCAGGACATCAGTGAAAGACTCAACAGGCGTTTAAGCCGGGGGGCTCTCCACACCGCCCTAACAAGGTTGAGCGAAAAGGGTTTTGTCACCTCGCACTACGGCGGTGCTACGCAAGAACGTGGTGGTCGGCGCAAGCGCTACTATGCGCTCACCGTAAGTGGCAAAGCCAGCCTCAGAGAAATGAAAGCCCTCAGAGACGAAATGTGGAGCCTTGTTCCTTCAACGCAACTGCTATGAGCCATCCGCACTTACCCAAATTTTGGTTCCGGCTGCTACAGTGGTTTTGCCGGGAAGAGCTGTTCGAAGAGCTTCAGGGAGACCTGGAAGAAGCTTTTGAGGCGAACATCGAAAGCGTTGGCTTACAGCGAGCCCGAAGAATTTACCGGCTGGAGGTGCTGAAGCTTTTCCGCCTGTCGGTGATAAAAAAGCCTGCTGGCGTCCGGGTGAGTCAGCTGCCAGGGAACTACATTACCACCTCCGTACGGGCCATGAAACACAACCCGTTTTACATCGCAGCCAACATTCTCGGCATGGCCCTTGCGCTTTCTATAGGCACCATTGGCTACTTTAACTATCGTTTCAACGATACGTTCAATGAATACTTCCCTCAAGCGGCTTCGATTTATAAAGTAAATGGATTGCGTACCGCAGAATCAACTGTTGGCACCAGCCCCGGAGCCCTGGCCCCGGCCCTGAGCCTCGCCGGCATAGCTGCCTTTCGCTACCACAATGAGTCCATTGCAGTCAAGCTGGCTAATCCATCAAGCGAGGGAAGTGGACACAAGCTGTTCATGGAAGGCTTGTCCTTTACCGACCCGGGCTTCATTCGCTACTTTGATTTGGCAAATCTCAACAACGAACAACTCTCAGCCCTGGGCCATGGTGAAGTGTATGTGTCGGATGAAACTGCGATGAAATTCTTTGGCGAGCCTTATCCCGTTGGCAAACTGCTGACGGTGATATTGCCTAATCATCAGGAGCAGCTATTAACGGTGAAAGACGTTTTCAGAAAGCTTCCCAACAATACAAGCTTTCGGCTGTCTATCATTACCGACTTTGAACACTTGTCCGACTTTTATGGAATAGATGAAAATAGCTGGTCCAATTGGGTAGATGGTACGTTTGTCTACGCACCGGAAGGCGATATGACCAGGTTGGTGTCACAAATGAATAGTTACCTGGATGTTCAAAACCAAGCGAACAAGGACTTACAAATAAGTGGGTACAGACTCGACAATATACTGGAGTGGCCAGCCCTAGAGGCATCGTTGCACAATTCTGCTTTTGTGCCGCAAATGCATCCGGCAGCAGTAGCTGGCACGTTCGGTTCTGCCATTGGCATTTTGCTGCTGGCCTGCTTCAACTTTATCAACACAAGCATTGCGCTGTCGGGCAACCGACTGAAGGAAATCGCCGTGCGGAAAGTGCTTGGCGGCAACCGAACCAGTACAATCACCCAGTTTATTCTGGAAAACTTCCTGATGATAGGTGTGGCTGTGGTTATAGCGCTGGGACTTACCTATTATATGATTCCAGGCTACAATGCCATGATGAGCTATGAGATCATTCAACCTGACCAGATTCCATGGACCACTTTTGTTTATTTTGGTTTGGTGCTCGTATTGTGCGTTGGGCTGATGGCAAGTGCCTACCCCGCTTTATACATTTCAAAGTTTCCCTCGCTCGCCATCTTCAGAAACAAAGTGGTGCTTTCTGGCAAGAACAGGCTGATGACAGTGCTGCTTACTTTTCAGTTTGCCCTCTGCTTCTACAATATATTTGGCCTGCTGGTGACCACCGACAACGCATGGTATCAGGAGCGGCTCGACAGAGGCTATGACCTTGGCGGGGTGATCAATATACCTTTGAGCGACCCTCAACAGTACACCTTGCTGGAAGATCGACTGAAGCAGCAAACTGATGTAAGGCAAATAGCAGGCACAAGCTCGTTGGTTGGGTTCAGCTTTAACAACCGCTCGATTGATTTCAATGGCCAGGAATGTCAAGTTGCTGAATTGGGTGTGGGTACGGGGTACCTGGAGACACTTGAAATAAGACTCATCAACGGGTCTCTCTTCTCCGGCAACGCAACCAAAACAGACGAGCCCAGGAAGGATGTAGTTATCAACAAAATGCTGGAAGATCAGCTGGGAGGAGATGCGCTCAACAAACCAATTGTAGTAGATGGTGACCGATACACGGTAATTGGTGTTGTTGAGGATTTCAACTTGCGGCAAATCATGTTTAACAACAAAATAAAACCGTGCGTAATGCGCCTGATGAGCCCCCAGAGTTATCGCTATGCCACGTTAAAGGCCGATGGATTGGCCACCGACAAAAACAGGGAGTTGGAAGCACTGTGGTATGAGCTTTTTCCGCAGGAGCTCTACGGAGGTTTTCTTCAGGAAGATGTGATGCAGCAGGTGCGGCAAACCAACTTCATCATGATCAATATCAGCATGATCGTGGCCACTATTTCGATCCTCATTTCCATTTTAGGCCTCTACACACTCATTTCTTTGATTGCCCAAAAGAGAAAGAAGGAATTTGGCATTCGAAAAGTGATGGGAGCTTCGTGGCAGCAAATTACCCACCTGCTGGGAAGAGACATCTATTGGATCCTTGGCATTGCCGCCATCATTGGCCTGGCCGGTGGGTCAGCAGTGATGCATTCGGTGCTTGATGGCATCTACGCCTATCATATCGACATCAGCATCACCCACTATGTTTGGCCAGCAATGATTATCCTTGGGGTTGTTGTAGGCTCTGTGGGCTACAAAATGATGCAAACCAGCAAGCTAAATCCCGTAGAGCAGCTGCGGGTGGAGTAGAATAGTATTCACCGTCTGAAATAACGACAAAGCGCCTGGAAACTACTTTCCAGGCGCTTTGGTAACTCATAAAATCAAGTGACAACTACAATGCTGCCTTCTTCACTTTCCTCCGGTAAGCAATTTTCGAGATAGCCACATACAGCACCGGCACCACAAAGATGGCCAGGGAGCTGGCCGCTACCATCCCTCCTGCCACTGTCCATCCAATGGTTTTTCTGGCTTCAGCGCCAGCGCCAGTGGAGATCGCAAGAGGCAGCACGCCCAAAATGAACGCCAGCGACGTCATGATAATGGGCCGCAGACGCAGCCTTACAGCTTCCAGCGTTGATTCTATAATGTCACCCCCTGCGTCAACTCGCTCTTTTGCAAATTCCACAATTAGAATGGCGTTCTTGGCTGCCAGCCCTATCAGCGTAATCAAACCAATCTGTGCATAGATATTGTTGGTTAGTCCTGGCAGAAATGTCAGGGTCAGGATAGAGCCAAACGCCCCAATGGGTACGGCAAACAGCACCGAAAATGGAATCGACCAGCTTTCGTAGAGCGCCGCCAGAAACAGGAAGACAAAGACAATGGATACAAGAAATATGATGCTCTGGGTGTTTCCAGCCTTTACTTCCTCGTAGCTCATGCCACCAAACTCATAGCTATAACCCGTTGGGAGTACTTCAGCTGCCACTTCCTGCAACGCCTTGATGGCATCGCCGCTGCTATAGCCCGGAGCGTAAGTGCCAAGAATCTCAGCCGACCGGTAGATATTATAGTGTGAGATGAGCGCTGGCGTTTCTACCACCTTCGTGGTAATGAGCGCACTCAATGGCACCATCTCACCCATGCTATTTTTGACAAAGTACTTACCGATGTCATCGATGTCTTTTCTATAGACAGTATCGGCCTGAGTTACCACCCTAAAGTTTCTTCCATAAATATTAAAATCGTTCACATAGCTGCTTGCCAGCAAAGTCGACAATGTACCATAGGCCTGGGCCACATTAACGCCCATCTTTTTTGCCTTCTCTTTGTCAAGGTCGACCTGGTAGGCCGGTGTGCGAGCCGAAAAGAACGAGTAGGCGGCGGCTATCTCAGGTCGCTGATTGGCTGCCGCAATAAACTTTTGCATGGTCGCCTCAAAACCGAAGATATCATCGGGGCTACTGGTCTGCAAAAGCTCAAAAGTGAATCCGGACGACCTTCCAAGACCCGGAATAGGCGGAGGTGCAATCGCCAGCACTCTTGCTTCCTTGATATCAGAAGTCATGGCCATGACCTGCCCAATAATTTTTTCCACACTCTCCGTTTCCGGATCACGTTCGTCCCAATGTTTTAGGTTCACAAACAGTGTTCCTACGTTCGATTTATTGGAGAAGGTTAGAATGTTCAGTCCAGCCAGGCCACCTACTACCTCCAGCGATGGCAGGGTCATGATGCGCTTTTGAAGCTCCAGCTGCATTTCAATACTGCGGTTCGTGGACGTGCCTTCTGCCATTTCATAGGTCACATAAAAGCGTTTTTCGTCTTCAGTAGGAATAAAGCCTGTCGATTTATTTTGGAACAGAAAGAAAAGCCCAACGAAGAGGCAAATCATCATCACCAGCACATACGGAGTTCCCTTGATCCACCTTCTCACCCCGTTTGTATACGAACCCGCCACTTTGTCGAACCAGCGGTTGAAACGGCTGAAGAACCACTCCAGGCCTTTCTTGCTTTTTGACTGATCAGATGGCCTCAACAGCAGCATACATAACGCCGGCGTCAACGACAGAGCAACGAAGGCAGAGATCAACACCGAAATAGCAATGGTAATAGCAAACTGCTGATAAAGTTTTCCAATTATTCCCGGAACAAAGCCAACCGGAACAAACACCGCAGCCAGAATCAATGCAATGGCTATTACAGGTGCAGAGATTTCCTTCATCGATTTGATGGTAGCATCCTTCGCTGACAGCTTGTGCGTGTCCATATTGTGCTGAATCGACTCCACCACCACAATGGCATCGTCCACCACAATTCCAATGGCAAGCACGAACGCAAACAGGGTAAGCGTATTAATCGTAAAGCCAAAGGGAATGAAGAAGATAAACGTGCCAATCAGCGATACTGGGATCGCCAGGATGGGAATCAAAGTGGCCCTGAAGGTCTGAAGAAAGAGGAACACCACCAGAATCACCAAAATCATGGCTTCCATCAGCGTAAAAGCCACCTCTTTGAGTGATACTTCCACGACAGAAGTCGTTTCCAACGGAATCAGATAATCCACGTCTTTGGGGAAATTGGCTTTAAGCTGCGCAAGCGTTTCCCGCACGCCCTTGTTTGCTTCCAGCGCATTGGCACCCGGCTCGAGATAAAGCAGCACAAATGAGGCTGGCTTACCCATCACAAAGGGGTGGTTACCATAACTAGCCTTGGCCAACTCTACCCTGGCAATGTCTTTCAGGTAAACCATATTCCCCGTGACAGGGTTGGTTTTCACCACAATATCTTCAAAGTCTTCAACCGTGCTTATCCTACTGTTTGTCAGTATATTAAACTCAAATGTTTGCGTCGAAGCCTGAGGCGTGCTGCCAATTGTTCCTGCCGAAATCTGAAGATTTTGTTCCTGCAGGGCTGCATTCACTTCAGCCGGGGTAATCTTGAGGTTAGCCAGTTTTTGAGGGTCTAACCATATACGCATACCAAAATCGTCGCCCACTGAAAAGATGTCCCCTACTCCCTTTACCCGAAGGAGGGCATCTTTCATGTAGATATTGGCGAAGTTGCCAAGAAAGGTGGCGTCGTGCGTGCCTTCAGGAGAGTATAGCGCCAGTGCCATAAAAATACTCGGGTTCCTTTTGCGCACCGTAAGTCCCAACCTCCTTACAATCTCAGGAAGGGTGGGCTCAGCCACGCTTACCCGGTTTTGGACGTCGAGCGTAGCAATATCAATATTAGTACCAATATCGAATGTGACAGTGACGCCACTCACTCCGCTGCTTGTGCTGTTGCTCGACATGTAGGTCATGCCAGGCGTACCGTTGATTTGCGTTTCAATGGCAGTGGTGGTGGTTTGCTCCACCGTTTCAGCGTCAGCTCCTATGTAAACGCCGTTTACGGCAACAGTAGGAGGTGTGATATCGGGATATTGGGAGATGGGCAATGTGCTCATCGCAATTAGACCAACCAGCACAATCACAATAGATATGACGATGGCGGTTACGGGTCTTTTTATAAAAACATCTGCGACCATTTTTTCTTAATTGAATAGATTCTGGTTGAATTATTTACTTCGCTGCGGCAGGTGAGGCAACGGTGATGGCAGCTCCCTCTCTAAGATTCTGTACACCCTCTACCACAATGACCTCTCCTTGCTTCAAACCATCGGCAACGACGACGTTGCTGCCAATTTGTTTCCCCAGCTTCACCCGCCTTTGCGACACCTTGCTGCCGTCGGACACATAGACAAAGAATTCGCCCAGCTGCTCTGTCACGGCTTTGAAAGGTATGGTGATAGATTTGCCAGACACGTTCGACAACACTTGCAGGCTGCCACTCATGCCCGGGCGCAACATTTGTTCAGGATTTGGCAGTTCCACCCGAATTTTGATGGTGCCCGTTTGTGGATCTACCGCCCTGTCGATAAAACTTAACTTTCCAAAATGCGGGTACAAAGACTTGTCTAGCACCAGTCTGAAAGTGGAATCGGCGGCGTTATCACTGCCTTTCGCCAATATCTGGCTAAAGCCACTGATTTTACTTTGGTCTATAACTACATCCACTGCCATGGGGTCATCAGAAGAAATAGTGTTAAGCAGCGTTTGGCCAGGCGTTACCGACGCACCGAGCTTTACTGCTGAAATGCCAATGGTTCCGTCAAATGGCGCCACAATCGTTGAGTAGCGCACATTGGTTTGAACGCTGTTCACAGTGGCTTTCGCTGCTTCCACAAGTTGCTTGGCTGAGGTGTAGGCCGATTCAGCATAATCTACCTGCTGCTTGGCAATCGCATCGTCTTTTTCAAGCTCTTTGTATCTTTCAAAATCCTTTTTTGCTTTGTCGAGATTGGCCTCCTGCACAGCCAGATTCGCCAGCGCCTGGCTATATGCCGCCTGTGACTGCTGCTGATCGATGGTGTAGAGCTTCTGCCCTTTTTTTACTTTGTCACCCTCTTTAAAGAAGATTCCTGTGATATAACCACTCACCTGTGGACGAAGCTCCACCTCCTGCAAAGCCTTCACAGTAGCCGGGTATTCTTCGTAAAAAGGTGCGATTGCATAGTTGACCTCTTGCACGGTAACGGCAACCGGGCCCCGTGCCGGCCTTCCTTGTTGATTGTTACTTCCGCATCCTGCGGCGATTAGCAGTAAGCCAAAGACAAAAAAGATGTAAATTTTATTCACTGACATGTATGGTTGAGTAATTAAAAGAATTAATAATTGATTTGGCCCAGGGCTTTCAGCACATCCATTTTGCTGGCAAGCACCATGTATAGGGCATTGTAATAATTGATACGGGTTGTTCTCAGGTCACTCTCTGCGATCGTGACTTCGAGGTAGGTTTTTACACCACTTTGATATTGAAGCTGAATGATGTTGTAGACTTCCTCTGCAAGTTCAACATTGTCCTTTTGTGCCTGATAGAGTGCCAGATTGCTTTTGTAGGACGCCAGTGCCCTGGTGTACTCAGTGTTGATATTACTCTTCAGGTTTTTCAGTCCAAGGTCTAATCGACTGTTCGACAAATTAGCCTCCTGAATTTTCACTAACCTCTTGCCTCCCTGTAAAATTGGCAGCGCCAGCGAAGCCCCAACAAAAGAAAACGGATACTTTGTGTTGTACAAATCGCTGAAGTTATTGTTTTGATAGTTAAGATTATAGTTACCAAACAGGCTAACAGAAGGCAAAAAAGCCCATTTGCTGTACTTCACGTTGGCGTCCTGAAGGTTTTTCTGCGACTGCATGATCTTAAAGTCGATATGATCAGCATAGTTCACCTCTTGGGTTGTATCGAGGGCTATTTCCTCTTCCATCAAAAGCGGATCATATTGCACCGGAAGGTTCTGATCAAGCGGATAGCCCATCAGCGTTTTCAGGTACTCTTGCTTGAACTTAAGCAGCTCCTGATTCGTCTTCAAAGAGGCTTTGGCGTTGGTCAGCAAAATAGTAGCTCTTTTATAATCCGTTTTGTCCGACACCCCCGAGTTATACCGGCTTTGGGCATCCTTCAGGCTCCGCTCCAGTCTAACGATCGATTCCTCGCTTACCTCAATTTGCTGCATCATGGCCAATGCGTCGTAAAAAGCTTTGGTCACATTCACCACCACGTCAATCTTACTGCGGCTGGTATTGAGGCCGGCCTGGCTTCGCACCTGAGAAGCAGTGCTGCTAGCCAAAAGCACATCCCTGTTGAACACTGCCTGGGTAGCACTGAACTGCGCTGATGAAGTATTGTTGACCCCAAACCGAATCACATTCCCTCCGATCACACTTGCTTGCAAGTCAATAAAACGTTGATAGTTATAGGTGAAATTGACTTGAGGATACCAGTCGGCCAGCTTGCCTTTGATGGCCTTGTCCGTAATTTCCTCGTCAATCTGGGCCTGCTGCACATTGGGCTGGTGAGCCAGGGCATATTCCACCACCTTGTCGAGCGTGGCAACCTCCAGCGGGTCGCCACTCTGGCCCAGCGATAAAGTGGTATTCAATAAAACTAACACAAGTGTCAGCATCGACATCCTGATGGATGTTTTTTGAAACAAATGTGCTTTCCGTAGAAAAAGCTGCATACTCAAATTTGTTCTTAAAAGTTTATTAATAAGTTACTGGTTGAAGAAGAAGTCATTAGCTAACTGATGGCATTTCTTCGTTAAAAATGGTCATGTAGATGACCTGTTTTCGTTCAAGCAAAAATTCGTGGTAAGCCTCTTCCGTCATGCCGTGAATCGTTCTCAAAATAGGCTTAGCCAGCATTGGATAGTTGCATAACGCAATAAGGTTAACCAAAAAATGTTCGGGAGTAATGGGCGCCAGCCTCCCCTGCTGGATTTCCTCGGCCAGCTGATCACGAATCAAGTCACTTGATCGGGACTGGTTCCTGGCGCAGTAGGCTTCGGTTCTATCCTTGTTTCTCACCGTTTCGCTGATAATGAAGTTTTCAAGATATGGATACGTCATGTTGTAAGTAATGATCGCATCGATGTACCTGGCTATCTTTTCCCTAAATGGCAGGTCGAATGACAGAATGCTTTTTACCCGTTCCCGCTTTTCTTCCATCGCTTCGTCCAGCAGAATACTCAGCATATGCTCCCTCGACCTGAAGTAGTAATGGATCAAAGCCCTGTTCACCCCAGCAGCGTCAGCAATTTCCTGCGTAGTTGTTTTGATCAGCCCTTTCTTAAAAAACAGCTCCTTAGCCTTCTCTTTGATCACCTGCTCAGTCTGTGCTTCTTCGATTTTCATGAACGAAAGGCCTTTACTTTTTTGTTTAACATTTTTGTTAACGCAAGCTTTGGCTTTTAGTTCAGAAAGCGCAAAAGAAAAATTCAAGTGGTTGCTAACAGTGATTCACGGCAGTAGAGTATAACAGGGCAGCACCTTTACCACCCGGCTTCCGTTTTATCTGACAAGGTGAAGGTAGCCCTTCATCTTTTTTTCAGGCCGCAGCTCGTTGGCAAGTTGATAGAAGTAAACACCGGCGGCCAGTTCTCCTCCCTCCCAGTCATTTACATATCCTTCCCTGCGAAAGACCTGGTTGCCCGACCTTGAGTAAATTTCAAGTGTCCATAAGCCGTTTTCCACGCCAGGCAGGTAAAGAGAGTTATTGAAACTGTCGTTGTTTGGAGAAAATGCATTGGGGAGATCGGTGACTTCCTCTTGCACAAAAAACGAATGGACAACAGCAGAGCCGCATCCCACGGTGTCTTTTGTAAAAAGCGTCACATCGCTGTCTCCATAGTTTTCGAAGGAAACGGCCACTTCATTCCCCTCCCACTCTATGCCATCAATCAGCCAGAAGTACCCCAAACTATCTGAGTCCTCCGTCACAGAGACTACCACTTCCTCATGGGTGAAAGGGTACATTTCACTGATTGTAAAGTCGGACTCGGGCCCGGGTGCCACGGCGATGGCAGGTGACACCTGATAGGGCACAGTGCAGCCTTGTGAATTGATGAAGACCAGGTTTAAAAAATAGTTCCCAGATTCATCATATGCTCTGTTTATAGAACTGCTTTGCGTATCCACCACGTCTCCATCGCCAAAATCCCATCTGTAAGTCGATGTGTTTGTGCCATGTGCTTCAAACAGTATATCAAACCCTTCGCAAGTACTCAAACTATCAAAGTCAAGCGAACCATAGGGGCCGCCTACGCTGACTATAGTGTCTTTTGTAACGCTGCTCGTGCAGCCATACCCATCAACTACTGAAAGTGACACTGAGTAGTCGCCCGGAATGAGATAAGTCACCACCGGCTGGGCCAGTTCCGATGTTTGCCCATCGCCGAAATCCCACTGGTAAGAGGCAATGCCCTCGCCCGACTTATCCTGAAAGGTAGTGATCAGCGGTGGGCATTCGGTAAAAGTATTGACAGCCTCGAACTTAGCCTGCGGCTGCGCAACAATGACTTCTTTGATCGCTGGTTCTTTGCTCAGGCATCCATCAACGTCCTGCGCAAGAAGCTTGATGGTGTAACTGCCCGGCGTCTTGTAAGAAACAACCGGCCCCAGCTCAGTGGATGTGCTGCCATCTCCGAGTTCCCAGCTATAACCGACGGCGTTCATCGATATGTTTTCTAACGTCAACGTATCATTCACACAATACGCATCGGCTTCCGTCATGAACCTGGGAATCGGCTTAACAAACGAAATAACGTTTTCTCTGAATATTGAGCACGTGCCTTCAGTATTTGTCAGTGTCAGCCCGATATTGTAGTTCATCTCGCCGTAGTAGGCATGTACGGGGTTTTGCAATGTTGACGAGCCGCCGTCTCCAAAACTCCATTCCCAGGCGACTATGTCGGGGGATCCTCTGGAGAAGTCTTTGAAGTCAACCACGAGAGAGTCACATTTATTATTTGTGATAAAACTGAAGGCGCCATCGATGTCCAATACCCTGATGACATCCTCTTTTTTTATGGTAGAAGTGCACTCGTCGGGGTCAGTAACAGTCAATTCTGCGCCAAAGTACCCGGCATCATAGTAGATTTGCATCGGGTTGGTGACATCCGATCTTGTACCATCAGGAAACGTCCAGGCCCAGTGCTCGGCATCGGTTGATGCATCGTTAAATTGAACAGGGATACCTTTACAGGTTGTGCTGTCGACAGTGGAAAAGTCGGCCCGAACGTTATAAATGCTTACTCCCTGCTCGACCGATACCACGCAGGACGTTTCATTGTTGAATGCGGTAGCTTTCAATGTATAAGTGCCCCGGCCTGGATAGGTGTGCGATGGGGCTATTTCGTTGCTCTTAGTGCCGTCGCCAAATTCCCATGTGATGCCATCGTAGTCACTTGAAAAGTTGCTGATATTAATCGTGTTAGGATCGTCGCAGCTTTTCGAAAAGTCAAAACCAACAAAAGGGTTCAATACCTCTATTAGTTCTGTTTTAACAATCTCGTCTTCACAACCGGCATTTTTTGCTTTTAGCTTCACCGTGTACAACCCAGGCCGTTCATAACTATGTATGGGGTTCTCTTCAATAGTCCCTGTGCTGTCACCAAAGTCCCAGCAATAAAAAGTAGCATTCAGGGATTCGCTCCTGAAGTTGATTGGTTCCCAGGCACAAACAACCTGCTTGCTGACAGTGAAGGCCGCTGTTGGCACCGTGGATGACACCACCACGTCCACTTCTTTCCTGCTTGTGCAACCAGATGCGCTTGTCGCCAATAGCACAACCGCATAGGTTCCCGGCTGAGCGAAAACGTGTACTGGGTTGGCTTCCGTAGTCGACGTATTGTCGCCAAAGGTCCAGAGTAAAGAGTAGCTTTCACTTGCCTCTGTTACAGAAGTAAACGGAAGTGTGAACGGTGCGCAGCCCGACAGCGAAATTTCGCTACAGCTTTGCTGGTCTTCGGGAAGAATCTTTGTATCGACAATATGAACCACCTCAACTTGCTGACTCAGCGATGCTTCACAGCCCACACCGCTATAGCTGGTTAAAGTTACCTGATACAACCCCGGAGCGGCGTAAGCATGAATGGGTGACTCATCTTCCGAGGTCATTCCATCGCCAAAGTTCCAACTCCATCGGTTACTGTTGGTCGAGCTATTCGAAAACTGGATTTGAAGTGAGCACTTTTGCTGGGCGGTAAACGACGGTGCCGCATCTGCCCCCACGATGATCTCTTTTACTGTTTTTGCTTCACAAGCCTGCCCTTGTAGCTGGGCCGTGAGCACTACCTGATATTTGCCCGGCTCGCTGAAGGTGGTGACCGGAGAAGCTGCATCGGATGTCTTCCCGTTTCCAAAATCCCAGTGTCGGGAGAGTATCGCCTTGTCAGATGTTTCTATGAAGTAAACCTGGTTGCCAACACAAGTCTGTGAAGCAGACGCTGTGAAAGAGATACCAGCACCGCTGCCTATTGCAACGGAAAGCTGCTGAGTATCCTGGCAGCCTTTTTCGTCAGTTGCTGTCATTGTCACCTTATAATCGCCTGCGGTTGAGTAGGTATGGGGTGGGTTTTGAGCTGTGCTGCTGCTCCCATCGCCAAAGTCCCATTTGTAACTGATGTTCTGGCCTGAGCCGGCCGCACCTGAGCCGGTCACACCTGTGCCGGTCACACCTGAGCCGGTCACAGCCGCACTAAAGCTCACTTGTGCTGGCGTTTCGCACAAAACGGTCTTATCAGCCCCGATAGTTGCTTTGATACCGTAGGCCTTGATGATAGCACTTTTTGAAACTGTGCTTTCGCAGCCAAACTGGTCTTTTGCCACGAGTGTAACAGAGTAGTCGCCCTGGCTTTGGTAAGTGTTCGTAGGTGCTTCCTCGTTGCTTGAGCTGCCATCTCCAAAAACCCACTCGAAAGACTGCAGGGCCTTTCCTGCTGTTAGGCTCTTAGCAGCAAAAGACACTGGCAACGGGCTGCACCCTTCCGCAGGGGAAAACGAAAAATCAATGGAAGGCTTATCATGTACTACAATGTCCATCGTTTTAGTCCCCAATGTGGTGGTGCCTGATTTGGCCACCAATGTCACCTGAAATGTACCAGCGCCGGTATATACTGTGCTGGGGTTTTGAAGTACGGAGCTATTTCCATTGCCAAAAGTCCACTGATAGTTAGTGATCGGGCTTGCAGTGGATTTGTCGGTAAAATTGACTGTCAGCGGAACACAACCTTCCGAAAAATCGACTGAAAAATCGACGCTTTGCGCAAGGCAGGACAAAGGGGCCAAACAAAGGGAAAACAGCAGATACTTCATGAATGAACGACTCATTCAAATATATAGGAAAAATACACAACTGATTGAATGCTAAATATACGGTGTTCAAATTATTTGGCATAATAATACATTCCATTAACACATGAATGCTTGCGTGCTATCTCACGCAAAGAACGCATTAAGATTCACTAACGACAACAAGCAAACAATACCTTTCCTGGAGCTTAACCTTCGTTCAAATAGTAACCCTCCCACAGCCCCTGAAAGAACCTTCTGGCATTCACACCAAGTACTTTGTTCTTGTAACCACCTTCCTGTATAACTAAAGTGGGCAGCTTGAGTGCGGCAATCATTTTACCGTTGATAGCAAAATCGTCCGGTGACAGCAACCACGTGCCGGAGGGATCGCCCTTAGCGATATCAAGACCGAGTGCTATCACAACGTAATCTGGTTTGTACTTTTTTATGGCCTCAAGTGCTTTCTTCAACGCCTTATGATAGGCCGGCCCCTCTACACCCTTGGGCAAAGCGATGTTGAGGTTAAACCCTTCGCCCTCCCCTTCGCCAGTTTCGTCAGTAAACCCGGTGAAGTTGGGATAGGCGTATTCCGGATCGCCATGAATAGAGACTGTGAAAACATCAGACCTATGATAGAATATGTCCTGCTGGCCATTACCGTGGTGATAGTCAATATCGAGGATCACCACTTTTTTACCGTTTTTGCTCAGGTAATGCGCCGCCACTGCGTTGGAATTCAGGTAGCAAAAGCCGCCAAAGTATTTCCGCTCGGCATGATGCCCGGGGGGCCTCACCAGAGCATAGGCCATAGGTTGCCCACTCAAAACGACATCAGCGGCAGTGAGTGCACAGTTCACGGCACCTCTTGCAGCCTTGTAGGCATTAGCATTGAGCGGCGTGGAGGTGTCGATACAATAGTAGCCTATTTGAAGCTCAATGTCCTTCGGAAGCCTGGCTGCATTTCTGATGGGAAAGACATCGCCATACATGGTGGTGGTTTCGCCGATCCATTCACAAATCTTTTTAAGAAATTTGAGGTATTGCTTGTCATGTACTGCCTCAATATGGCTGTCCGGATACTGCCTGACTGGCGTATCCTTAAAGATGACGGTCTTCCTCAGTTCCTTCAAAATGGAAGTTACCCGAACCGGCGATTCAAGATAGCCTCTTTCCCTCACGTGGTGAATCAAGTGCCCTTCGTTCACTACCAACGCTATTTGTTTGTCGGCAGGAATAGAAACCCTGGCAGATTCCACTGGTTCGGATTTAACATATTTAAAAGGGCGTAGCGCAATTGATCCCTTTATCGACCGAAGCACCTGACCAACGTATTCATCAGATACTTTTCCTTTGGCCTTGTTTTCCAGTATGGCTGAAACAATACTCTTGCAAAGCTGAGCTGAAAGGTGATCTTTCTTGCCTAACCCATCAAAAACGAGGTAAAAGTAGGACTCATCGTCACGGCGCAAGTCATAGCAGAAGCCCTCAAGTGGCCGTGCTCCGTACTTTTCATAAAATTTAAGCCTGGCCTGGTTTTGCTTGTGCTCGGCACCGTCAACGGCCCACTCCCGCTTGTCAGTTAAACAATCGAAGAACACCCCTATAGCCGAAATGCTATGCGCTTCGTCTCTCAGTCGCTCATAAAGGGCCCCGCCAATTCCCCCGCTGATGCGGTGCTTGTTGGTAGCGATGAAGTCAAGAAATATAAAATTGTCCTTCAGAAAATGGGAAGCGATGGCCACTCCAAGCACCTGCTTATCCCTTCCCTCGGCAATAATCACAACCGATCGGTAGGGCTTTACGGCGTGCTCTCCGGCATCGTGCAGCAATTCATCGGCTTCCTTTTCGCTCATGTAGGGAAACTGGGAGAGCAAAATTGCCCTGCACTGTTCAAGCGCAACGATGTTATATTCTGTGGTGTGATCGTAAATTCGACGAATGGAGTTAAGACCCATACTTTAAAGCAGTTAGTTAGCCATTTTGTGGCGCAAAGCTACTTTAAGTATAGGTCAGTTGCAGCTATGAATCGGTATTATCTTTCGCTGCCAATCCTCTTCACACCGTTCGGAAATATACCTGCAAAGTCTGGGATCAAGCTGTAATGACGTTCGTGATTTCCATCCTTTTATTTCGCAAGTCCAGCCCTCCTTCCAGTACGGACTTTAAATTCGCCAGGTAAAAAATCCAGCCCCTTGAATCACCCACAAAATGCTTCATCGCTGTGTCGTCATCCAGAGGCAGCCCGCTTTCGATCAATTGAACAATTAACTCGCCAGCTTCCTCGTACATATTGATAGTTACAGGACATTTCATAGAAAAAGTGAAACTAAAATGGTCTTTACCATTGGCTTTCAGCACTGTCCCTTTCTCTACCACACTGTCGGGATAGCCGTGCCAAAACCAATCATACGTATCGCCTTCTTCAATAGCTGTGTCCTTTGACTTTTCCTTTCCAGTCTTGTCACTGAAAAGTGCCTTTCTCAAGAACCACTTCTCCAAGCCACCAGGTGTTGCCCAAGAGTTGTAAACTTTGTCTACCGGGGCGTTGATGTTTACCCTCAGCTTGAACTGACTCCATTGATCTCTTTCCATCTTATTGTGTTTTGTTATTTTTCAAAAGTAGTCTCACCAACTCGCTCCGACTTATCGAAAATGGAGAATTTTAGCGCAGCCTCATTTGTCGCCGGTAACGCCCTGGCGCTTCGCCGTATGTTCTTTTGAACAGACTAGTGAATGAAGGAATGCTATCGAAGCCTATTGCCCGGCAAATCTCAGAAACCGGCAGATCCGTCTCTTCCAATAGTTTCTCCGCCCTCTCTAACCGCATTGTGGTCAAAAAGTGGTGAGGTGTGGTTTGATAGGCCCGTTTGAAAAGCCTGAGGAAATGCTGTTTATCGAGCATGGCTACGTCAGCTACTTGTTGCAAGTCAACAGCCTGCTGAAGGTTATTCGCAATCCATTCCCGGGCGACAGCCAATCGCTTGTATAGCGCTATTTTAGTGACAGTCTTCACAACTTTGAGCTCCCTCGAAATTTGAAGTGCATTTTCGTTCTCACCTATCAGGCTATCCAATATGGACCGCACTACCATGTCGGCTTTTAAAGAGTGAAAAGAAGCACAACTGTTTCCAAGCTCCATCAGAAGTTGAAACTGTTGCCTGAGCGAAGCATTCATGAAATGTACGTGCTCCACGAGTGAAAAATCCTCTCCACCAACCGGTGACCAACCGGCGGTTTCATCGCCCCTTATCAGAAGTCCGTTGTATAACAGCTTTGAAAGCGCTGCGTCAAAGTACAGCAAGGCGACCAGGGTATCGTCCCGCTCCAGCTTAAATGACAGCTCGCTTCCTTTGTTAACTACCAGAAAGCTAGCCTCATTTATTGCTATCACCTCCCTATTAATCCAAAACGTTGCCTCGCCGCTCATTACCACCGCTACTCCCAATCCTGTGATGTGTGCGGGAACCACCGCCCCTTTGCTTCCCATAAATTGGCAAAGCGTGTGATCTGAGAATTCGGGTGGCTTGTTGCTAAACAGCGGAGCGTTTGCTACCAGCGACCGACTCATTATCATAGGTTTTCAATTTGACTGCATCCCACATTGAATATAGCTCATCAAAGTAACAAAATGCCATCAATACACATTCGAAAGAGTGGTACCGACTGGTAAAAACCTCTTAATATGTAAGATGCCGCTAAATCACCGAATAGGAGAATCTAGGCAAATCGGTACTTGAACAAGTAAAATAGGAGTATCTTTCCTATATTTAACTCCCATCCCCCTCAATAGTCAGTGTATTACTGAAATATCCTTCTGTCCTACACTTCTGGTTAAGTTCCTATTGAGGCTTTCAATATTTTTAAGGCGCTGGTTTTCGCACAGAAACTGGCCGAATAAAAAGTATTCATGTTAAATAAGTCATCAAATCATGATGCACAGCGGGGCATCGATTTTGGAGTACTGTTTGCCGACCATATCGGGGCAATGCTCGCTTATTGGGACAAAAATGAAGTCTGCCAATTTGCCAATAAAGCTTATCGGGAATGGTTTGGCAAAAGCCATGAGCAAATGGTGGGCAAGATTACAATGCAGGAGCTCCTCGGCCCTCTTTATGAGAAAAACCAGCCCTTTATTGCCGAGGTACTGAAAGGAAACCCTCAGCATTTTGAACGAGAGTTAACCTTGCCGTCCAGGGAAGCACGCAATGTCCAGGCCAATTACTATCCCGACATTCAAAATGGTGAAGTAATGGGCTTTCTCGTACATGTCGCAGATATATCAGCCACTAAAAAGCTTGAAAAAGAAATAGCGGCTTCGGAAATGAAATTCAGAGGCCTGCTTGAAAGCGCTCCTGATGCCATAGTATTGGTTGATGAAACTGGCAGCATCAACATGGTGAACGCTATGTGCGAAAAGCTTTTTGGCTACACCAGAGATGAATTGCTTGGCAAACCAATAGAAATACTGATCCCGGAACGCTTCGGAAAAGCGCACCCCGGCCAGCGATCCGGGTTCTTTGCCAACCCTCACGCCAGGCCCATGGGCGAAGGGCTTGAACTTTTTGGGTTGAAAAAAAATGGCACTGAATTTCCGGTTGAGATTAGCATCAGCCCTATCGAGTTGCCGGAGGGCATGTTCGTGTCGGCAGCCATCAGGGACATTAGTTGGAGAAAGCGAGTTGAAAGAGAGGTAAATGCAAGCAACGAACGAAACAAGATTTTTGTCGAGCAATCACCCACCGCCATGGCCATGTTCGACACAGAAATGAGATACATGGCCGCCTCTCGAAGATGGATTGAAGATTATCAACTGTCAGGCAGCGAAATTTTAGGGCGTTCCCACTACGAAATTTTTCCGGAAATCGGGGATGATTGGAAGAGAATGCATCGGGAATGTCTGGCAGGAGCAATTAATACTTGTGAGGAGGCGTGTTTTAAAAGGGCTGACGGCACTGAGCAATGGATTACCTGGGATATTCGTCCTTGGTATATTTCTGAAGGAAAAATTGGTGGCTTGCTCATGTACACGGCAGACATAACGCAGTCTAAGCTCAGGGATGTCGAAAAAAAGAGAGTTGAATACATTCTGGAAAAAACGAATCAAATAGCAAAAGTGTCAACCTGGGAGTTTGATATTGACCGGGGAATCACCATCTGGGACGACATTGCCAATGATATTTTTGACCTCCCCCGTGGCACCCGGCCCGACAAAGACGCTATCATCAACTACTACGGGCAGGAAAGCAGAAACAAGCTGCTGGCGGCCACTGAAGAACTTGCAACAACAGGAAAACCCTATGACCTCGACCTAGAGGTAATTTCCGCCAAGGGAAACCAAAAGTGGTTAAGAATTATCGGAGAAGCTGAGTTTGCTGATGGGCGTTGCGTGAAGCGATATGGAATGATAGAGGACATTACCGACAGAAAACTGGCGGAAGAAGCGCTTCATAAAGCCAACGAAGAGCTGAATGCCATCTTTAATACCGGCCCCATCGCCATCATTGGCACAAACAAGAATGGAACAATCACCCACTTCAACCGTGGCGCAGAGCTAATGCTACAATATTCAGCCGAAGAAATGGTAGGGCTACAGACACCCCAGCTAATTCATGTTGAAGAAGAAGTACTGAAACGGAGCACCGAGTTGACAACACTGTTTGGCCGGGAAATCAGTGGGTTTGACACTTTCGTTGAACTAGCCAAACAGGGTAACCACGAGTCCAGGGAGTGGACCTACGTAAGAAAGGACGGATCCAAATTCCCCGTTCAACTTATTGTCACAGCGCTTAGGAACCAGACCGACGAAATTTCTGGCTTCCTCGGTATTGCCACTAACATCACAGAAAGGATTGAGGATCAGAAAAAGCTACTAGAAGCAAAAAACAATCTGGAAATTCTTGCCGAACGACTGACCAAACAAAATTCGCAACTCACCAATTTCACTCACATTATTTCGCACAACCTGCGATCTCCCGTTGGCAACCTTACATCATTACTTCACCTGTATGAGATTTCAGAGGAAAAGGAAGAAAAAGAGCTGATATTCAGCAAATTTGAAATCGTTATCGAGCACCTTTCCTCTACGCTAAACACATTAATTAACACGTTAAAAATAAAAACAGAGGATGCCAATATACTGGAGCCTGTCAGGTTCGACGAAGTGCTTAGAAAGACAATGGAAATCATCACAGTTCAGATAGAAGAGTCGGAAATAGCCATTAAAAGTGATTTTTCCGCTGTGGCCGAAATACAATACAACCGCAGCTACATGGAGAGCATTTTCCTCAACTTGCTTACCAACGCTGTTAAGTACCGGTCGGCAAAGAGAAAGCCTGAGGTGTCAATTTTTTCAACAAGTGAAAACGGAAAGGTAATCCTGAAATTCTCCGACAATGGTCTGGGTATCGACATGGACAAATTCGGCGACAAACTTTTCGGATTAAACAAAACGTTCCATGGCAATGATGAAGCGAAAGGAGTCGGTCTTTTTCTGACAAAAACACAAATAGAGGCCTTGGGAGGCTCCATTACTGCTGAGAGTGAGACAGGCAAAGGCACCACCTTCATCATCACGTTTTCCTAAGCCACATGGGCAATTGTACTATAGGTATTCTTTTGAAAACCATAAAAATGGCACCAGGGTGGGGCGATGGGAGAACAAGGATCTCCTGCCAAAAAGACTACTCCCTTTTCCAGTAACGACTGCTTTAGTCCTCTAAGAATTGACAAATGTCATAACACATCTGTCACATTTGTCACTGCGCAGCAGCCGTGCCTTCTCCAAATTTGCTGTCATATTTTAGCGACAGCAAAAGATGAAAAAAACGAGGATAATAATCGTAGGCGGCCTTTCTGCAGGCCCCTCAGCAGCAGCTAAGGCACGACGGACAGACGAAAACGCAGAAATCATCATGTTTGAAAAGACGTCACATGTGAGCTATGCGACCTGTGGCATCCCCTACGCCCTTTCTGGCAAAATAAAAACCAGGGATAAGCTCATTGTAGTGCAACCAGAGCTGCTTGAAAAGAGGTTTGGCGTAGAACTTCATCTGGATGAGCCAGTAACAGACATTGACCCAGAAGCTCGCATAGTATACACCGACAAAGGCGTCTATGAATACGACAAACTTGTATTCGCAACCGGCGGCCAGGCGGTATTGCCTCCCATTAAGAACATAGAGCACTTCAAAGATTGGGCGCACGCCAAAACCCTCGAAGACTTTGACAGGGTGATGAAAAGTGGTGTGATGGAGCGAGCCGACCATTTCACCATTCTCGGTGCCGGTCTTATCGGTTTGGAAACCGCCGAAAACCTTGTTCATGCAGGCAAAAAGGTGACAGTGATAGAGCTTGGTGATCAGGTGTTGGCAAACTGGGATGTGAAATTTGCCCATCTTGCAAAGAACGTGCTTGAAGACCATGGCATTGATGTCCGCCTTGGTGTGTCAGTCGTGGAAGTTGACCACACCACCAATGAGTTGATCCTGAGCAACGGAAAGCGCCTTTATACAGACTACCTTTTAATAGGCATCAGCATTAAGCCTAATACACAAATGCTCGTTCGAAAAGGCGCCAGGCATCTACCCAATGGTGCACTGCTGGTAAACAAGCACATGGAAACCTCCATTCCAGACATTTATGCTGCTGGCGACTGTGCAGCCATCACCAACATGATAACCGGTGAGCACAGCTGGTACCCCATGGGCACCCATTCCAACAAAGGAGGCCGGGCCGCTGGTGCGAATGCAGCCGGGGGCAATGTGACTTTTGAGGGGGGCTATGGCACGGCAATTATGAAGATATTTGACTACGCCATTGCCCGAACAGGTATGGGACCCAAATCACTCGAAAGGGCAGGTATTCAGTTTAAATCGACTCTGATCATATCAGGCTCCACTCCCGGTTTCTTCCCCGATCAAAAAGACCTGTTAATAGAAATTCACTACGACCCCGAAACCGGCATTTTGCTCGGGGCAGAGCTGTTCGGTGAGCATGGGGTTGACAAGCGGGTTGATGTGCTGGCCACCGCCCTGTATGCCCGATTGACCGTTGATGACCTCCCCCGTCTCGATCTGGCCTATGCGCCACCCTTTTCGGCCGCCAAAGACCCCGTGGTAGTGGCTGGGTTCGTCGCAGGCAATTCGATGAGGGCCAGTTACCACGAAGTGTCGGTCATTGAAGCAGTCCGGGCTCTCAATCAGTCTGTTTCCCCCGCAAGCTACACACTGCTTGACGTCAGAAACCCTACCGAGATTCATAAAGAAGGGTATATTCAGCATGCCATTAATATCCCTCTCGACGAGTTGCGGGGGAGAATTAATGAAGTTGACCTTAACAGGCCCACCTATGTTTACTGTGCAAAAGGATTAAGGGGCTATATGGCATCTCTTATATTACTTCACCACAACTGCAAAAAAGTTTACAATGTAGCTGGGGGATTTACCGCCTGGAAGACGATCGTTGGCGAGGTAAAGCAGGTGGAGGAAGTGTCACAAGTGTCTTGAAAATCGAGCACCCCTCCTGCTGAAGAAAATGAGGAAAACCTACAACTCTATAATGTAAAATCCAAATAACAACAAATATTCCGCAAATATGCTTACCTTGCAGAATATGGAGATCGTTAGAAGCTGGAGAGAGCAAAAGGTAATGTTGAAATGGAGATTTCCTGACCTCAATGACAGCGACTTTTTCCTGGCCGATACTGACCGGGAAAGTATGCTGGTTAGGCTTGAAGAAAAGCTGAAAAAGACCAGAGCAGAACTGGAACACATATTCGCTGAACTTCAGCGTTACTAGATTTGTTCCTATTTAGAATCCACAACATGTAATTATCTGCTCTAAAAAATACGACTATCCATATCAGCCCCGAACTGAGGGTGATACATGAGTCGACTACCGTTATAAACTCGTCGGCAAGAAATATTCATAGAAAAACAATTTGTAAATAATCAATATAGTTCAATGGCCAATTATTCTTCTGAAGTTTCCCACACTTACACTTATTTGTGGAACAAGTACAGACCGGCAATTCTCAAGCACATGATAGACTCGGCAGAAGGTCCTCAGACCTACAAGATGTCTAAACATGAATTTACCATCATCAACCCTAAGGAAAAGGGTGGTTATTCTTTCTCCTTGAATGTATTCAAAGGAAAGGCCCAAAATGACATCAGAACCTCTATCGTAGCAAAAGACCTTCTGGTGATTTTGCAGTCTTCAAAAACTGCCAATGACCTGGTAAGCACTGCTACTTATGAATTCGTTATGGACAAACACTTCGTGCTGCATATCAACCGGGGTGAGGAAATTGTTGAAGAAGAAACAGAAGTAGAAGAGACTGCCGAAAAAGAAGCTTAAACAGCAGGCGATTAGTGCTGATGATATTTGTGGGGGAATATGTCGACAAGACATGTTTCCCCATTTTTTTTGGCCTATGGCGACTCCGTTTCCCGAAGATTGCTTTTTATTAACAGGCAGCGTTGTGTTACATTTGCCGCAACGGTTTACAACAATTGATGGCACACGCAGCTGAAATTCGTACTGTTAGCGTTACCCGCTACGTCACCCCTCTCCGGGAAGGCGGTTCACTGCCTGCCATTGTTGAGGCTGATGATGAATTTCTATATGTACTTAAATTCAAGGGAGCCGGCCAGGGCAAAAAAGCACTGATAGCAGAACTTATTGGTGGCGAAATTGCCAGGCTCCTAGGGTTCAGAGTGCCGGAAATTGTTTTTGCAGACCTAGATATTGCCTTTGGCCGTATTGAAGGTGACGAAGAAATACAGGATCTGCTGAAGGCCAGCGTCGGTATTAACCTGGGACTGCATTATCTGTCAGGCTCGATCACCTATGACCCGGTGGCGACTAAGCTATCCCCTTTGCTGGCGTCTCAGATCGTGTGGCTCGACAGCCTGCTGATGAACGTCGACCGCACAGCCCGCAACACCAACATGCTCTTGTGGCACAAAGAGCTTTGGCTGATCGATCATGGTGCTTCCCTGTATTTCCATCACAGCTGGGACAACTGGGACAAGCCAAAAAAACCTTTTCAGCTGATTTCAAAGCACGTCCTGCTTCCCATTGCCAGTGAGCTTGAGGCTGTCGACAAGCAGTTCGCACCTGTGTTGACTGAGCAGGCCATCAAAGCCATTGTGGCCCTAATACCCGATGACTGGCTGGTGGAGGACTCTCCGTTCGACAACCCCGAACAGCACCGGGCTGCCTATACTCATTTCCTGGTTACACGGGTAGCCGGGTCTTCTTTTTTTGTTAACGAAGCCCAACATGCAAGAGAGACTGCTATTTGAGTATGCCGTCGTTCGTGTGGTGCCACATGTCGAGCGTGAAGAGTTTCTCAACGTGGGGGTGGTGCTGTTGTGCTCAGGGCAAAAGTTTTTGCGGGCTCGATTTGACTGGAACGAGGCGAGGTTGGCCGGGCTTTGCCAAAGGACAGATTTTAACGAACTGAAGGTGTATGCAGACTCCTTTGAGAAGATTTGCCAGGGAGGGAAAGAAGCGGGCCCGATTGGGCAGCTCGGAATAACCGAACGTTTTCGATGGCTGACAGCAGCAAGAAGCACAGTGCTCCAGACCTCCAAAGTACACCCCGGCTTGTGCGTGAATGCTGAGGAGACACTTGACAGGTTGTTTGAAGAGCTGGTGAAGTTGCCTGAAGCCTAGCAGCCCCGATTCCAACAAAAAAGCACCTACCCTTTCGGGCAAGTGCTTCTTATATTTTTGCACGGAAATTATTCCGTAGACTACTCCAAGAACGATTTCAAGATTTTGCTTCTGGTGCCACTACGGAGCCTGCGGGTAGCAGTTTCCTTGATCTGGCGAACTCTTTCACGAGTGAGGTTGAACTTGTCTCCAATCTCCTCCAGTGTCATGCGCTGCTCACCGTTGATGCCATAGTAGAACGATACTACCTCAGCTTCTCTGGCAGTAAGCGTAGACAAACAACGCTGAATTTCTTTTTGCAAAGAAGCCACCATCAGACCGGCATCAGGTCTTTCTTCATTTTCGTCCACCATCACATCAAGCAAGCCGTTTTCTTCACCACTCACAAATGGTGCGTCAATACTTACCTGACGGCCTGACACTTTCTGTGTTGCAAGCACTTCGCTCAGACTGACATCAAGCACTTCGGCCAACTCCTCAGCCGTAGGTTCACGCTGAAACTTTTGCTCCAGATCAGAAAATGCCTTCGATATTTTATTCAAAGACCCTACCCTGTTCAAAGGCAAACGTACGATTCTTGACTGCTCGGCCAACGCCTGCATAATAGACTGGCGAATCCACCACACAGCGTAAGAGATGAATTTAAAACCACGGGTTTCATCAAAACGTTGAGCCGCTTTGATCAAGCCTACGTTGCCCTCACTGATAAGGTCTCCAAGGCTAAGGCTGCCTGTTTGATATTGTTTAGCTACCGAAACAACGAAGCGCAAATTGGCTTTTGTTAGTTTTTCAAGTGCTATTTGATCTCCTTCTCTGATCTTTTGGGCTAAGATCACTTCCTCGTCTGCGGTGATGAGGTCTACTTTTCCAATTTCTTGTAAATACTTGTCGAGAGACTGACTCTCCCTGTTGGTAATCTGTTTACTTATTTTGAGTTGTCTCATCCAAGCTTTTTAAATGTGAAGACAAAGGTAACCTTTAATTTTGAGAACGTTTCTCTTTCTGAGGCAATTAGATGAAATAAAGATGTTCTTTCTGCCTTTCAGAGAGCAGTAACTAAAGTTTGCTGCGATAGTAAAATGACATTTGGTGTTAAAAAGTTCTTCATTTGGCACGATAGCGTAAAAAAACATTTTCAGAAGCCAAAATTGCCACAAAATAGCCGCTAGTATGTTGGTTTATACCTGAATTCAGTGGGCACAACGCCATAAATCCTTTTGAAAGCCGTAGAAAAATGGTTAGGATTTTTGTAACCGAGGGTTCGTGCAATCTGCAAAACTTTTACGTCTTTGTCCTGCAGAAGATGCACCGCATGTTGCATTCTCAGGTCGCTGATGTACTCAAAAATGCTTTTTCCTTCCACGGCCCTGAACACCGACATAAGTTTATTGCCATTAGTTGCAAACTGCCTGGCGAGGCCGGCAATGGAATGATCCTCGAGATAGTTGTCCCGCAGATATTGCTTGAGAGCATGCACCAACTCCTGATCCCTTCTATTTGTTGGACTCTTATCAGTCATTTTGTACTCTTCGCCGAAAAGAGCATGTAACTGAAGCAAAATAATCTGGGTTACTGAAGTCTCAACCATCATTACGCCCAAACTCCCAACCAACGGACAATCGGTCAGGGTTTGAATGGCTCTAAGCTGGGCAAGACTGAGCGGCTGATACTCTTTGCCAAAAACCCTTTCTTTTTTGGCTATCTTTTCCCTCACCCAGTCAGCCCAGGGCTCGTTTTGCGGCAAGAAGCTATCCAGGTATTCCGGTGCATACGACACGTGAACATAATGAAGCTCGCTGTTTGCGGCTATATGATGACGGTATTCATTGTTAGGATCAAATTTGAAGTTTTGAGAAGACTGCTTAGTGGCTATAAAATTGCTTGAACCTTTCAAATACGTCTTTACATCAGCCTTCATCAAAAGGCAGCTTCCGGGAAGATCCGCTCCCTCACTGCGGAGGTTTTTAAGCACAACATCCCTTGAGAATATCCCTTCTACCTCCCGAATGGAGAAATTTGGAAGGTACATGTCTCTCGATTTGAAAGATGCAAGTTCCGAATCCGGTAGCGTAATCGGTTCACCAGGAGACTTGATAAAAACTCCATAGGGAATTGTGCTGTTCTCCCCATGCCTCAATATCGGCACATTGGGTGAGTCGAGGGTAATGTAGTCACTCATATTAAAAAATACCGACCATCAGGCCAGCAACAAAGCTCTTCCACGAAAAACACCGCCCATAAGTTTCAAATCCGAAAAGAAACATGCTAACAGATGCGAATAGAAGGAAAGTGTTTTCACGTACTATTCTCTCTTTTACACGTAGGCCGGCCCGTCAATAGTTTCGTAAAACCCGCCAAACCATCAATAATTCACCAATGAAAATGTTCAACAATTTTCGATTAAACAATGTAAGTGCAATAAAGAGGCGCATTAAGGCGCTGCACTCAGGAATCCTTCAGATCGCAAGCATTGTGGCTTTAGCCGCAGTTATGTACGCCTGCTCCCCGTCAGCCAATGTAAGCGAGAAGCCAGTATCGCCGGACGTGATGAAACGAGAAGCCATACTACGTGGCGAATACCTTGTTAACACCAGCGCTTGCCACGATTGTCATACGCCTAAGGTAATGACTCCACAAGGGCCAGAGCTCGACACTACCCGACTGCTATCTGGTCATCCAGCAGGCGAACCAGTGGCAAACGTACCTAATCAAAATGACTGGATTTTGTTCTCTCAAGGGTTCACTGCCGCAGCTGGTTCATGGGGTATCTCGTTTTCTGCGAACCTAACCCCCGACAACGCCACCGGAACTGGTCGTTGGACCTACGAGCAATTCGAAACTGCCATCAGAAAAGGTAAGTCGAAGGGACTGGAAAGAGCACGTGACCTGCTACCACCAATGCCATGGCAGATGTACCAGCAAATGACGGATCAGGATCTGAAAGACATTTTCGCTTACCTGCAATCCATAAAGCCTATTGAAAATGCTGTTCCCGCACCGATCGCACCTCAGGACATCGTAGCTGTCAGCGTGAAGAATTAGAGTTTTTTTTAAACCATACAACAAATGAAAGCGTTAGCTATTTTTTCAACTTTGTTACTCGGAGTACATTTTGCAACGGCTCATATGCCCGAAGAAGAGAAAGGCACAGCCGCTGAAAACCTGGGCAGACAAATACTGGTCACTTTTCAGAACAAATCCATCAAAGAGTATTATCACCTGTTTCCATCACTCGAAGAGCTCCATGGTCTAATGATGGCCAATTCAGACGCTTACAGTGTGTTTCTTGACGTGGCAAAAAAAGACTTTGCCAAAGTTTACCAAAAGAGAATAAAGCCTGAGATTGAGTCGGCCTATTTAAGAACGTTCTATGCAGGCTGTGAGCTTGGTATTGAGTGGTCCGAAGTAATATTTGTCGGCGCTTACGAAGCGGAATCTCCCAGGGCCGATGGCACAAGCTCGCTTGTTATCGAATTTTTATCCGGACAGAAAAATTACAAGCTTTTGGTGGAGAAAGTGATGATACTCAGTGGGGAGTGGAAAACGACACAATACATTAACCTGATTTGATTTTTTAGTTTAAATGTTGTGCTAATATGGTAAAAGGGGCTCTTTTTTGAGCCCTTTTTATTGTTGCTAACCCATACGTTGATGGGAATTTTTCGCCTGCCCAAGCACAGTTTTCCGGCGGCAACTGCGATGCTGTTTTCGGTTTTCGGAAAATGATTTTATGCCGATGGCCGTTTTTTTATCTTTACCATAGATGTTTACCCCTATTTACTCTGAACACCAATTGCTATGAACTCAGTCGCCGGATATAGTCGCCGCCTCAGCAAGCTCATTATAGTGAGCTTTTTACTGCTCCTTTCCACTGGGGTGATGAACGCCCAAATTGTATCCTACAAGGACAGGAATGTAGTAGACTATCAGGACTACATCAATTACTCCAAAGCAATTACCGGAGCCAACAAGGGTGAAGAGTATGAAGGCTCTCCGTATATGGACGACGAGTTTAAAGACGGTATTGTCTTTATAGAAAAGGATCGAAAAACAAATCCGGTGCCCATGCGATACAACATGTACGCCGACCAAATGGAATTTAAGCGAGGGGACTTCACCTATCTGATGGAGCCTGTTTTAAGTATCGACATGATCTCGGTGGGTGAACACTTGTTCATATTGGGAGAGTATATTGAGGCAAACAAGTACAACCTCGGCTTCTTTGAGGTAATTGACACCGGAAGGTTGAATGTGATGATGAAACAGGTGGTGCGGCTGCGGCCGGGACAGGCTCCGAAAGCCATGGAAAGTGCTCCAACACTCCCTACCTATCTCAAGCTGGGCTTCGAGTACTACTACCAGCTCGACAAGGGCGAGGTGTTCAAGATATCAAAGGTGAAAGCGCTGGTTGAAAGCTTACATGACCATCAGCACGAAATGAGGCAATTTGTAAAAAAAGAGAGAATCTCCCGGAAGAAGGAAGATTTGGGAAAACTGGCCGCCTACTACAACAGTCTGAAGTAGACCTCCTTAAAACAACTGCCGATAGGCTAGACTTCTGTGTCAGCCATTACCCATTCGATAGAGTCATCTTTCGAAACCTCACCGATCACCTGAAACCCATTCCTCTTGTAAAAGGACGTTAACCTGTAATCGTCTATTGTGAGCCAGAACGGTTTGTCGTCAAAAACCTTTCTTGCCTGCTCAATCCATTTAGAACCGAGATTGCATCCCCTCATCTCTTCCGAAATCCACAAAAAGCCGATATAAAGCAGGCCTTTGTCAAAAAGCTCTTGAGCCATTTTTTCGTCGAGTGTGTCTGGCGGAATTGTGCTGAATACTATGCCCCCTCCCAGTACTTTTTCATCACTTAGCAAGCAAAAAACACGGGCTGTAGCAGCGTATTGGGCCCAGAACGGCACTATACATTCCTGCCAATCGTCAGGAAGTATGTCAAAAAGAACTTGAGGGGTGTTTGTTACTTCCTTAAACTCCTGTAAATCAGGTGTTTTTACTTCAACCAGCAGGCTGGGTTCTGTTTCCATATTGTTAATAAAACTGATGCAAAATTAATGGAAAGTAATGCAGCTTTTTATCATAGAAGTCATAATATTTTTTCTTCCCGAAGTCAGACGTACTGCCACGCCCACCAAATCAACAGGCCCTGCGCCGGAAGCCTCAGCCACAGCCCCCAAATCGCACCTTCATCCCGGCTCCTTTTTGCATCAGGTGATATACATTGGCGGGAAAGACAGCGATCAAAAGAGCGATAACACCAATCGCAGCCATCGGCCTGTAAGAGGTCAGTAGTAATATGCCTAGTAAGATCTCAGCCGCTCCGCTTATGCTATTGATCAGCTGCTTGTATTTCAAAACAGGCGGAATAATGCGGAGATAAAATGTTGGGTTGATAAAATGATTGATACCAGCCAAAATATACAGCACGGCCATCAAGTATAAATGCCATTGCGCTCCCATTTACTGCTTTTCAAAAGCCACGTTTCTTACCCTGCCGGCGTTCACTTTGAAGCCATCAATTGCATTGCTGCTGTTCCTGGTAAAATCGATGTTTCCAGTCCACCAGGCTGATGATGAAAACCCATCTTTTTGCTTAATGGTCAGTTTAATATCATCGTGGCGTTGATGGTGAGCTACAAGCGTATCGTTGACTACCTCAAGGGTGTAGGCTGTTTCAAGCTCGGGACTATAAAACCGGCCTGTATATTCCGACAGTACTACCGAAGATGTTTCGAAGGCTTCTTTAGGTTGATCTCCAGCCGGTGGAGCCTCCGATGGTTTAGGAGGGGCCTCTGTTAGCTGATCGGCGAGGTATATGTCTGCAATTTGATAGGCAATATTGCCAGGATTGAACGACGCCAGGTTGCTGAAAACAATTACTGAAAAGTGCTGCTCAGGAAACCGGTTGATAAAGGTTCGGTAACCCGCATCAGCTCCACCGTGCGTTTTGTTGACCAGCCCCTTGTAGCTCCCTATTCCCTGCCCGAACCCATAGCCCATGGTGTCGCCTTTGTTGAGGATATAACGCTCATCCATCATTTTCATAACGTTGTCGTTACCTACACTAACATTTTCAAAATTGACTGCCCAAAGTGCCAGGTCTTCTACCGTAGTAAACAGACTGGTGGCGCCCACGTTGGCATAGCTGAGCACCGATTTCTTTAGCTCTCCCTGGTCGTTTTTGTAATATGAGTAGGCTCGTCCCTTCACAATCTTCTCATGGTCGTCATAAAAAAGCGTATTATTCATTCCAAGCGGCTCGAACATGTTGGTCTTTGTCCACTCAGCAAATGACTGCCCCGTAACCCTCGACACAATCTCCGCCAGCAGTGTAAAACCCGTGTTGCAATACAGCATTTCCTCGCCCGGCTCAAAGTTGAGTTCCTTCTGGCTAAAAATCAGCCTCAGCACCTGCTCTCTGGTGATTACATCATCCAATCTCCAGCCTGCAAGCGCCAGCAAGCTCCATTGATCCCTCAGCCCGCTGGTGTGGTGTACCAGGTGATTGAGCGTGATCTTCTCGCCAAAGTCGTGCATTTCCGGCAGGTACTTTCTAATGTCGTCGTCCATCGACACCTTGCCCTGATCGGCCAGCATAGCGATGGCAAACCCTGTGAACTGCTTGGAAACTGATGCCACATGAAAAATAGTAGTAGGCGAATTTTTTATGTCATATTCGAGATTGGCATATCCATATCCTTTACTAAAAACTACTTTTCCATCTTTGACCACGGCAACTGTTGCTCCAGGAACAGCCTCGTCCGCCCCAAGGGCAAACCTCATGAGCTGATCGATCCTACCTTCCTTTGTGGCAGCCACCGCTTCTACCCTGTCCAGCATCATCACGTAGTCACCTTCGCCCTCCTGAAAAGGGGTAACAACTATCTGGTAAACGCCTCCTTCACTTGTAAATTGAAATGGTTCGGGGCCCCGAGCCGGATTGTCAAATTCACCTAACAGTTGACCGTCGGGGCCAAACACTTTCACAACCACATCTACAGACACCTGATTCGCAAACCCACTGGCAAGCGCTCCTTTTTCAAGGTGAACCCTGAATGTATCGGCAGCCCCTTTTGCCAATTTTGATTCAAAAGGAGACGAGACAGACAAATCAGACCCCTCCTCTATCAGTAGAGTGGTGCCTGACTGCTCACAACCGAACGCCAAAGACGCCGCCAGCAGCAGGTAGCTATATTTCTTCATGTTATTGTAAGACCTGATTATTTGAATTTTTAATGAATGTATCGATTTTAGGTGAAAAATCAGCTTATTGCTGTTACCAATCGAACTGCTAAACACCCAGGACAGAGGCCTCCCATTCATGAAAATGAAATCAAGGACACATGTAAGCTTAAAGTCGAATAAGCGATGAAGGTTGCAGTGAGGTTAATAGGGCTCTTTTTTCTGCTCTTCTGGATCATCAGCATACTCATAGACGGGCTCAAGCATTCAGAGATGGCCTATGTGGTTGATTTATGCGAGGATTACACGGAGTTTGATTCTTTGACTTCGGACAGGGTCCATTACCGAAACTGGGATTTGATTGACTACCGAGCCTCCTATTGCACTCATTACCGCAGTTACGAAGACCTTGCAAACCAGAGCCGGGAAAAAAGGAATCTTATCAGCCCGTCAAACAATGAATATGGAGCTTATTGGGGGAGTGTGTACAAGCAGCTAGTGGAAGAAAACGATGAATGGGTAAGCTTTATGGCGGACAGCCTTCTGCAGACGGCGTTACTTGACAGTCTCGACGCCGCCTCGCTGGCAGAGTTGACCGTGTCCTTTGTTCAGGATATTCCCTACCATTTTATCAACTCTGGCGATTGCTCGGAAGCTGACAAAAAGAAGCATCCCTGTGTAGCCCTGGCCAAATTTGGTATCCTCTCGCCTTATGAGTTTTTGCACACTTTGTCTGGCGACTGCGACACGAGGGCGGTGTTGCTCTTTTCTTTGCTTCGCAAACTCAACTTTGACCCGATGATTGTGGTGAGCTATGAATACAGGCACGCCATGCTGGCACTCAATATCCCGTCTTCCGGCGACCACATTACTTTAGGTAGAAAAAACTACTATTTTTGGGAGACAACTGCCAAGGGCTGGCCTGTTGGCATGTTACCTCCTGATATGCAAAATATTGATTACTGGGAAATCGCATTAGTAAATGAACTATAACATCGCCATACTTGGGCTCATCGAAATAGTGTCGGCCGTCACTATTGGCATCTTCATTCTTTCCATTACCTACAAAATATTGCAATGGGTGGGTAGAAGGTATTATAAGATCTCCGAAAGCAACCTGGCCTATAGTATTTTCACTGCCAGCATCATGTTTTCGGTTGGCTTTATGATCAATGAGGTGATTCAGCCACTTATTTCCTCGTTCAGGCTTCTTAATCAGGACGCTGCCAGCTATGTGTTGGCCTTCAGGTATATTGGGCAGGGCGCTGTTTACATTGCCATTGCCTACTGCGCTTCCATTGTGATAGCGCTGCTGAGCACCTCCCTGTATGCCCGGCTCACTCCTATCGATGAATTTGAAGAAATAAGTAAAAACAACGTAGGCATTGCGATCATCATTGGTAGTATCATCATAACCCTTACCTTGCTTACCAAAAGTGGCGTGGGGCTTTTGATAGAGTCCATCATTCCCTACCCTCAATTACCTCCGAAATAACTGAACACTTAAACTATAAAAATATGCGTACACAATTATTGACAGCCTGTCTGGCTATGTTTGCTTTGACAGCTTTTGGCCAGAAGGAACTACTGGATGCTGAAAAATACCGGTTCGAGGTGATGGCAAAAAAAGATACCAAGACACTTGAGACGATTCTTGCCGACGACTTGATGTATACTCATTCGCACGGTGGCGTTGACGGCAAAGCCAAAATCATTGAATCGGTGGCCGCTGGCACCTACAAAAATGTAGAGATTCTTGAGCAAAATCCGATTTCGTGGGGAAACACGGGCGTAATCTCAGGAAAGGCTCGTTTTCTGATAGGCGACCCAAAGGGCGATCGTACCATTATCCTTAAGTACACCGACGTTTACCGCAAGGAAAAAGGTACCTGGAAGCTTGCTGCCTGGCAATCTTTGCTGGTGACCGAATAAAGTAAAATGCCGGGGGGAGCTATTCTCCCGGCTTATATGTTTTCTCCGCTACTGCCTCAATATCCGCCCGATAGAATAATACATCTCTGAACTCCCCTTTCCTGTACATTTCCGCCTGGTCATTGAAATGTGGCGAAGCCCGATCGCTCTTTTGCCCACCAGTGACTATCGCCTTGGCTTTCACTGTATCACCAAACTCCACTACTGCCACAAAGCTGTTGCCACCTGTTCCGTACCACCGTTTAGTGCCTGGATATGGCCTGCTACCGAATGCAGACAAAGCCCCCCACATGCTGCTGGTGTAAGCAATGGGATTACTTGTCAATTCATCATTGAAAGGCTCTCTGATGGCACCCTCCACCCGCTGGAAGCGATTGATTTCTCCCCAGGCTGTTTCCCAGGTACCAAAATCGGCTGTTAGCTTGTCAACTGCTTTTTTCAATGCATCGAGCTTCATTTGTGGCTCCGCTTCAGTGGTCATATAGTCAATCATCGCCAGTTGCCTTAGCCGGACGCCTTTTGTTTCGTACAAGTCCCGCATTAATTCCTGGGCCCAGAAAATGGCCAGCGCCGTACCTACCGATTCTTCCCCAAAACGTAAATCCCACTCTTTAAGCACTTTGATCGGGGCTGCCAGCTCAGCGTTTTTATCAGCGGATTTTTCATAGGCTTGCACAAGCGAAGGAACAAGATTTTCGAAACCCACCAAATACGGATCATATGCTGCTTCAATCAGCTTGTCAAGTGTAAAGTTCGTTTTTCCTTCAAGCACCCGAACGGCATGAATGCCCCGGGCATTCTCCTCATCTGGTGCCATGTACAAGGGATAGCGCTCTGGTTTGGGGCTGAAACCTGCTGCAGCTGTAAACGGGGTAGAATTACAGTTCTGTAGCCAACCGCTTTCAGGGTTCAGCAAACTAACGAGTTCTTCAATTTTGTGGAGTCCCTGCCAGTCGGTGGCTGGGTTGCTGCCATCTATAACGCCCGAATAGTCAAACCGAGGGTCACGGATGGGCATAAAATTGCCATGGTAGTAACCGATATTGCCCTGGTCGTCGGCATACACAGTATTGTTCGACGAGTTGGTACGAAGCCGCATGTTGTTATTGAATTCGTTGTAAGTGGCAGCCTTTGTCCGCATGTATGATTGACTGAGGGCATTGAGCGGATCCTGCATCAAGCCAACGGCAATCCACTTACCGCCTTCCTCCCGTACAATTGGCCCATGGTGGGACTTGTAGGTGGTGAACGTTTTGCTGGCGGTTTGCTCGCCATCTTTATACTTCAAAGTGACCTCCGAAGCCTCCAGGGCTCTCTCCTCTTCTCCATACTTGTAGAAATATTTGCCGTCCCTTTCTACAATTGTCTCGGCAAACTCGTCAATTACATCAGCTGCGCTGGAAGTATGCATCCAGCCGCAGTGCTCGTTGAAACCCTGATAGATAAAATATTGCCCCCAGGTAACGGCGCCGTAGGCATTCAGACCTTCTTCACTAACTACATGCTGTTCGGAGCGGAAAAAGAATGAGGTGTGCGGATTGATAAGCAGCAAAGAATTGCCAGAGGCGCTGTTGGAAGGTGCGATGGCAAACCCATTGGAACCAGTTGGCTCAGGTTCGGGTTCGTAGGTATACACTGAAGAAACCGGAGAAGCTGGCTTGCCCCCGTAAAACGCCTCTAAGTTTTCAGTTGAAATGGATTCAATGTCACCACCAATGCTCCCTTCACTAAAAGTGAGGGGCATCCACGGTTCAAACCTGGTGAGCAGCATTGGCTTCACTTCAGGATGCTTGTAAAGGTAATAGTTGATACCATCAGCAAAGCCCTTCATTTGTTCTTTCATCCCCTCCGGGGCCTGATCATAAAGGGCCTTTATCTCCTCTTCATTGATAAAAAGCCGTTGCCGAAGGTCAGTATACAGCGCATCCTCGCCTTCCACCTCAGCCATCCTCCCAATCGAGGTCAAATAATTGGTCTCAATTCGTTTAAAGTCGTCTTCGCATTGTGCATACATCATACCAAAAATGGCATCTGCATCGGTCTTTCCGTAAATATGAGGGATGCCCCAGTTGTCTCGAATGATGGTGACACGGGAGGCAGTGGCCTCCCAACGGTTGATTTCGTCAGTGGTGAATTCTGAGTCGCCCTGCTGAGGCGATTCGCACCGCTGGAAGATAAACAGGGAAACTAAAATAAGGGTCAGTTGGATTGGACTTCTCACGATTGATCACAATTTGGTGGTTGAACAATATACAGGTTGGCCATTAATATAGTAAAACCGCTTAGGTAAATAAGCGTCGTCGCAAGATCGACCAACCAGGCCAGATCAAAAATGATTTTTTCTACAAATAAGTACTTTTATATCCTGAGTTGTCATATCGTTATATGAGAGCACTATACCATATTATTTTCATAGCAGGTATCCTATTCAGTTGTGGCTGCAGCGATTCCAACCCGTCGCCGTCAGATGATGGCAACAAACCACCTTCTTCTGGAACCTCAAGTTTTACCATTACTACAGTTGAGCTATCCAGCGATCTAACGATTGACATCTATGTACCGAGTGCAGAAAATGCTTCTGGGAAATATCCCATTATTTACTTCAATGATGGCGATGTCTTCAAAGGAGCCATTGCCAGTCTGGCTTCTTACCAGTTTGAGGCTACTTCCACCGTAGAGCCCTTCATGATGGTGGGGATATCAGCAGCAGGCCACAGATACGGCAGGTATATACCCTACAACGACCCATGGATCAAAGAAAACTGGTCGGAATACTCTCCGGGTTCTATCAACTACACCGAAAGGCTTATCAATGAGGTGATTCCGATGGTGGAGGAAGACTACCCTGTTGACCCGAAAAGAAGGGCCATATTTGGCTTCTCGCTTAGCGGACTCTATGCTGCCTGGGCGGGAATAAATTACCCCGAAGTCTTTTCCTTTTCGGCCTCCATGTCACCCTCTTTCTGGGTAGCCGACTATGCCATTTTCGATGAGCCACAAGAGTTATCAAACACCCGGTTCTACTTCGATATCGGCACAAAAGAATGGAACTATTACGTTCCGATGATTGAAAGCCTGGAGAATCAGGGATTTGAATATGGCAAAGATATTTTCTACTATGAGGTGCCCAATGGCATCCATGCTGAAAGTGTTTGGGCCGGCAGGTTACATATTCCTCTTGGGCTGTTCTTAAATGGGGCTCCAGAGGAAGTAAAAGACTACGAGGTCATAAAAGAGTGTATTCCCAGTCAATCGACTGCTGGTCTGGTTTTCCAAAGGCTTAATCCCATCATCACTTTTACCAACGGCATCCGGTATTCGCTCTCGACAAGCGCCGCATTTCAGGTCGTCAGCGGCGAAGGCGTTGTGTTGGAAGATGGAAGGTTCGACGCTAAGGGCGGGAATATGACCGTTGAAATAAGCCATGATAACTGGAGTGAGCATATAGACCTGACAGACTGCAATAATTAGCCTTTTATTGGTGCCCACCCTGGTCGGTCTGAGGTTTAATATCAACCCTTTCAGGAAGTTTAAATCTGAATTCCTATATTGCGTCACCCTAAACAACATGTCCCAAAAAGCTGGTGATTGAATTTTAAACACACCTTACATGAAGCTTTTTGTTCGACCAATTCTATTGAGTGGATTGGCTATTATCGCCTCTTCCACAGCTGCCCTTGCCCAGGAAACATCTGAGATAGACTCAGGTGCCACCGCCTGGATGCTGACTTCCACCACACTTGTGCTCCTGATGATTCCCGGTCTTGCCATGTTTTATGGCGGCTTAGTCAGGACGAAAAACGTGCTCGGCACAATGATGCACAGTTTTACAGCCATGGGTATTATGACTGTACTTTGGGTAGTTTGTGGGTACAGCATGGCCTTTGGTGAAAACGTGCTGGGCGGCTGGTTTGGCTGGAATTCCGACTATGTGATGCTTTCAGGCATCGACGACAGCATTATCGACGGCATCCCCGAATATGTATTCTCCATGTTCCAGGCAAAATTTGCCATCATCACCCCTGCCCTTATTGCCGGTGCAGTGGCTGAAAGAATCACGTTCAAAGGATACTGCTTTTTCATAGCACTATGGGGCCTCATCGTTTACAACCCTCTTTGTCACTGGGTATGGGCGCCTGACGGGTTCCTGTTCAATCTTGGAGCCAATGGCGCCATTGACTTTGCCGGAGGCACTGTGGTGCATATCTCTGCTGGCGTTAGCGGGCTTGTGGCTGTGCTCTTTATTGGTGCCAGAAAATCACATCCCCATTTACCCATGCAACCCAATAACCTGGTGATGACGATGATTGGCGCTGGGCTGCTATGGGTAGGTTGGTTTGGTTTCAATGCCGGTAGCAGTATTTCAAGTGGGTTGAGCACCGCTCAGGCATTAACGGTTACGCAAATAGCGGCTGCGGCTGGCGCACTTACCTGGCTGATTGTTGAAGGGTTCCACCAGGGGAAAGCAACAGCTCTTGGTTTTGCATCGGGCATTCTTGCTGGTTTGGTGGCCATTACGCCCGCAGCTGGCGTTGTTCAGCCCGGTGGAGCGCTGGTACTGGGAGCTCTCTCTACCATTGTGTGTTACCTGGCTATTATACTAAAAAACAAGCTTGGCTATGACGATACACTGGATGCCTTTGGTATTCACGGCGTTGGTGGTATCATCGGTGCCATTTTCCTTGTGTTCTTTATCAGAGAAAGCTGGATGACAGACGCTGCAACGGCTGCAGGTGGCACGTGGACTGTAATGCAACAGCTGGGTGTACAACTTACGGCGATAGCAATAGCCATCGTTTATGCGGGAGTTGGCACCTTCGTCATCCTCTTTGTGCTCAACAAGTTTGTCAAAATCCGGGCCAGTGAGGAAGACGAAATGAAAGGCCTAGACAACGTGTACCATGGTGAGAAAGGATACGGAATGATCACTCCTAACTAAGCAAGCATGAAAGTTATTATAGCCATTATAAGAGAAAACCAGTTGGATCAGGTGAGGGAGTCACTGATTCAAGCAGGCATATCGAGAATCACCGTCAGCAACGTATCAGGTCACGGGCGGAGAGTATCCGAGGAGGTATACAGAGGCCAGAAAGTGATTCCCAACCTGGTGTCTAACGTCAGACTGGAGATAGCTGTAAATGACAGCTTCGTTGAAACTACCTGCAACGCCATTATGGATGCTACTCAGGCCCACGACGGCGATATGATAGGCAGCGGCAAGATTTTTATTACGCCGCTGGAAGAATGCATAAGAATCAGAACCGGTGAACGAGGTTCTGACGCTATATAACAACCCCAAGAATGTATTTTGGAAATATAGGTAATGAAAAGGCTGAGCTACTAACTCAGCCTTTTTCTTTTACCACTCGGTGTGGAAAATCCCTTCCCTATCGGTACGTTCATAAGTATGTGAACCAAAGTGATCACGTTGCGCCTGGATCAGGTTCAGTGGCAAACGGCCGGTAGTAAACGCATCGAAATAGCTCAAACCCGCTACCATTCCGGATACAGGGATACCCTGGCCAATGGCATAAGCGGCTACTTTTCTCGCCGACACTTCGCAGCTTTTGGCTTTGGCGGCAATGTCTTTATCCAGCAACAGGCTACTAAGTGCTTTATCCCTGGCGTATGCCTTCCTCATGTCCTCCAAAAGGCCTGAACGGATGATGCAGCCACCTCTCCATATTTTGGCGATGGTTTCCATATCGCAACCGTACTTATACTCTTTGGATGCTGCCCACAGCTGCGTCATTCCTTGCGCATAAGTCACTATGTAAGCAAAGAACAGAGCGTCCTCCACATCTTTCACTGTAAGACTACTGTCTCCTTTAATGGACTTGGCTCCGTAGAGCGATTCAGCTTTTTCCCTATCAGCTTTCATTGAGGATATTTCCCGCATACTGACAGCCACGTCAATGGTAGGCACAGGAATACCAAGATCCATGGCATTCTGAGACGTCCACTTACCTGTGCCTTTTTGCTTGGCTTTGTCAAGAATCACATCAACCAGGTCTTTGTTGGTTAGCTCATCTTTTTTTGTAAATATCTCTGCTGTTATTTCGACCAAAAAAGACTGAAGCTTCGACTTGTTCCACTGGTCGAAAGTATTGTGAAGCTGCTGATTGCTCAAGCCCAGCCCCCGCTTCATTACGTCATATGCCTCGGAAATGAGCTGCATCAACCCGTATTCGATACCGTTGTGCACCATTTTCACGTAGTTGCCGGCTGACCTGGCACCCATATAGTCCACACATGGCTCGCCATTGACTTTCGCTGAAACCGCTTCAAAAATCGGCCTTACAATTTCATAGGCATCTTTGTCACCTCCCGGCATAATACTGGGGCCAAAGCGGGCGCCCTTGGCTCCACCGGAAACCCCTGTACCAAAGAAGTAGATGCCTTTTGATTCCAGGCTTTCGGCTCTTCTGTCAGTGTCAGTAAAAAAAGAATTTCCACCATCTATGACCAGGTCACCTTTATCAAGCAACGGAGACAAATCGTTGATAACTGCATCGACAGGGCCACCTGCGGGAACCAGCAACATGATCTTTCTTGGCCTGGAAAGTTTTGAGATAAACTCCTTTTTGTCGGTAGTGCCATCAACAACCTTTCCTGCTCCTTCTTCCCTCAACGACTTTACCTTTTCCGAATCCGTGTCCAGCCCATAGGCGGAAAAATTATTGTCTGCCACGTTCAAGATGAAGTTTCTTCCCATCACTCCGAGGCCTACGAGGCCAAAGTCATACGTTTTTTCCATTCCAGTCCTTTTTTTCCTTCCACATGTGGGCCGTGGTGCAACCAACTGCCTTCACATGATGTTAATTGCTTGTTTTTTAGCGAATATCAAGAGATTCAGACCAAAAATACTGATCTTCGCCAATTAAATTGAATTTTGCCATCACCCCTGTGTAGAACCTAAATGAAAAAAACTGATAATCAGATACTTACTATTTTCGGAGCCTCTGGCGATCTTACTGAGCGTAAACTGATTCCTGCTGTTTTCAATTTATTCAAAAGAGGTTTTTTGCCTGAGAATTACGCTATTCTTGGTGTAAGCCGAACAGACTTCAGCGACGAGGAATACAGGAAGAAAGTTGTTTTCGACAACCCGCACCTGAAAGCTTCCAAGGACAACCCTGGTGAGTTGGAAAACTTCGCAAAGATGGTTTTCTATCAGTCGATTGATACGAAAGCGGTAGTAGACTATCAGTTGCTGGCCAATCGGCTTAAAACGTTGTGCAATGACTGTCATACGGATCAAAACTACATTTTCTACCTTTCTACCCCCCCTTCACTTTACTCTGTGATTTCTAAGAATTTGGGCGAAGCGCAACTTAATACTGAGGAAAATGGCTGGAAAAGGTTGATTGTTGAGAAGCCTTTTGGTTACACACTAGAAAGTGCAAAAGAATTAAACAACCAACTGCTCGAGTCATTCAAAGAAGATCAGATTTATAGAATCGACCACTACCTGGGTAAAGAAACCGTGCAGAATACGCTGGTGGCCAGATTTGGCAACACTATTTTCGAGCCACTTTGGAACCGCATATACATCGAGAAAGTGGAAATTACAGCTGCTGAGAGTGTAGGTGTGGAAAAGCGAGGCGGTTACTACGATGGCTCCGGGGCTTTAAGAGACATGATCCAAAACCACTTGCTGCAGTTGGTATCCCTTGTTACAATGGAGCCGCCAGCAAGAATGGATGCAGAGTCTATTCACAACGAGAAGCTAAAACTATTTAGATCCCTGCGGCCTTTAAGCGCCGACGACATCAGAGACAATGTTATCAGAGGTCAATACCTCAAGTCAACTATTGGAGATAAAGAATATCCCGGTTATAGAGAGGAAACTGGCGTTGACCCTGAGTCAAGAACTGAAACATTTGCGGCCTTAAAGTTCTATATCGACAATTGGAGGTGGGCTGATGTGCCTTTCTTCGTCCGCACCGGCAAGCGGCTGCCAACAAGAGTTTCCGAAGTGGTGATTCACTTCAAGCCCAACCACCACCACTTGTTCAGTCAGCGACGAATTGCCAACTCACAAAATGTGCTGGTCTTTAGAATTCAACCCAATGAGGGTATTTTATTGAAGTTTGGCCTGAAGGTGCCCGGCAACGGTTTTAAAGTGGAAACGGTGAATATGGATTTCCAATACGATGGGCTGACGGACGCTTACGTACCTGAAGCCTACGAAAGGCTGCTGCTCGATTGCATGCAAGGCGATGCCACCCTCTACGCCAGAGGTGACAGTGTTATTGCAGCCTGGGAGTTTGTTGACCCCATTCTAAAAGCATGGAAGGACGATCCTGACCTTCCGGTATACGGGTACCCCTCAGGCACCTGGGGGCCAGAACAGGCAAATACACTAATTGAAAATGGGCATGGCTGGAGGAATCCTTGTGCCAATTTGGTTGATGATGGACTTTATTGCGAACTATAATAGCTGATGGAATTACATATTTCTAAAAACCCCAGGGCAGTAGCGGAGGATTTTGCCACCTTTTTGGTTGATCTCAACAAAAACAGTGACAAGTTAAACATCGCTCTCTCCGGAGGTTCTACCCCACAGCTACTGTTTGACGTTCTTGCTGCTGATTACAAAAAGGCAATAGATTGGTCGAAGATGCATTTCTACTGGGGTGATGAACGTTGTGTGCCTCCTACCGACAAAGACAGCAACTATGGCATGGCTAAAGCGCATCTGTTTGACAAAGTTGGTGTTCCTGATGCGAATATTCACCGCATCCTTGGCGAAAACGAACCCCGACAAGAGGCTCAGCGACATAGCCACGAGATCAAAAAGAACGTCACTTCTTCCGACGGGCTGCCCAGGTTCGACCTGGTAATACTTGGCCTTGGAACCGACGGGCACACTGCATCAATCTTTCCTGATCAAATGGAGTTGTTAAAAGCTACCGAGACCTGTGTTGTGGCCACACACCCTGAATCAGGGCAAAAGAGAATCAGCCTCTCCGGTTCAGTAATCAACAATGCCAAAAGCATCGCCTTCCTCGTGACTGGCGAAAGCAAGCAGCCAAAAGTGAGGGAAATACTGAAGCACAGAGGTAAGTTCAGAACCTACCCTGCCTCGCATATAAAGCCTGCAAATGGTGTGCTTTATTGGTTTTTGGACGAAGCGGCTAGCGCCTGATTACTTCTTTAACTTCCTCACAAAGAAATCGGCCGTCGCTTTCCCTGCTTTTAAGGAGTTCCCATGCTTCATCCAATGATGGGTGTCGTCGACGATGACGATGGTTTCCATCTCCACTCCTTTTTCAAGCAGACGTTGCACCAAATCAGTGCTTTGGCTAAAACGGACGTTTCGGTCATCATCACCATGTATAATCAGCACTGGCGAAGTCCAGCCGCCAACTGTTGATGCCGGGGAAGACTCCCAGGCTACCTGAGCCGCTTTCTCGGCATCCGGCGCTTTTTCATATTGATCTGGGTAAAGGATATCACCTATCCTACCAGTCGTTCTCTCGTGCACACCGTGAATATCGACGCCAGCGGCAAAAATATCAGAGTTCCGTCCCAGCGCCATGGCCGTTAAATAGCCGCCGTACGACCCACCGTAAACGCCAATCTCAGATGCATCCACACCTGGCTGCTTGCCAAGCCAAAGCCCCGCTGCCTTAATGTCTTTGTACTCACTGGCTCCCCACGTACCTGCATCAGCCGGGTTGTGAAATTCGTAGCCATAACCTATCCCCAGTCTGTAATTGACTGCCAGAACCGTGAAGCCCAAACTGGCCAGGTACTGGTTTGTGGCGTAGGCATTCGTGTAATAATCGGAGTAATGCCAACCAAGCAGCATTTGCCTCGGCGGCCCACCATGCACGTAGATGATAGCAGGGCCTTTGGATGGCTTATTGGTCGGTGTAAACAGCTGACCGTGGATGGTAAATCCGTCCTCAGATGTAAATATGGCCTGCGTGGGAGTTACCAGGTTTTTGGATGGGAAATCGGAAGGAATGCGATCTTCGGCGAGCAGCTTCACTTTGCCTCCGTTGGTTGGCAGCACAGCAGGAAGCGGCGGCCGTTGTGGTGTTGCGCTAATCATTGCTATGCTTTTGCCGTCGCCGGTCATTACGGGTGTCCATTCAAGGCCGCTCCCGGGGGTAAGCACTTTCATATCGGCTTTGTCCACCGACACCTGAACTGCATGACGCCTGTCGAGATCGAGTGGAGCGGGGCCTGTATTCCCGCTAAACAACAATGTGCTACGATCACTGCTTAGGCTCACATGCTCAGCCATGAAGTTACCAGGCGTCAGCAACATGGGTTCGCCACCAATTTCAGGCATTGAATACATGTGAGGCCAGCCGTCTTTGTACGACATGAAGACGATCTTGCCTTTGGCAGCCCAATGGAGGTTAGCCCCACCGTGAGTGTTGGGTGTTGAGCCTGCCAGTGTTTTGGGTGCCTCCCAGAGCTTTTTGGCCTGAGCCGTTGACACATCGGCTGACCAAATGGCCCACGGGCGATGCTTTCTTGCCAGTATCGAGTCGGGCGCACCACCCGCACCTGGGGTACGAACAAAAACGATTCGTGTACCGTCCGGCGACCAATCTGGAGATCTGTCGAAATTGAAAGAAGGGGCCAGCCAGGTAATCGGCGTTTCTTTGTTGGTAAACACTCCGACAAATGAATGGTCGCCCCTATTGGATACGAAAGCCATTCTTGAACCATCGGGTGACCAGGTGATGCTGCCGTTTCGTCCTCTTGCTGTAAACAGCGCCTCACCTTTCGCAGAGCCGTCAATGGGTACAGACAATATCTGCCCAGCTTTAACATAGGCCACCGTTTTTGAGTTTGGCGAAACAGAGGGCAAGTCCCCATCTGCTAACATTTTTGGCTCTCCGCCTGCAAACGGAATGCTCCAAATCTGAACTTTTGGCGGCTCCGGAAGGAAAGAGGTATTCACCGGCGCATCGTCGTCCCAATTGGAACCATGGTCTCCCCCTCTCACATAAACTACCCACTGACCATCAGCACTCACTGCCAGGCTCGATATCTCCTGTCCACTGTCGTCGTTGTATTGCGTAAGCTTTCTGGCTTTGAATTCAGGGCCTTCAGCTACATAGATGTTTCTTTGACCTTGCTCGTTAAAAGTCCATGCTATCTTGCTGCCCGTAGCAGCGGAAGTCAGATCAGCCGGAAACGGATACGATTTGATGGATTCGAAAGAAAAAGGCTGAGCATGGACGTTTGCCATGGGCAAACCGTAGGACAAAAGGAACAGAACGATGGTAACAATTGGTCGCATGGTTAGTTAGAGTTAGGTGAATCAAACTAATCAATTTCAAATATTATTAAACAACCTTTTTTTCGAAAGGTTAAATTCCGTTATGGCCTTTTTTTGAGGTCTGTTAGGTATAAGCTTATACCAGACTAAATTATCATTGCTTTAAAACTTTTAAAGAGCAAAATTTAGACAAACAATAACACCCATGATCAATTCCCCCTTACTCAAAGCCAATCCATCGCTGTATTCTTTCCTACCCATGTTTTACATGGTGTGGGCAGATGACGTACTTACGCCAAGCGAGATAAAAAATATCCAAAGTTTGATCAACAAACAGTCGTGGCTAAAAACCGAGGAAAGGGAATTGCTGCTGTCTTACCTGAACCCAGCGAAACCGCCGTCTCCCAACGAGATAAAAAGCTGGCTCACAGAAATAAAACGTATCTCTCAGGAGCTGTCGCCCGAAATGAAAACAAGTCTGGTGGACATTGGCAACAAGCTTGCAGAACTTAATAGTATCGGCAGGGATGAAGTGGCCTTTCAGAATGCTCAGCAGCCACTGCGGGATATTGAAGATGCCTTGGGCATTATTAGCAGGGAGTCGGCATTCCATCTGGCGTCTAATGACAGGGCTGCTACCGAAGCAGAAACACTCGCATCTCAAAAAACATTTTCGGTTGATAAACTCAGGGCAATTTTGGACGGTGATCAAGCTGCCCTCATTGCCAAAGTAAAGACACTCCTATCCGACCCCGAGTTCAAATACCCGGACACGGGAGACCTTACCGAATACCGTGAAAAAGTACTCCATTGGTGCAAAATTCTTGCGTCGCAAGGTTATGGCAACCGTGCTTACCCTAAAGAGTTTGGTGGGGCAGATGACATGGAAGGCTATTTCACCATCATGGAAACTCTCAGCTACCACGACCTGAGCATGGTCATTAAGTTTGGGGTACAGTTTGGCCTTTTCGGTATGAGTATCTATTTCTTGGGCACCGAAAAACACCATAAAAAACACCTGGCTGATGCGGGTACGCTCAATCTCCCTGGCTGTTTTGCAATGACAGAAACGGGCCATGGTTCAAATGTAAAGGGCATTGAAACCACTGCCACCTATGATCACAAGTCGGGCAAAATCACCATTCACACACCCAACCCCAAAGCCCAGAAGGAGTACATTGGCAACGCTGCGCTGCATGGCCAAATGGCCACGGTATTTGCCAAGCTGATCATTGACGGAACCGACTATGGCGTTAGCGCCTTCGTTGTTCCCTTAAGAGACAAAAAAGGCAATATGCATACGGGCGTGACCATTAAGGACTGTGGCAGAAAGATGGGCTTGAACGGCGTCGACAACGGGGTGATACGTTTCGACAATGTGGTGATTACAAAAGACAGCATGCTGGATCGCTTTGCCAGTATCGATGAAAATGGGCAATTCGCCAGCCCAATCAGCAGCGACAATCGCAGGTTTTTCACCATGCTTGGGACTCTCGTGGGCGGCAGAATAGGCATTCCCAGGTCTGGACTAAGTGCCACCAAATCCGGGCTTACCATAGCAATAAGGTATGCCGACGGCAGAAAGCAATTCGGGCCGGAAGGTGGAAGTGAGGTGCCTATACTCAACTATCGCACCCACCAGCGTCGCCTCATGCCGCTGCTTTCTAACGCTTACGCTTTGCATTTCGCCTTGCAATATCTTACACAACGGTTCCTCAAAAGAACCGAAGAAGATATGCAGGAAATCGAAGCCCTGGCAGCCGGGCTAAAGTCGTGGGCGACATGGAACGCTACCGCCAGCTTGCAGGAGTGCAGAGAAGCGCTTGGCGGCAAAGGCTATTTAGCTGAAAACCGCATCGCTGCTTTAAAAAATGACACAGAGATTTATACCACTTTCGAGGGCGATAATACCGTGCTGATGCAACTGGTTGCCAAAAGCAGGCTGTCTGAGTTCAGGCAGGAGTTTGGCCACATGAACCTGTTTGGCATGCTGAACTACGTGACCGACCAGGCCAAGGTGAGCATCCAGGAAATGAATCCCATCACCATCAGGAATACTGATAAAGAACACTTGCTGGATTTTGAGTTTCATCTGGCGGCATTCAGGTACCGGGAAAAAAGCATTCTGGCCTCTTCCGCCAAACGGTTGAAACACTATATCGACCAGGGAATGGACTCCTTCGACGCTTTCAATCAATGTCAGTATCACCTCGTCATGGTAGGTCATGCATACATTGAAAGGATTATTCTGGAAGAGTTCCAGCTTAAGATTAACGAAGTGACGGATGAGGGCAGCAAGCACATTCTCACCAAGCTTTGTCAGCTATTTGCCTTGTCGCAAATAGAGAAGAACAAAGGCTGGTACCTGGAGGCTGATTACATAGCCGGTGCGAAAACCAAAGCAATCCGTCAGCTAGTCAACACGCTTTGTTTGGAGGTTCGGCAAAACGCTGTGGCGTTAACTGACGCTTTTGGAATCCCTGACACTTTGCTAGCAGCACCTATTGCTGTAAGAAATAGCTAAACTCAGCTTGTAAGAGATTCCCAGATAATGCCATGCACCGATGTTGCTGGCACTGGAGAATCACTGACTTTCTTATCAGTTATAAGCACTGGGTGGTATTTGCTATCTACGAAAGGGCTTCCATGGGAGCCCTTGATCAAATTGGCATCCAGTGGGATCACGTCCATCACATAGCGGAAGCCGAGCTTTTTGCGAAGCAGCTTGTATCCTGCCCTGAGCTTCGAGCTCATAAACATCTCCACAGGATCGTAGCCAGGCTTCTTATGGATATCGACCGCCCTGGCGTAATCTGGGGCTTTGACATCGTCGAGCCAAAAATAGTAAGTGAACCAACTATGCTCGTCGGCGATGAGCACGAGGTCACCAGATCTTTCGTGGTTAATATGATGTTTCTTTTGCTGGGCTCTGTCCAACACCAACCTCACTCCCTGAGTAGCTTCGGCCAGCCGTTTTACCTCCTCCATCACAGATGGGTCGTTGACGTAAATGTGGGCTACCTGATGGTCGGCTACGGCAAATGCTTTCGAGGCACCAGCATCCAGTAACTCCAGCCCCCTTTCCTCCCGGATTCTCAGAAGCCCTTTTTTGCGCAGCAGTCTATTAAAGTGAACAGGTCTGCTCACTGGGCTTATACCGTATTCCGACAACAAGATAATATTGGCCTTCTTTTTTGTGTAGTAGTCCACCAGCCCGTTTACCACCTGGTCAATTTCGGTGAGCTCCTTTCCTATCAACTCGAAATCGGGACCGAATTTTTGTAAGCAGTAGTCGAGGTGAGGTAAATAAATAAGAGTGAGCGTAGGGTCATATCGCCGATCTGTGAAGACTGAAGCATCAGCTATCCATTGGGTGGACTTGATGTTAGCCCCAGGCCCCCAAAACTGAAACAAGGGGAATTGACCCAACTCCTTCTGCAACTCATCCCTAAGGCCGGTCGGCTGCGTATAGCAATCAGGCATTTTTCTGCCATCGGCCAGGTATTGTGGCCTGGGTGTTGCAGAAAAGTCGGCCGAGGAGTACATATTGTACCACCAGAACATTTTGGAGCAGGTAAACGAAGGGTCGACTTTCTTTGCCTTCTCCCATATCTTCTCTCCTGCTACCAGTTTATTGGATTGCTTCCAAAACTTTATTTCTGAATCCTGATGGTCGTACCAACCATTGCCAACAATGCCAGTTTCAGTAGGCCATTTGCCAGTAACATAAGTCGACTGAACTGAAGTGGTAACCGCAGGCAGCATCGGCACAATGGACTGCACCTGCCTTCCCTTTATATAGTCTTGAAGAAATGGTGTATGCCCTCCTATCAGGTGGGCCGATAGTCCTACGACATCAATAACGACGGTTTTTTTCATTTGCTGCTTGATGGAACTAGCCATTGAGCTGATTAATCACCCATTTCATTTCCCTTACTATGGATTCATCTATTGGTAACTTCAGCCCATCCGGCAACACTTCCCAGGTGTAGGTTTCAATTTCAAGGTGATGGGTGAATGGCTTCGTCTTTTGTAGGTCAAGTACCCTCACAATGTCTTCTTGCGTCGACTTCAGAACGCCGTAGTCTTCGACAAATAACGGCACATGAAAATGAGAACGCCATTCCTTTATGTCCTGATTGTCGGCGTCGGCAAGGGCTTCCGGTAAATCAGGATAGCGTTTGTAGCTATCCCTTTGGGTGCGAGCCACCACCTGATGCAGATAGGTCGATTCGTTAAACCCCTTAAAAGCGGCTATTACCGGGTTTCTGGCGTCTCCTGGTGCCATCGGCGCTTTTAACGCAGCACTGATCTGAATTTTACCTGTTTTAATACCTAAAGCGCTTAACTTGTTGACCACTTCCTGGTGATTTTCATAACCCACCGCAAAGTGACACACGTCATAGCAAAGCTGCACATGACGCTTGATAGTTGCCTCTGCCTCTGCTACAGATAGATCAAATTCCTTTTGCAACTCAGCTCCCCCCAACGGAAGCAAGTATTTTTTGTACCAATCAATGAACTCTGGCCCGGATTCCAAAAGCCCATCAGGCTCTGGTTCTATGTTAAGATGCAAGATCTGTCCGGTGGTGTCATGTATCCGCTTGAGGTGCTTGGCTACCTCAATCATTTTCAGTGTGGCAACTTCAAAAACCTTCTCGAGGTCTTCAGGCTTGTGCCAATAACGATAGGTCAATGGCGAGGTGGAAATCCCCCCTTCCATGCCTTCAGGCAGCAGCTGAGAAAGTATATCGAACAGGCGGGTGGTGTAATTCAGCCTGTCGTTTGTAGTCCAGTCGGGCGCATGCACCTGTTCTTTCACACGAGTGTTGTGAAAGCCGCCGTAGGGAAACCCATTCATGGTGAAGACATAACAGCCGGAGGCTGACAGCCAGTCTTTAAATTCCACCAATGCGCCCTCTTTAGCAAGGTCGATCGATGCCTCGTTAGATAAGCGCAGCCCTATCCCAAAAGGCTGGCCTGGGCTGCATTTCTCCCTCACCGAAGGAATGAACTTCCTGAGTGCAGCGAAATGATCTGCCCAGCTTTCTCCGGCGTGTATATTGGAGCAGTAGGTTAAGTAGCCAAAATCTGTTTTCATAATCAGAGGCTGATCGTTTGTTGGTTAGCATAATTTTCCAGCCATTCACTGGCCTCACGAATGGTTTTTTCATTCATTTCATGCACTTCCTCGCCTGTTCCAATGGCTATCAGCAGCATAATGGTGAGTTTACCACCCAGGTGCTCCCGGAATTCGTTAAGCCCGTCAAGTAGCGGGCTATTGCCCTCTTCAAACTTCAGCAATGGATGTTGCAGCGGGAAGCCAAGGTTTTGAAGCACCACCAGAATTCTCCTGGCATCGGCTTCCGATAGTCGCTTGGTACGCATTGAGTAGGCCGTGTCGAGGGCGATACCAATCGCAACAGCCTCACCATGCCTGATGGAAAAGTCGGCCAGCGCTTCCAATTTGTGTGCACTCCAGTGACCGAAGTCAAGCGGCCTGGAAGACCCCGTCTCGAAGGGATCCTTGCCTGCAATATGTTCGAGGTGCAGTGCAGCACACCGTTTCACCAAAAATTTCATGGCCCCCATATCACGGGCAGCAAGCATAGTGGCGTTGTGCTCAATCCAGTCAAAGAAGGAAGCGTCCTTGATCAGCGCCACCTTTACGGCTTCAGACATCCCTGACCGCCAGTCAAGGTCGGATAGAGTAGTCAGAAAATGATAGTCATTGAATACTGCAACAGGCGGAGCAAATGTGCCGAGGAAATTCTTTTTCCGATAGAAATTGACGCCATTTTTCACACCCACGCCAGAATCGTTTTGAGAAAGTACAGTCGTTGGAATGCGAATATGACGAACGCCTCTGTGTGAAATAGCGGCTGCGTAACCCACCATATCGAGAACGGCACCACCACCAATAGCCACCAGATAGGAATGACGGTCGATGCCGTGAGCGTTCACCGCATCAATAACCTGATACAGGAGGCTTTCATCGTTTTTAGCTTCTTCACCACCCGGCACCACAAGTATCTCAGGAATGAGGTGGATATTATCGACAGTCTCAAAATAGTCTCGAATACTTTCCTGTAGGCCAGGATGCGTTTCCTCCACTCCCTGATCCAAAACAAACAGTACCTTCTGGATGGTACCTTCTTCCATTCTTTCTTTCAGAAAACTTGAAAGTGTATCGTTCGACCTATCGAAAAGGTTTGTGGTGAAATACACTTTGTAGTCAAACTTCACACTGAAGGACTGTTGTAAAAACTCCATAACTATGCTAATTGCCCGATGTCAGGCTGAAAATTTAAAACAAACAAATTCACGTTACAGCAAAGGCTTTCGCCAGCAATAACGACAAGGGCAACAAAAGTACAATACCCAGGGCAAAATACGTAACGCCAAAAGCTGATGACCAGGCAGCATTCATTAGTATCAAGGCGATCACTCCCGATTTCACCGCCTTTCCTATATTTTTCCCAATTGGATCGGATATCGCTTTGAATAGCGGAAAAGCAATCATTCCACCAAATGCGAGCACAAAGGCCAGGGTAAGATAAAACGCATTGTTTTGTGTAGAGAACCACAAAATGGCACCAATTACCACTACGTAAAGGGCCAGCGCAATGTACAGGGTCAATTTGCTGCCTCCATGCACTTCGCCCCGACTGATCATGGTGATGGCAGCGATATAAATCACTGGCACAATACCCAGCCACCAATAGGTATCCAGGATCCCAGGAACAATGCTCATCCCCAGGACAAGATTCAAGCCCCTACAGAGTCCCATATTGATTGGCCCCAAAACCAACTGATGCTTGCCCCATTTATCGTAGACAACTGAGAACAAGGCGATGGCCGCAGCAATCATACCAGATGGCATCCAGTTCACTTTGCCAGCGGCTAAAATACCGATACCCAAAAGCACCATCCCAAGCATTGCTGCCATAAACCTGGAAACCACACCACTGGGAATTGGCCGTTCTGGCCGCTCCACGGCGTCAAGTTCGGCATCAAACACGTCGTTGAGCACAACCCCGCCACCATATAAGCCCATGGTGGCCAGGCTCAGCCAGATAATAGGCGTTGCACCCTGGGCAAAGCCCGTCAGGTAGCCCGAAATAGCCACACCAGCCAGAATGTCGGCTACCGCAGTGACAATATTGGCCGGCCTGGTAAGGCGCAGAAATCCGATAATTTGCTTCAAATTATTTAATGATCAGGGAGTTCTTGTCCATACGTGGTTGCTGGCCGCCACGCAAAACCGTATTGCCTTCAAATTTTTGGCTTTGATCGATGTCTTTCACCGAGGCAAAGTCCGCCTCGTCGATTTGCCCACTCTGACCAAACGCCGTGATGGCATTTTGATAAGTAACCAAACGAATGACATCATCACTAATACCATGCTGTTTCATCAAAGCTGCTGTTTTTGGCACTGCCAACGGGTCGCTGATGCCCCAGTCGGCAGCGGAGTTGATCATTATTCTGTCGGGTCCGTACTGTTTCACCACTTCGACCATCCGCTCGTTGCCCATTTTGGTGAAAGGATAAATGGTGAAAGCTGCCCAAAAGCCACGATCCAATACTTCCTTTACCGTCTCTTCATTGTTGTGGTCAACAACCACCATCTTCGGGTCAAGGCCCTGCTCCAGGGCGATGTCCATACTGCGTTGGGTGCCTCGTTTTTTGTCCCGGTGAGGTGTATGAATTTGCACAGGCAGCCCTGCTTCTTTGGCGAGGTCAAGCTGTGCCCGGTAGTATTTCTCTTCTGCCGGTGTCTGGTCGTCGAAACCTATTTCACCAACACCCACTACGCCTTCTTTGTAAATAAACAGTGGCAGGATTTCCATCACCTGCTCAGCCAAAGCTTCGTTGTTCGCTTCCCGGCTGTTCAGCCCTATCGTGCAGTAGTGCTTGATGCCAAACTGCGATGACCTGAACCGTTCCCAACCGATCAGGCTAGCATAGTAGTCACGGAAGGTGGCAATGCCCGTACGGGGCTGTCCGAGCCAGAAGGCAGGTTCAATCAGCGCTACCACACCGGCATCTGCCATGGCCTGGTAGTCGTCCGTCGTGCGGGATGTCATGTGCACATGCGGGTCGAAAAACTGCGTGCCCTTTACACTATCGAGATAAACAGGGTTGGCGTCCCTTTTTTGTAAATCCGCCTCAGTAAAATTATCACTACAACACATAATCGTTCTGTTTTTATTCTGAGCTAAACCAGCTCTGTTTTCTTTGCTATACTTTCCCAGGAAATGTCACCCGATTTAACCAATGCATTCAGCTGCTTGTTCCTATCCAGGAGTTCAGTGGCAGCAGGAAATTGGCTCACACTACAGGCAAGAGCCGCAGCTTCTCTTTCGGTGCTATCGACAGACAGCACCAGGCGCTCCATGTCTCCAATTGTTTTTTCATTGATAAAAGGCCCGACACATCTCCACAACATTGGGGGTACCGTCCTGTGCGCCGCCCATCTTTCATGCGCAAAATCGGAGAGCGTGTTGGCCAGCTCCAAATTTGCCCTGTCGTCCAGGCCAATAATTGAATGCAATGGTTTTTCTGTAAATATTGCCTTCAGCACCAGTTGATTCCAGGCAGCTTCATCGAGTTGCTCAGAGGGGTATGGGTTATTGCACATAATTGCCTCCAGCACATCACCGATATTGCTTCGTATCCCTTCGGCACACTGGGCTTTCCACGCTTCGGGGTAAGCTACTACAGGCAGCGCAGAATACAACGCCACCAGCTCATTCATTTCCGCCGCCAGAAACAAGTTTTGAATCCTGGCTAAGTAATTGGTCTTGTTTGAAGCCGGCACCTGAATCAGTACCCACACCCGACACAAGCGGTCAATTGACCAATTGGTTATTTGAAAACCAGGTCTGATTTGTTGGATGTTGGTCACAGCACTTTCGCTAACACTCACACCATTCTTACCAACCTTTCTGGGAATAGCAGCGAAAGCCACATTTAATGCTGATTCGGTTTCAGAAGAGGAGACATCAGCCGCTTTTTCTTGAAGCCATCGCCAGGCATCGTCAGACACAGACGACTCAATAATGGCTGACAACGCTACACTAAGCACCCTGGCATCGTATGAAAACATCTAAAATAGGGTTTGTTTAATTAAAATAGCTATAACCGACAAATATCAAAGGTTTTGGCAAGTATAAAAATACCGTCCGACACATTGCGTGACATTGCTCACATCACAATAAATTTTTCGCTGCCCATTGTTCTGTTGTAATAAAAAAGTTTGATCAAATTGTGGGCACAAAACATTCAACTCAAAATGATGACCTTAATTAAAACCATTCTATGCGCTTTCACTTTAATTGCCCTTGTTCATTTATCCAATGCACAAAAGGCTGACTCGACAGTAAAAGAGATACCTGCGCCGAAGTCATTTATCACACAACACCAGGGCACCTTTAATGGAAAGGCCGTGCGGTACAAAGCCGTCGGGAAAGAAACACACCTGAAAAATGAAAAGAATGAACCCATTGGTGCTTTGTGGTCGGTCTCCTATTTGCAGGAAGGGGTCACAGACTATTCAAAACGGCCCGTCACTTTCATTTTCAATGGAGGGCCTGGATCTGCTTCGGTCTGGTTACACATGGGTTTTCTGGGCCCAAAGATCGTTAAAATTGCCAGCAACGCAGATACTGATGATGGTGGTGCACCCTATCCTCTCGTAGATAATCAACAGTGTTTGCTGGATAAAACTGATCTTGTGTTCGTAGATCCGATTGGAACAGGCTACAGTATTCCAGTGGGCTCGGGTAGTGGCAAAGATTTCTGGGGCCTCACAGAAGACGCAAGCTCCATCGCACAGTTTATCAGGATTTGGATCACAGATAACAAACGATGGAATTCTCCCAAGTATATTTTTGGTGAAAGCTTTGGCACAACAAGGGCAGCGGCCGTTACTAATGCGCTGGAAGGTGGCGGACAGCATGTATCAATGAATGGACTAGTTTTAATTTCTCAAGCAATTGACTATCAAGGAAATACTTCCATGCATGACAATCTTATTTCTTACCTCACCTACCTGCCCACGATGGCGGCCACCGCATGGTACCATAAGAAGGCCGGGCAAGGCAAATCATTGGAGGATTTCGTCCAGGAATGTCGTGTTTTCACTACCGATGAATATGCACCCGCTTTATTGAAGGGCTCCATGCTAACGACAGAAGCGCAAAACAGTATGGCCGACAAGCTGGTCTACTTTACAGGGCTACCAAAAGAATATGTCCTCAGGTCGGATCTTCGGGTGCTGGTACCCCGATTCCAAAAGAAGCTCATGGAAGAAGAAGGGCTAACAGTTGGGCGCCTCGATAGCAGGTTCAAAAGCAGGGAAGCAGATCTGGTAGCGGAATGGCCAACATTGGGGGATGCGTCAGACTATCAAATCGATGCTGCCTACACAGCTGCTCTCAATAACTATTTCGCATCCGTATTAAATGTGGAAATGGACAGGCCGTACATTACTTCCAATGAGGAGGTGGCGATCAACTGGCGATGGAGAGATGCACCCGAAGGTTCGTATTGGGAGCCGGTTTTTGTCAACGTAGCACGTCCGTTGGCCGAAAGCATGCGCCGCAACAAAGATCTCAAGGTACTTGTGGCGTGCGGCTACTATGACCTGATCACACCGTTTTTTGATGCTGAATACACCTTTGCCCGCAATGGAATCCCAAAAGAAATGGTGCAATTGAGCTACTATGAAGGCGGGCATATGATGTACAATCACCAGCCTGACTTTGATCAATTGATAAAGGATATCAGGTTGTTCTTTGGGAATTAGCCCGACGGCGCATCATTGCAATCAATATTTGAGCGAATTCTGATAGGATAGAAAAATATATAAATTATAATATAAAATATGAGTTAAATGCAATTTTTGTTAAGTTTGATCTTTCATCAATGAAACGAAACAAATAAATATGAGAAGGTTAGCAGTTCTATTATCATTTTCAATCCTTTGGGTTTCATGTAGCAAAGACGACGAAATAGACCCGGGTACTGCTCCGGCAATGCCTCCTGGATCGAGCATGGCTCCCAATTTTGATGATTTTAGCGGCAGTGACGGCGATGGAGGTGGCAGGCAAATGGTTGTCAGGAATTGGGTATATGCTGCTACAAGTGTTGGAGTGTATTCTGGCATCCTTTCCGGAGCGCTGGTTGTGCCTGTTACTGCGTTTAAACTAGCGGTGAATCAAGAGGCTACATTTGATACAGAAACTAAATTATGGGTTTGGGCTTATGATATATCTGTTCCTAATAGTGGCTCTTACTCCGTAAAACTTACTGCTGACGTGGATGGCAGTGATGTTACGTGGACAGGCTATATTTCGAAAGCAGGTGGCTTTTCCGACTTCGTGTGGTTTACGGGGGAGTCCAATTTCATGGCCAATGCCGGCACCTGGACACTCTATGAAGGGCCTGACAAGCCAAATCCATGGCTGTCATCTGAGTGGTCCAAATCGGAAGTTGACGGAGTTGCAGACGTGACCTTCACAGTTGAAAAGCCGGGCGACAGTTTCGGAAGTTCGATTAGCTATATGGTTGATGCCGGCGCCGAGCTGAACAGAAACGTCACCATCATTGACACCAATACCGAAAATACAATAGAGGTGCTCTGGAGTGCCGAGAACAGCAATGGAAAAATCAAAAGCCAGGTCTTTTTTGAGGATAACTTGTACCACTGCTGGGACACAACATTGAACGACGTAGCCTGCGAGTAAATCCTAACAAGCAGCGATACCAGGGCCTTTGATTCCTTTGAGTCAAAGGCCTTACTTTTTGCTGCGAGAGTAACTTATGTCACTCACCTCTACTTTCGGCTAACTTACCTTTGCAGAAAAAAGAAGACATGAAGGTATTCTCCATAAAAATCATTCTACTACTCTGCCTCACTCTGGGCCTGGCTCCCTTCTTCCCTGAGCCGCACATTTGGGGCAAAATCAAGTGGATAGCAGGCGGCGCTGTCGGCATGCAGCCCATGGACTGGTTCGATACAATTTTTCACGGATTCCCCTGGCTATTGCTGATCGGCTTTGGCATTGGTACTCTCATGAAAAAAAAGCCAGGGGTACTCAATAAATAATTTTACTGGTATCAGCCTCGATCAGCGGCATTTCGTAGCCACCAAGGTCTATCGAAGCATTTTCAAACATTTCCCGTAAAGCTGCAGTATCTGTCGGCTGCACCTCTGTTTGAAAGAGGAACAATTGCTGAAGACCGGCGTTACCTTGTAAAGTCTTGATACCGTCTCCTGTCACTGGATTATTAACAAGGTTCACATATTCCAATCTCGACAAAGGCTGCAATTTCGACATAAGGCTATCGTTCAATCCACAGTCTTTGAGACTCAGCTTCGTCAAGTTTTGCATCTTCCCAAGGTATTCAAGGTGTTCGGGCTGAAGGCCTTTTCCTGTCAAATCCAGCCACACACACTGTTTATTCAGGGACGTAAGCAACTGAAAAGCCTCGGTCATGTACTGCTGAGGCACATGCAAGAAGTTCACATTCAAATAGTTACTACCGTCGCTCACGGGTACAATACTCACCCCTAATGTGTCTAACCGGGTCACCAGCGCAACGTCTACCGGCTGAACCCTGTCTTTAGGAATATAGGCATAGGTAGCTGGTTTGTTGGTCGTAGCAGCATTGTACGCCATAATGAGACTATCGCCCCAGGCCAGTTCTTCCACTGTCTTGTCAAAAGAAGCGCCCGTGGCCACCCACTTTATTAAAACTGCTATCTCGGCTTTACTCAACTGGCTCTTCTCTTTAGGTGGCATATGGTCATCATTGTCAATCGGTAAGAGGATGTTTTCTATCAAATGACTTTCATCTGGTGAAGAAGCCACTATCACTTCTCCGTGCTTCCCTCCTTTCCGCATTTCTTCAGGTGAATCGAGTCTCAGCTTCCCCTTTTGGGTGCCGGGGCCGTGACAACTCTTGCATTTTCTATCCACAATATTGGCAATGGCCTGGTAGCCCAGCGTCTCTTTTGTCAGAACAATAGGCGGAACAGCCGCACCCTCTTTAGCAAACCACTCCGAGAGCGGCGGAGGCGTCAGAAAACCGTCTCCATGCGTAATGCTGCCTCCCAAGTGCCCGGTAATTACTAAAAGCAGTCCTGAAACAATCAGCGCCATTTTAAAAGCTTTCTCATTTCTCGAGTGCACAAAATATGCTACCCAACTAACAACGACAAGGCCTATGCCCATCCACTGATGCCAGTCGATCAGTTCGTTTGCGTAGCCACCCGATTGTGAAAGTATCCAGCCTGTGAAAGCTGACAGCGTGGCTGAAACCGCCGCAAGAAAAAGTACAATGTGGTTAGCTCCCTTGAGGTAAGTGTAGTTTTCCTTTAAGCTCATGAAGCCAAAAAGGATGGCAATCATCAGCATACCAATAGGCAGGTGCACCAGCAGCGGGTGGAATTTTCCAATAAACGAAACGATACCGTAGTCCATAGAAGCCGAGCAGCGAGGTTATGAGGTGTATCGGTTTCTGATCAACTCAAGCATATAGCGATTGATGTCCCACTGATTGGCGACGGGTTGCCTCGTATAAGGAATGGTAGGCATATAGTCAGCCGGGCCAAATTCAGTCAGGAAGGTCATCGTATCGGCTCCGGCGTTTTTCCGGAGTTCAATGACTTTGTCCCACCAGGCCAGGTGCTGGTCAAGGGCCTCTTTCCATTCCGGCGCCCTAGGATCGTTCACCTGTGGACTTTCCGGATGCCCCACACGCAGGTGAATGTGCCTGGTGCGTTGTAAAGCCATGTCTACCGTTTCCTTTTGATCTTGCAGCAAAGTCTCGTGTACGTTACACCAATGTGAAATGTCCAGCGTCAATGTCAGATCCGGGTTTTTCTCAATGAAGTTTCTGGTAACCGGAGCCGAGTACATGATGCGGGAGCGATGCGTTTCGTGGTGAATGCCAACACCCGACTCTTTGCTGACTTTGATGGTCAGGTCAATAAATTGTTTGTTTTGCTCGTAGGAAAAGAAGTCTTTGCCGGAGTGACAGTTGATGTACAAAGGCTTCATCTTTGCAGCGGCCCGAAGATTCGTTTCAAAGAGTTCAAAATGAGGCTGAAATTCAGGCTGGTATGCACCCACAAGAAAGCCATATTCTAATCCATTGGCTTTGGTGGCATTCACCAACCTTTCTCTATCTCCGGCATCGGTTGGATACCATACCTCCAGCCCGTCATAGCCATAGCTTTTGATTTTTTTGCAAAAGTCCTCTATGGTATCCCCATCTCCCCAGTTGGTAGCCAGTATTTTAATCTTCATATCAGGTGTGTTGGTTTGTTTTCGCTTGGAGGCCAGCAGTGGTGAGGCCGCCAGCCCCACTCCTATGCCTGCCCCCAAAGTGGTTCCAATAAAATCTCTTCTTTTCATCTAAGGTGATCAACTCAAAATCTCCGTCAGCACCCTTCCATGCACATCCGTTAACCTGAACGGGCGCCCCTGGAATTGGTAGGTGAGCTTTTCATGGTCAAAGCCCAGCTGGTGAAGAATGGTAGCCTGAATATCGTATGTAAGCGCTTTGTCTTTCACGGCTGCATAGCCTATCTCATCGGTTTCCCCAAAGCTGAAGCCTTTCTTGATCCCACCTCCGGCCATCCAGATGGTGAATGCTTCCACATGGTGGTCACGGCCCAGGTAAGGATTAGCCTTGCCCTCCCTGTTTTCCAGCATCGGCGTTCGGCCAAACTCTCCCCCCCACACCACCAGTGTTTCATCCAGCAGACCCCGTTGTTTCAAATCAAGGATCAGTGCTGTTGTGGCTCTGTCCACCTGCCGACATTTGCCCTGCAGGCCAGCCCCAACAGATGCGTCCGGGCCTGTGCCGTGCGTGTCCCAGCCCCAGTCGTAGAGCTGCACAAAACGCACCCCATTTTCTACCAGCTTGCGAGCCAGCAGCACATTGTTGGCAAAGCTGGCCTTGCCAGGAGTCACTCCGTACATGTCTTTGATGTACTGGGGCTCTGAATCGATATTCATCACTTCCGGTGCCGACATTTGCATGCGGAAAGCCAGCTCATACTGAGAAATGCGAGTCAACGTTTCCGGGTCATTGAACTCCTCATGTGTTTCCTGATTCACTTTGTTAATGGCATCAATCGATGCTTTGCGCAAATCACGGGTTACGTTATCGGGGTTGTTGATGAACAATACCGGATCGCCGACTGAGCGGCACTGAATCCCCTGATAAACACTGGGTAAAAAGCCACTTCCCCACACGCTTTTTCCTGCATCGGGTGTGCTACCACCAGAGGTTAGCACCACAAAGCCTGGCAGGTTCTGGTTTTCCGTCCCCAGTCCGTAGGTCACCCAGGAGCCCATGCTTGGCCTGCCTAGTCTGGCTCCGCCTGTGTGCATCAGCAGTTGAGCAGGTGCATGGTTGAACTGGTCAGTTTCCAGGGCCTTCACAAAAGTGATATCGTCGGCAATGCTGTGCAGGTGCGGCAGGAAATCAGAAATCCATGCGCCACTTTGGCCTCGTTGCTTGAAATTGGCCTGAGGCCCCAGCATTTTGGGCACCCCCCGAATAAAGGCAAAACGTTTCCCATCGAGGAATGACGCTGGGCAGTCTTGACCATTGAGCTTTTGTAGCTCAGGTTTGTAATCAAAAAGCTCCAACTGTGACGGAGCACCAGCCATGTGCAAATAAATCACTGACTTGACCCGTCCGGGAAAGTGAGGAGCTTTTGGCCCCATCGGGTTGCCTGAAGCAAATGAGTTCAAATTGGAACCTGTGTCGCAGCCCCACAAAACAGACGACAAAGCCATGGCTCCCATGCCCATCCCGCAGTCTTTGAGGAAGTGCCGCCTGGTTTTGAGCCTGGCCTGCTCTATGTTCGCTTCATGAATCAGTTTCTCGTAGTTGGTCATGGCTAATTCCTCGTTACAAATTCATCCAAATTTAGAATGGCTGCGGCCACCAATTGCATCGCCTGGGTTTCAGCATCTTCCTCCCCTTCATAGCTTCTGAGTGCTTGGTTGTACAGGTTTTCTAATGCCTGCCGCTTACCTGGCGTGATAGGCTTTTTCATCGCCGCCCGGTATCCATAGTCGATATGATCCTCCGGCGACTCTCCCGATTGCTTCATCTTGAGCGCTAAGTGATGGGCAGCTTCCACATACACAGAGTCGTTGAGCAGCACCAGGGCTTGAAGTGGTGTATTAGTCCGTATCCTGCGGGCCACACACACTTCTCTGGCAGTGGCGTCAAAACTGAGCATGGCCGGGTAAGCACTGGTGCGCTTCCAGTAAGTATACACACCACGCCGGTATTGATCCTCTCCTTCGCTCTGCTTCCAGTCGGCATTGGAGTAGGCAGAATTCCAAATTCCTTTAGGTTGATAAGGCATCACGCTGGGGCCATACATTTTATGACTCAACAGGCCGCTAACTGCCAATGCCTGGTCACGCAGTTGTTCTGCTGAGAGCCTGGTGCGTGGTGCCCTTGCGTAGTATTGATTAAATTGATCTTTTTCAAGCACCTCGTCGGTCGCCACTGAACTTTGTCTGTAAGTGGCCGACATCACCATGGTCTTCAGTATTTGCTTCAGGCTCCAGTCATGCTCATTCACGAGCTGCCACGACAGGTAGTCCAGCAGTTCCGGGTGCGTTGGCTCTATGCCCTGGCTGCCGAGGTCCTCCAGCGTTTCCGCCAATCCCTGACCGTATAGTTGCTCCCAAAGTCGGTTAATGATCGTTCTTGCTGTGAGTGGGTTGGCAGGATCCGTCAGCCACATGGCCATGCCTAGTCTGTTTGCCGATGCTCCGTCCGGCAAATCCGGGAAGACTTCAGGAACGCCGGGCTCCACCTTCTCCCCTTTTACCAGCCAGTTGCCTCTTTCGAACACATGGCTTTCTCTTGTCATCCCCGGAGGATTTTCCACCATAATGGGCGTTGTCTCTACTTTGGCGTTCACCAGCTCCCAATAAGTACTTTGGGCATCATCGGCCGCTTCACCCCCAGGAAACTGGCTGGAGAAATGAAACCAGTCAAAGAAAATACCGTTGGCCGCCGGGTTAGTAAGGCTGGGGCTTTCGTAGGAAAGATAAACATGGTGGCGTCCTTCTACCCCGGCAAAAGAAAGCGTGTCGATTACCCATTTACCACCCGTATCTCTCATTTTCAGCTCTTTGAGCACACTACCGCTTTTTCGGTCGTCCAGTCTGATCGTCCAGGTGCCGTCCTTTATATTGGTTCGGTAGCGGTAAGTGAGTAAATTCCTGGCCGTCAGCTCCACGCTGGGCAGCCGTGCCACTCCATGATTTCGGAACACCAGCCACTTGGTATCGGCAAGCTCTGCATCGACAAATTCGTCGGCCGTGATCGAATTGATGGCGGGCTGCCAGGTCTTCACAAACTGGACAACTTCCTTCGTTTTGGATGGCGTCGCATTTTCTTCAAGCCAGTTCTTCAGAGAGACCAGTTTGGTGCTGTCTTCTTCTTCAAAATGCCTCAGTAAAGGATATTCGTCATAAGTGTCTTCGTCCCTCGAATTATTGAAAAATGCGGCAAATCTATAATAGTCTTCATGCCTGATTGGATCATAAGGGTGACTGTGGCACTGCACGCAGGCGAAAGTAGTGCCCATCAGCACCTCCCAGGTAGTATTGACACGGTCAAGTACGGCAGCTACTCTGAACTCCTCATTGTCGGTGCCGCCTTCATCGTTGGTCATGGTATTCCGGTGGAAGGCTGTGGCAATGAGCTGGTCATCGGTGGGATTGGGCAAAAGGTCTCCTGCCAGCTGTTCCGTGAGAAATTCATCGTAAGGCTTGTCTTCATTGAATGCCTTTATCAGCCAGTCACGGTAATGCCAGATTTCCCGGCCCGGATCCCGCTCGTAGCCCTTAGTATCAGCATAGCGGGCTAAATCGAGCCACATAGCTGTCCAGCGCTCGCCATAAGCAGGGTCGGCCAGTAATGCGTCCACCACCTCTTCATAGGTTATTGGGTTCTCTTCAGTCAGAAAAGCTTCTACCAACTCATCAGACGGTGGCAGGCCGGTCAAATCCAGGCTTACTCTTCGCAGCAATATGTCTTTCGGTGCCTCCGGTGAAGGCTGCAGACCCACCTCGGAAAGCTTTTTTCTTATGAACAGGTCTATAGGTTGTTCCGAAGCGGCCGCTTCACTTTCCTTCAAAGAAGCAAAAGACCTGGGGGCCGGCAGTTCTGGCCTCTCCACCGGCTGATAGGCCCAATGCTCTCCCCATTCTGCCCCTTCGTCAATCCACCTTCTTAAAATGTCAATTTCTTCGTCAGAAAGTGGCTTCTTCTTGTAAGGCATTTTCACCTCCGGGTCATTGGCCAGGAGCCTTCTCATTAGCTCGCTTTCGTCGGCATGACCCGGGATAATAGCCGGCTTACCTGACTTGGTATCACCCAGGGCCTCTTCTCTGAACAGCACACTAAAGCCACCGTTCTTTTTCACACCACCATGGCAAGTAATACAATGCTGGTTAAGAATGGGCTTGACTTCCGAGCTGAAGTCAACTTTTTTCTGGGGATACATTTGCCAGACGGCTAGTCCTATTGCAAAGGCCAGGACAGGCAAAATAAGGAACCGGTAGTTAAGCAGGTGTTTCATAAAATACGACACCCTAATTACAAAAAAATCAGAGGAAAAACGATATAGAATGGGATTAAAGAGGTTACTCTGTGCGCTTCGGTACAGCGTAACCTCTTTAATTCGTTCTCAACTCACATCAAACGCCGACACATAAACCGGTCCCTTCATCGTAGCCAGGTCTACCCCATTCGATTTTACTACCACGTCCACCTGTTTGGGCTTGCGAAGCTTGCTCACCAACCCAAGGCCAAGTGACTGCATTACAGGGAATAGTCTGGAAGTCGGGTCGATACAAATGACTGCTGAGTAGACACCATTTACTGCAAGCGCATGTGCCAGTAGTGTGGCCAGCTTCTTTTCGTGGCCCGGCTTGTAGTACACTCCTTCTATAGTGACAAAGCGATAGTTGGGGTGAAAGATCTTGCTCAGAAGTCGCACTTTTGGGAAAACATTCATCATCACTTTGCCAGCCTTTCCCGGCATATCATGAACCTTCCAATTCTCCGGATTTGCCTGAATGCCTGCCACTATTTCTCCCTGCTCTCTGATCACAAAGTAGTTCTCTTTGTAGAAAAGGTTCTCGTCCGTTACAAGCACATGGTCACTGTAAAACTTCAGCAGCCTGGGCTTAAAGTCGCCCCATTCATCCGGCGACAGCTTTTTAATGTTTTTACTCAACCGTGGATTGAATCGGCTAAACACCAGCGACACAAACGAACCGACCTTTTCAAAACCGAAGCTTTTCACAAATGCCTCTGATCTTACATTTCCGCCATCGATGTACGCATAAAAAAAATGGGAGGCCTTTGCCTCAAAATCCGCACCGCTAAGCAACGAGCGAATCTCCCGACGCAACACCCCGTCTTCCTGAGGTCGCTCTATGTACTTGTCTCCCAGTTTTCTCAACGAAGGATGAAAGGTGAAGTACCTCACATAATACGATTCGCCCACCACGCCTCTGTTGCTTGTTTCCCGTTTACAAAAGCAACAGGTGGCTATCACTTTGCTTCTGCGCACCAGGCTGACAAAAAATGGATGGGGAATGATCGTATACTTCTCTGCAGCCTGCAAGTGCTGATACACCATGCTCTTTCCCGGCGTGCCAATGACATTATCGTCCAGCAGTTCTTTCACCCCCTCAGTAGGCACCCTGTCAACGTTCAACAACTTCAAATCCGGCATAGGCTGCCAAAATTAGATTTTCTATTCCTTCCATGAAACCTTTCCTGTGATAGTCCGTATTTTGATCTTAAAATACCGATCGGTATATTTGTATCTTATGAGAAACCCTGAGGTAACCAAACAGTTGATTGTAGAGAAAGCTATCTCCCTGTTCAATACACAGGGCTACCGGGCTACATCATTATCTGACATTACCAAAGCCGCCGGTATTACTAAAGGTGCCATCTATGGCAACTTCAAAAACAAAGATGAAGTGGCTGAAGCCTCTTTCGAATATGCTATCGAAGTGGTGATGCAGGAAATGAAGGAGAGGATCAGTGCTGCGCCCACAGCTCCGCTAAAGCTGAAAGCTATTGTGAATTATCACGAAGAGTACATAAAATCACCACCTTTTTCAGGAGGATGCCCGATTATTAATACCAGCGTAGAAGCAGACGACAACTACCCTCAATTGAGATCGAAAGCTATTCGATCCGTCGGTATCATGAAAACCTCCATTACCAAAATATTGGCCCGTGGTATCAGGGAAAGACAAATTGATGCCAGTGTCAATGCTGAGGCTATTGGGATGATGATTTATACTTCTATTCAGGGAGCAATTGTGCTTTCGAAGGTCGAAGGTGATGGGCAGTCATACAGTGTCGTAAAGAAATACCTTCATTCACTCATTGATTCAATAACAGTCTAATTTTTTTACCTTATTAAATACCAATCGGTATATATCTATGAAAAAAGTACTTATCCAAACATCAAGCGAAGAAAAGAAAGTAAAGAAGCCAGCCAAAAAGGCCAATACACAAATGGAATGGCTGATCAAGGGTTTGCTTACACTACAGCATGTGTCACCGAAATTAACCTCTTCCATTATCTGGAACCAGTTCACCAAAACCCCGAGGGTGAGGTTCAACGACAAACAGCATGCCTTGATTGAAAAGGCCGAAATTAGCGTCATCAAGTACAGGGGAAATGACCTTAAGGCCTACCGGTGGCAGCCCTCAGGCAACAGCAACGGCAAAACCATCTTGCTGTCTCATGGCTGGGGTTCTAAAATCGCTGATTTCCGACGGATGATTGAAACAATTGTAGCAGAGGGCTATACGGTTGAAGGCGTTGACATGAAGGGACATGGCTTGTCAGCGGGCACTCACACCGCACTCCCAGAAATACGAGACGTGCTAAAAACCCACTATTCACGAAACGGCCCGTACCATGCCGTGGTGGGTTATTCCATCGGCGGACTGGCCGCCGGGCTGACGGTGAATGAAATGAGCACCGCCTTCCACCCCAATCATTTAATTATTATTGCTACGCCACCTTACACCCGGTATTTCTTCCAGGAAATCATTGACCAGGTCGGCTGCAAGGAGCGGGTGTTCACCGAAATGTGTGAATTGGTAGAAAAGCACTACCATGAATCCATCGACTATTTCGACCTCAGGAACAAGGCCGACAACCTGAAGCACCTCGACCTGCACATGATTTACGATGAGCACGACAAAACAGTACCTTTCACCAAGGGCCTCGAACTCAACGAAATGCTACCGATGTCGTCGTTCGTACATGTAACCGGCACCAGCCATAACCAGATCATTGCTGACGAGAAGGTGATTGGGTATATTTTGGATGCGGTGGCGGTAAAAGCTGAAGTCTGATGAGAAAGTTAGCTTACTCAGCTCCCTTATTACTTGCTAAAATAGTCACAAGTAGTCTAAAAATAACCGTCAGTAAAGAGTCTAAAGCAAGTGCAATTCTACGTTTCTCCAATAAATTAATTCGTTAACTTTACGTTATATCTTGAAAAATCCTACCATGAAAGGAGTGACCTTCATTAGTGACGAAAATAATAAAAAGCGTTTCGTTCAAATAGATCTTGAACAACTTGAAGAACATCAGGGGAAAATTGAAGAATTGCTGGACGTAGTCATTTCAGAAAGCAGAAAGAATGATGATGAGATTAGCTGGGAAGAGCTGAAAAAACAGCTAAAAGCAGAAGGCAAGCTCTAGTGTATTGAATCAATTTCAAACGGAAGGCGGGAAAGGAACTCCTAAAGCTACCAAGTCAAGCAGTACAGGAAATATCTTCTTCAATCGACGCTCTAGCAGAAAACCCCAGACCGGACGGTAGCAAAAAATTAAAGGGGAGTAATGAAAGCCTGTGGCGAATTCGTGTTGGTGACTACAGAGTAATTTATGCTATTGAAGACAAGATCAAAATTGTCAGTGTGAGGAGAATTGGGCATCGAAAGGATATCTAGAGGTAGGCTTCCTTTTCATTACTTGGTTCTTGCCTTCCTAACCCATCAACCACCCAACAATCGCAGGCCCCCAGTACATCTTGGTGAAATAGTAAGTACCCAGCCCTAAAAACCCGGTGGTAAGTAGCAGAATGAAAGCAACGCCATAGTTGTACAGGGCCGTTCTGTTGGCTTTTTGGGAACGAACAAAAAGCTCCACCACCAGCAGGTTAGGCAAGTAGAAGAAGAAAGCCATCACCCGGTCGAATAAACCAGTGAAATGCTCGGTGTGCCCAAGGCGATCGGTAAAGGAAAACCAAAAGCCGTAGTCCATCCTGTAAAGCCAGGAGCCAATGGCAAGGGCGTAGAGCCGCAAAGCCCATACCCGGTGAAGGTCGATGCTGCGTGCGGCGGCGTGCCTGTAGGTTTGAATGCCTGCAATGAACATCAATACGCCGTAAAGCCCAAAGCCTATGTCCATCACCGTGCCGCCAATGGTGCCCTTTACGAAGATAAAAGTCAGCCCGCCGACGGCAGCAAGCAGACAAGCGACAACATACACACGGCCAACCCAACGATGAAACGCCGGGTAACTATTTCTGACAGCATCAATCAGTTGAATGCTTCCGAGAATGAGAATGATTCCCCCTGCGGCAAAGTGCAGGCCAATACCAGAAGTAGCTGCGGTGTCACCTTCCCGGTAAAGATTGGGGAGCAGGTCGTTCCATTTGTCCAGGTTACCTCCAGCCAGCGGAGCAGCGTAGAAGGCCAGGATATAAAGACCAAACAGCCCTGCACTCACCCACACCATGGTGACGAGCAGGGTCTTTGTCCATTGCAGGATCTTGTCACTGATGTTGGGTTGGGGAGATGGCTGTGCGCTAGAAATATTTTCAGAAAATGGCATAGCTTTTTAGTCTCCCAACAACCGTCTGTTGCTAATCTCCTCTTTCAAATATTTGTACTCTTCTTTTTCAATAAACTTTTTATCGAGCAGCCATTTAAGTCTGCCTTCGTAAGCCCATAGATCTGATGTATCGTCTAAATCCATATACATTTTCCTGAAATATTCCTTTTGCTTCGACTTCAACAAATCTATGAAGTTATCTACTTCGGCTTGATCCTTCTCGGAATAAAATAGGAAGATGTTCTTTGGGCCCTTAAGAATTTTTTCCCTATCAAATCTAAAAAGCGTATAAGCCCAAACACTCATTCCACTCACGACACCCATTAACATCGAAGATGTTACAATAGTCCCAACCTGCATTCGTTCGAACCAATCAGATAATAAAATGACAGCAAATATCAGGTTAAATAATACAGATAAAAAGAACCCCATCTCAACAGGGTTCGGCTTTCTATCAACGATTATCTCATCAAATTCAATGTCCTCAAATTTCAGCATTAAAGAATGATAGGTACCATCAGTCTTTACTTCGGATTTCACGCCGTCATCCTGAACCTGGTACTTTCTGATTTGTCGCCCCCGTTTTTGTGCTATTTCTATTCTCTCACTCATTGTCTGCTGAGTTTTTTCTGGCTTCTAAATTATTTAGGTTAACAACTGTCTTTGTTCTACTGGACTTGCAATAGAAAACTGGACAAAAAGTTAAGCGCATTTTGAAT
>TARA_R110001606_G_scaffold399214_2_pt1 | contig 105124 bp, 78 predicted proteins | sample TARA_R110001606 | Tara Oceans TARA_R110001606 (sample SAMEA4398315) | marine metagenome | biome: Polar Biome; feature: [SRF] surface water layer (ENVO:00010504); material: water (ENVO:00002006), including particulate matter (ENVO:01000060) such as... | depth 5 m | reverse complement strand
TATTATCCATTGATAATCAATAGATTATCATTTTCAAGGGTGCCCTATATTATCATTAATAGATAGGAAAAGCGCCCTCATTTGAGGACGCTTTTTTATTTTGACTAAGCCTTCAACCTATCAAGCGCCAGCTGATAGGCTTGATCATAATACTTCGTTAGGGTAGTCCAGTCGAAATACACCGACGTGCTCTCCACCTTGTTTCGTAAGGTGATTCTTTCCCTTCGGTTCATATTGATGAACTTGTACATTTGGTAAGCAAGCTGGTCGGCCGACTGATTGAAGTTTCTTTTCTGCCGGTTTACCACATAAATCCCGTTGCTGGCATGGTCTTTCATATTGTGCAATACATAGTCGCCAAACCCAGCCAGGTCGCTCGTAATGGCCGGCACCCCGCTGGCAATACATTCTAGCGGAGTGTAGCCCCAGGGCTCGTAGTAGCTCGGGAAAACGCCCATGTGGCAACCTCTTACAAACTGGCCATACTCCATGCCAAACAGCGGGTTGGTTGAGTTTACAAAGTCAGGGTGATACACAATTTTCACTCTGTCATCCTCATGATTGAGAAGGCTGGATGTTCTGAGGAAGTTAAGGATGTCGTCGCCACCGTCGTCGACCAAATTGTGAGTGACTACTGGTGGTAGTTGGTCTGTTTTCCAGCTTTGCAGAAGCCTTCTGTAGCGCAGCCTCCAATAGTCGTCGACAAAGTCGTTGAGCATGGGGAGTCGATGGTCGCTGCTGGAGGCGGCCGAGTAGAACAATCTTTCGCCCACCTGTTTCTTGATAGCGTCTGTTGTTTGGCGCAGCTCTTCGAGCACGGCCCGGCTGTGCAGAATGTCGGGGTTGATGCTGTGGAATGGCTGTTTTGTGATGAAAAACATAACGACGGTCATTTCGCTGCCTTCATTTTTCAGCCTCCAGTTGAGGCGAGCCAGCGCCTCAAGGGCCAGGTCAAACCCTTTGTTTTTGTATTCATACCTGCCCGAGGTAAAGAAATACAGCGTATTGTCCAGGTCGAAAGTGTAGCTCTTGAAGAAGTGAGCCATAGCAAACTGGTGTATTTTCTCTTTGTACTCCCTGTGAAGGTTCTGGAATTCGTGCAATGCCTCAAACCGCTGATTGTTGATGCCGTTGGGCAGGATCACATCAGGCGTTCTGCCAAGCAGGTACTTGCACTCCTGGGCTGTAACGTCAGAAACTGTGGTGAACACCTGAGCTCCGTGAGCCGCTGCTCTCTCCAGGTTGGCGATGGCCTCTACGTTGAAATTGGTTGCTTCCTTCGACCAATCCATGAAAGGCAGGTGCTGATAGAAGTCAGAGCTGTTCATGGCGAGGTAGCGCCCCAGCAAGGTGGCGTGGGTGGTGAATACCGTGGATATCGGCATTTTTTGCCTTCTGATGTCTGGAATGCACGACGCAGCCATCCACTCATGGAAGTGCGCTATGATCTTTTTCTTTTTGGAGGCACCCAACGATAGCTCATCGAGGAAGATTTTAACGCACTCTCCAAAGGCAACTACCTGGTCGATCAGGTGGTCCTCGGCTGGTGTGGTGATGCCGTGGTGTTCCCATAGCAGGTATTTGATTTCACCAAGCTTGCTCCAGATACTGCCGAGGTTAAACAGAACAGCTTTGGGGCGCCCTGTCACAAGCCAGTGGCCATAATGCACTTCAAACCCCTTCTCCCTCATTTTAACAACGGCCTTGCCAAAAGGATCAGAGAAATCATCAATTGGGTCAAATTCAGCGGATACTTGGTGCTTAAAGTAGGGGCCCAGAAGGCAGTAGTTATCTCCCCATTTGGGCATAGTGGCCGGCACCTTGGATCGTATCACTGTATATATCCCACCCACCTGATTAAGAACCTCCCAGGCTATCTCCACAAGAAGGGTGTCTTTCATTTCCTTTTTGCTAATCCTCTTTAACGCTTTTACAGCTTTTGCTTCCTGGCCTTTGGTCGTGCTCATAGTAAGGTGCTTAGTAGGTATATATGTAGGGTCTCGAATGTGCTAGGTAAATTATAACTATTTTTTTAAGGAAGAAATTACTGGGCCAGTATTGCGTAGTAAAATCAACAATAGGAAAGATTGTCTCCATATTTCATCATAGAGCACTATTTGAAATAGTACTCATATGAAGGAGGCTTCTCATCAGGGTGTGGATTTTGCGTCCGGTACCGACTGGCAGAATGTATTGGCCGGTATTGCTATTGTGTGGGCCCGGCAAGTAAATTTTGCAATCGTTTGCGCTGTAAATATGATTTTTTTATATAACTTCTATACGTTCCATCTTAAATATGTTGTTGTGTAGAAATATATCTTTATATATACAGTAGACGTTAATTTGTATATTATTCAATTTTAAATATTACTATTTGTATCGAGTAATTTGTTTCAATCTCAAAAATATTTTTTTGACCTTTCCGTATTTTGATTTTCTCCTACCAACAAAATGCTATATTTGAAATATTCTCTTCAAAAGAGGCTAATTGGCCGTCGTTATTGAAGTATTTATAAAATAGACAACATTAGTTTAAGATTTTACTAACACACGCTATGAGCATTCAAAGAATTGAACGTATAGAAGAGGTGTGGAAGCCCATTGATGAATTTTCGAACTACGAAGTATCCAACAGGGGTCGTATCAGAAGCAAAGACCGTGAGACTTTTCACAGGGGAAGCCAAACGATGATGAAGGTGAAAGGCAAGGTGATGAAGCAACGATGGAATAAATCGTGTAAGTGCTTTTTCCTGGACCTTCTCAATGATGACGGGAAAAGGAGAACTGTTTATCCGCACAAGGAAGTTGCAAAAGCTTATTGTATCAATGTTCTTCCGGATGAATACAATATGATTATTCATCTTGACAATAATCCCCGCAACAACGACTCGACCAATCTGGAGTGGGTAAGTTCTTCTGAACACATGGCTTTCCAGTTTGAGAACGGAAACAAAGACAACTACAAGGTTTGGAAGATCAGGAAGCGACGCTACAAAAATGGATTTAAGCCGGACACCACATTTAAAGGACGTCCAAGAAAAGACGAGGTTTATGTTGACAGCGAAGTGGAAGTGGAGGAGGAAATGCTCGAGGCAGTAGAATAAAAAAAAGAAGGGCTTGTGCCCTCCCTTTTCCATCAACCAACCGTAAACTAAAAACTATATCCTTTTGCCAGTATGCGGGTGTTAAGTAACTGCTTAAAACCCCGAGACGCAGGAGTATATTTTAACCTTGAGATTCGTGGCAGAGTAGATTTTTCCGTTGTTGTCGTTCAGCATCCACTTTGCGTATTGTTATTTTCTATTTTGAGTTCTTGACCTTTGTGTCTGCCTGATTGCAGACACCTGTTAATAGCCAAACGACGTGCCAACTTTTGTAAGTAGTTGAAAAACAGTTGTTTGCGTGACAGATCGGAAATGTTAGCCTGGCGGACTGTCCGAAAATGATACAGGCATAGGCCGGTGATGTACAGTACAACTATTAAAAATGGTTTTACGTACCGCTATTCTTTTACCAGCAGCATGGCTCCGTAGCTATAGCCTCCACCAAAAACCGTCACGACTATTTTGTCTTCGTTTTTGAACTCATGCCAGTGCTCGGATATGCCAATGGCAGCACCTGCGCACCCCGTGTTGCCAAGGTACTGTACGTTTGAAATAGCTTTCTCAGGTGATAACTTCAGATTTTCCGCCACATTCTTTGTTATCCTGTGGTTGGCCTGGTGAGGTACCAGATAAGAAAGATCATCAAGCGTGTAGTTATTCCTTTCAATGATGTCTCTGGTGGCCGATGCCATATAAGAACAGGCGTTTAGAAACACGTCTTTGCCATAGGGCATTTCAATGCCACCATGGAGAGGTCTCAAAGTAACTCCTTCCAGGCCTCTTCCCACATGGGCTGCGCCTCTGGTAAAAATTTCTTTCACTGCCAAACTTGGCGCAGTTGGCTTGTCTTTGGTCACCAGCAAGGCACTGGCGCCGTCTCCCCAAAGATGGCCTGCCTTGTGGTCGTGCTCGTTGTGGTAGGCCGTGTTATGCTCGGAAAGGACAACAAGCGCATTTTTTGACTTTCCCATCGCCATATAGCCTTCCACAATCTCCATGGCATTGAGGAATGAAGAGCAGGCCGATGAAATGTACACCACCGCTGCATTCGTTGCGTTGAGGTAATGTTGTGTTTTGTGGGCAAGTGTAACGATGGTGTCGTACGGAGTGTAGGAGGCACCTACAATCAGATCAACTTGCTGAAGGGGAAAGTCTACTTGTTCTTCGAGTGCTTTGACGGCCTCAAGGGCCATTGTCGCCGTGTTTTCTTCTGCCCCGGCCTTTCGCCTTTCAGAAATGCCAGTCCTTTCTACGATCCACTCGTTTGTCAGGCCGTTTAGATCGGCGAAGTATTGATTCGTAACTCGCTGGCTGGGAATATAATGTGAGATATCTCTAATGTACATGTATCCTGTGTGCTAGGATTTTGCCTCAAAATAAACACTTTCGGGTCTATTAACCTTATTATTTTTTATGTTTGGCTACAAAAAACAAACCGGACAGTAGTCTGCCCGGTTGTTTAGAGATTGATTAGTCCTTAGTCAGAATTTATTTTTGAGTTTTTCTTTTTTTGATCGCTTTCACGACCGCTATTTCGTTATCATCTTTTTGCAACTTGATGGGTTGAGTTGTGCTCAGCATCAGCTGATGGTTGATTCTGGTTAGCCTCCCACAGTATTGTCAGGCCCAGCATGATTGCCAGACTAGCCCACACATTTTTACTGAGTAAAATTTGCCGTAACATGTCACTTAAAATTTGATGTCCTGATTATTTTGAGTTGTTGACCTGCCACATCTTAGCCAATTGCTATGCCAAAAAGTTTAAACATTTGACAATCAATAAGTTGTAATTTTAAGAAAGACTTGTTGTGTCCGGTTTTGTAACACTTTTCTTTCAGGAGTGTACAGCTATGTTGTTAAACACGTACTTTTTTGCCGACAGGCAAGCCAGTCAAAGCCAGTGGATTGACCGCTGGGAAGTTACCGGGGGCTTACTTTCATGAAAAATTCTCCAAGTTTTAGATCAATTTTCATAAATTCAGGAAAAGACACCCCTATGACGTCGACTGAAGTAATTGAAATTCCTGAAAACATCAGGTCTAAGTATGATCCAAGATCACTCGTGGAGTGGTTTTTTCATTGGGAAAAAGAGACTCCCGATCGTGTTTTTTTACGACAACCCAATGGGGATCAATGGATCGAATACACCTGGAAACAAGTGGGGGATGAAGCCCGCAGAATGACTTCTTATTTGAAGAGTCAGGGGCTTGTCAAAGGAGACCATGTCGGGTTGATTTCCAAAAACTGCTCCCACTGGATTATTGCCGACCTGGCGATAATGATGGGAGGTTATATTTCAGTTCCTCTGTATCCCAATCTGGTAGGGGAGCAGCTGAACCAGGTGCTGGAACACAGTGAAGTGAAGCTGCTTTTTGTTGGAAAAGTAGATGAGTGGGACAGTATGAAGAAGGGTATCCCTGAAACACTGCCTTGCTTAACTTTGCCTGAAAGCCATGTGGAGGACTACGACAAGTGGCAGGACATTATCGCAAAGAATGATCCTCTGACAGAAAGCGATATTCCGGATGAGATGGATTTGTGCACTATTATCTACACGTCGGGCACAACTGGTTCACCGAAAGGAGTGATGTACAATCACAAACAACTGAAGTTCACTGCCGCTGCTGCCAAGTATGTGATAAATTTTGGGGATAAGCGCCATCGCTACTTCTCTTACCTTCCGCTGTGCCACGTAGCCGAAAGAATGATTATTGAGTTGGGTGCGCTTCATTGTGGCGGGGTTATTTCGTTTGCTGAGTCGCTGGATACGTTCATGCAGAACCTTTCAAATGCCCAGCCGACCATGTTTTTTGCTGTGCCACGCATCTGGACTAAGTTTCAAATGGGCGTTTGGGAAAAAATGCCACAGTCGAAGCTGGATTTTCTATTGAAGCTGCCAATTATTTCAGGAATTGTGAAAAAGAAAATTCGGATAGGCCTGGGAATCAACGAGGCAGAATATTGCCTTACTGCTGCCGCTCCTTGTCCGCCCTCGCTTCATAAGTGGTACAACGCTCTTGGCATTCAGCTGCTCGAGCTGTACGGCATGACGGAGAATGTTGGCGCCTGTACGCTGATGCATCCTGACAATGTAAAAATGGGAACCGTTGGGCAGCCTTACCGTGGCTCCGTTCTCAAGATTGAGGAAGAAACCGGTGAGATACTTATGCAGGCACCGTGGTTGATGCAGGGGTACTATAAGGAACCAGCGATGACGGCTTCGGTACTCAAAAATGGCTTCCTGCATACAGGCGATATGGGAGAGATTGATGATGAGGGCTTTTTGAAAATTACAGGGCGGGTAAAAGACACTTTCAAGACGTCCAAGGGTGAATACATAGTGCCGGGGCCTATCGAGTGGGGCTACTCTCTCAATGGTTACATCGAACAAATATGTGTTTTGGGCAGGGGGCTCCCACAGCCAGTAGCATTGGTGGTTATTTCAGACAAGGCGCTGAAAAAGAATCGGGTTGATGTAGAAAAATCACTTGTGGATACCATGAACATGGTGAACAAGGATTTGGTGGATTACGAAAGGGTGAGAAAAGTGATTGTGATGAAGGAGCCATGGACGATGGAAAATGGCATATTGACGCCCAAAATGAGTATAAAAAGAAATGTTTTAGAAGGGAAATACGAAGAAAATTTGCAAACTTGGTACGCAACAGAGAATACTGTCATCTGGACATAACTTTTCTGTTTTGTGCTTATCAATTTCAGGGACCCTGTTGAATCTTTCAACAGGGTTCTTTTTTACCAAAAAACGTTTTGATAAATGTTACAGGTCTGAAAGTGCTCTCAAAAACTTCTTCGGAAGCTGGCAATTCTCCTCGCCAAAGTGCCTTGTGTCTACTAGCTCGAAAATCTTCCAGTAGCCATCTTTGTCTTTGAATAGAAGAAAAGCGTCGACTCCACAATGGGAAAATTTGTCGCCAGCATAGAAGGCATATTTAGTCCACACCTGGGCCAGTCTGCCATCTATTTCTACCCTGATATCCCAAAGGGGTTCGTCATAGATGATTTCCCTGGGTTTAGCCATGGCCTCAAAAAATTTGGTCATATCATCTGACCTGAGGTTTTCTTTTCCCGCTTCTCTGTCCATTACGGTATGAAGCTGTGCATTGGGCGTAAACATTTTGTGGTAGCCAGTGGTGTCTGCTTTCCTCATGCCCTCAAACATTTCGAAAACTACTGACAGCACTTCCTTCTGCTCGGCTGACCATTTGGTTTTCTTTTGGGCTGTTGCCGAGCTGGATGCACACAATATCAATGCTGCGATTGCCAAAAAACGATTCATAGTTGGGTCAAATTAGATTTCACGTCTTAAAACTTCCAGTGGAGGATTATTCACTACTTCCCTGCTGTTAGTTACCCCTATGGCTACAGTCAGTGCCGTAATGCCTCCAATAATTGCGAGAAGGGGCATCCACACTGGGCTGAAAGTAGACTCGAACAGGAAGTAGGACAGGATCCAGGATCCGGCTAGTGACAGCAATATGCCAGAACAGGAGGCAAAAACACCCAGAAACAAGTATTCAAGGCCTGCTATTGTCAGCACCTGTCTTCGGCTCGCACCCAGCGTTCGGAGAAGGACACCCTCCTGTATCCGCTGGAACTTGCTAATAACAACCGAAGCAATGAGGACCAAAATGCCGGTTGAAATGCTCAAGAGTGCCATGAACTGAATAACGAAGGACACCTTTCCCAAAATATCGTCGAGCGTTGACAGGATCAGCTGAAGATCGATGATGGAAACATTGGGGTAGTTCCTTACCACAGCTTGCTGGAACCTGGCAGAAAGTTCGTTGTTTTCAACTCTTGTGATCAGTACATGAAACTGAGGTGCTTTTTCCAGCACTCCCTCAGGGAAAATGACCAGGAAATTGGTTTGCACCCTGTTCCAGTCGATGCGTCGCAGGCTGCCCACGTAGGTTTTGATGAGAGCACCCTGCACGTTGAACAACATTTCATCACCCACTTTCACTCCCAGATTTTCGGCATAGCCGTCGCTCATGGAAATAAAGATGGTGTCGTTAGGGTTCTCAATTTTGCCAAGCCATTTGCCTGCAATGATCTCTTCTGAGTCGATGAGTGAATCTCGATAAGTGATCCTATACTCCCGGTTATATGCCCAGTCGGGCAGACCCAACGTGGTGTCCGCTTCTGCTTCTTTTTTGCTATAGCCTTTTAGTTCTTCGAGCCGCATGGTTACCACGGGCACGTCTTGTATTACCGGGAGTTCGTAGTCAAGGGTCATCGTTTTGATGGCCTCCTTCTGGTCGGACTGTATATCGAAAAGCACCATGTTGGGCCGGTCGCCCGCACCGGTGATGCTTACCTGACTGATGAGAGACTGCTGAACAAGGTAAAGCGTTGAAATGAGGGCTGTGCCAAGGCCAACTGTGATAATCAAGATCATTGTTTGGTTCTGAGGCCGGAACAGGTTGGCCAGGCCTTGCCGCCACACATAACTCCAGGTGATGGGGAAAAACTTTTTTACTGACCAGGTGATCAGTTTGGCAACTCCGGCAAGCAAAAGAAAAGCTGCAATCAGACCTCCTGTAAAAGACAAGGCATCGAGAATAGAGCCAATTTGCCACCAGGCAAAGCCAAGAATGAAAGCCAGGATTGCGGCATAAACGGGGTAGATGCCACGAGTAGAGTCAGGAACGGCTCCATCAATTCCCGCCCTTATTGCCTGCAAAGGAGCTACCTTCCGGATGCGAAGAAGCGGCGGAAGCGCAAAGAGCACAGAGATAGACAAACCCAGCGCAATGCCTTGCAGAATGGCTGACCACGAAAGGGCAAAATCGACAGTGACTGGAAGGAAGTCTTTGAGCACACCTGGCAGGTACATTTGCAGGACTGATCCCAGCACACTGCCAATGATGCCACCCAGCAAGCCGATTGATGCAATTTGGATAAGGAAAATAAAGAAGGCCTGGATAGAAGTGCCGCCGAGGCAGCGAATAACTGCCACAGAGGTAATCTTTTCTTTGATATAGATGTGGACGGCGCTGGCAACGCCAATGCAGCCCAGCAGAAGTGCAACAAAGGCTACCAGATTCAGAAAGCCGGTCAGGTCTTTGAACGCCCGGCCAGTGTCTTCTTTCTGTTCTTCGACGGTATCGTATCTCCAACCTAATTGGTCAAACCTTTTTTCATACGCCTCCTCAACGGTTTTTACGTAGGCCTCGTCGTCGAATCTGAAGTACTCCATGTAGTTGATGCGGCTGCCCTTTTGCAGGAGACCAGTTTGCTCCACATATTCGTAAGGGATATACACCACGGGAGCGACGCTGGTTGTAATTCCCGTTTGCCCGGGAATTTTTTGTAGCCGACCGACGATCTCAAACGACTCGGTACCCACTTTTACTTCGTCTCCCACCTCTACGCCGAATTGTAGCATGAGTGTTTGGTCTACCAAGGCCTGCTTCTTTCCCCGGAAAGACCTCGCAGCCTCTACTGGGTCGGTTTCGATAGTTCCATAATAGGGGAAGTCGCCTTCAAGTGCTCGCACCTGCACCAGCCTTGTGCCCTGGCTTCTGGGGAAGTAGATCATGGAAGCAAAGTAGCATTCGCTGGAGCGCTCGGTGCCAATGGAGTCCAGCAGCGGCTGGTAGTCTTCTGTAAATGGCTGGCTCGACCTCACGACCAAATCCGCCCCTAATAGCCCCTTCGCCTGGTCATTGATGGCAGAAAAAAGAGAAGCTTTAAAGGAGTTGATCGCTACCAGGGCAGTGATGCCGAGGATGATAGAGGAGGTGAACAAGAAAAGTCTGGAGCGGCTTCTGCGGCTGTCTCTCCACGCCATTTTCCACAGCCAGCTTTTGCTATATTCCGGTCGGTTGATGCTGATTTTGCTATCCATTATGCTTGCGCTGCCAATGCCGATTCGGTGAGTTCAATTACTTTCCCGCCTTTCAGCCGGAGGATGCGGCCAGTTTTTCGAGCCAGCTCCATGTTGTGGGTAACCAGCACCAGGGTAGTGCCCTGCTCCTTATTGATCTGGAAAAGCAACTCTTCTACTTTGATGCCTGTTTCTTCATCCAGGTTGCCGGTGGGTTCATCGGCAAACAGGATTTCAGGGTCGTTGGAAAAAGCCCTGGCTAGAGCCACCCGCTGCTGCTCACCACCGGAAAGTTGAGTAGGATAATGATGCAATCGGCTGCCAAGGCCCACTCTTTCCAGCAGTTCGATGCTTTTTGCAGCAACGCCTTTCTCTCCTCTGAGCTCCAGCGGCACCATCACATTTTCCAACGCTGTGAGGGTGGGCAATAGCTGAAAGTTTTGGAAAATGAAGCCAATGTGCTGGTTTCTGACCCTTGCTCGGTCGTCTTCGTCCAGTGCATCGAGCTTAATGCCGCACACTTCTACACTGCCCGATGACGCTCGGTCGAGGCCAGCGCAGAGGCCGAGCAGGGTTGTTTTGCCACTGCCAGAAGGGCCGACGATGGAGAATGTTTCGCCTTTTGCCAAATCGAAGGAAACATCATCGAGAACGGTGAGTGAACCTGTAGCGCTTGAATAGGACTTGGAGAGGTTGGTTACTTTAAGAATAGATGACATAGTAGCCAAAGCTATAAAGATTAAACAAATACACTTTAACTACGAAGGTGTTTTGTTATTGTTTGAGTATTTGTTTAGCCGAGCAAATTAGTGTCCAGACGGTGGCATGGTTCAGAGGCGAAAATTTTGAATATATTGACGGTATCGTATTATTTTCGAATTATTTCCCCATTTTCGGTACCCATCAGGATTTTGGGGGTAGTGCTGATATGAAAGAGAGAGTTATTTATATTGTTTTTTCAATACTTTGTTCTACTGCTTCTGCTCAATACTCAGCATATGAATGGGTGGTTGGAGCAGGGGTTTCGCATCATCTGATTTCTGGGGATGATAAATATGACACAGGTAGTGGTTTCCGAGTTGATAATTCTGAGAAGCAAACCAGGGCCGGGCTGTCCGGTGGGAAGATGGTTTCACACAACTGGCTACTTTATGGTTTTTTAAATCAAGACTGGGCAGGCAGTGAATATGTTCAGCGACAGTACAACGGCGGAGCGGTAAGGTATTCATCAAAGTCCCATGAAAATCAAACTGTTTTTGGGATGGGAGTGGCCCGGTACTTTTATATGAAGGATTCCTTGTTTTTTTTTAAACTGAACGGCGGATTGAACTTTGGGGCAGGGAGGGGAAGCCACGAAATTCGTGGTTCCACTTTTTATGACGGAAATTGGGATTTTCGATCACGCAGTTATTATGCTCAAGCCAACCCGTCTGTAGGCTTTTTTATCAGAAAAAGGTTTGTTTTTGAGGTTTACTTCCTATCAGCGACGTTTGGATACTTCGATGTGAAAGCTGTGAGTGGTTTGGGCGGAGGTTTCGTCCCTCTGGATACACCTACAAACAGGTATTACCGTACAGACGTCAAATTTGATGGGAGTTCGCTGGCTTTTGCTATTTCTTATCTGTTTCAACCGAGATAAATTTATAAAGAGATGCGTAGTGTTTGGAAAATTCTTGGAGTTCTGGCTTTGGTAATCCTTTTCGCCGTTGATGCTGTTGGCCAGTTTGGCAGGGGGAATTTGGTGCTTGGGACAGGCATAACTGTTTCTAGTGAAATTGGTGATAAGGATATAAGTGGTGAAAATTTTTACGTACCCATTAAATCAAAATCACTTTACATTGAAGTGGATCCATCACTAAAGATTTTTCTTAGCCAGAAGTGGAGTTTGGATCTAATGTTGGGCATAGGGCATACATCTACTAAAAATACGAGCGAGGATGTGGATGGAAACAAAAGTGAAGGCACAGCAAAACTCATAGCTTTTCGAGGAGGTGCTGGAGCTTCCAGATATCTGGAAATTAAAGAATCACTACTCTATTTTGGAGTTTCGGCCATGATTGGGTTGTCGACAGGAAAGTTTGAAACCAGTAATTCTGACCAAAAGCAGATCAGCGACGAGTATTTCATTAATGCGAGTCCGTCGCTAATAGTGTTTTTGTCTCCGAAGTTAATTCTACAGGCATCTGTCGGAAATTTGGATTTACATGTGATAAAGAACACTTTAGAGAGGACTAATCCGCCTGGGTACCTGCCAGCAAAAGAAACTGATAAGACTGTGGGTTTTGATTTGGATTTGATACCCACCTCCATATCGTTAAACCTGCAATACCTGATACGACAATGAAAAAAATCCGGTCAGTTGGGATAGTAATCGGACTGTTTGCTCTTGTGGGCTGCTTTAAGGAAGATTCAGAGGTGATATATACGTACGAGGTGTCACCATATGCTGAGCTTAAGGACATTTGGTTTACAGAAGGGGGGGATAATCAGCCAGATTCACTTTTTGTTTCGATTTTTTTGGCTGACGAAGAAATGGATATTGGTTTACTCCCCAGCGAGACATATCACCCCTATGAATGGAATAACAAAGTGGTAGATTCAAAGAGCCAGATTTTGAAGTGGGATGAAAGTAATTACTACCCTCCTTTTTTTCTTTTGATTCCATATAGGGATCGCATAGATACAGTTCTTTACTCTCAAAGTGATCCGAGAGAAGATGACATTGAGTCGTGCCATAATTCAAATCTTACGGAAGACGGCAACCTATTTAAGGTAGAAAACACTTTCAGACACAATATCTTCGTTGACTTGATGGTAGAGTTTGATGGTGAATTTATTCCTTTTGGCAAGTTGTTCACAACCAGTGATTGTTACCTGGGATATGATGCAAGATTGCCCCCGCCACCCAGCCAAATTGGTACACAGACATATATTGGAAGCCCTTTTAAAATCTCCAGATTTAACAAATTTGAAATCGAGATTCAATATTCTCTTCTTTCTCAAGCCTTTTCTATTTTCAAGGATCGGCGGTATAGGCTAAGCATCTCTATAGCTGATCGTGCCTTGAATCGTACTGATCTAATGGAATCGGAAGAGCTTAGACTCCCGGATATCAAAAAATAAAGCCGACAGAATATGCCGGCTCTATCTAATCCCGTGTTAGCCAACTACACCGAAGTGTAATCTTTGTTGTTATGGATTAAGTCTATTGTTTTATCATTTTTTTAGTGATCAGCGCATCACCCTGTTGTATTACTATGAAGAAAATGCCGGAAGGTAACCGGCTTATGTCCAGAGAAGCCTGCCATTTGCCGCTGGGTTTTTCAAAAACCTGTCTTTCGTGTACTGAACCAGCGATGGATCGCATGGTAACGACTACAGTTTCACCTAGGGCGTTGTCCATGGAGAGCGAAACAATTTGTTGAGCAGGGTTGGGGAACAGTAGGAGATTTGCCAGATGATCTGTGCCAACGCCTGTCACTTCCTCGGGGACTATTTCAACGGTATTGGATGCACCACTGGAAGGGCACCCGTTCGTTGCCAGCGCCAGTGCATGGTAGTTTCCGGATTGTTCGATAGCGAAGGCCTCTCCCGGGCCTGTTAGTCCAACACTCTCGCCGTTTAAATGCCACTGGTGACTGTCCACCAGGTTATTGCTCGAGAGGAGAAAATCCCCGCTGCTGTTTTCGGCGGCCAATATGGTGGGTGTATCAGCGATTATGCAAAATACCACGTCGATGGTCTTGCTCTCGTAGAAGGTAGTTTCAGCGCCGGTTAAGCTTATTACCTCTACGCCTGCCGCTGCGCTCGGGTCGATCGTTGCCGTTAGGCCCTCGAAGGATGTTTTGCCTGTGCCGGAGAGGGCGGTTATCTCAGCGTCTGCAGAAGAGCTGGCGCTGAGCGTAAAGGGTGTTTCGCTCTTTAGCTTGTCGGCAACCTGGTCAGCGATAATTTCTTGCTGGGCTTTTTGCACAAAAAGTTCAAATGTCTTGCTTGCTGCAGTCCAGTTGTCTGTTTCCTCCTGGCTGGCGGCTATGGTGAAAGAACCGGCCGCCAATGGAATAAAGGTTTGACCGTCTATTTGCCCGCTTCCAGCGACCACTGAAAATACAATGGCATTGCTGGTATTGGACGTAGCTTCCAAAGTGAAGCCGCCGGGAGAATAGATAAGAGTGCCGTTGAAGCCCGCTCCAGATGCACCGACAGCGCTGAGCAGCTGAGCTCCCTTGGCTACCGTTGTCGTTATTGTGACCTGATCGGCAGGCAGGTAGTTGTCACTGCCCGCCTGTTTAGCGTGAATGATTATTGACCCTGCTCCGGCGATGGTCAGCGTGTTTCCCTCCAGCGCTCCGGGTCCTGACGCCAGTGACAGAGAAACGGCCAGCCCGGAAGTGGCCGAGGCCGATACCTCCAAAGGATCGTCTCCAAATGTGGCGGAGAGGTTGGACGCCTGGATGCTTTGAGAAGCTTTTTGAACGATGATTGTCTTTTGTACAGGCTCCGCAGCCGCATATGTGCTGGATCCGGCCTGGGTGGCTTTAACAACTACTTCACCGGCACCTGTAAAGCTGACTATTCCGGCATCAATCGTGGCTGGCCCCGAAACGATTTGCGTAGTTACGTACAGCCCGGAGCTGCTTCTGACATACGTCAACATGGAAACTTTTTCGCCCAGAAAGGTTTGAGCAGGAACGTCGTCAAAGGTGATGGTTTGAGCCAGTTTAAGGGTAGCTACTTCCACGAGGATGCCGTACGTGGAGAGCCCCAATTGGTTTTTGGCCATTACCTGCACCTCGTAAGTTACTCCTGCAGATAGCCCGGAAATAGTATGGTTGGTAACAAGCCCAACGTCTTCAAATTCAAATGTAGATGTGCCCTTTACCCTTCGTATTACTCTGTAGCCTAAAATAGGAAAGCCGCCAGTTTCCTCGGGTGCTTCCCAACTGACATCAACTGCGCTGGATGAGGCTGGAGTTGCTTCCACACTCAGCGGTGAGCCCGGCACAGTCGCAGGCGGGGTAACTGATGTCTCAACGCTCGCTGGCGAATCGCCAATGGCATTTGTGGCGACAACCTTAAAATAGTATGACTCCCCCGCCTGAAGGCCAGTGGCGGTGTAGGTGAGGTTTTCGCCCGTGTATACCGTAACATATTCTCCATCCACTCCTTCTTTCATCTGGAGTGTGTAACCCGTAATGGGTGACCCGCCATTTGCTGGTGCTGTCCATTTAGCAGTCGTTGAACTTGAGGACGTGTTTTCGAAGGTGACCCCGGCTGCTTGGGATGGCGCCGTGGCGGCGAGGCATGTTATTTGGGCCTCCCAGCCAGCATACTCAGCGCTTCCATCCGATGTGAACCGAAAGGTAAGTGTACCATCGACTCCTGAGGCTGTATAGTCGGCTGGAATGGAGCCTCCGGTAAGCGTTGCCAGGAGCGGCGAGGCGGTGGTGGACCCGTCGTAGATGTACAGGTAGTCGTAGTTGTTTTCAAGCTGAAAAGAGGAGAATGAAATCGAGGTTCTTGTGTTGGGTAATTCAGGCTCTACCGTTAGCACAATGTCCAGGCTGCTGGTGTAGTTGCTGGCTCCACCGGGATCGAGGAATACGGCATCGCACGTGGAAATACTTCCGTTGCTCATGGTGACTATGTTTTCGAGCGCCACCTCGGCGGCATCTGAAAATTCTGAATCGCCTGCGTCGCTGGTCGCCTTCACCTTGTAGTTGTAAGTTTCCCCCTGTGTGAGGCCGGTGGCAGCGTAGGTCAGGTCAGTGCCGGTATACACATCGGAGTAGCTGGCGGCGGCGCCTTCTTTTTGGGCCAGCGTGTAGCTGGTAATTTCAACGCCATTGTCATCGGGGGCCACCCAGTTGACTACAACCGACGTGCCGGTGACTGAGGCAAAAGTAACCGGTGAAGGCTTGTCGGGCGGAACGACAGCGCAGGTAACAACTGCTGCCCATCCGGCGAATTCGAAGGAGCCATCCGAAGTAAACCTGAATGTGAGCTGTCCTCCCGACGAGCTGGCTGTAATATCGGCAGGGATGGCCGAACCCGACAGCGTAACGATGAGGGGCGACGAAGTGGACGGACCATCAAACACCTCCAGCTCATCGTAGTCGGTTTCAAGGTTGAAGGCGGAAAACGATACTTTTACCTTTTCATTTTCATTCTCCGGCTCAAAGGTGAGTGTATAATCTTCGGACGAAGCATGGCTGGCTCCAAAGCCACCAGAGTCGGTAAAATCCATGCCGCAGGCTGTAAGTGTTCCGGTTGTCATGGTGACGATGTGACCCGGGGCCGGGCTTTGCTGATTATTGATAAGGAAGGGAAACGAACTGTACTCGTTGATGGTCCAGATATTGGTAAAATCCCAACCGGAAAATGAGTCTTCGGTTCTCATACCGCCCATGTCCAGTCCGCTGCCAACCGCAGAGGTGGCCTGACCGCTTGAACTGGTACTCCAATAGACTGAGGTAACTTCATCACCTTCTGCTAAGCCAGCAAAGCCACCTGCATTGCTGTTGCCTGTGACTAGCCCCGATGAAAAACAGTTGGTGATTGAGCCTCCTCCCTCACTGCCCGAAGTAAACACGTAGCCCGCAAAACCGCCTACACTGCTGGTTCCACTGACGTTGCCGGTGACGTAGCAGTTCTCGATAGTAGCACCTGATACTATACCTGAAAATCCCCCGGTATTCCCTCCTGTGGCCACAACATTCACGTTTGCATAACATTCAGTCAAATTTGAGGTCACGCCTCCTGAAAGCCCGCCGGTAAAATCAATTCCGGTCACGGATCCGGTTGCAAAGCAGTTTGACACTGTGGCCCCGTTACCATACGCCAGAAGACTCCCTGTGTAGAAAAAGCCTGTAATTTCTGCAGCTTCTATTCCCAGGTTGCTTATTTCGGCTGGCGAGGCCACATAGCCCAGGAAGGCAACGAAATTTCCCTCTGGTCTATTTATGCGTATGCCAATAATGCTGAACCCATTTCCGTCAATTCCACCTGTAAATAAATCGTCAACTGTTCCGATCGGCTCCCACCCCAGCCCACCATTCCAGAATAACCCGGCTGGGTCGCTGGTGTCGAACGTGAGATCGATATCATTGAGGAGTATGTAGTGAGCGCTGAGGTTGTTTCGTATTTCGTTCAAATGCGTAGCGGTAGAAATTTGAAATGGCTCGCCTTCTGTTCCCGATCCCGAACCTGAGAATTGCGCATAGGAGAGGGAAGTTTGAAGTGGCAGGCACAAAGCCAGCGCAATAAGTAGTCTGACAAAAGCGCTAATACCAGCTAGCGATTTTTGTGTTAGGCCTGGATAAAAAAAAGGTAGGTATTGCTTCATCAGTATCGTTTATTAAGGTATGATCCTGGATTCTTGGGAGCCCGGCTTGATAGGCCTTTTCTAAGACCAGATTGTTTTTGTCAAAAAATAAAAAGTACTTCGACAGCAAGTTGACAACATGTCTCAAGTGAACTAATTGTCAATAAGTTAAGTGGTAAAAGGGTGCCAGATTGGAAATATTTGCGAACAGCAAGGTTTACTTTCTAAATCGCTCAAAGTCTTTTGTGAATGAAAAAACCGTGGGCAAACATTTTACTGATTTCGATGCTACTGCTCCTTCATGGGGTGGCTAGCTATAGTCAGCCATTTAAAAAAAAGATCGACAGTCTTCAGTATGTACTTTCCCTTGAAATTTCAGATACTGCCTACGTAAACACGCTCAATAGAATTTCGAATGTGCTCCATGGAAGAAACTTTAGAGAGGCTGTTCGCTATGCCAACCTGGCCATACAAAAAGCTAAAGAAATTGGTTATGAGTATGGCGTAAGCAAGGGATATCAAAATATTGCTTTAGCCTCATGGGCCAATGGCAGGTATGATCAGTCACTCGAGAATCACAAGAAATCTATTGAGATGTTTCGCTCAGTTGGAATGACGAATGAGCTGGCGGAGGCCTACAACAAAATTGGTCTTGTATACTTCTATCTGGCCGAATATGAGGAAGCAATTGGCTACCTGAGCAGGTCAATTGAGGATTACAGAGCGAGAAGCGATACCGCCAATTTGGCCAGGGTATTGAACAATATGGGTCTTGTGCATGATGCCAAAGGAGACTATGCTACATCCACCCGATACATTATAGAAAGTCTGCAGCTGAGCCAGAGCTTTAGACAGTTGCGTGATCAGCAGAACCGCACCTATGGCAAGGGAATGATACATGAGAATGAGTTCATTAACAGGCCGATTCTGGAACAAAGGCTGGAGAGAATTGAAAGGGTGGGCGAGAGCGGAAGCGCTGAGCAGCTTGCTAATCTTTGCGTTGAGGCGGCAGAAATTTACTTTGTTTTGAAGGAGTACAACTCAGCCCTGAGCTATTACAGAAGAGCCGACGAGATTTACGCTGAGCTGGATGAGCAGGTGTTGTTGGCTCATTGCTTGCGTGACCAGGCCGAATGTTATGTCGAGCTCGCCGACTTCGGGACTGCTCTGGAAGTTTTTCGTCAATCGGAGTCAATTTATATTAGTCAGGGGAATTACATAAGACTAGCTGCTGTTGTGGCGCAGCTTGGGGAAACAAATTATAAGCTGGGCAATATTGAGGAATCCATTCTTCATTATAAAAGACTAATTGCCCTCGACGACAGTGTTGGTCATAGGGCAGCTTTATCAAAGACTAAGGTAGCCCTGGCTGGGATACTATTGGAGCAAGGCAGGAAGCAGGAGGCGCTATCTTATGCCCAATCAGGCTATGAAATAGCAAGAGAAATTGGGTCACTTACCCGGGTGGAGACGAGTGCAAGGCAGCTTTATGAGTGCTACAAGGCTATCGGACTGATGGGCACCGCTTTGAGTTATCTGGAGGAAAGCACCTCGCTAAAGCAGAAATTTGGGGATGAGCTGACCCACCGGGAAATAGCCGAGCTACAAATACAGTACGAGAGTGGAGAAAAGCAGAAGGCAATTGATCAACTGAATGAAGTGTCCCAGCTGCAAAGCAACGTTGTGGCCTTGCAGAAGCAGTTGCTGATGCTTATGGGAGGAGGTTTTGCTGCTTTTGCGGTCATCTTCGTTGTGATGAGAAATCGACTGATCAAAATCAGAGAGCTTAAATCGGGGATTGAGGAGAAGAATGCGCATATAGAAGCACAAAACTTTAAGCTCGAAAAAAGAGGCCGAGAGCGTGAGCTTTTAATTGGGGAAATTCACCACCGGGTAAAAAACAACTTGCAGGTTGTTTCCAGCATGCTGAGGCTACAGCAGCGGAAAGTAAAAAATGTTGTGGCCAAAGAGGCTCTTTTTGCGGGCCAAAACAGGGTGCAGGCGATGTCACTGCTTCACCAGCGACTTTACCAGCACGGGTCGTATGGTAAAATCTCTATCGCCGACTATGTATCGGACGTATGCGAGCATCTGGCAAAAGTCTACAATTTGGACAAGCAAAAGATGGAGAGCAGCTTTGAAGCTGATAGTGTCAGCATCGAAATAGACACTGCGGTTACGATAGGGTTGATGGCCAACGAGGTGTATTCGAATATTTTTAAACATGCCTATCCTTTTGTGGAAGTGCTGAGGCTTCACTCGGAAATAAAAAAGGAAAATGGATTGACCATCCGGATCACAGACAATGGCCCTGGTTTGCCTGAAAAGATAGATTTCAATGAAACTGGTTTTGGCCTAAGGCTTGTTGAAATGCTTGCCACTGAACTGGGCGGTGAGGCAACATTTGCAGGCGGGGAGACAAAAGGATTGACTGTTACAATCAGAGTAGCCGAAGCTTATATCGACTAATGGCGGTCGCCTTTTTCTGAGGGCACGGAAACAGCCACTGGCTAGTCTCAAAGGGCCGCAGAGCCTTCTGACGCCTCTTCAAAGACAAAGATATTCCTAATAAACCCCTAACATATTTGCTATCCTCTACTTGCCTAACCCGGTTCCTGTCCCCGACCCCGAGAATTGGGCGATGGCGAAAGAATTTGATACGAGTAAAACAAGCAACGTTAAGAGCCGCACTTTGCCATCATGGCTAAAAGCCAGACGACGTCTTTGAGCAGCAAATGACGACATAGAAAAAAATGACCTTTTCATACTGGTATATTGGTGTTTTTGAGTGGTAGAAAAAGACGGTGGCCACAGGCGATCAGGTTTGCTTGAATTGCTTTTCTCAAAAAATTGAAGTACTTAGACGAGCTCTTATTGCTTTATTTACAGCTAGTTAAGCCCTGTAAATTATGCTGAAATTGAAATAGCCATTTGGGAATGTTTGCAGGCGATAAGATTTTTCTCTTGAGTTATCTCAGTTTTTTTGTGAATGAAATATTACCATAAACTCTTTCGAGGTTATGACATGTAGGCGGGTCTCTTTTACGGTGTTCTTTTTTTCTTTTTTCTTTCTTCAAGATCTAAGATGCCAGCCTTTTTTGTCCCAAATCGATAGTCTCAATAGAATATTGAAAAAAGATTTGGACGATACTTTGCGAGTGAGGGTATACAATTCCATTTCGGCCTACAGGCACCTGAGTAATTTTGAAATGGCTATGAGCTATGCGGAGCAAGCCCTGCAGCTGAGCCTCAAATTGGCTTATGAAAAGGGGGAGGCAAAAGCCTATCAGAATAAGGCGATTGCCTACTGGGCTCATGGCAGATATGATAGTGCTCTTTTTTACCACGCAAAAGCCATGAGCCTCTTTGAAAGAAATAATATGGAAGCGGAGTATGGAGAGGCGTACAATAAAATTGGACTTGTCTACTACTACACAGCAGATTACCCCAGGGCAATCGAATACCTGAATAAATCGGAGCAGGCGTTTCGAAAATCAAAGGACACGATTAATCTGTCACGTATTTTGAACAACATGGGCCTGATTTTCGATTCAAGGGGAGATTACCTGCAATCGGAGAAGTATTTTGTTGAGGCAATGAAGCTGGATCTCAGTTTTCGCAATATTTATGAGCAATCGAACAAGCGGTATGACCAGGAGCATGGAGGCGAGGCAGGCTTTGTGAAGCGAAGACTTTTGCAGAAGAGGCTTAATGAGCTAAAAACAGTTGATCAGGGACAACCTACGCTGACCCTTGTGTCAAAGCTTTTTGAAATTGCTAACCTGTACGACCTTCTGAAAGAAAATGAGAAGGCCAGGGAGTACTTTCTCAAGTCGGAAATTATCTACAAAGAATTGGGAGAGTTTCTGCTCCTGGCCGATTGCTACAGAAAACTGGCAAAGGTTGCTGCTGACTTTGGCAATTCGGATGAAGCAAGAGGCTATTTTTTGAAGTCGCATGAAATCTACCTCGAAAATGGATACTTGATTCAACTGGATTATACTTTCTCTGACCTTGCCAAAATAGCCAGGAGTAGCGGAGAATTCGACAAAGCCATTGAGTATTTAAATGCTTCGGTCAAGCTCAACGACAGCCTGGGGCATCGCCTGTCACTGATAAGATTGAATATCGAGCTAAGTAGCATCTATTTAGATGCTAATAACGAAGCGATGGCGATCGAAAAGGCGAACGATGCATATGAGCTGGCCTCACAGTTGGAGATAAAAAAACTCAAGCGTGATGCAGCCCACCTTTTGTTTGAAGCGCATTCGAGGAGTGGCCAATTTGAAAAGGCACTTTTTTTTCTGGAGGAATCGACCAGACTCAACCAGATAATCAACGATGCTCTTGCTCACCGAGAAATAGCCAAGCTTCAAATAGAGTATGAGACTGAGGAAAAACAAAAGGAGATTGATCAACTGAATAGAATATCGTCGCTTGATGCAAGTGTGCTCGGCCTTCAGAGGCAAGTGATTACCCTGCTAAGTGGGGGCTTATTGACGATTTTGATTCTTCTTGTTTTTGTTAGTAACCGCCTGGGCAGGATAAGGTCTCTTAAGTCAAGTGTGGAGGAGCAAAAAAATCAGATTGGGGAGCAAAACAAAAGACTGGAGAAGAGGGCCAGAGAGAGGGAAATCCTTATTGGAGAAATCCATCACAGAGTAAAAAATAACCTCCAGATTATCTCCAGCCTTCTCAGGCTTCAGCAAAGAGACATTGAGGACGAAAATGCCAGAAAGGCAATTTTTGAAGGGCAGAACAGGGTGCAGTCGATGTCGTTGCTGCATCAGCGACTTTACCAGCAGGGCAATCATGAGTCGGTTGAGCTAAAGCAATACGCCGAGGATATTTTTAACCACCTTCTCAAGGTGCATCATTTGGCTAAAACACAGGTGGATCAGGTAAATTCTTGTAACGAGATAGATTTGGATGTTGATACGGCTGTTACCTTTGGATTGATTGTCAATGAAGTCTTTTCAAATATTTTTAAGCATGCTTATCAGCCAGGGAAAAAGCTTGCTATAAAGTGTGAAGGGAGCAGGGTAGGTAACGAAGTGCTGGTGAAAATATCAGACAACGGCCCCGGTTTTGGTAAAGGATTCGAAAAAACCCGTGGCCACTTTGGTCTCAATCTCATGAGCATGTTGGTTTCTGAATTGGATGGCTCCGTAGACTTTTCGAATAGCGTCAAAGGGGGCGCCGAAGTGGCAATTAGGTTTAAGTTGATTCAGTAGTTTTTCGCTACGAAATCTTCAAAAACTTCTCTGTCAAAATTTCTTTATTAGAATTGCTCACCGGTATGGCGACTTCTCCGACGTACAGATTATTCCTATCAAACTTGTCAACCATTTGAAGGTTAACGATGAACGACCTGTGCACCTTCAGGAATACGGACGGAAGGTTTGACAAAACACCTTTCATATTCATTGACAAAGTCATGGTGCCCTGGGTAGTGTGGATTTTGGTGTAGCTTCCATCTGCTTCAACATACAATATGTTGGTAAATGGAACTTTGTGGTACGACTCCCCTTGCTTGATAAAAAACGAATCGTTTATGACGGGTAGAGCATGCTCGCCGTTTGACACACCTTTGTCATTTCTGTCTTTCTGGAAGTTCTCTATGGCGATGTCAATGGCTATCTTCAGGTCGATGGGATCGAAAGGTTTGACCAGGTAGGCCGCTGGGTGAGTGGCTTTGGCCCGGTCGACAGTTACTGAGTCGCTATAAGCTGTTAAATAAATAACAGGCAGAGCGTTTTTGGAAGTAATCTGCTTCGCTGTTTCCACCCCATCGATTGGCCCATTGATGTTGATGTCCATCAATAAAATATCCGGCGACAGTTCGTCGGCCATCAATATGGCATCGTGGCCGTTGCTGCAAATGCCGAGTGTTACATATCCATAGTCCTGAAGGCACAATTTCAGATCCTCTGCCACCACAGACTTGTCCTCAACAATGAGAACTTTCACCGTTTCCATAGGTAGTTTGGCTAACAATTAAATTCAAAAAACCACATTAGCACTTGCGCTTTCGCTGCAAATGCAAATGTTAGGTTAAGTTAACCAAGATTTTCTTATTGCATAAAGTTCTCGGCGGAATTTCAGCACAAACTGGTTTAAAAACAGGTACTTATATGCTGTTTCCAGGGAGCCCCGACGTTAAGTGCTTTGACGCTGAAGGTGTTTTGGTCCTTCGTCAACTTAAAGGCATTCGGGCACATTTCGCTCATGAATTAGTATACTTGTAGGATAAAAGAAGGTACTTATGAGAAGAAGTATTTTGGGAGTGCTGTTATTGGCAGGGATATTTGCTTGCGACAGCATTGACAGCAAGCAGCAAACGGCGACCACAGAGAAAGCAAGTGAAGCAGCTGCTGCCGGTGAACCGGCAGAGGATAAACGAAAGGTCATCCTTTTCTACGGCAACAGCATCACAGCAGGCTATGGGCTCGATATTTCAGAAGCGTTTCCGGCGGTGATTCAGGAGCGGTTGGATTCTCTGGGATATGAGTATCATGTAATTAACGCCGGACTGAGCGGCGAGACCAGCGCTGGCGGACTTTCCAGGATCGATTGGGTGCTGAAAACACCGGTCGATATTTTCTCTTTGGAGCTGGGTGGCAATGATGGACTGCGTGGGATAAGCCTCGATGAAACCGAGAAGAATCTCTCCCAAATCATAGAAAAAGTAAAGCAATCTAATCCGCAGGTAAAAATTATCGTGGCTGGTATGCAGATTCCTCCTAATATGGGGCAGGAGTACACCGACAGGTTCAAGGGAATCTTCCCGATGCTTGCCGAAAAGCACAACACGGCACTTATTCCTTTCATTTTGGAGGGAGTGGGTGGGATTCCGGAGCTGAATCTTCCCGATGGCATCCATCCTACGCCGGAAGGACACAAGATGTTGGCAGACAATGTGTGGGCTGTACTCAAACCTATCATTGACGAAGACAATATTTGATCTGTGGATAAATTAGAGAGTTTCATTTCGGCTGCGGCCAACTTCGTGTGGGGAGTTCCTTTGCTGGTGCTTGTTATGGGCGGCGGCATTTTCTTCATGCTCTATTCGGGCTTTGCACCTTTCAGTTACTTCAAACACGCCCTCGATGTCTTGAGAGGCAAATATGACGATCCGGACGCTCCCGGTGATGTCAATCATTTTCAGGCATTATCTGGTGCTTTGGCAGCTACAATTGGAATGGGCAATGTGAGTGGAGTCGCCATTGCCATTGTAATGGGTGGGCCGGGCGTTATCTTCTGGATGTGGGTGAGCGCTTTCTTCGGAATGGCCACCAAGTTTTTCACTTGCACATTGGCCGTGATGTACCGGGGGAAAGACTCCAACGGAGACGTGCAGGGTGGCCCGATGTATGTGATTACCGAAGGCCTTGGCAAGAAGTGGAAACCGCTGGCCGTGTTCTTCAGCGTATTCTGTTTTTTTGGTGCCACGCCTATTTTCCAAGCCAACCAGGTGATTCAGGTGACCAATGATGTGTTACTTGCTCCGGCTGGATTTACTTGGGCGGGCTCCTTCACCTCCAACCTGGTAATGGGTTTAGTTATAACGGCGCTTACTTGTCTGGTAATCTTTGGAGGTATCAAGAGAATTGGACTGGTCGCTAGCCGCATGGTGCCGTTTATGGTGGTGCTGTATATGGCTTGTGTGTTGTATATCATGGGTGTTCATTTTCTTGATATTCCCCATATCTTCGGCATGATCCTGAGTGATGCATTTACGGCCAAAGCGGCTATGGGAGGAGCCATTGGTGCGCTGATTATAGAGGGAGCGAAGAGAGCTTCTTTCTCCAATGAGGCTGGTATTGGCACTGCGCCATTGATGCATGGGGCTTCCAAAACCAAGGAGCCGGTGCGGGAGGGGCTCGTCGCCATGATGGGGCCAGCCATCGACACTCTGATCGTATGTACACTGACTGGTTTTGCCATCCTCGCCACCAACGTGTGGCAAACCACCGACACCAACGGCATTACCCTGACAGGCAAAGCATTTGAAGCGGCCATGCCAACAGTGGGGCCATTCCTTTTGTTCTTATGCGTGCTGATATTCGGGTTTACTACCTTGTTCTCTTACAGCTACTATGGCACCAAATGCGTCAGCTTTCTGGCTGGAGCGAAATACGCCCACTACTTCAACTATTGGTATGTGTCCATCATTATTGTGGGTTCTATCACCACACTCACCATGGTCGTCGACTTCATCAATGTGATGTTTGGACTAATGGCCATCCCCACTATGGTCGGAGCCATTTTGCTGGCGCCTAAAGTGAAGGCCGCTGCTAATGACTACTTTGGCAGGGTGAAAAGAGGGGAGCTGGAGAAGCAAAGTTGAATTCTTTATTCCAAGGCACTCACCACTTTTTCCAATCCTATACCTCTGCTGGCTTTTATCAAAATCGTGCAGTGAGCGAAGCCTGATGTCTTCACATGAGCCAGTAGTGCGTCTCTCGTTTCAAAATACAAAGCCGAAGGACATACCCCTTTGGCCTGTTTCATCTTAGGCCCGCAGAAAACCACCTGATGGAAGTCCGCTTCGCAAGCTACTTTACCGATGGCGGCATGCTCCTTATCGGAATCAGCGCCTAGCTCCAGCATGTCGCCCAGGATGGCTACTTTGTTGTCGGCCTTCATCGTCTTCAGGTTCTCGATGGCCACCTTCATGGAGTCGGGATTGGCGTTGTAGGCATCGAGGATGATATTGTTGCTGCCAGCTTTGAGTAGCTGAGACCGGTTATTTTTTGGCTGGTAGCCTGCAATGGCGGCCTCGGCCAGGTCCAGCGGCACTTCAAAGTACTGCCCTACCGCCATGGCGGCAGCGATATTATCAAAGTTGTAGCTGCCAATCAGCTGACTGGTAACAGGTGCCCGATTACCGACCTGAAACACGACGAAGGGGTTGGCTTCAATGAACTTCACTTCGTAAGTGTCCCCGGCGTGCGGAAAGGTGACGGCCGATTCGAATCGCTTAACCATATTTTGCAGTTTGGGCTGGCGGCAGTTGATAAAGACCGTGCCTCCATTTTTGCGGATATGGTCGAAGAGTTCGCTTTTACCCCGGAGTACGCCCTCGATGCCGCCGAAGCCTTCGAGATGGGCCTTGCCGATATTTGTGATCAGTCCGTGGTTGGGGTCGGCTATGTCGCAAAGCTCTTTGATATCGCCAACCTTGTTGGCTCCCATTTCAATGATCGCCACTTCCACCTGCGGATGAATGCCCAGCACGGTCAACGGCACGCCGATATGGTTGTTGAGGTTGCCGGCGGTGGCGTGGGTGATGTATTTCTTGCTGAGCACGGCGTTGATCAGCTCTTTGGTAGTGGTTTTGCCGTTAGAGCCGGTAAGGCCCAGTACTTTTCTGTGAAACCTGCTGCGGTGGAAAGTGGCGAGGTCTTGTAAAGCCTTTAGGCCATCCTCAGCCAGGATATATTTGTCTCCCTTTTTGTATGCCACATCGTCGATCACGGCGTAGCTAGCACCCTTGGCCAGAGCTTCTTCGGCATAGGCGTTGGCGTTGAAGTTGGGGCCTTTCAGTGCAAAGAAAAGGTTGCCTTCTGCAACAGTGCGGGTGTCGGTGCTCACTCCGCTCGATAAAAGAAACCGGCTATAAAGGAATTCAATGAAGTTGTTGTCCATGCACAAATGTAAGGAGGAGTGGGAGAGTAGGAAAGGGAGAAGGTCGAAAGTCGGATAGTTGGCCAGTCGGGCGATTGGATAGTCGGACAGTCAGACAATCGGACAGTCAGATTCCCTAAGCCGTCTCCTGTCTCTGGCATAAACGTCTTCCGGACATCATCCGGTATCTGACGACTCTTGTAAAGCTGGCTATTGGCCATGCAAGCACCTTTACTCTCCAGAAGTTCCTCTCCCACTCTTCACTTTTGTACTCATCACTCTCCGACTTACTCCGTCCAGCTCATCGGGTAGTTGGGATCCACAAATTCAAGCGCCTCATCAGTCAGGTACAGCGGCCCGAAGGTGTCGAGCATCACTGCCAGCTCTTCTGTTTCTTTGGCGCCAATACTTTTTTCTACCGTGCCGGGGTGAGGCCCATGTGGCAAGCCGCCAGGGTGCAAAGTGAAAGAGCCTCTCTCAATTCCTTTTCGGCTCATGAAGTTTCCTTCCACATAATAGAGCACCTCATCAGAGTCGATATTGCTGTGGTTGTAGGGTGCTGGAATCGACAGCGGGTGATAGTCGAACAGGCGGGGCACGAAGCTGCAAATGACGAACCCATGTGCCTGAAAGGTTTGGTGTACTGGCGGGGGCTGGTGGATGCGGCCAGTGATTGGCTCAAAGTCGTGGATGCTAAGGGCGTACGGATACAGGAAGCCGTCCCAACCTACTACGTCAAACGGACTATAGTCGTACACATACTGGTGCAGGTAGCCGCCTTTCTTAATTTTCATAAGAAACTCGCCTTTCCTGGTTTCGGTGACTGGCTCCGATGGCGGCCTGATGTCCCTTTCGCAGTAGGGCGAATGCTCTAAAAGCTGCCCCAGCTCATTGCGGTAACGTTTCACGGTTTCGACCGGCCCAGCCGACTCTATGACGAGTGTTCTCAAAGGACCTTCGTCCCATTGAAGTTTATAAATGGTGGTGCGGGGAATGACCACATAGTCGCCCGACTTGATCCTCAGCTTGCCAAACTGAGACAACAGCCAGCCGCTGCCATCGTGGATGAAAATGACCTCATCGGCTTCGGCATTTTTGTAGAAATAGTCCATGCTTCGGCTGCTGGGGTTGCAGAGCGCCATCGACACATCTTTGTTCTTGAGTAGCACTTTGCGTGCCTCCAGCCAGTCGCCGCCAGTGGTGCCAATGCCGGTTGTTTTCAAATGGGTTTGCAGCAGTGGATTGTCCTCGGCAATTTTTGACCCGTACCGAACCGGCTTGCCGATGGATTTCACCCTGGTGGGGGCGTTGATATGATAAAGGTTAGAGTAAATACCCGAAAAGCCTTTGGAACTTACCAGTTCTTCTTTGTAGAGGCTGCCATCGGGTTGCCGGAATTGGGTGTGTCGCTTGGGGGGAATTTCTCCCAGTTTATAATAGTAAGCCATCTCATTTAGGGTTAATAGTCAAATTTAGATAACAATGCAGGCTTTATAGAGCAAAGGTGTCTTAAAATTTGGGCGTGCTAAGCTGCGCTAAAAAATCATTTCAGAATCCGGTACAGATGAATATGTCCTCAAAGCCGGACAGGCTGTTACTTTTCCTTGATGAAAAGTAACCAAAAATCATCGAAAAATTAACGCACATGCCAAAAGCCCTCATCCGCCGCCATTTTTCGCCCCCCCTCCCAGAAGGGCGCCTCTCAATCTCAACAATGCCTTTTAACCGAAAACATCCGATGGATTATTTCCAGAGCATAATCAAGACTACAAAAGTTTGGCAAATCTATGGCAGCTCTTTAACCAATCTCACTCCAAGTATGCAAACTGCATTACCGCCCACTGGCAAAAACTTTTGTAGTCTACTTAACAACAAAAAAGCTGAACCCGACGCTAGTCAGATTCAGCCTTTTGAATTCGGAATCAGTCATCCGAAATCTGCAATCCATTAATTCCTTTCTGCCAACTGCTCGGCCTGGTCAAACAGCGTCAGTGCTTTGATGAAAATCTCGTCGGCCTGGTTGAAGACGGGGAAGAAGCCTTCTTCGCCCCAGTTGCTGCGGGCTATCTGCGCCTTCATGTGAATACGCACCAACTCCTTCGACTTGGCAAAGTCAGCTGCGGCGTATTTCACGCCATTTTCTTTTGCCACCTTGTTGAGATCCTCCAGCATTTTGTCGGTCACGTTGAAGTCGTTGAAAAACTCGTCAAAGCCCATTTTCTCAAACTTCTGCTTGTTGGCCTCGTAGTATTTGAATGTGTACTCTCTCAACGAGTTGCTGGTGTACATCTTGGTCAGGTAACTTGATGTTTCCGTCGTGTCGATGGGAACAAAGAAGTCGGGCACAATACCGCCTCCGCCATACACCTTTCTGCCCTTGCCAGTAGCATATTCCAACGTGTCGTTCACATGAATGCTGTCTGCTACGAAGAGCTCACCGTTTTCGTACCTGTCGGCCAGGTCATGAGAATAAGCGGCGTCCTTGCCATCATATGGCTTCTGTATAGAGCGGCCGCTTGGTGTGTAGTACCTCGAAATCGTCAGTCGCAGTTCGGCTCCATCGCTCAGGTTGATAGGCATTTGCACAAGGCCTTTGCCGAACGAGCGGCGACCAACAATCAGTGCCCGGTCGTTGTCCTGCAGGGCACCGGCCACAATTTCTGAGGCCGAAGCACTTCCCTGGTCAATCATTACCACAACAGGGCCTTTCTCAAAAATGCCCTTGCGCACTGCCCTGTATTCATCGTTGTAGCGGGTTTCTTTTCCTTTGGTATAAACGATCATATCATCGTCGGCGAGCAACTCGTCGGCCATGTTCACCGCCTTGTCCAGGTAACCACCAGGGTTTCCTGTGAGGTCAAGCACCAGCTTCTTCATGCCCTGGTCGATCAGTTTTTCCATGGCCGCATAAAACTCATCGTAGGTAGTGGCAGTGAAGCGGCTGACCTTAATGTAGCCCACTTCCTTATTGACCATGTACGACACATCCACTGACGACTGAGGTATTTTATCCCTGATGATCGTGAAGTCAAGCGGTGCTTTTTTGGAATCTCTGATGATCTGTAGTTTCGCTTCGGAGCCTTTTGGTCCACGCAGCTTTTCAAACACTTTTCGGTTGTTCAGACCTATGCCAGCAATGTTTTCTCCGTCCACCTTCACAATCTTGTCGCCAGCCTGAAGGCCTACTTTCTCCGACGGGCCGCCGCTCAGCGGTGTAACCACGTAGAGTGTGTCTTTAAAAATATTGAATTCGATACCAATGCCCTCGAAGTTACCTTGCAGTTGGGACTGAGCAAGGACTGCCTCTTCCTTAGGAATATACACGGTGTGTGGATCCAGTTTCTCCAGCATCTTCACAATGGCAGTTTCCACCAACTCCTCTGAATCAACATCATCCACATAATTTCTGTCAATATAACCCAGCACCTCCCTGAATTTGAACAGGCTTTTGTTCATGTCGCCCGATGGGGTATCGCTGGTGGTGAAGTTGGCTCCCAGAAGTACGCCAATGGCGACAGCTGAGGTAATGATGATTGGCAAACGGATGGCCCACTTTGAGTTGTTCATAATTTTTTCTTTGATCAAGACTTCTATTTTCTCCAGTCAGTATTCAATAAATCACATTGTGTATCAACAACAGTTTAAGTTCAAACGCAACTTAATAGTGTTCGGTTATTAATAGCCTTGAAATTTATGCGATTAGTTGGTCAATGGCAATGGTAAGTTTTTAATATTCAGCGTTTACACCATCAACCATAATGTGTATATTTGCTTCTTAATCAGAATCAGTAGCGTGAAGCTTGCCCAAAGAACCATTAATTCTATCATCGACGAGAACTTCGTGTTCGCTAAAGTGCTCGACTACTTTGGGGTGGCTTTCTACAAATACTCCGGGCATACTTTAGAGGCTCTTTGCAAAGAAAAAAACCTTCCTTTGGATAAGGTACTTCGCAATATGGAGCGCTACAAGCCACAAAGCCAGTTTGACAAAAACACCATTGCCACCTACCCGGTTGATCTGATCATTGAATACCTGAAGCATTCACACCACATATTCATCAAGCAAAAACTGCCCTACCTGGCCCGCCTCATCAATGGGCTGGATCAGCGATCTGCTGTGAGCAAGACATTGGCTGATGACCTCAAGTTTGTTTTCCCCCTGTTTCTGGAAGACTTCATACACCACGTATACGAGGAAGAAGACACGCTTTTTGCCTACGTCAATTCGTTGTATAAAGTGCAGCAGGGCACTATGCCTTCAAGTAAATTGTTCTACATGCTGGAGTCGTACTCTATTCAGGAGGCGGCGCTTGATCACGACCATACGGAGGATGAATTGAAGGGCATAAGAGAAATTACTGGTGACTACCAGCACAATCCTAACAACGACCTTCACCTGAAAGTTATTTATGAGGAGTTCAAGGCATTTGATAAAGAGTTGATACAACATGCGTCTATTGAGGACGAAGTGCTTTTCCCCAAGGCGCTCATGCTTGAAAAGAGTGTGCAGGAGTTGATCAACAGAAAAATCCGCTGGAACTAGCACATGGGGCGTATTCTTGCCATTGACTACGGAGGCAAAAGAACTGGTATTGCCGTCACCGATCCCTTACAACTGATTGCCACATCGCTCGAAATGGTTCGATCGCATGAACTTATTGCGTTTTTAAAGCAATATTTGCAAAAGGAAACTGTGGATGCTTTTGTGGTGGGAATGCCAAAAAAACTGGATAATACCGACACCAATGGCACGCTGCTGGTCAACCGGTTTCTGGTACAGCTAAAAAAGGAATTTGCAGAAATGCCCATTCATTTGATTGATGAGCGCTTCACCTCCAAAATGGCCATGGACACCATGATTGCCGGGGGCATGAAGAAAAAAGACAGGAGAATTAAAGGAAACGTAGATAAAATAAGTGCAGTGATTATACTGCAGTCGTACATGGAGAGTAATAGATTATGATTTACCCTATAGTAGTATATGGTGATCCCGTATTGAGGAAGAGGGCGGCTGATATAGAAAAGGGATCTGATGTAAAGCAGCTTGTGTTGGATATGTTTGAAACCATGCGAAGTGCCAGCGGCATTGGGTTGGCAGCGCCGCAAATAGGCATGTCTATCAGGCTGTTTGTGGTGGATGGGTCACCGCTTGAAGAACCCGAATTGTCGGGATTCAGGAAGGTGTTCATCAATGCCAAAATTGTAGAAAGAGATGGCAAGCCTATCGTGATGGAAGAAGGCTGCCTGAGCATTCCCGGCGTGAGGGACGATGTGCAACGGCCGGACAGCATCACGGTGAATTACTACGACGAGCACTGGAAAGAATACACAGAGACGTACGAAGGCATGAAGGCCCGTATTATTCAGCATGAATACGACCACATTGAAGGTGTGCTCTTCACTGACCACCTCACTGCTTTCAAAAAGAGGATTATCAAGAATAAACTTGTGAATATCAGCAGGGGCAAAGTGTCGGCTGACTATCGTTTGAAAATTCCCGTGAAAAGATAACTGCATGACGCCCATTTCCTCGAAGCTGCCAGATGTTGGTACCAGTATTTTCACAGTGATGTCGAAACTGGCGCTGGATGAGGGGGCCGTTAACCTTTCGCAGGGGTTCCCTGACTTTCCTATTTCGGAAGAGCTGGCAGAGGAAGTGATGAAGGCAATGAAGGCCGGGCTGAATCAGTACGCCCCCATGCCTGGCTACCCACCGCTGCTGAAGGCGATTTCAGAAAAGGTGCAGCATACCTTCGGCTGGACACCCAATCCTGCAACCGAAGTGATGGTGACAGCTGGTGCTACTGAGTCGATTGTGTGTGCTATCCTTACCCTGGTAAAGGAGGGCGACGAGGTGATTGTGTTTGAGCCTGCTTACGATTCATACCAACCTTGCATTGCCCTTGCTGGAGGCACTATGGTGCCTATTCCCCTCAATTTTCCGGACTACAGCATTCCATGGGATCAGGTGGAAGAAAGCATTACGTCCCGCACCCGCATGATTGTGGTGAATACACCCCATAACCCCAGCGGCGCCATTCTGGCTGAGAGTGACCTGGAGCAGCTGGAACGCCTGGCCCATAAGCACGGGATTTACATCCTCGGCGATGAGGCCTATGAGCACATCATTTTTGAAGGAAAAAAGCACCACAGCCTGCTCTCAAGGCCCAACCTGAAGCCCTGGGCCATTGCCGTGTTCTCCTTCGGAAAAACCTTTCACGTGACGGGCTGGAAAATAGGCTATATGGTCACCCATCCTGAGCTGATGGTGGAAATGAAAAAGGTACACCAATTCCTCACATTCAGCGTCAGCACGCCTATGCAAGCTGGCATTGCCGCTTACCTGAGCTCGGGCGATCATTACTCGGGCATTGGCCCCATGTTTCAGAAAAAGCGAGACCTGTTTCTCGACTGTATCAAAGGCACCGACTGGAAGCCGCTGGCCAGCCACGGCACGTATTTTCAGGTGATGTCGTATGACGAAATAACAAAAGAGAATGACTACGATCTGGCCATGCGCCTGACCAAAGAAATGAAAGTGGCCAGCATCCCGGTGTCGGTGTTTTATCACAATCGCACCGACCACAAAGTATTGCGGTTCTGCTTTGCCAAGCAGGACGAAACCATCATTCAAGGAGCCGAAAAACTATGCAGGATCTTAAAGTAGCCCTCATACAAGCCGATCTTCACTGGGAAAGCATTGAAGCCAACCTCCACATGTTTGAGGAAAAAATATGGAAGATCAAGAACAAACCTGACATCATTGTGCTGCCCGAAATGTTCACCACCGGCTTCAGCATGAAAGCCAAAGAGTTGGCTGAGCCCATGAACAGCAAAACCTTCCGCTGGATGAAGCAGCAGGCAGCGCAGACTCAGGCGGCGATACTTGGCAGCTATATCGTGACAGAAAAGGGCCAGTACTACAACCGCTTTATTGCTATGCTGCCCGATGGTACCCACCATCAGTACGACAAGCGCCACCTGTTTGCGCTCGCTGGTGAGGCCGATGGATTTACTCCGGGCACTGAACGGCTGATCTTTGAATGGAAGGGTTGGAAAATTTGCCCCATGATCTGCTACGACCTGCGCTTCCCTGTGTGGGCCCGCAACAAATGGGAAGACGACACAGCCTCTTTCGATCTGCTGATGTACATGGCCAACTGGCCAGCGCCGAGAACCAATGCATGGGACACGCTACTTCAAGCCAGGGCCATCGAAAACCTGTCCTATTGTATTGGCGTCAACCGTATTGGGGTGGACGGTGTAGATGCCGAGTATCTCGGGCATTCGGCTGTGTACAATCACAAGGGTGAAGAGCTGGTCTTCAACGAAGGCAAGGCTTGTATTTTGGAAGCCACACTCAACTACGAGGAAATGGCTGCTTTCCGAAACAGGTATCCGTTTTACAAAGAGGCGGATGAGTTTGAGGTGAAATAACCGGACGAAGCTATGGAACCTCTTATTTGAGGCTCCATATCAAAACAGCGCTGGTTTCGATGCTTCTATAGCTGGCGTGGTGCTTCCTGCAAATTGCCCACTACAAGTACTTCTGCAAATGCTTCTTGAAATATGCCGCACTGTCGGCGATGCTCTGCATGGAATTGGTGGCGAAGTTGCCGCCCTGCTCCAGGTAGTAATACTCCAGCGCATCGGTGTCGATGGTCGACAACATTTTGATGTAGTCGATGGAGCCGTTGCCCAGCTCGGAGTAGTCCTGGGTCACTTTGTCCATGTCTTTGATATGCCACATCACGTAGCGGCCCGGGTTGGCGGCAATGAGCTCAGCGGGTGTTGAGTTGGAGGAGCGCACCACCCAGTACATGTCCATCTGCAATTTGACGAGCTGGGGGTCTGTCTCGCTCAGAATGATGTCATACCCTTTAACACCATTGTGCGGAGCAAACTCGAAATCGTGGTTGTGGTAGGCAAAACCGAGCCCGGCCGATTGCACCCGCTCGCCCATTTGGTTGAGCTTGTCGGCCAGCAACTTGAAATTGTCGGGTGTGTGGTAGTCGGGTGCCAGCCAGGGCCAGGTGATGTACTTGGCGTCGATCACTTTGGCGCCTTCTATGCACTGGTCGAGGTAGCCGAGCAGCTTGTCCATGGGCTGGTTGAAATACGAAGAGAAGTCGTAGTGCCCGCTGGTGGCGGTGAGTTGCAGGTCGTTCAAAAGCTTTTTGAAGTCGGCGGCCTTCATGCCGTAGTAGGTGCCTTTTGCGCCGTCGTAGCCAAAGATTTCCGTGTCCTGATAACCTAGCGCCTTCACCTGCTTCAGGGTGCTGACCGGATCTTTGGCCATGGCATCTCTGATGGTGAAGAGCTGCAAGCCCAATTTGTATTTTGGCTTCCTGGCCGCTGAAAAGCCAGTGAGTGGCACCAGCGCAGCTGTCGACAGCGCACCGGCAGACTTAACAAATGTTCTTCGATTCATCTTCAATTATTGAGGGTGTTTAAGTTTCTCAATTTACCATTAATAGATGGAAACTTGAGGTGTCATTTGTAACAAACTGGTGTGGTGATGGGGTGACTGGGAGTGACATTGCTGCTTTGGTGCGAAGGGCTGGCACCTATTGGATATGTAACTCCTTGGGGGTTCTTTCAGGGCTAGTGAAGAGGCGATGGTGTTGTCGTTTTCGTGGAGTCATATCTGGAGAAAATTGCAAGTTTCTAAAAGAACCTTTAACCTGCCAGGAAGGGACGCTCAATAGTTAAACTTGTAAAGGAGGGGAGTTTAGAAGTCTTCGATGTTCGGCCAAGAGTTAGCCTAAAAACGCAATCGCATCATAGAGGTCAAACGGAGTGAAATGGCCGTGACGCACTTCTTTATAAAACACAGTTCGATTAGATGAAAAAGACTGCAAGTTCTCAAGTAAATCAAAAGTTATTACCGGCAGACTTGGAACAGGCTCCTAATATTATTTTTTTCGAGTCTCGACAGATCTTATTAGCTCTGCCCTGTTCTCATCTTCTGGAGAGATTACAAAGTTTTCATTGCTGCTTTTCTCTTTGGTTATCATCCTATACCACTCAAACTGATTAAAAAAGTTAGTTAAGTCGCTACTGGAAAACAGATAACCCCATTGAGCATAAAGTGCGTTTCGTAAAAGCCTCAGCTGAGCATTGCTCAATAGTTCTAACTCACTAACTGGTGCTTCCCTGAGCAAATGTGATGTAATGAAAGTTCCATCAAATGTCTTTGAAGTCATAGCTACGTTATACCAAACTTCACGAGGCAATACTTCACGTAATTTGTTAGGATAAGAACCTGGTAACCTTGGTAACAGTTCCATACCGATGGTTTCAATTCCTTTGGCTTCATCCTTTAAGCTGTAAAACCCGTAAAACCTATCGTCATACTTCAGGTAGGCTGGAGACGAAGATCTATTTACTAGTATACTGGGGACAATAGCAAAACCTTTTGCGAGGCTGCTATAAAGTATCTGATTCTCTCTATTCTTTGTCCTATCACCTAGGTCAATGTCAGTTGCTATAATCTCGCTTTCTGGGTATAAGAACCAGTTGTCATATTCGTCACTCGTTAATATTAACTCTGGGTTATTCCATGCACCTATTTTCACTCTAAAGATATCATCTGGGTAAGGCGAGTAATCACTATTCTTATGATAAAATGCAAAATATAACCAGTCTTGAAAAGTGTATCCTCTGTAACCATAAATAGGTAGAACTTCCGTGTTGTAAGGGGGTATATTACAATTGATAGAAAGTATATTCTCCCTTCCAGGTTCGTCTACAATGAATACAAATAATTTATTAGTGCTGTTACTGTACGTAAACCTTGGAGAGTATTGAGTGGTCAATTCACTCACTCTAGCGCCACCTAGGTGAATTGAAATTTTATACTCGTTTTTACTTGATACCCAAACGCCAGTAACCTTTAAGCTATCTTGAATAAAAAGGATATCACTAGCGTCTACTGTATCTGTAAAAACTTTCCTAAATCCATAAACATCGCCTTGCTCTGCGATAGTATAAAATGATTTTGCATCTACACCTTGCTTGCTACCAAATAGGTGGAATAATGGCGTATTATCTTTGTAACCAAGAAATCGAAAGTCACTTGTTAGTACAATCTCTTGAGCTGCTACAGAGAAAATACATAGTTCAAATAAAAAGATAAGAAACCTAATTTTCATACTTGTACCATTTATACTTATCAACCTCACTTTGAGCTTGCTTAAACCAAGCTATTTCTTTCATATTACCTCCTGCTTCGATGGCACAAGGCAGTAATACTTTCTTTTCTCCCTTCCAATCCGTAAGCGTTCTTTGGTCGTTTGAACACAAACTTTTTGGTACTACTGCTACAATATGGCCTCTAGATGCAGTGCGATTCGAACTATGTACAACACCTACAACAACCGAGCCCTTATTTGCTTCGTATTGAAGCCTGTTAAAGAAGTTGTTCCATGTTTCCGAGCTATGTTTAGATACTTCGGTAAATGTATCAAACAAATCATCGCTAGGTTGTTGAAAATCTGCCCAAATATTATCTGCAGTACCGTCCCATGAAATTTCTCCTTTCAAAACGGTCGGGTCATCGGGGCCACTTAGCCCTGATCCGTATCTAAAATCATCCGGTTGACCTGGCATGGTTTCAGGAAACAGAACGGCATCCATATTGTGGTAATAAACAAATGCCCTTACAGCATTGTTGCACGCATATCCAGCTGGGTTCCAACTTTCGCCATCGTCCACTCCATTATTTGCATCTTCCTCGTATTCAGTGAGTTCATCACCAGTTATATCCTGGTATACAACTTTTTTATATAAAAAAAGTTGTATCGGTTCTAATCCATCAATCACTATGCTGAACTCCTTAGTAACTTGTTTTTGGATGTCTTCAATATCCAATGCAAATCCTGAAGACAATCGTTTACCTTTGAGCCCCTGAAAGTTCAAGGTATCTAACTCAACCACTTTACCATCAGGGTCTTTTAGGAAGATAGTAAACCCCGTCAAATATTCATGAACTATGATTGTATCAGCATTGTTGAATTCCTTTTTTTGTGGGGCTACTAGAAAATAATTATCCTCAACATAGGCTATGTAAGACTCTTCAGCCACAGGCGTTTGTATCCCTTCTGTCATATACTCGCAAAACATCTCGACAAGTAGTTTTTGTATTCCATCTGTAAGCTGATCGAAATGAGGGGCTGGCATACCCAAACGACTTAGACTCGCCGTCCTTAGCACGGTGGGAGAGCTTTCATCGGCGTCAATTTTTGACATCAAGCCATCAACGTCATTTAGAAGTCTTACGGTATTATCCAGCAAAATCTCATAACTCTCCTCTTTCCCCGCAAAGCATTCGTACTTAAATGTGTTAAGGTTAACTGGGTCTAACGATCCAATTGTCTGTAACTCCTCAACATTCGCTTTTGCAGCCTCTAATGTCTCCCTTATGATAATTTTCTGTATCCCCTCCAATGAAGCGTCAGCAGCCATGGCGTCCTTTTCCTCTTGAGAGCTTTCCTCCACCCTCTGCAGCGCCGCTATCAGCGCACTCACCACTGTTTCTTTGGCTTCGTTGGGCGTGGCAAAGGTGGTGTTGCCCAGCTGCTGCTGGCTGGTGGAGGCGGCAATGGAATCTACCTCAGCCTGACTAATGCTGAGCAGCTCATAGACCGTCGATGTTTTGCCCGTGAGCTCCAGCCGGGTGGTGTAGCCAGTGGGCGGCCCTTCGGTGGCTACTGGCACAAAGATGATTTTGGCGGCCAGCAGGTTGTCGTTGTCGGCCTTGTTGATTTTGTTGAGGCGCTGCTGCCGGAAGATTCTGGGCCAGAACTCGTCGCTGTCGATATAGCCGATGGTGAGCACCTGGATATTGTTGCGCTGCATGAAGCCATCGGTGAAGGCGGTGAGACGCTCGTCTTTGGCAATGCGGCCCAGGGCCAGGGAATGCGTGAGCCGGGGCAGGTCAAACAGGCCCTTCATGATGTTGCGGGCTTCGGCCTCCGATATGGTGACGTTGTCGAGGGTGTCGCCTTCTTGTGGGGAGACTGAAGCCTGCTGGGCATGGCTTTGAGGCACATTTGCCAGCAGAAGCATCCATAAAATCAGGTAAAATGCAGGGCTATATACCTTCGATATCATGCCAGCGGAGATGAAATTAATAGATGGTATACCGCTATTTTAAAAAATGATTTATATAAAACCCCTGGTAAAACTGTCTCCATCCGGCTAAAAATAGGTTCTAGGCTGAAATAATATAATGAGATATTAAAATACGTACTTATTTTTTATTTGCAAATAGGAGTTAGTTTTTGAGGAAGAAAGTAGCGATAGAAACGGCAGGTGAGGTTTGAGGTAATGGTGCTTCGGTGCGAAGGGCTGGCACCCATCGCATGGATATGCCGCCCCTTCAGGGCTTGAGAGCCGCTACAGCATAACCAGTCCCGTTAGGGACGACATGGCGGTAACGCCAAAAGCCGAGGAAGGTAGCAGGGCGAGTGCCGTAGGTACAGTATATAAAACATGGCAGCGCCATAGCGACGGCAGGGTTAGTGTAGTTGTTTTGTTCCAAACTCGCCGGGGCAACAAGCCTATATTGCTTCACACAACCGACCACCAGGAGCGCTACGGCGCTGCTATCAAAATATAAAGAGGTATCCCAGCGAAAAGAAAAAGCCTGTTTGCAGCACCGATATCACAGACGTTTCCGGTTTTGCGCTGTAGTCTCTAGTGCGGTCAAATGACACCCGCCATGAACTAGTTCTACTATCTCGTGTGCAGGGAGGGTGTATTTCATGCAAACAAAAGACACTGGTGGATTATAAGAGGTGCCCCGCCTCTTTTTTGATCAATTCGTCGACGCAACCAGTTGGCCATTTTTATCATACAGCTCCCCCGGGTCGGCGTCATTGTTCCAGATGTATTGCTTTTTCCATAGGATAGCCGTGCTGCTGGCTGCTGCCTGGCTGCCAGATACCACGTCCACAGACTCGCCCGGCTTGAGCTTCCAGGCAGGGAATTCAAACTGCTGGTCGCCCACGGTGCTCACCAGCTTCCATTTTTTCAGGTCTACCTCCTGGGAACCGATATTGGTGATCGTGGCCACTTCCGTTCTCGGATTCACCGAAAGCGTGACATGTGTGGCGGCTGTTGCCGGTGCTGCTGTACTGGGCTCGAACCATACTGGTGCCAGCCAGGCCATGTCAAACACCTCAGCATCGTCGTCAGTTTGGATTACTTTGATGTAGAAATACTGACTACCGCCTGCGTACTTCACGCCGCTGATGTTGAAGGTGCCATTACCAGAAAATCTTTCCTCCTTGATCACGTCTGCCTGCTCAGCGCCGCCTGGCTTGTCGGCATATACATCTACTGTGTAGTAGGCCATTGGCTCGTCGCTATCGTTGATGCTTATGCTGATCGTTAGTTCGCTACCAACCGAGGGCAACTGATCGTCGCTGAGGATGCTTCCGATAAGCTTTCCGTTGATGGTGGCTACTATTTCAAGGTTTTTGTCCTGTGTGGCATATACATGCCTGCTCGCCAAGGCGTCCAAAATGGAAGCCTTGTCGAGGCTGGGGGCTATTACAGCCGTTCTTGTGTCGGCCACTGAGCCCCAGTCTCTGCGGTGGTTATCCTGGTCGGCGGTGGGGGCCACGTGAAGACCCATGTTCAGGTATCTTTTAAATTCACTTTCCGATGGCTTTGCCGGGTTGGTTCCCTGGTGTGAGGGGCCATTGATGATGTTCATCAGTTGGGCATATTGATCCAGTGAGGCAAGCCATTCGGCTTGGGTAGGAAAGTCATCAATGCCATACTCTATGGCATTGGGGCTGCTGCTAGTGGCGGGATGGTTCAGTAATAATATGGCATCCTTGCCCCTGGAATCCTTATGCGCTGGCAGCCAGGTGGTCAACAGCTTATCCCACTCGCCATTGGGCACATCGGTCGTTTGTATGACAGCGTCTGCCTCCAGCACATTACCATGATTGCCGGAGGAGATAGAAGAGAACTCCTGCCCATAAATAGCCACAAATTCCCCGTTCTTCGTGTAGCTGTTGGCATACGACTTCAGGGAAATCGCCGAATTGCCATTATAGAGCTCAGGACTGTCGGCAATCTTGCTTTTGGCACTTTTGTGGTTGTGCTCGGTAACTGCCAGAAAATCGAGACCGGCCACATCACGGGCATGTTTGTAGGCCTCATCGGGCGTGCCGGAGCCATCGCTGTAGGAGGTGTGGGAGTGGAGGTTGCCAAAGTAGACTTTTAGGTCTTGCGCTTGCGCCGTGGCGCAAAGCAGCAAGGTGGCCAGAAAAAGCTGTGTGGGTTTCATGATTGTTAGACTGTTTGAGAGTGTGCAAAAAGTTGCTGTGAATACATGCGTTTTGCCATGTTGATTTAATGGTTTAGTGGCCAGAAGGTCACTTAGTGTTCACTTGTTTGGTGGGGTCTTCAAAAGCCTTTTCTTGTCGAGGTCGGTCAGAATATACCCTACGACTTTCTTTGTGAGCACTTTTGCCAGCTTTCCGACGGTGACGGCAAATACGCCATTGATACCGACTCCGGTGGCCCAGGCCCCCAGCCTTCTGAACCAGTTACTTTTGTAGTGGTTTTCCAGCCACTTGTCCGCCGTGGCATGTGCCATCGTTGGCTTAGGGTCGGCGGTTCTGTTTTTCGCCAGCTTCAGTAGTGTCAGCACCCTTTTTTGCATTTTCGACTCCAGATCAAAAAGCGCCCCGGGATCATATTGTGGCCTTTCCGAAACATCGTAGTGGAAACGTTGAATACCAGGGTTAGCAAGATTGTCGAGAACGATGTTGAGATCAGGAATAATGGGAAGGTGCTTCACTCCCCCGATGGTCACCTCGTACTTTTTAACACTTTCTTTCGTCCAGCCTTCATGAATAGGGTGTTTGTTGCCCTCTGTATATGGCTTACTGAACCAGTACCTGAAAAAATTCCGGGCGTTGTTTCGGCCGAGAAAAAAATCGTGCACTCTGAAGTTGACGTCAAGAAAACCTCCAAAGGCATTAAACGAAGCAGAAGCGATGGGATATTCCTCTTCTGTGGTCTTTTTTCCGTTCTCATCGGTGTAGTAACGCTTTGGAAAAATAACTCCCCGCTGATAGTCGCCGTTGAACTGATCAATCACCTCACTTCTTTTAACCTTCGACTGGTCCCATAGGGTGCCTATAATTTGGGGAACCACACCTATAAGATCGCCGGGTATCTTGTATTTCGGCGCACTGTCGAGCCGGTCAGGAAAAGGATCGATCATCACCAGCCCATAGTCTTCTGTGTTAGATTTTTGCTTGAGAATGCTCGCTACCTCCTTGTAGGGCTCATTGTTAATAGCGCCGCCATCCACGCCCACCGATTCGAAGCCGTCATCGAGGCCATTGATCGTAATCAGATTGTCGTCGTCGGGGTTTTCAGTACCAAAATCTCCATGAATAATACGTTTCACTACAGCCTTGATGTACTCCTTTTTGAACTGTGTGTTGTCAAACCTCCTATATTTTAGCCCAATAGGGAAGGCACCAGTGGCGATGGTTGACAGCTGCATTTGACGGGCGTAGCTGTCGGCATACGGATTGAGCCACATATACGAATCTTCGTCTACAGGCTGCCCTCCATGGAGCTTAAAATGCGACACTAAAAAATGCTCGAATGTGGTATGCGTTGGGCCATGCTTTCTTCCTTTTGTGGTGGCAAAGTCTACTTCAAGAGGGATGCCACGGAGGAGCGTGTGGGAAAGTAGCACCTCCAGGTCTTTGGAGAAATAAGGAGCCAATCCCTTCACCTGTGTAGCAAGCATTCTGCCTTCGGTGAAGGTAAATGCCTTGCTGGCGATGGCATCAATCACCTTGGAATTGAAGAGCGACGAAATATGTGCGTCGCTGCCTTCGAGATCATCGGTGTCCCAAATCTTCTCAAAAGTAAGCCGTGTGTCATCATTAAGGTGCACCCAGCTGTCGTAAAGCACATTGAACGACTGCATGGGGTTGGCGGGCACCTTTTTTACCGGGTTCACCTGGCCTTCCAGTGCATAAAGGGCCGTCATGATCGTGGCCATGCCGCCTGCCGACGCACCCCCCATGGCGTCGATCACTACGTTGTGTTGTGGAATGAGCTCTTTTGGAATACCTTCTACCTTACCTTCTTTCGCTCGTTGCCAAAGATCCAGTATTTCTATGAGGTAGTCGATAACGCCTGCCGTGTAGCAGCCAGCCGACACTGCGCCGGCCATAGTGAGACCCAGGTGAAAAGTAGGTTGGGAAGTGGTTTTTTGAGCCATGGAGAGATTGAATTAGAGGTTAAAAAATAGCTAGTGAGGCGCAATGGTGAGTAGGTTCAGGTCATTCCAGAGGTGCTGACTGGCTTTTCATAATATGGTTAAAAGTATCACGGCCAACATTTCTATAGAGGTATTGCAGGGCTTCATTGACTGATTTCATGGCCGACATCTCCGTCATCATAATATCGAGCTGCCGTTGCTTTTCCTCTGACTGCCAATCGAGGTTGTCCCGCAGGTACAAATAGGCCACCCGGGCAATTTCCTTCACATCAGCCTGCTGTTCCATTGCACTAATGATCTCATTAAAGTAGTTGAGCTCCCTGGAGCGGATTTCATTGGTGAATGACTGCCTGACGTTAGGGAAAATGAAAGCCAGCAGGTCCGACACCTTGATGTGGTTTTCGGCACTTTTGGCGTACTTACTGATGGGCATGTCTAAAAAGCCCTTCGACGTAAAGCCAATTAAAAGCGATGTCATCATCACTGCTCCAAATGTGGCAATGCCAGCCTCCATGGGTGTGTCTAGAAATATTGCTGTTTCAAAATCCGGGAGGTAGTCAGGCTGCACCACTTTTGAATAGGAAAGCAGCATGAGAAACACAGCGCTGACCAGGCCGTAGACAGCACAGTATTTTCTTAGCCTGCGAGTGCCCCTGAGGTAATAGTAGTAATCGCCATACTCGCTGCTGAGCTCAATTGATTTTGCCAGATAGCCCCCAAAGAAGGCGCCCATGCAGCCAAGGATTAAGAAAGCGTAGCTTGGAATTAAAAAATTTGACATAGCATTTTCATTTAAAATAGTCATCAAAATCTCTCACCTTAAACGGCCCATCGCCGTGTTTCTTGATCGTTACTTGCTTTTCCACCCGCTCAATCTTTTGGCTTTTTTCAAGCTCGTAAAGTGCACTTTTCACCTGCGTTTCCAGTCGGGGGAAGACATCAAAAATCTCCTTCTCCTTCATAGACCCCTTGGCCGCCTGAAGTTTTTCAAATACTTCAAGGGTTAGCGATTTTTTGTTCCAGTCTGAATTCATAGTTGTCTTTTTGTGAGTGAATGATAGCCGCTTTCACCAAACGGCGTTAGTGAAACTCAGAATAAGTAAGGCGGAGAGTATCGTCAGCGATTGCGATTGCTTAGCCTAATTTTACTGTTATAACGCCAACTAATTTGGTGATTATTCAAATGGATGTCAATACCAAAATATGAGTATTTGTCTGTTAGTGAGTATATTAATGTTTTTGATGGCAATTGCCTGCCGATTCTTTCGGCTTGATTATGTTACAATATTGCCTTTTTATGGGTGAGTGCGGGCTAACTGTTCCATGCAGTATTTCTAGCCATCATCAGTGTTCAAGGCTTCACCTTACCCACTTGAAACCCGTTAACCAGTTAGTTGACGGGGAGAGGTTCTATCAATTATACCCTGGTAGCTTTGGGCTCAAGGTTAAATGACCATTGAAATGTGATTCTTTCCGCAGCAGGGGCAAAGCTTCTCTATGCCAGGGGCTCATCACTTCTAACTTCTATTGCTTCAGTAGGGACATATACCTCCAGAATTCTAATGTTATGAGGGCCGGCCACATTTCTGATGTGTGATTGGCCACTTCTCAGTGCGTCTACCTTTCGGGAGAATAGGCTACTCGCAAAACCATGTGTATCGCATACAGCTTGATAGTAAATCATAAAACTAATTTTTAGTTGTTAGAAAATTGATTGGAAAAGTTGCCTGAAACCCCACAGTGTTTCTCCCGAGCAGGCTGTTGTCGCTCTCAAGAACATTAAACACATCATTAAACCGATAAAACACCTCAAAATTGACAATAGAAGTTTCCTCGCTTACTTTTTTGAACGGCAACATCAGACCGCTATGCAGGGAAGCCACAGACTTCCCACCACCCTTGTTAATAAGTTTTGGGTTCAGGTGCAGAGCCAGCGATGTTTTATCCCGGGTTCCTTTGCCAAAGAATCTGTAGTAGTCGACGAATATTATGATGTTGATTTTATCCTCCTCATAAGTGCCTGTGTATACTTTTTGTGTGCCCACCTTGTCCCGGCGAGGTGAGGCCGAAACCTCTTCGGTATCTTGCAATTCGGTGCTGGTAAGCGAGCCCAGGTTGTTAGTGTTACTTATATTTAACCCCACAGACCAAAACACATCGTTGGGGTCGTAAGCCCGCCACCTGTATTTTGAAACAGCGAGGTTCACTTCATGACTGACATACTCCTGCTTTACTATCTGGCTTTCGAAGTCTGCAGCTGGATCAAACAGCTTGAACGCATCCTTGCCGGCTCCGTATCCGAACGAGAACCAGGTGATGTTAATGCTTTGCGGAGATATCTTTTTTACTTTGTTGGCTATATCAAGGGAGTCCTTGTAAAACTTTTGTTCCAGCTTGATTTCCTGCTCCAGCCAGAATTCTTCCGTGTTCAATTTTAAAATTTTTCTATTAAGCACATCAATATCAAAGACTGTCTTATCCATTTCATAGGACAGACTATCATTTTTGAATGCCTTGGTTTCTGGGTTGGTAGTTGCGTCGCTGCCGTTGTCCAATCTTTCAATTGCCAGCAATATTTTGCCCTGCTTCGATTCAGACTTTATTAGAGATGATTTTGCCTCGATAAGCTCTCTCTTGTGCTCGATTGCTATAGCATCAGCCTTGTATTTCAGTCTTATCTTTTCCATACTATCGACTAGTTCGTCCCGCTCCAGATAGTCTCGTGAAATAGAAGCGCTGCCCAAGGGGTGAACCAGCAAATGATAAGTCAACTTGGCACTTGTCTTTGAATTTAACTCTCCATCCTCAAAAAAAGAAGTAATTCCTTCGGTGGCTCCTCCCGATATCTGTGCGCTCAGTATTCCACCATCTTTGTTCAGAAAGCTCATTGATGCCTTGAGCGATTCATCTGCTGACTTGATGGCAGCATAATTACCAAAATTGGAAAACGAGTTGCCTGTTACGATGCGGGAAAACTGCATGTTCAGCATGTTCTTGAACTCTGAAATCGTGAGGTCATTTGATCGTGATGTAGGGGGCGAAGAAGTGGGCTGTGTTCCCGTAGCTGGTTGGCTCTGAGCAAGGACAGTGCCGAGCGTTACCACAAAAAACGAAGTGATGAGTAGGAGGTATCTTTTCATAGCGAAGTTTGTTTAATCAAATTTATAACCATATGGAATAAATTAAAATACTAATTTTTAAGTAATTACATATCTATCCATCACTTTTGATATGTTTATATTGAAACTATAGTGTATTCATGGGGCGTTGGAAGTCTGTGCGGTGATGCTGTGTTGAAGTGTGGCAAGTCTTCCAGACGAAGGTTTGCAGTTGATAGCATTAGAGAGCGCAGCAGCACCACCAGTCCCGTTAGGGACGGCATGGCGGTAACGCCAAAAGTAGCACAGTGGAGTAGAGCGAGTGCCGTAGGTACGGCATATAAAGTATTTCGTTCCACGATCATAGGTGCAGGTAGCTTGTCTACAACCCTTACCTACACAGCACAGAAAAAGTTGCCTTATCAGGCCTCGGCTGTGGCTCATGGGGATTTCTCCGCTACACTTCGAAATGACGTTGTTATGGAAGGTCTGGCACAGAGTAACCTCTTTAATTGGGCACAAAAAAATCCCGTAGCTGCCTGCGGGATTCTAGGTTGGGTTTTTACACCTCTGGTGATTGCTCATTCTTCGTCAGGTTCGTTCGACAAAAGGGTGCTTGATAGCTCGGTGTACTTGGTATACCTCACTGTACCCATGTTTTCCCTCATCTCTGCGCTGGGCAAAAAGCTGATCTTGTTGCGCTTGATGCTGTAGTTACCCACCTCATCAGGCGTGTCGTAGCCTTTGCTGCTGATATTCACCCGAAAGCTTCCCAGCTGACTCAGGTTCACTGTGCGACCATTGCGCAGAAACTTGGGTATCAACTCGAGAAAGTTCTCGATCACTGCCATGGCATCGGCGGTGGTCACGGTGCTGCGAGACGATATCTCCCGCACCATTTCTCTCAGTGACACTTCACGCTCTCTTTTGATGCCAGCGTAGTACTTGATTTGTCCTCCTCCAGCCACTCCCGGCTGGGTACGACCTATTGCTTTATATAAGATAGACATGACTTTAAAATTTAAATGGTTAAACAAATGATTTGAAACTGCTTTTCTATATCGTTTAGTTAACAGGTTCTGTCTCGTAATTCTATTTTTACCCCTCCCCTAAAGGGTGATGAATTACCATTAGCATGCCCCTTTAGGGATTAAGGGTAAAATGCTCTTAACTAAACAACATTGAACTGTGTCTCAGCCTGTGAAGGGTGTGCCAATTTTGCTCCTCCTGCTATGCGAACTCCCACATGGGCATGTTCTAAGAGGATGACTCCGATGACCTGGTCTTCTAAAGCACCCCGATACCCGGTGAGCCCATAGAAGGAAAGGCAAAATGCACTACTTCAACAATGTGAAACGGTAATTGATTTTGGAAATCCGGCCGGTTTTCCTGGAGTGAAAAAGTGATTCGTTTGAGGCCTCAGCGGAAGTGATTCTTACTCCTTGTGTACGCTAAATTCTAATTCAATATTGATGCCAAAAATGAATTTCACAGTGCCAAATCTGAAATTTTTTTCTATTATTTTTTCAATTTATAATTTTATTAGGAATCATAAGGAAAACCCCTCCTTAAAGCCAACCAAAACAGCACTCCTCCCGTTTAACCACCTGGCATTTTAGAGTGAATCGATCAATTACAATCGTTTGCATTTGACTATTCGCATGTTGACAACCTACATCAGCTCACGTTCTACTTCCGCCGCACTCCGTTGAACAATCATTCCCCCTCTTAAATTGTACTTTTCCGTGACAATTGCGCTACTCACCAGACCTCAATAGTTGGACTTTTAACTACCTGCTTTTGGCCCTCCGGAGACAAGCGCTTGTGCCACTATGGGTTAAGCGCTTATGCCGGTACCTGATAAGCGCTTGTGTGGGTACCTGATAAGCGCTTGTCTCACCCCCTCATAAGCGCTTAACACGAGACGAATAACAGCAACACTTGAAACGAATAAGCGCTATACATGAGGCGGACAAGCGCAATACACCCACCAGGGTTTGAAAAGTTCGATTCCTGGCAATAGAGGTGGGTTTTGGTGGGGAGTGCGAAAGAGAAATCGTTGACCGGAATAGTGGGCAAGACTGGTAAAACAGTCCTGTTGGCTGTGGTATGTAATAGGATTAAACCATTTCTCCCGGCAGAAAAGCCAGTTCGTTCACAGCACCGAATTAATCATGGCTGGAAATGTCAATTATGACGATTTTTATATATTACCAACTCATAACTGTTACATAACCTATCCGTCAGGCAAATGAACCGACCAGTCAACGTAAAAAATCTTTCTTTCCTTCTATTAGTTTGCCTTATCGGGCTTGGCTTCACCGCCAGCAGCCAGTCTCTCCGCCAGGACACCCTCGGCCTTGTGAACAAGCCCATGACATTCTACTTTACTTACAGGGCCGAGCCTTTCACCGACCTGTCGTACATGCACTTCAAATTCAGGGAGGTCAACGACCATCAGCTCATGAACAGCTACTACAAATACCAAAAGACTTATCATGCCACTCACGCCGTGAGCTTCGCAGCAGGTGCTCAGCTAGCCTTTGCAGGCATGGGGTTCCTTATCAACGGTAATAGGTTGCACTTCAAAGAAGGGGCACTCTACACGATATTGGGCACGGGCCTGATCACTACCGGCATTTCTATATGGCTCGACAAAAGATCGATCAAACATGCCCGCAAAGTGGTAGGGCGGTACAATGGTTTGGTGAGGTAGGGGGGGTATGGCAATGAGGTTAGCGCTTGTGGTAACTAGGGTGAACTAGTAGCTACAATAAATACTCTCTCCTCCTTCGAAGTAGTGCTGCTTCAGGTGTTGGAAAACCAAATTGGTGCGGAGGTCAATATCTTCTGTTTGGTACGTTGGGTAGGGCAGCGTTTCAAAAAGTATCTTGCTGACCGAATTGAAGACAGCTGCAGCCGTAGCTGATTTGTCTGACCACTGCTCAACTTTTAGCTCCCCTCCCCCTTTATTAATGCAGATATTACAGTATCAATAACAGCGTTCGGCCAATGGATTACTTTCCCTTTCAGTTTTCAGAATGACATCGACAATGAGTTTTTGTAAAAAAAATAGATAAAAATAAGTATTGATTGAGTACTTATTTATCCTCTAAATTTGATGAAACCTTTTTCTATGAAACTAAATAAAATATTTCTCGCTCCACTGTTTTGCCTGATAACAACTGTTGGTTTCGGGCAGAAAATAGAAATTGAAAAAATTAACGCCTCCAAGCCTGAGGAGATTGAAGCAGAGGGAATTATCTATGCACTTCCAAAGACAGTCCTTGTTCTGGAAATAGAGGTAGTGAAGACTGATTCAATCCCTGTAACGAACCCGAGTTGCGATCTTGGTTGTCAGCTAAGAACAAGTCTAAAACCAATAACTAAACGGTCGACAACCTTCCAGGTCAAGAATTATTCTCTTACGACAAAGGCTGTGCCGGACACGGAACAAATCTATGTTGTTAATCCCGAGAGCAAGTGGAATAAAAATAAGAGTGTATCGTTCACTCTCTCTAACCTTGGATTGATTCAGGGAACCGAAATCTCTATCGAAAACAAAACCTTCGAAATTATATCAAGCGGGCTTTCTACTATAATATCTACCGCCTCACTATTTGTCGCCGGGGGACCAGCACCACCACCACCACCATCGGAGAGTGTAAAACCTGAGGCCAAACTATTGAAGCTGATTAACTCAAAAGAAATGCTGCTTAGCAGTGCCTATGGAGCCGCTTTGGAAACAATTCAGTTTCAGCTTGTAGAATTGAATAAGCTTATCGATACCGAATTAGCTGCGTTGGTTGGGAAAAGAGTTTCGAAAACTACTGTGTTGCGATTCGAGATTGAACTTGCGAAGGAAGAGCTTGCTAGCTTAAACAGTGGTTCGAGTCTAAAAATAGATAAATTAAAAATAGACAAAGAGAAGGGGGTTTATATTGACCCAACACTTAAAGCCGTAAATCCACACATTTTGTACCCTGCTGAATTTTTAAGTACAAGCGAAGTTGGCAAAAATATTACGGTCACGGTTCATAGTATGCAAGACTCCTTCGGGAAGATAGTGAGCCAAATGAAGTTAAGCAGTTCGGTAAGAAAAGGGCTTGCCTACAGGATTCCAGTTGAATACTCCTTTAGTGTATCGTATGATGGGACACCAAAGTTAGCAGCCTCACTCCAGATAGCTCAGGCAGGCAAAGTTGTGCACTTGCCCTATAAAATGGACAATGCAACTATTGCCTATTATGAGAATCTAGGTAGCATCAAAACTGTCTCGGTTTCTTCCTCAGCAATCGTCAGTGATAGTTTTGCTACGGGACAGGGTATTATATCAGATACAAAAAAATTAATAGATGGACAAAGCGAAGCGGACAAACTAACTAAGGAGGTTACTGAACTGGAACTTCTGGTAAGAAAAAAAGCTGCTGAAGATGCATTAGCACCCATAAACGATAACTAAAAATGAAGCCTCAAGACAGAAAGATTGGCTTGGTAGACAGGCCGACCCAATTTAAACAGCTACAGCGAAAGGATGGGTTGAAGCGTCTAATTGAAGTTGATAATTTGGTTAGAGCTTCTGCCGCCAGACACCACTATCAGGTTTTTGGTAAAGGCCTGACAGTAGCGGTACTTGATACAGGACTCCGATCTACGCACGATGATTTTAAAGGGAGGGTTGTCGGTCAGGTTAACTTTACTCCTGACAATACCGGAAACATCAATGACGCCAGCGATGGGCATGGTCATGGAACAAATGTATCTGGAATAATCTCAGCCGGTACCCTGCACACAGGAATTGCTCCGCTGGTAAACATCGTTCCCATAAAAGTTTTGCAAAATAACGGCGGCGGGCACTTTGGTTATGTGGATCAGGCACTTGAATGGATAAGACAAAATCCACAGTATAAAATATCTGTGATATGTATGTCGTTGGGCGACACGCAAAACCATCTCAGTGATCAATACTTTAATAGTGATACTATTCGGTCGAGGATAGCCGATTTGGCTACCCAAAATGTGGCTACTATTATTGCGGCTGGCAACGAATATTTTACCTACCAAAGCATGCAGGGAATGGCCTATCCAGCTATTTTCCGTGAAGCGATAAGTGTCGGTGCCGTGTATGATTCATTTCAAGGATCCTTCACTTACCACAGCGGTGCGCAGGTGATACAATCAGGGCCAGACAGAATCACGCCTTTTTCGCAAAGGCTTCATCCTTCCAAAAACACTGAAACGTACACTACGGTTTTTGCTCCAGGGGCACCTGTGACTTCTTCGGGAATACTCAACGACCAGGCAGAATCTGTTCAACATGGCACTAGTCAAGCTGCTCCCGTTGTTGCAGGTATAGTCATTTTGATACAAGAGTACTTTTTAAGACTGACCGGTTATTATCCGCCTATATCGTTTATTTCCAAGGTTTTGAGATACGGAGGCACTAATATATTCGATGGCGACGATGAATATGATAATGTGCATCATACAGGCCAATACTATTTAAGGGCTGATGCTCTAGGTGCTCTCAGCGCCGTAGATAACTTAATCACTAAAGAAATGTATTTACAGGGTAAAGACTTGAAGAGCCTTTCATTATCATAATCAACAAAACATCCAAAAAGCCTTCAGCGGACTCAACCGGAATCAATATTCCTCCTTTTTCAAAAGATGCAAAAGAGCAAAGATCGGGCTTGTCAAATGCGTTAACCCATAAGTCCGCAGCCAGGTTGGGCCTTTATCATATCCTGACCGATCACTCTGATAGGCCTCAATTCCGATCAGAATTTTCTTGAAAGGGACGTTGGTATCCTTGCCTTTTTCCCGGCCAACCACTACCATATTTTCTGTTTCTCTGAGGTAAGTGAATTGATTGTAACCAGGCACTTGTGCATGGCCGGCGGTTTTGAAAGTTTTCAGAATCTTGCCTAAAAGTATCTTTGCTTCCATTATTCGGGGGTATTAATAGCCTGTTTAACCAGGCTCATTATATATTCCAATTTCGAAGTGTCTTTCACCTGGATTTCATAGTCTCCATTGCCCCAATGACCAAGATTAGATACATCTCTTGCTATGTCTCTCGGGTCGTCCAACTCTCCCATTTTTAGATTAATCCACATTTTGAGGCCTTTGGATTGAATGTTTATGTCGCAAATGATCCTTTCTTTTCTAAAATTGATTCGTCTGCCTCTCGGCACAACCTCTATCCCGTCTGTTAGGTTAAGGATCGCTTGTTTAAATGATTCGTAAAGTGCTATTACTTCCTCTGACTTGCCTTCTAAGTGATCTTCTTCGCTATATACTTTGATCTCATCTTGCACAGATTTAAACTTCTGATTCTTCTGTGCCAACGGTTTGATGCTTTCTGCCGACTTTGACTTCTTAATTTGATTGACCGAGATCAACCCACCTTCGAAGCCTTTTATCTCCCATAGTTCAATGCCGATGTCCTTGAAGTTGGTGGCCAGCACCTGATTTTCTGTGAAGCTGGGCGAGACAAAGACAACCCTGCTTTGCGACCAATCAACGTCACTCCTTTTTAGTGTTTTCTTCGACGACTCGTTAAACTCAAGAATAAAGTCCGCCTTGTTCTCAAGCATTAGACTCAAATAGGTGAAGCCCTGATCTACGACGCTGCTGTTTCTGTCTCGTTTGTATTCAATAATAATAAAGGCATTACTTTGAGGGTCGAATGCCAACGTATCAATTCGTTTGTTCTTAATAGAAAACTCTGATTTCACTACATCAAGCCCCATGATAGAACGAAGGTTGCCTTCAACCAGCTGCTGAATGTCCCTTTCCAATTGAAAAGGAACTTCCTTTATTTGAGACAACTGGCCTTTGCCGTTTTTGAAAATCGTCATGGTCTATTACTTCAACTATTTAGATTCGGAATTAAGTTGAATCTGGCTTCGTGTAATAAGCCAAATTCTACCCCTCATTAAACCTGTTATAAATCTTCCTTGTCAGCCATTCTTTCACTTCTCCTTTGAAGTCTGAATTGAGCATAATCTTATCAAAGATCTCCTGGTTGTCGGTCATTCTGTCGATGAGGGTTTGGACAAAGACCTCTTCAAAAGCGTACTTAAAGTTCTCTATCGGGTTATTAAGCGCCCTGGTTTTCAGGTCTTCATTCTCAAAAAGTGTTTGTTCCAGTTGATCAAAATACAGCCGGTCAGCGTCGGTGAAGTCGGTGCCAAACTTATCATTGAGCAGCCGGATGATATTGGACAGCCTGTCTTTCTCATCTTTCGGGCGGCTGATGCCCGCTTCGGTAGTGGGCTCAAGACCATGCTCTCCCTGCACTTGCAACACCAGATCGCCGTCTGCTATCTTCTGCAAGCGGTAGTACTCCATGGCCACTTCATCGTCCAGCTTTAGCCTGTCTCCATAGTCGGCCTTAGGCAACTTATTAAGGAGGAACCTGCCGTATGTGTAGAGCTTCTCCAACATTACGTCCTGAAAAGGCATGATCTGCGACATGAAGGAATACAAACGCACATAAGAGGTTAGCCCTTTTTTGAATTCGTCCTGCCTCTCCTCGTCCAATTCTTTGAACCGGTCAACCGAAGGATCAATAAAGGCGTAAAGCTTACCCTGGTCTTTGAGACTAGAATTGCCCGGCTTATAGAATACTTTGGAAAAGCTATCGACCTCCGATTGGTAATACACATTGGCTTCATCAAGCTTACCTTTCAGATCATACAAATGGTTCGGATTTGTGGCCTCTGTCATAGAGGTTAGTTCGTAGTAGGGCTGGAAGGAGTCAATGATGGTTTGCCGTTCATTGGTGAAATCAAGAATGAAGGTGTCTGTTTTGCCCGGGGTGGTGCGGTTGAGGCGGGAGAGCGTTTGCACGGCCTTTACGCCCGATAGCTTTTTATCGACATACATGGTGTGAAGTAATGGCTGATCGAACCCTGTCTGGTACTTGTCGGCTACCAACAATACCTGGTATTCGTCGGAACTAAACCTTTCGGGGAGTTCTTTTTCACCAAACCCATTCAATTCAACTTCTGTGACCCCATCAGGATACAGGTCGTCGATGACGCTGCCAGAGAACGCCACCAATGGCCTGATGTCCTGGTAATTCTTTTCCTTAATGTAGTCTTTGAACTCGATGTAGTATCTCAGTGCATGCTTCCTGGAACTTGTTACCACCATGGCCTTGGCCTTACCGCCTATCTTTTTCATGGTCACTTGCCGAAAGTGCTCCAGCATGATTTCCGTCTTTTGAGCAATGCTGGTTGGGTGCAGCGAGGCAAAGCGACCAATGGCCTTGCTGGCCTTGCGCTTGTTCAGCTCAGGATCGTCCTGTATGGCTTTGGAAAAGCCATAAAACTCCTTGTAGGAAGTGTAGTTCTTCAGCACATCGAGAATAAATCCCTCTTCGATGGCTTGCCGCATAGAGTAGAGATGAAAAGGCTTAGGCTTGCCCTCAGCATCTTTGTGCCCAAACACCTCCAGGGTCTTGGCTTTTGGAGTGGCTGTGAAGGCAAAAATACTGATGTTCTTCTGCGGCCCCCTTTTTCGGATCGTTTCCCTTATCGTATCCTCTTCATCACCCTCCTTGTCTTCAATCGACTCCTCTAACTTTTCCGCCTCCTCCAGGCTTATATTTTTGCCCGCAAGCGCTTCTGTCATCTTTCGGCTGGCTTCCCCTCCCTGGCTGCTGTGCGCTTCATCTATGATCACGGCATAGTTTCGGTCAGGAATCTCCGTGAGGTGATTGAGAGCAAAAGGGAATTTCTGTAGTGTGGTAATAATAATGCTCGTGCCATCTTTGATGGCATCGGCTAGCTCCTTTGAGTCGTTTTCAATGCACTGCACCACGCCCTGCTTGTGTTCAAACTGGTAGATGGTATCCTGCAGCTGCCTATCGAGCACTGTGCGATCGGTAATCACAATTACCGAATCAAATACCTTTCGATCCGCTTCACTATAAAGACTGCTCAGGCGGTACGAAAGCCAGGCAATGGAATTGCTCTTACCACTTCCTGCGGAGTGCTGAATGAGGTAATTTTGCCCGGCACCGGAGGTTCGTGCATGAGCATTTAGCTTGCGCACAACGTCGAGCTGATGAAAGCGAGGGAAAAGCATCGATTCCTTACTGTACTTGCGGCCCTCTACCAGGTATTCATCTTTTTGGAGGTGCATAAAGCGGCCGATCACCTCCAACCAGCTGTCGGGCTGAAGGGTTTCCTCCCAAAAATATGCACTTCTGTAAGTAAGGTAGTTGGGAGCGGGTGGGTTGCCTGCGCCATTTCTAAAGCCCTTGTTAAAAGGGAAGAACCGTGTGCCGGCACTTTCCAGCCTGGTGGTGAAATACACTTCGTCGGGATCAACCGTAAAGTGAACTAATGCCCTCTTCTTGAATTGAAAGAGAAGCTCTTTGGGGTCACGGCTGGTGCGGTATTGTGTCATGCCTTCGGCGACCGACTGCCCGGTGAAAAAGTTTTTCAGCTCCACAGTAGCCACAGGAAGCCCATTGAGCAACAGCAGCAGGTCAATGCTCTTCTTGTTTTTGGAGGAGAAGTAAACCTGCCGAGTGACGGTAAGCCTGTTTTGGCCGTATTGCGTTAACGTATCGGGGTTGAGCTGACTATCAGGCTTAAAGTAAGCCATCTTGAACTTTACTCCGCTATCGGTGATGCCGTGCCGAAGCACGTCAAGCATCCCCCGTAGATCAAGCTCTTTGAACAGCCGCTGGATAAACTTGCTTTCCGTGTCTGATTTATAGAAAGACAGCAGCCGGGCCCACTCTTTGGGTTGGGAAACCTGAACGAACTGAAGGATGGCCGCCCTGTCCAAAGCAATGTCCTGATTAAAGTCAGAAGATTTGCCTTCTTCCCACCCGGTTTGTGTCAGGTGGTCAACGATGGCTGCTTCAAATGTAGCTTCGGTATGTATCTCACTCATCGTCTTCTACATTTTCAGGCTGCTCATCAAGTGCCAATAAGAATTTTTTGTAGGCATTGTCCTTAAATATAGCCAATAACATCTCTTTTTCCTTCTCCGTCAAGTCCGGCTTTTGAGCGCCATTAGGGTAGCACTCTTCAATAAAGGCTAGCTCGGCGCCAAAGTCTTCATCATTTATTGTAGACACTAACTCAGGGCGGAGTTTAGCTATCTGTGCGGGTAACTCCAGATCGAACACCACGCCGGTGTCTGGGTCAAGGAATCGGATTTGGGGTTTTACGTAGGGATTGAGCTCTCTTCCCAGGGAAGTGTGCTTGCCTTTTTCCGATGGCCACATCACACCGAAAAACTCCGTGCTTCCTGACGGATACACTTTTGCGACTTGTAATGATCCACTGATTGATCTAAAGTCTTGTTGATCCCGGGCCATTTTTGAAAGGACAAGAAATGGCTCCATATCAAAAGAGCCCTGAATCCTTTTTCCATTGGCTGTTAACTCTTCTATCAAAAACTCCTCTGCTTCAGGCAAATGATCGCCAATAAGGTGATAGGCTCGTGGGTTATTGCTGTCGTAGCCTTTGAAAAGAAATTTCTTCTCATCATTCCCATAGTAGATTTCCCAAAACTCAAGCAAATTCAGTTTCCAATTCCAGCCACCAAAAATAAAACGAGCGGCATCATACGGGTTGTATCCGTCGCCAGCATCAAGTTCATAGTCCAGAGAATTAATCACTTCGGAGAAGTTCTTACAAAGGTAGTCGAGTACCTGCCGCAAATCCGTATGCTGGTTCATTACCTTATTATCAAACTTGAGCGACGACACCAGATTGAGAATGAGTGGGTAGGCTTTGGCTGTTTCGCCAGCAAAGCACAAGAGACAGTCCTTCCTGGGCAGCTCAAAAAGTTTGATGCCGTGCTTCCACACTTCGCCACCACCGGTAAGGCAACTATCGGTAGCAAAAATCAGCTCTTTGCCATCCTTATCTTGTCGTATCCAGGCTATACAGAGTGTCATTTATTGAATGGTCTTATACTTCTAATTCTTGTACATGTAAAATTATCTTCTCACCGTCTTCCAATATCCTATGCTTAAGGTAAAGCTCCTCAGCTTCATCATAAGTCATCCATCGACTTCCAACCTGATTATAGTTGAAGCCATCTTCGAATACTTTCTGCGAAATCGAAGAACTTCTCATCTTCGATTTTTCTAAAATTTTATTTCCATCCTTTGATTCCGTCACCACAGAATTTATCTGACAAATCGGTATATGCATACCAGATGAAGAAAAAGGACTGTCCTTATATTGAAGTTTGTCAGTAGGTCGTAAAAAAGCGGCACAATAGGGATACCGGAACTCCCCGGTAGCCAACAGCCCTGCTTCAGACAAGCAGTATTTATTCGAACAAAGGTTGTCGTGCATTTTCTTAAGTTGGGCATCAAGGTTCCTTGCTTGTGACCAATACAAAAGAGTGCCATCCCAAATTTTATATTGCGCCATTACAAAGCGGACTTTCTTGTTTTCGTGGTCATACTGCTCGTAAATGAGGTCTGCTCCCATTTTTTGTTCACCCTGGTCAGGATGAATAAGACGAACCCTAATGATTCTGTTTTCAGCAACTTGATAATCTGAGTGCTTGGTAGCGATGGCAATGGGCTCTACTCCAAATTTGAACGACTTAACGTCATGTGATAAGATAAAATCTTCTGAGACGTTTTTTGGCAAAAAGAGAGACCGAACCGCCCTTAGTTTACCAAGCTCCTTGTCTATTAAATCTTTTTGATCGATACCAGACGAAAGAAAATTGTTTAACTCGCTAATTCTCTTGTCCACCATCTCCAGAGGGGCGACTTCTCTTTTTTCCAAAGCACTTTGTGCTTCTGCCTGCTGACGGAAAGCTCTCGCCAGCTCTGGTTCATGATGCCGCTTTACAATTACCGATTTCTCATTAAAAATATCAGGAGCCAACTGCTGCGCAAGCTTAATTGAGTTGTAGTATGTCGGCATGGCTCCCTTTGTTGAAATACCTCTGACTTCCCTTATAAGGTTCAGGAGAGCCCATTCTGTTTGAGTCACTTTGTATTCAGCCTCGTCTTTGAATTCCTCCATTAGCTAAATAACTTTTACTTTACCAGTTACTACCTCACTGATCAGCGCTACCCGGTATTCTTGGAGAAGCTCTATTTCTTTTGCAACCTTTAGCACTGTGTCGTCAAATATCTTCAGTCTACCAACTGTGATTTTAACTATCAGCTCTTGTTCCTCAGTGGTGGGTGTCGGTATTAGAAAAGATTTAATTTGTTGAAAATTAAGCCCCTCACGATTCGCACCGGTTTGAAAGGAGTCCACATAAGTTTGACCAAAATCAGAAATCAAAAAGAATTGCAAATACTCAGAAACCACTTGCTCGGGATTTGGCCTAATTATACACACATGTTGGTTGACATTGCCAGAGCCAAATCCTTCAGGGATGAAAGTACTGCGACCGATAGATGCACCTGTTATGTTCAATAAAACATCACCTTCCTGAACCCGGCTGTTGCTCATTTCTTCATCTACCTCTTCAGAAATAAAGGCGACGTCATCCAGCTTTAAGCCATCATTGTGGATGTTTTGGCTTCTTAACAAGGGAATGCCTTGATTGAGATAAACATTTGCTCCTCCCTTTGGTGTTACACCACTTCCAACCTTCGAAACTAAATACTTCAACTTCTTCACCTCCCAGTGCGCCGGAATATCCCCCAGCCAATCGATACCGCTGGGTTTGAGCTTTACATCGGGGTCGACGCCTTTGGTAACAGCCAGGTTGATCAAGGCAGTGCGTTCCTCTTTCAGGAGTTCTATGAGTTGCTGCTTTTTAGCAATCAGGTAATCTATTTGGGTAGTTTTTTCGTCGAGGTAGGCGGAGATGGCGGTTTGTTCGACGACTGGGGGGCATGGGAGTACTAGGGACTTTATTAACTCCTGACTAATATTTGGCTGGCCGCCACCATATCCCCTTGAAACAATATGGTCTTTGCTGGCTACAAACCAATAGTATGTATATTTAACTTTAAATAAAATCGGATCAGATAAGACACAGCAAGCCTGATTGGTACAGGCATCGATGCTTAATACTCCGACCTTTCCTATGGTTGCTCCATACATTGCCACAACCAAAGCCCCCACCGAAAAAACCTTTAAAGAGGAATAGTCGTCTAGAGCCTTTTGAGTCACCTTTTTACTGGTTCTAGTAATCTCTCCATTGGTTAAGTCGCCGGTTTGCAGCCAGTTTATGGTGCCATTTTGATAGTAACTATTATCTCCAGAAGATGGTGTCGTTCCACTTCCAATTCTGCCAAATCCGATACCCAGCTTCACCACTAGCCAGTGCTCAGGAATATCACCAATCCATTCGGTTCCTGATGATTTATATTTATTGTACTTATCCACGTCTTCTTGCTCTCCTTCCAACTTTTATTTCTTCCTTGAAAAACATCTCACCAGCCATTCTCTTCTCCACATTCTCGACGGGAAAGTCTGGCGGAGTTTGTTTGAAGTCTTTCTTTTCGGTTCTGTTCCATTCTTTTTGCCCCTCATGGGTGAGCAATTGAAATTGTCGCAATCGGCCAATTTCAAGGTCAGCCACGATGAGCGTAAATGGATAATCGGCCACTGTGCCACCCTTGATACGAGCCTGATCTCTTCTTTCAGTTTTGGTGGGGCGGGTCACCCTAGAGTCGCCGTACTGAGAAGTATTTGACTGAACAAAGTAACAATGCAAATCCCGTGAAGCAGAGTCTACTATACTATTGAAATAATTAATGTCACGGTTCCAAACAGAAGCCACAATGAAGTCCACTTTTGAATAAAGTAGTGCTCTGTGGTTGATTTCTGCTAGCTCATAGCAATTGTAAACAGAGAAGTACGCTTTGCGCCATTCAAAGAGATGATACTTGGGAAGAGGCTTAGGTATGTTGATTCGTTTGTTTTCGATCACGCTTTTTTCTTCGGGTGCATAAAAGTTCTTAAGCCTGAAAGTAAATATGACGTCTCTGTCCCCGTCAACTATTACCGGCAGGCTGGTAGCGACAAGGTTGTAAGCAGTATCCGAAATTCTTATAAACTCTAGTCCTGACACAAATCCCACTTGTTTTCGAGCAGAGTCAATCAAATATCTTGGCAACATGTAATTTGGCAGCGCAAGCTCCGGAAGAACAAAGAGATCAAGCTTTGGCACTTTGGATATGGAGTCGAGTATACCTAAAAAAACCTGAGTCCGCTTTTCTGACACAATGGGCTTATCATCCAGACAGCACAGAAATTCCTTCGAGTCTACATATTTGTTTACCAGAGCAATCCTTATTCCCTCTTCTGTGTCAGTGCAAGCTTTCTTGCTCGGCACGTTTTCGGGCACTTTTAATTCTTCAATTCTGATTGAATTATGTTCTCCAAGTTGAAAGTATAAATCCCTTATCCCCTCATTAGGTAATTCATTGATTTCGCTAAAATGCAGAAAGGATTCATCCAGATATTGCTTGTGGGTGATATCTCGAAAGTTTGCATTAGTGTAGAGGTTCCTTAGGAAGGTTAAGTAGCTTACTTGATAAAACTTTACCCGAAATGGTAAAAGCTCAGGTCTCACGATCAGAAAGTCTTTCTCCCTTTTAAAAATAGCTTGATCCAAACTCGCATAGTGAGTGAGGTTAGTATTTGACTTACGGCCTTGTTCTGTAAATTGTAGTAAAGGATGGACGACGAAATGGTTACGTATGAGTCCAGTTTTCCGGAAAATGCTAAAGTCAGTCAAGCTTGACCTAATTTTACTTGATAGCAAAACATCCCTAAATGTTGCTCCAAGAAGAAAGCCAGGATTGAGACCAATTGCCATAAACATTGAGTATTGAAGGTGGTCTTTTAAAGCATCTTGGATTGTTAAGGGCCCAGGGGAGAATTGGTCTGGCATTACACTCATCCCATCCTCCAAAATATCAAAAATATGATTATATAACGTGATAAATTTTGTCTTGTCTCCTGCAACAAGAAACAGTGTGAAGAGCTTTTCCCAAAAGTGCCAGTTCTTGATGAGATAGTGCCCTTTGAAATACTTGTCGATCTTATCAATTTGATCTGCCTTGTAATTACTGCCGTTTATGATCCTCCGGGAAATAAGTTTTGTTAAAAAGGCAGAAACCTTAAATTTGTTGTCGGCAACATGGCTAAACTTGGCTTTATTTACATTTTCGCCATCAAAAGTTGATTCAAATGTGCTAAGCTCGAAATCTTCATATGAGTCATCGTTATCGTCTGACAGAAACCTAAACTCGCTGCTCCGTTCTTTTTGATCCTGGATGAGTTTATCAATGAGAGTGGGTGAGTTTTTGGCACTAAATTGATATAAATAGAGCTTACTAATATTAAGGCCTAGATGCTCAAATTCTTTGTTGTTAATATTGATCTTGCCCTTTTCATCTAGTTTGAGAATACCACTGAGGTGTTCGTGAATAAATTCCTCAACCTTTGAGCGCTTTTCTTTTTTCAAGCCCTCAGAGTCACTATCAATTTCGGCTTTCTTGATGTTCACATTTTTAAGCACGATGACAAAATCATCAACATAGCGTCCGTAGTATTCTGGGTTGATTCGAGTCTTGACCTGCTCATCAAATTTTCGTAGGTACCAGTTGGCTAAAACAGGTGAAGTAATAAGTCCGATTGGTAACGGGAAAGGCTCACTTCTGAGACCCTCTGACAATGCTTCACTTATCAACGAATAATACTTCTCGTGGATACTCTTAAATATTTTATGAACTCGATCATCCCCTAAGGAAACATCGGGTTGATCATCTAATTCGTCCAGATTAAACCTCACGTTGTGAAAAAACGATGTCAGGTCGAAGGTGATAATTGACACATCTTTCTTTTCATCGAGAAGTCTTTTGGCATACTTAATCGCATTGTTCCACCACTTATCATATTGATGATTGTATGGTTTAAATAGTCCTCGTCCTATCCCCAAGCCTTCTTCCTGGCTGGTTAGCCTATTTCCATAGCAATCGTCACTTAGTTCGGCGTCAAGTGCTTTTCCGTGTTCAAGCAGCCAATGGACACACAGTAAATGCAACTCAATAGGAATGTCAATAAAGACTTGAACCTTGCCAATCTCGATTGTGTCATTAAGAAACTCATTGGTGATGAAGTTGCCTTCAGATGAAGAATCAGTTTTAACTTCTTTTGGGTAGAACCTCAAGCCAATCTTTCTGACCAAACCACCAATCTCTTTATACGTTGGGAAGGAGTAATACTCGTCTTTCAGAAGTATTGCTTTGAACTCAGCAATCTGATACCTCAAATGCAGGTTGTAGTTGTCGTAGAACGAGTAGTTCTGCAGTTTTAAAAATGTCCGTTTGACTTCTTCCTTAGATAGCATTTAGGTAGGTTGATGGTTCAATGTTTAACTAATGCTCGGTTCAGCTAGTCTTCCAAGAACCAACTGCATCGCTGCAGAGAAATCTTCCTGAATGTTAGATATAAGGAATTCAGAGAGTGATGCAATATTTTCGTTGGTTAGTTGATATGTTTTTGAAGCAATATGAACCCATCCGCTACCTGAAGCGGCACCCATTTCAATTTTTTCGTATTGGTTATTTGAAGCTAGCAATTCCTTCATCTCTTGATGCCTAGCTACTGTTTTCCCGCCAAGTTCCACTATCACCTTTATCTCAGGGTTTTCGGTAAAGAAACCGGGATACGATATCGCATAGAAAGCCTTCTTCTCGGAGGACTTTGGCTGAATATGTCTATACCCTTCGGAACCACCCCATATATCCCAATCCATTAAAGATGCGGTTATCTCTAGCTGTTTTTGAAGGTATAATTTGGCTTCTTTGTAGATAGCATTTGCTCTAATAACCTTTTCAGCATGCTCGAAGAAGAATTTTACATTATCTGTCATTTCCGATGATTTAGATAAGCTTTCCATATGTTTGATGAAGTCAGCGAGATATACATATTCTCTGGGGGTAAGGTCATGGGGTATGTTTCCCCTAATTCTTCCCATCCATTCACCGTGTGTAATATTGGTAAAGTGGTCGTTCCCATGATTCACTTGACGAATACTCAACACTACCCCTATTTTGTTTGTGTCAGGATATTCTGAGTGGTTCCAATAATCATCCAGATCGTTGTTTAACCAGTGAAAGACTTTGTTTTCAATGATGATGCATGTTTTGGCAGACTTGTTATCTATAAGAATATCTATCCTTTTTCCATTTTTGGTGGTCACCTCTGTTGAAACTGTGAACTCTTCGAAGCTTAATTCCTTACCTGACTTTTCTTTTATCAGCTCAAGCAAGGCATTCAAGAATAAGCCCTTCAAGTTCGAGTCGTCGTCTTTTTTTAGAAAATAAGCATAGGCCCGGCTGATGGCAGTTTCTTTGAACCGCTGGTCAGTAATGTCCAAAAAACCGTCCTCATACCTGATGGACTCAGGAAAAGATAGGTTGACTATTTGTTGGAGTGTCTTATGATCTTCTTCTGCAGTCATATCTAAAGCAGTTTCTTCTTTGTTTCGGAAATGACCACAGAGAATTTGTCCATGGGTTGCACAAATGTGGGCAGGTCTTTGTTTACCCAGGCCAGTAATTGAATAAAATCTTTATGGATACGCTCTAGCTCGGCAAACTTCCAGCAGATGGGCTCATTGTGGAATACTCTATTTCGAAAGGTTCGGAACCTGTTCAGATATCCAGAAACTACCTTTCGCTTTTTTTGTTTCTTTGGCAGGTAGGGGAAGGCCCTCCTAAGGTCATGCCACAGTATCCTTTCAAACTCTGAATTAAATAGCCGAACCCAAAAACCAAGAGTAAGTTCTGCTATTATTTTTGATGGACTAATTATTTCTCTTCTTTTAGTGATGTGATGCTGGGCGGCTGAAATTTCCTTCATCAGTTTGCCCAAGCCTGGTGTTGTCGAAAAATGATTGTACCACTCGACTGTCCCAAATTTGGCTGTCAATTCCCTGTTGACAGCATTGCGCAGCGCTACCTCCAGGGTAGACAGACAAGGGTAAAAAGCCTCTGAAACCTCTATATTGCATAGGTATTGAATGTGTGCCTTGGCTTCATCGCCCGGATGGGCATCGAAGTATTTGCTCATGCGCTCATTCGAAAAAACTTTTTCCAGGTATTGTCTGTTCATTAATTAGAATTAGTTTTGTGTAGCAGTCCCGGTACTTCCTCTCCCAGATATCAGATGCTGGTGTATGAAGCCGGGTTTTTTATTTTAATACCTCCCTGATCATTCCCTCTGTTTGTTCCTCCAATGCCAAAATCTCTTTCCTTATCTCCTCAAGGCTTCTTAATGGCTTGTACTGATAGAAGTACCTGGTGAAATTAATCTCATAGCCCACCTTGGTTTTGTTGTGATCGATCCAGGCATCGGGCAAATGAGGCAACACCTCCTCTTTAAAATATTCTTCCATATCTTTCTTCAGAGGCACGTTCTCGAAGTCTCGGAGGTCGGGGTCGGCTACAAGATTGCCCTTCCTGTCCTTTTCCGGCTCACCCTTCTCGTTTCGTTTCGGCCGTTCAACTGTGATTCTAGCGTAGCCAAAGTCGGCATTGTCAAATATTTTGCAGTAAGGCCCTTCTTCAAAGGCATCGTAAATCTCGGTAATGGTGGCAATCTGATTCGGCTTACCTTCCTGCCCGTCGCCTATCTCCTTCCGTTTGTTGCCGAGGCTCCGGCTCATCTTAAAATAAAAGGGATTTCCTTTGTCGCCCTCCGGCCAATCGCTGCCGCTAGTGTTGATCATTTGTACCTTCCCTTTTCTCTCCTTTGACTTTCTGTCGGTCACTATCCAGATGTAGGTAGAAATGCCTGTGTTGTAAAACAGCTGGTCTGGCATGGCAACCACCGCTTCAAGCATATCGTTTTCGATGATCCACTGGCGGATATTGCTTGGGCCGCTGCCGGCACTGCCGCTAAACAGTGGTGAGCCATTGAAAACCACAGCAATGCGGCTGCCGCCGCTGCTTCTTTTCATTTTGCTCACCATGTGTTGCAGGAAGAGGAGCGAACCGTCGCTTATGCTAGGCAAGCCTGCGCCAAACCTGCCGGCAAAGCCTCGCTTTTCGTATTCGTCGTTGATGAATTTCTGTGCCTTTTTCCAATCGACACCAAAAGGCGGATTGCTGAGCATGTAATCAAAAGTTTCTGTTTCAAGGCCGTCCTGAGTGAAGCTGTTGCCGAATTTGATATTGGAAGGGTTTTGCCCCTTGATAAGCATATCTGATTTGCAGATAGCGTAAGATTCCGGATTGATCTCCTGGCCGAACAGTTCTAAGCGTGCTCCTTCGTTAAGCTTGTGTAAATAGGCCTGCGCTTCAGAAAGCATTCCTCCCGTCCCACAGGCAGGATCATAAAGGGTTTTTACAATCCCTTCCTTCCTCAAAATATCCTTGTCGTTGACAAACAACAGGTTTACCATTAAGCGGATAACTTCCCGTGGGGTGAAGTGCTCTCCAGCGGTTTCGTTGCTTAATTCCGCAAACCTCCTGATCAGCTCTTCGAAAATATAGCCCATTTCGATGGAGTCCACATTGCGAAAGTGCTTCTCAGCATCATCGCTGGTGAACTCTTTCATCACCATATAAAGCAGGTCATATTCGTCCAGCTTCTTTATCTGATCTTCAAAGCTGAAGTACTCAAGTATCTCTCTGGCAGTTGTTGAAAACCCATTAATGTAGTTGCGGAGATTGGAGGCAATATTTTGGTGGTCTTTTACCAGCTCAGCAAAGTCGTACTTACTTCTGTTGTGAAATTTGAGTTTGGTGACACCATTTAATATAGGTTCAAGAATTTCAGATTTCTTGTCCTTATTCTTTTCGTAGGCCTCGATTACTTGCTTTTTGGTTGGAGCAAGCACAAGATCAAGTCTCTTCAGCACTGTCAGAGGTAGCACCACCTTACCGTAGTCGGCTTGCTTGTAATGCCCTCGCAGAAGGTCTGCAATACCCCAAATAAAGTTTGCCTTTTCTTTAAAATTAGCCATGAAAGGTTGATCAATGATTAAATATGTGAAAATTTAGAATGTAAATAGTACTGATTCGATAAAGAAAGTTATCGAAGCCAGCATGAGCCATCCAGCGTTTTTCCTAAAAGTATGGAACAATTCGAAATCCCGAGGTAGTTAGCTGAAGTAGTTGACACTTTTCTGTCACTTTGCCCATGGGCTTAGCTTTTGTGAGGGCGAGGAAGTTTGCTGGGGGAGTGGTGGTTGTGTCCCGGCACGGTCTGGCTTCTAACTATGGCGAATTCGCCATAATTAAAGCCATTGTTGTTCACACTCTCACAGACTTGGCGTTGCGGCCATCGAAGGGATTCCGCTCCGAAACTGGGGGACTTCTCTGCTGCGCTGTGACGGTCGGGTGGTGATTGGGCTCGGAGGGAGGGAGCTTCAAAATACCAGGATTTAGGTATTTCCGTCACAGGAATAATAGCTAACTTCATGTAAAACAGACACTTCAGTCTATTGGATTATTTTTGGCTCTATGAAAAGACACCTACTACTCGCTATTTTTTTCCTGGCAGTTTCGTGGATCGCCGCAGCCCAGGACCTGCGCATTTACCACATCGATGTGAACCAGGCCGATGCCACGTTGTTTGTCACGGCCACAGGCCACAGCCTGTTGGTGGATTCCGGCAACAATGGGAGCGGCAAGGTGCTCTTTGCCACTATGCAGCAAGCTGGTATTTCCCGGATCGACTGCTTCATCGACACCCACTATCATTCCGATCACTATGGCGGCATCGATGAGCTGGTCAACAACCACAACGTGCAGATTGTACAGGCCTACGACAGGGGCGATAAGGACATATTGCCAGCGGCCAAGAAAAGAGAGGCGACGTATATCGATTATGACAATGCGGTGGGCAAAAACGCCGGCACTCTGAGGGCGGGTCAGGAGTTTGAGCTGGGTGGCATGCGTGTGCAGTGCCTGGCGTCAGGTGGGCAGGTGATCAACAATGGTCCCAGTATTGGCACCGATGAGAATGATTTGAGTGTGGCCATTCTGGTTACCTATAATGGATTCAGGTATTTTGTAGGGGGAGATATCCATGCCACTATTGAAGAAGAAATCGCCGCTAGCAGCACAGCACAAGATGTAGACATGTACCAAGCCAACCACCACGGTTCAGAGACCAGCTCGGCCGAAAGTTTTCTGGCTTCCATGAAGCCATCGGTCATCGTTATTTCCAACGGGAGCGACAATGGCTATGGGCACCCACGACAGAGCACGCTTGATCACATGGCGGCACTGAACCCACGGCCTGATGTTTTTCAGACCAACAAATTTACCAAGACAAAAGCAGGCGCTGGCAACGTGGCCGACCAGTTTATTGCCGATCTGGACCCGGCAGGCAATGAGGGAACCATTGTTACAGAACTCACCGGCAGCTCCTACAAGGTGTCTTTCGGCAGCTTTTCCAAAACGTATCAGGTAAAAGCACCGGCCAGTTCATCTACCACCATGGCGGTAGTGATTGAAAGCCTGGTGCCTGACCCGGTTGGGTCAGACGCCGACAGCGAGGAAGTGGTGATTAAGAACAAAGGCACGGCTTCGGTCAGCCTCACAGGGTGGGTGCTCAGGGATGCCAGCAGCAGGACCTGGGTGTTGACCAGTTCGCTGGCTGCGGGCCAGAGTCTTGTTATTGTACGGAACCGACAGGCGATGAGCCTCAACAATGACGGCGACCTGGTGGAGCTCCTGAATGCGAATGGTGATGTTGTTGACAGCTTTCGGTACCTGGATGCCAGGGAAGGTCAGCGGGTTTTGACGGGGCACTAACTTGGAATTGATTTTAGCGCTGGTTTTATCATGGTTGATGACAGTGGGCGGCAGGTGGGGGATTGGTCTTCATTGGAACCACGCTCCGAAATGGGCAAGATTGCTTCGTCACTTTGCCGTTGCACACACCATGCAACCTGTTGCAAGTTCCTCGCAATGACGGTCAGGTTTGTGTTGGCGTGTATTCATTCGAACCGAAAACACCACCTGCACGTCATTGCGAGCGAGCAGGACAATGGCTCTCTATGTGAACAATCGTTATGCGAGTGCGGCAATCTTCGTCATTAGAACCACGCTCCGAATCAACAAAGATTGCTTCGTGATATTGGATGTGATGCACACAATTCAAATGTCAGTAGTTCCTCAATGACGGTCAGGTGGTGGGCGGAGCTTCGTAGGGATTGGACTTCGGAACTTGCGATGATTCCATTCTATTTGCTAACGTCACTCAATCGTACTCATCAACAAGGATCGTCACTTCGACCAGTGGGAGAAGTCCCATCACCTGCCACAGCATTCTTCGAAGGGCTTGGGCTCCGTAGTAGACAGATTGCCGCTCCGCCAACCGGCGGATCGCAATTACCGGTGAGTGGTGGGTGGAGCTTCGGAGGATTAGGCTTCGGAATCAGGAGACTTCTCTCCGCCAGCTGCCGGACTGCGAAGTGACGACTCGGGTGGTGATGGTGCTTCGATTGACGATGCCTCCTTGCGTGCCTGCCCGACCCCTGCCGCCGACACGGATTATCGGGAGAGTGCTAACACTCCGGCGGCAAAGGGGGCACGCCCAAAGCAATTAAAGTATTTGTTGATGGAGGGATTGAGGTGTTGTTTTCCCTTTCGTTTCGTTGAGATTAAAGAGGTTACTATGTGCAGAGACGCAGAGAGTAACCTCTTTATTTTGATGGTGTTGCTGGAGTGCAGAGCCTCTTTAGTTCGTTTTCGTTGAGATTAAAGAGGTTACTACTTGCGGGGGCGTATAGAGTAACCTCTTTAATTTGATGGCGTTGCTGGAGTGCAGAGCCTCTTTATTTCGTTTGCGTTGAGATTAAAGAGGTTACTACTTGCAGGGGCGCAGAGAGTGACCTCTTTAATTTGATGGCGTTGCCGGAGTGCAGAGCCTCTTTATTTCGTTTGCGTTGAGATTAAAGAGGTTGCTACTTGCAGGGGCGTAGAGAGTAACTTCTTTAATTTGATCACGTTGCGGAATCGCAGAGTCTCTTTAGTTGGTTTGCGTTGAGATTAAAGAGGTTACTACTTGCAGGGGCGAAGAGAGTAACCTCTTCAATTTGAGGGCGTTGCGGAAGAGGTTTGCTTCGAATGGCGAGGGCTGGACGGCTGCTTTTAGAGGTGGCAGCAACCGGTGGGTAATCGATCAGCCGGCAAGAGGTTTATCTTATCGCTCCGTGCTTTTTCTTCTTTCTGTTTTTCTTATGTGAAGTTTTAGAGCGGGCAATGGCGTAGCGTTCCTGTGTTTGAATGGCCCTTCGTTTTCCCTGGCGGCTTAGGGTGGCGGTTTCTTCGGCGGCTACCTTCTTCGGCATGCTATAGCGGCTGTAGTCAATCGTTTTTGTGCTCTGTTCATCTTCCTGATCGGCGGTGTCGCTGGAATGGGGAGCCACGGGCAGAGCGTCGGGTTGGACAGCTTCGGCAGACATGTTCTGGCCGAATGACAACTGCGAAGAGATAAGTAGTACGGATAAGAGAATGGCCGATTTCATGTGCTTTCCTTTGGTGTATGACAAAGGTAACACCCCTCGTTCCGGCCTTTTTCGCAGAAGTGCTGTACTTTCTACAGATGTACCATTCTTTTACTTATTGCAAAAATTAGCGCTGCAGTCGTTATTTTAAGGGGCGGGCGATGCGTCTTGCGTCGGCTCGAAGGGTTTATCGAGCAGTGCTTTTATGCTTTTAATATCCTTTTCCTGCACCCCAAACCTTTTGTTGACAAGAACGGGCAGCGTGACCGGCCCCAACGAATAGGCGGTTGGGTTTGCCTTTTTACTTCGCATCACGCTTTCCAGAAAACCGGTGACGCCACCCAGGGATTGGTAGGGCCCGTGTTGTTTGAACACCAGCACTACTTCTTCAGCTTCACCGAGCAAACGGCCGGCATATTTTAGGGTGGTAGCGTCGGCGTGGTTGTCCAGGTCGTACACCTGCCATGCTGGCAACGGGCCAAAGGGGTGGCCGAAGCCTATTTGCTCCCTGGCGCCCAGCTGAATATAAAACAGTGCTTTCGTCATGGCCCTACAATGATACGTTTGGTAATGGCCTGGCTACCAGACCTGACCCTAAGCAAGTAAAGACCAGTTGGAAAGTTGCTCAGGTCGATCTCCGCCGTGGCAGTGCGGCTGAAGGACAGCTCCCCACTTAATCGCTGGCCTGACAAGTTGTACAGTATGCCCACGGCATCGAGGTTGGTGGTTACCCGCAATGTTCGGATGGATTCGAGCGGGTTAGGAAATACATTGACCTGAAGCCTTACTTCCTCACCCGGATTGCCCTGCTCGTTGGTGGCGGTGAAGGCCAAAAGTCCGCCCTGGGCGGTGCCGATGATCAGCTCGTTGGCATTGTCGCCGGTGAGGTCGGCGAGGGCTGGCCACAGTCTGCGTCCGGCTTTCAGTGGCTGGGTAGCGTCGAGAGTGGCATTGTAAAGCTGGATAACCTCTGGTGCAGCATTGTTTGCTTTGGTAAAGTCGTGAATCAGCCGCAGCCCGCCCGAGTTGTCGGCCAGGAGGAGGTCGGGCGACCCGTTGCCGTCTTCATTGACAACCATGGGCACGAGAAAGGTGCGGTCGGGGGTGCGGTCGATGCCCAGGTAGGCGTCGGTTTTGGTGTTGAAGCTAGGGGCGGTATTGGTGCCGCTGTTGAGCCACAGCGAGAGACGGCCATTGCTTTGGCCCAGGAGCAGGTCCAGTCTGCCATTGCCATTGATGTCGTAGAAATAGGGGTAGTCGGTGGCGTTGATTTCGATAGTAAGAGCCAGGGCTTCCGAAGCGCTGAAGGTGTCGTCTTGATTTGGAATCCAGAGGATTTTGAGGCCGAAAGTATTGAGGCCATACCCTTTGAGCACCAGGTCGGCGTGGCCGTCTCCGTTCATGTCCACCAGCTGAAAGCTGAGGTTGGTGAGGCCTAGCTGGCTTAGGCCCATCCAGTCGGAGGTATTTAGCTCAAAGCTGCCATTGCCTTTGTTTTGGAGCAGGGTGATGGTCGACCGGAAACTGCCGTCGGTGGCAGGCAGCCCCTTGTTGGCGATGAGAAGGTCAGGCCGCCCGTCTCCGGTAGCATCATAGGCAACAGGCACTGCATTTTCGCCCACATCAAACATTTCATTTTGCAAAAAAGGCTCCGGGGCGGCGAAGTCAGGCACTGCGCTGGTGCCGTTGTTGGCAAGCAAAAAGCTCGACTGCCTATAATCGAGGCCTGTCAGGTCTTCCCGATGGTTCGAGGAGAGGATCAGGTCTGCCTGGCCGTCTTTGTTGAAGTCGGCGAGAAAAGTAGAGGGGAAAAAGGCACCCTGGCTGGGAGGAAAATCAGGGAGGTACAGGTTCCGCTCCACGAAGCTGGGATCGGCATCGGTACCCTGATTGATCAGGTAGGTCAATCCGTCGCAAGTCTCCTGGCCAATGAGCGCATCCCGTTTCCCGTCGCCGTTGATGTCGGCAACAAGGAAGGCCTTTCCTTCGATGTGCATCGTCCGGCTGGACGGGTCGGCGCAGGTGAAAGGCTCAAACTGATAGTTGCCGCAATTGCACTCGGAGAAGCCGCCCCAGCGCTGGTTAGTACGTACGTAGTCGAGACCGCAGTTGCCTGTGTTGTCTACGCTGCGGTTTTCATACAGCTCCGCCGTTTGCCCCGAGCTGAAGTTGAAGGCAAGGATGTCGACATCGCCGTCGCCATCGATGTCCTGAATGGAGGGGATGTCGGACGGATTGACCAGGAGGTTCACGGTGTTATTGCCCGACTTCGTGAAGAGCGGATCTTCGGTCAGCTCCCAGGCAGGGTACTCGCCGGCGTTGGAGGTGTTAACGAAAATCCGCACACCGAACGAAGAATAGGTAAACAGGTCTTTTTGTCCGTCGCAGTTGTAGTCGATCAGAATGATCCAGTTCTCAAGGTCAGCCGGGAAAAACTGCGCAAGGTCTGGCTGGTGCACATACTGACCGGCTTCGGTGGTGAACACTTTTACCACGTCGCCGGCCCGGTCGAAGACGACGAGGTCTTCGTCGCCATCGGCATTGGCATCAAACATAAAAAACTGCCCGGAGTGCATGCCACCAGCAAAGGGCTGGCGCAGCTGAATGCCATTGGCGGTCAGTGTGAGATCCTCCGCCGGCCGGAATACAGGGATGTTTTGGGCTACGACGGTTTCTGCCAGGGCAAGCAGGGTTATGAGTATGATATGGAGAAAACTAAGACGCAAGGGGGTTTTGAGTGAGTTTGCTTTTGGTTAAGACAAAAATGGGGAGGAATTAGTTTTAAAAGAAAGGGGGAGGCAGATATTGGACACTCAGATGTTCGGATGTTCGGACGATCAGACGTTCGGACACTCAGATGTTCGGACGTTCGGAGGTTCGAAGAGGAGACGGAAGACAGGAGCTGGAAGGAGGCGTCGGTACGGCAAGGGGCCAGTAACGTTGGAGCCGTCAGCCGCCCACCTATGCTGAGGGTTAGGGGGGCGATGGTGGTAAAATGATGCCCCGTACAAGGGTAAAACGTCTTTTTTCAGGGTCCTCTGCGAGAGACCCCAAAAGGCGTTTTGTTCCACCCGGACAAGGTGCGTGAAGACACGGCACCTTAACGACCATTTCTGAAGCCACGAAGCCACGAAGGTTGGTAACCTGGCGTTTGACAGCACTTGCAGCGTGCCTAAGGCAGCAAGCCCTGAAAGGGCGTAATATAACCAGGATGGCGGTGGAGCCCCCATCCGGACAGAACCTTAACGTCAATTCGGCTCCTCAATTCCCCAGCCTTCAAGTCCTCTCCAACACATATCCCCCTAAAATTCACCCCAGTCCGATGGGTTGTATTGTGCTGACTTTACGTCCTTTAATTGTTGTAGAACACACAGGCAGAAGAAGGAGGAAAGAATGAAGAGCACGGTATTGGTCTTGCTATGTATACTTTCCGTTGACGTTTGGGCGCAACAGGACAGAGTATTTGAGCAAATTGATGAACAGTTGTGGATACCCTATATCAAGGCCTACAATGAATTTAACACCCGGGCATTCATGGCTTTGCACACACCGGATGTAATCAGGGTAAAAAGGGAGAGCAGCCAGATCATGGTGGGCACGGCCTACCGGAAAAATGAGTACCGACGTAATGCCATTTCTCAATCGAAAGACTGGGAAAGGAACCTGGAGATTCGGTTTGTCGACAGGCTGGTGGAAGGTGCCATCGCCTACGAGGTCGGTTATTATCGTGTCAGTCTGCACAAGCCCCAGAGCCCGCCTCAGGTGCTTTACGGAATGTTTCACGCCACCCTCAAACGGATTGATGGTGAGTGGAAAATCTATATAGATGAAGATGAGGTACTTGACGACTTTTCTGATTGTCAATTCTACAAATGCCAGCCCCTGCAAAGGGCGCAAAAATAAATTGCTTCCGGAGGAATAGTGGCTAGTACGGATTCCAAATCGTTGGCGTAAATTAACCGCCTAATCTCACCAACCTTGATAACACTCATTCAATACAACGACCCTGGCTACACCACAAGGGACGGGCTTAGCCCTGCCGAAGCCTCAAAGCTGGTAAAGCCCGATCACATCAACTGGTTTGATGTGGAAATCACCAATAAGATCCTGGTGGAAGACACCGCTCAGTTCTTTGGTATTCACCACCTGATGGCCGAGGATATTCAAAACCTGGAACAGTTGCCTAAGTTCGAGGTGTTTGATAAGTACCTTTTCTTTACTTTGAAGATGTTGGTATTTAACCCTGAAACCAATAAAATAACCCAGGAGCATCTCAGCATTGTGATGGGAGAAGACCTCATCATCACCTTTCAGGAAGGGTTGCCCGGCGACGTGTTTGATGAGCTAAGAAACCGCATAGCACTGGCCAAGGGGCGAATCAGAAAGTACGGTGCCGACTATCTGTTTTACAACATCATCGACTCTGTGGTGGACAATTATATGACCATTATGGAGCGGCTACGTGACAAAATAGAGAAGCTGGAAGCTGAGATTATCAAAGACCCTTCTTTTCATGTGGTGGAGGAGATCATGGAAATCAAAAAGGAGATCAACACGCTGAGGAAATACACCTTGCCGCTGCGGGATGCACTCAATAAGATGAGGGTGGAGGGCTCCCACTTCATCCAGAAAACTTCTGTGAATTATTTTCAGGACGTTGCCGACCACATCCACTACCTGATCAGCTCGTTTGAAACTTCCCGTGAAATGCTGAAAGACATCATGGACCTGCACCTGTCCAACCTCAGCAACGACATGAACAAGGTAATGAAAACCCTCACGGTGGTGGCCGCTATTTTCATTCCACTCACCTTTATCGCCGGGGTGTACGGCATGAATTTTAAGTACATGCCCGAGCTTGATTCGCCCTATGGCTACCCGATGCTTTGGACTTTTATGATTGTGAGCAGCGTGGTGATGGTGGTGTACATGAAACACAAAAAGTGGTTGTAAAGCGATCTATTTTAGTATCTTGAGGCCATGCAATTCTTTAAAATTCTTTCCCTGGCGCTAGCGCTGTCTGTTTTTGGTTGCAAACGCCCGGCAGCAAAACAATCAAATGCCGTTGTTGTCACCGGCACAGTATTCGAAACGCAGTCGTATTGCGGAGGGGCTGCGCCAAGTGAAGACAGGTTGGCGCAAATGAAAATACCAAAACCACTTGCCGGGAAAGTCATTTACATAAAGTCAGGGAAGATCAATGATCCGGAGGCACCGGTGGTGGCTGAGGTGACAGCAGACGAAAGAGGGGAGTTTTCGGTCAGCCTGGAACCAGGGTTTTATGTAATGGTTGATGAGAAAAGAGTGGACAAAGCCTCGTACAACTACATGATGTCGAATTTTGCCGAGAAGACAGAGAATTATACGGCTGTGGATAAAGCCTGCCTGGACAAGTGGGTGGCAGAAGCCAACCTGGTGTTTGAGGTGCTGGCGGAGGCCAATGAGCCACTGAGTGTTACTTTTCACAAACCGTGTTCGTGGAATTCCTTCCCTTGCGTCACCTTTATTGGTGAGCGGCCACGCTAGTTTTTTTTGATGTTTTTTCTTTGAATAGCCTTTCGTATTTCCTGCTTTCGGTGTGCATCCATTTGTCCCAAAAGGTGAAGTACAATCCATAGTTGGTGTTGAACTCCGAATGGTGCAGGCTGTGATGGGTAGCACCAATCAGCCATTTGCCGAGCCAATGCTGATCAAAATTCTCCGGGAAAATCTCAATATCAAGGTGGTTCACAACTGCGCTCACCGTCATGATCACTAACATGGCAAGGACGACATAGATGTGCATGGGCAGAAACCACACAATCAGCGGCACAATGATGGCTTGCAGCAGGCTTTCCCACGGATGAAAAGAGAATGCAGTCCACGGAGAGGAAATCAGGCTTTCGTGGTGTGTTTTGTGAACGGCTTTGAACAGCCCGGGCAGGTGCATCAGCCTGTGCGCCCAGTAGTAGTAGGTTTCATGTATAAGCAGAGCGATGAGCAAACTAACGGGCAAATACCAATATCCAAAGATTGAGAGATCAGTGTAAATGGCTGTTTTCCCGATTTGCCATGCCCACAACATGCCCACGCCTGAGAGGGCAAAGACAAAAGAGGTGAGGGCCGAATAAATGATTTCTTTTTTGAACTGACCTTTCTTCCAGGTGCCAATGGATATTTTTCTGGCGGCGAATTTCTGCCCACCCAAGCGGTAGAAGACACCAAAAAAGATGGCAGAGACGATCACATAACGGATAAAAACGATCAGGAATAATAGTAACGTGAAACCTATTACCTCGTTGGGTTGGCTAAAGTCGATGATTTGAAGTCGTTCGTCCACTGGAAGAAATACGGTTTGTCTGCTGCAAGACTATAACTACTTAACTAAATTTGACCCGAAACGTTTCCGTTAAGAAAGAAAAAAGAATGTTTAGAAATACACTAGCCGTAAGCCTGATTATCTCACTTTACGTCACATCGTGTTCTACCAGGGTGGAGCAAGCCCAATCCAACGCTGATCCAAAGGCTCAGGAGATCGTAGACAAAGCTATTGCAAAGCATGGCGGCGATGCCTACGAATCTGTTGCAGTTGGTTTCGACTTCCGGGAAAAGCACTACACTGTGGAGAGATTTCCTGACCGATACGTCTACACCCGGTCGTGGCAGGACTCCATTGGCTATGTGGAAGATGTTCTTGTCAACAGCAGCCAGCTAACCCGTGTGGTGGATGGCGACACGGTGGAGCTTACCGACGAGTGGGCGTTCAAATACGCCAACTCAGTAAATTCAGTACTCTATTTCGCTCTCCTGCCCTACGGCCTCAACGACGCAGCTGTCATTAAAAAATACCTTGGCGAGGTAACTTTTAAAGGCAAGCCTTATCACAAAGTGCAGATTACCTTTCAGCAGGAGGGTGGCGGAAAAGACTTTGAAGATGTCTTCATTTATTGGTTCGACAAGGACACCTATCAGCTGGATTACCTGGCTTACTACTACAATACCGACGAAACCGGCATCCGCTTTCGTGAAGCGTACAATCGACAGACTGTCGACGGCATTCTTTTCCAGGATTATGTCAATTACGAACCAATCGATTCAACCATCACAGTTCACCAAACGGACGAGCAGCTTGAAAAGGGGTTGCTAAAAGAGCTGTCCAGGATAGAGAATGAGAAGCTGGAGAGTTTGAAGTGATGGTGACTCACTTTCATAAAACAGAGCCCGGGGTTTTAAACTCCGGGCTCTGTTTTATGATAGCTTTGGCCTTTTAATGCTGCGTTGATTCCAGTAAGTTCTTCCCCCTTAGCATATCCACTGAATTTGACATGCCTCTGAAATTGTGGTAGGCAGATTTCCAGATATTGCCTTTGCCACGTGGTTTCATGTCGGGCTGCTTGTCGAGGCCACCGGAGTACCAGCCACCGTTTTCATGGTCAATGAGGTAGGTGTCAACGTACGACCACAACAGTTTGAATTTTTCATAGTATTGGTGCTCATCCTCGGGAAATAGCTGCGACATCATGAGCAGTGCATTGAGTCCTTCCGCCTGCGCCCACCAGTTTTTGGTGTCCCGGATAATGCGGAAGCCATCATTGAAATAATAGCCTTCGTCGTAAAACCCGCCGACCTCATTGTCCCAGCCAATACTCAGTGCATGATCCACCATGGTTTTGGCCATGGCCAGCGTTTTTGGATCGTCGTGCACTCCCAGCACATGCTCTGCTTCGAGCATCAGGAAGGCCGTTTCCACGTCATGCCCAAACGACACATGGTCGAGGTTGTGGTGGCGAAGGATTACCTCTTCGGTTGAGTCTTTGAAAGAAATGGGTTGCCAGTCAGGCGTGAGGAAAAGTACCAAATAGCCTTTCGGGTTGGTAATGGTGTCCCGAATCAGGTAGAGCAGCTCCGCCAATCGTTCTTTTACCAGCGGGTCGGGCCACACCTGGTAGAGCTCTGTCATTGCTTCCAGCAAATGAATGCTGCTGTTTTGGTCTTTGTAGCCCAGGTCGGAAGTAGAAGGGATGGTGTCGGGTCGAACCACCGGCGTGCCATCACGCTCAAGGTGTTGGAAGTAGCCGAGTTTATCGGGGTCGTGGCTATGCTCTTCCAGCCAGTAGAAGGCTTTCTTTGCCAGCTCCAGGCCTTCCACATCTTTGGTAGCCATGTAGTAGGCAGCCAGGCCGTAGATGCCAAACGCATTGCCATAGGCAGTTTTTTCCATGGTTTTGGGGTTTCCTTGCTTGTCCACCAGCTGGTAGAAACCGCCCATTTCTTTGTCCCACATCTTATCACGAAGGAACTTGAAACCATGCTCGGCGCCTGTTTTATAATAGGCTTTCTCAGGGTAGCGCTGAAAAGCCTTGGCATTGGTCCATACATGGCGGGCCTGCGTTACAATCATTTTGTCCTGGTTTTCTCCAGGCTTAAAATCATAGGAAAGGCTGCTCAGGAAACCGCCGTCTTCGTTGTCGACATCCATCGGGTACCATTTGTCGAGCAGCTCGGTAGTGAGCGACTTCTCCATTGCATCAGCAATTTCAAGCTTTTCTTGTTGGATAGGGTCAGGGGAAGAACAGGAATACAAGCACAGGAGCCATACAAATGAAGCGAACAGCGCTTTGGGAAGATGAAATTTCATTGTCATAGTAGTCAGAGTATTGCTTAGGTAAGTGAATATACTAAGACTATTGCGCATATGAACGCACCGGGAAAGTATTATACACCGCCGGACAATTGCCAGGCGGATCGGAAAAGGAGGTCTTATTTCAGGATGCTAGGCCAGGTTCTTCTTTCTCGTCACCCTCCAGATAATTATCAGTCCTGCCAGTATCATAGGGATCGACAATATCTGGCCCATGTTGATGGGTAGCGGATTGTTGAATTCTTCCTGCCACACCTTCACAAACTCGATCAGAAAGCGTGACGTGAAGAGCAGCGTCATGAATATACCGAAAAGGAGTCCTTCCGGCATTTTGGCTCTCTTTTTATTCCAGAGATAATAGAGGAATATGGTGAGAAACACACAAAAAATGGATTCGTAGAGCTGAGCCGGATGCCGCACAATGCCATAGGTGTAGAATTCGGCATAAGTAGTGCCATTGGCTTTGTAGAGTTCGTATTTCAGGCCATCGCCGGGGTTGTGCCAAATATATTCGCTCAGATAACCGGAGTTGCCGAGAATTGTTGGCATTTTTGTTTGGTAGAAGCTGTGGGCTACCTGTTCGTCCACAGGCACTTCGTTGTATTTCACGAGCACATCGATAGGCGCTCTTCCAGGCACGTCGCTGGTGATCTTTGTCGTGCGACTGATGTCAATTTCTTCAGAGCGAACAATGTACTGCTTGAGGAAATCTGCCGCCGGCGTGGCAAACACAACCCCGTAATTGGATTCTGTTGGCTCGCCAAGAATTTCGGAATTTGTAAAGTTACCAAACCGGATAAATGCCCCGGTCAATGCTGTCACAATGGCCACCCTGTCGAGGATCCAATAGTACGACATGCCCTTCATTTTTCTGGCAAACAGCCACAAAGCGATGAAAATACCGATGGCTCCACCATGGCTGGCCAGCCCGCCTTCTCTTATATAAAGTATCCTGATGGGGTCACTTAAGTACTCTACCGGGTCATAAAAAAGCACATGCCCTAATCTTGCACCAACGATCGTGGCCACCACCATGTAAAGGGTAAGTGTGTCTACTTCTTTCTCATCCCGGCCGTCGGCTTTGAACACCTTGTACATCACCTGCTGGCTCACAATGAAGCCGAGTGCGAAGAGCAATCCGTACCAGCGCACGTCAAAACTTCCAATATTAAAAATGGCCGGGTCGGGATTCCAAATAAGGTATGATAGCATTCTTTTGATATTGATTTAACTGTGTTTTCTCCAGAAGTAGGGCGTAAATAACATAAGAACAGTAAACAATTCCAACCTGCCCACAAGCATTAAAAAGGAAAGTATCCACTTAGCAACGACGGGCAGATGGGCGAAATTGTCGACTGGCCCAACGGTACCCAAGCCCGGGCCGATATTGCCCAGGCAGGTGGCCACAGAGCCAATGGCGGTCATAAAATCGACCCCGGTGGCGGCAATCACCACCGACCCAACGCCAAACACGCTGATATAGATCATGATAAAGGCCAGGATATTGAACGTGATGTCCCTTGTTATCGCCTTTTTATTGAATCGTACAGGAATAACTGCCGATGGGTGAATTTGCCTTTTTAGTTCAAGTACGCTGTTCTTGAAAAGGATCACATGGCGCACGATTTTCACTCCCCCAGCTGTGGAACCGGCCGAGGCACCAAAGAACATTAGCACAAAGAAGAGCACGGTGAGAAACGGTGTCCATGAGGTGTAGTCCGCTGATACATAGCCAGTGGTTGTCACCACCGACACCACCTGAAAGAGCCCGTCACGAAAGGATTTTTCAAAAGAAGAATCACTGACAAAATAGATGGTGAGCGCCACCAGCAGCGCATTGAAAGAGCAAAACAGCACATAGTATTTAAACTCTTCGTTGGAAAAAACCTTTTTGAAGTATCCTTTAAAAATAAAGTATGTCATTGTGAAATTGGTACCTGCCAAAAACATGAACACAATAATCACATACTGTATAAAAGGTGAAGTGTAGTAGGCGATGCTGGCGTTTTTGGTAGAAAAGCCACCGGTGGCCATGGTTGTCAGGGCATGGTTGATGGCGTCGTAGAAGGTCATGCCGCCTACCCAAAGCAACACTGTTTCTATGCCGGTAAGCCCGATGTAAATCAGCCAGAGGCGCTTGGCAGTTTCCTTGATGCGGGGTTGCAGCTTGTCAGGAGAAATGCCCGGAGCTTCCGCTACAAATAGCTGCATGCCGCCAATGCCCAATATAGGCAAAACGGCCACGGCCAGCACAATAATTCCCATGCCACCGATCCACTGAGTAAGGCTTCGCCAGAAAAGAATGCCTTTGTGTACCGACTCAATGTCCGTAAGAATGGAAGCGCCTGTGGTAGAGTAGCCTGAAATAGTTTCGAAAAAGGCGTTGGTGAAATTGGGAATGGCACCACTAAGGATGTAGGGAAGGGAACCAAAAAACGACATTAATAGCCACCCCAGCGTTACGATGAGATACCCATCTCGTTTTTTCAGTTCTTTGTCTTTGATCTTCCTGGTCGAAAACCACATTAAAAAGCCGCTGCCTAGTGTGATGGCGCTCGACAGGGAGATACCTGCGAGATCCCCCTCATTGTAGTGAAGAGAAATTGGTATACAGAGCAGCATCAATATCCCATTCATAATGAGCAAAACGCTCAGGATATTCGCCATCACCGGTACATTGAATCTCATTTAAAGAAGCTTTCTACTTTATGAAGACATTCGGGACGAATCAAAACAACAACCCGATCTTTGGGCTCGAAACGGAAAGAACCTCTCACGGTGTGTCCTCTTCCTCTCCTGATCACACCACCCACAACGGCAGATTTAGGAAAGTCAAGATTGCGCAATTCATCTGCCAATATCTTGCTTTCTGGCTTTACTTCAAACTCCAGGATTTCCGCATCCACACCATGGATACTCGTTAGGTTGAGCACTTCTCCTTTTCTGATGTATCGGAAAATGAAGTTAGCAGCGATTAATTTTTTGTTGATCATCGTGTCCACACCTATGTTCTGTGAAAGGTGGATATAGTCGATGTTTTCTACCAGGGCAATTGTTTTAGCCACACCATGGTTTTTGGCCACAAGGCAAGAAATAATATTGGTTTCGGAGTTCCCTGTTACGGCAATAAAAGCATCCATATCGGTGATGCCCTCTTCCATCAGCAAGTCGATATCACGTCCGTCGCCGTTGATGATCAGCGTGTCGGGCAGCATGTCGGCCAGTTCAAAGCACTTCTCCTTGTCCTGCTCAATCAATTTGATATTATACTTTTTAGAAAGGCGCCTGGCCGTGTTGATACCTACTTTGGAGCCACCAAGTATCATGATATTCTTGATGTCTGTCCGCTTTTTGCCCGAAAGATCCATTACCCTGTCGACGCCGTCAGGCTGAGCAATGAAGTAGGCGTGGTCGTTGGCCTTGAAGGCATTTTCACCATGAGGAATGATGGTCTCGTTGTTCCTCAAAATGGCTACCGTGGTAAAACTGTTGTCGGGGTTGAGGTAAGCGGTTTCGCTCAGTGTTTTCTCAGCCAGCTCTCCATTGTCGTCGATAGTAATGCCGACCAGTGAAAGCAGGCCATTGTCGAAGTCGAATGTGTCGGTGAGGGCCGACTCACGAAGGAGCCGTTTTATTTCTTTTGCGGCTAACGATTCAGGGGAAATGATCTCATCAATGCCTATTGTTTTAAGGTCGAGAATATCTTTGCCGAGAAGAAACTCTATGTTGCTGATCCTGGCAACAGTGCGCTTGGCACCAAGGTTTTTGCCGATAATGCATGTGGCAATATTGGTCTCCTCATTGGAGGTAACCGAAATCAGGAGATCTGCTTTGCTGATGTTGGCATCCAGTAAAACACTATAAGATGTCGAACTTCCCCTGATAGTTGCCACGTCCAGATGGTTGGCAGCATACTTTAGTTTTTCCTGGTCAAGATCAATCAGAATGATGTCTTGTTCTTCGTAGGCGAGCAGCTTTGCTAAGTGAAATCCTACGTCTCCTGCCCCTGCTATTATTATTCTCATTTGATACTCTGATCAAAAAGTGACTGCAAATATAGAAAATAAACCATAGCCTGTGTAAAACCTTTTGATTGTTAATGTGGCGCATTTGAGCCAGTGCGAACCAGTCTGTACGGGACATTAATTGACTAATAATAGTTCAGAAAATATTATCTTCATGGTTTAACACGTGACAAAAATTCCTTTTTTCAGAACACTCTACACTCAAATACTCACTCATTAACCGAATAAAAATCCATGAAAACCAAGCTTGGAATTATTATTTGCCTGTTCGCCCTGGCGGCTTGCACGCAAAACAAGGAAACAAATTACGAATTAAAAAAGGCGGAAAGCGGCGGCTTCATGTATGAATACGTGGAGGGCGATCCTTTAAAAACCAGGATTTATACCCTGAGCAATGGGCTCAAAGTATATTTAAGTGACTACAAAAATGAGCCCCGCATTCAAACAGCCATCGCCGTGAAAGCTGGCGGTAAAAATGACCCGGCTGACAACACAGGCCTGGCTCACTACCTGGAGCATATGATGTTTAAGGGTACAGCCACTTTCGGCACGCAAGACTGGGAAACCGAAAGCGTGCTGGTCGACAGTGTGGAGGCACTTTTTAATCAGTACAAAGAAATTTCCGATCCGGAAGAGCGCAAAAAACACTATCGCATTATCGATCAGGTGTCGATTGAAGCATCTAAATATGCCATTGCCAACGAATATGATAAGATGGTTTCCGGCATCGGTGCCAAGGGCACTAACGCTTATACGACTAATGATCGCACGGTTTATATCAACGACATACCAGCTAACCAGCTGGAAAACTGGCTGAAAATTGAGGCTAACCGGTTTCAAATGATTGTCAATCGCCTTTTTCATACAGAGCTGGAGGCAGTGTATGAGGAGAAAAACCGCAGCCTTGACAGCGATATCTGGAAGGGATTTGAGGCTATGCTGAGTGCTTTGTTTAAAGAGCATCCCTACGGTACCCAAACGGTGATTGGTACTATTGATCACCTTAAGAACCCCTCCATTACTGAGATCAAAAATTATTTCTATAAATACTATGTGCCCAACAACGTGGGCATTTGTCTAAGCGGTGATCTGGATTTCGATGCCACCATCGCATTGATCGACAAATACTTTGGAAGCTGGAAGCCCAATGAAACACTACCTACATGGACGCCAGTGCAGGAAGCGCCTCTCGCTGCACCAATTGTAACTGAGGTGTTGGGGCCAGATGCGGAACGCATCATGATGGGCTTTCGTTTGCCCGGGAGGTCGAGTAAAGACTATATCATGGTTAGACTCATCGACAATATACTGAGCAACAGCCAGGCTGGTTTGGTAGACCTCGACCTGGTGAAACAACAGAAAGTGTTGGAGGCATCCACCTTCGTGTACGACATGAACGACTACAGCATGCAGGTGCTGATGGCAAGCCCCAAGGACGGCCAAACGCTTGATCAGCTTCGTGACCTTTTTCTGGAAGAGCTTGAAAAAATCAAAACTGGAAACTTCGACGACTGGCTGATTTCAGCTGTGGTAAACGACTTGAAAAAGAACCAGCTCAATCAGTACCAGTACAATTGGGCAAGATCCAACGACCTGGTCGTGGCTTTCACCAGCAACATGCCCTGGGGCGACTTTGTATCAGAGTTCGACCGGATGTCGAAAGTGACAAAGGAAGATGTGATGGCCTATGCCAAAGCCAACTTTGGCGATAACTATGCGCTTGTTTATAAGCGGACCGGCAAGGATCCGAATGCCCAGCAGGTGGAAAAGCCGGAGATAACAAAGGTGGAGCTGAACAGGGAAGCCAAATCACCTTTTCATGAAACGATTATTAACAGTGAACCTCCGAAGTTGAAGCCACTGTTCGTGGACTATAACAAGGACATTGAGAAGTTGACAATGAAGAATGACCTGGAGGTGCTCTACACCCGCAATGACGAGAACGATTTGTTTGACTTGTACTATAAGGCAGACTTTGGTACCAATATCGACCCGAAAATAAAAGTAGCCGTCGACTACCTGGAATTTGTTGGTACACCAACTCATTCTGCTGAAGAAATCCAGAAAGAACTTTTCAAGCTCGGTTGCAACTTCTCGGTATTTTCTTCGGCTGAGGAAAGCTATGTAATGCTTGCAGGGCTTTCTGAAAACATGGAAAAGGCGGTGGTGATCTTTGAGGATTTGCTGGCCAATGCTCAGCCGGACGAGGAGGCACTTGCCAAGCTGAAGGACAGGATACTGAAAGAAAGAGAAGACCAGAAAAAGAACAAATCGGCCATACTTTTCAGTGGACTGATGAACTACGGACTTTACGGGGCCCAGTCACCATTTACCAACGTGGTGTCCAATACTGAACTGATGAACCTCAATTCGGAGGAGCTGCTTAACCTAACCCGGAACTTCACGAAGACCACTCACAAAGTGATGTATTATGGCCCGGTAGAGTCAAAAAAGCTAGTAACCATTTTAAATGCGAATCACAAACTGCCTGAAACCATGCTGCCACTTCCTGAGCCGAAGGAATTCGCCAAGCAGGATGTAGACAAGCCGAAAGTTTTCTGGGCCGACTACGACATGGTGCAGGAAGAAATTCTGTTCCTGACAAAAGGCGAGGAATTTGACGTGCAGCTGATGCCGGAAACAGAGCTCTATAATGAGTATTTCGGAGGTAACATGGGCTCTATTGTTTTTCAGGAGATAAGAGAGGCACAGGGTTTGGCCTATTCGGTTTGGGCCAACTATTCCACAGCAGATGAGGTTGGTAAAAACAATCACTTCTTCGCTTACGTGGGTACTCAGGCCGACAAGCAAAATCAGGCGGTACCGGCCTTGCTCAACATCATTGAGAACCTTCCGGAGTCAGAAACAGGCTTGGCAACTGCCAAAAAGTCGATCATGAGCCAGATTGAGAGCGAACGAATTACTCGTGCGAGGAAGCTTTTTAACTATGAGAGTGCCAGCGATATGGGGCTGGACCATGATATCAGAAAAGATATTTATGAAAAGATTCCGACCATGACCATGGAGGATGTGGTAGCCTTTCAGAAGCAATATGTGAAAGGGAAGAAGTATAACATGATGGTGCTGGGCGACAAGGACAAGATCGACTTCAAAGGCCTTCAGCAATATGGTGAAGTGAAACAGCTGACCCTGGAAGAGCTATTTGGCTATGACAAAGTAGAGAAGATTAATATTCAGTAAAGCATTGTTGATTGCCGGAGCTTTCGCCCAGCGAGGTTGAGAGCTCCGGTTTTTTTATCCTTCGAAAGCCAGTCCTCCACACTTGTAGACCTTTTGAATTGCAATCTTTTCCTCAAAAGAAAAGATAACAGCGTCTTCCCAGAGTATTTTATTGGGCTCTCTGTAGGTATTCATCAAGCTGTCTGGAATGACCGATGCCATTTTCCAGGCCTGGCTTAAGCTTGCCACCTGATGTGTTACCAGGTATTCCACATTCTGAAGCAACGTCATGGCGGCACCGGCAAGTAGTCCGTTTCCACTCTCCATACTCAGTCGACCGTTAGCTTCGAGCTTTACCTGGCCACCAATATGAGTGTTGTAAACACCAGGCTTCATGCCAGTAAACGAAGTACTATCGCTCACCAGAAAGCAGTTATTGCCTTTTGCCTTGATGACGACTTTCATGAAGCTGTTGGGGAGGTGGAAACCGTCTGCGATAAAACTACATGAAAGAGCATCTTGGGCCAGCTGCTCCCAAATGATATTGCGGTGCCTCGGCAGCATGAGCGGCACCGCATTGCCGATATGTGTTGACATGGTAGCACCGGCATCAACTGCTTTTTGAATTTGCTCGGGTGAAGCCAGGCTATGACCTATTGACACCAGCACTCTACATTTTACAGCGCTGGAAATAAACGCCGCCGAATTGTCCCACTCAGGGGAAAGCGTAATCATCTTAATCCGGTTGCCGGCAGCTTTCTGAAACCGCATGAACAGCTCCCAGTCCGGTGCTTTCACATATTTTTTATAATGAGCACCTCTGGCCCCCTCTTCTTTTGAAATGAAAGGCCCTTCGAGGTGAATGCCGCCAATGCACTGGCGAAGCAAATCATGTTGACGGCAGGCTTCGTTGATGGTGGCCAGCAGTTGGCAGATGTTTTCGTCGGAATTGGTAATGATAGTAGGGAAGAAAGTGGTTACGCCGTGGCTCAGAAGAAATTTGGTAGCTTTTAAGAGGTCTTCCCCGCTCAGAGAAGTATTGTTGAAGTCAATCCCATTGACGCCGTTTACCTGAAGGTCCACAAGGCCTGGCCCCACAAACAAAACCTGGTCAGACACGGAACGTGATTTTGATAAAGCCGATGTTCCGTTAGTGGCATTCACTGTTACGTGGCGACCATTAAGGCAGTCGATAGCTTCGATAAATGACGCTTCTTTCATCAGGCAGATGGAATGTATTTTTCGCCGAAGGCATCAGGATCGAGAAAAAGCTGGCAACCCTCGTGCTTTCTCAGGATAGAAGCAGGGCACGTGGTGGCAATGGGGCCATGAAGGGTAGCTGCAACTGCCGCCTTTTTGTTTTTACCGGGCACTACGCAAAACAAGCTCTTTCCAGCCATCAGTGTGGGAATAGTGAGGGTAAGGGCGTGAGTAGGAACGGCATCGAATGATGGGAAACACCCGTCATTGACCTGCTGCTGACGACAGGGAACATCCAACTCTACCACCTTCACTGTTTCCGGGTCGTTGAAATCAGCCACGGGCGGGTCGTTGAAGGCAATGTGGCCGTTTTCTCCTATGCCCAGACAGACGATGTCAATAGGTTTCTCAGTCAAAAGTTGGACATATCTTGCTAGTTCATTGTCCCCTCCGTTTCCGTCGAGGAGGTTGATTTGCTTTAAAGGGACATGGTCAAATAAATGATTACTCAGGTAGTAACCAAAAGACTGCTGCGATCCGGCAGGCAACCCGATGTACTCATCCATATGGAAAGCCACCACCTTTTGCCACGGAATAAATTCACTCTTTTTCAGAAAGTCCAGCACCTCATTTTGTGAAGGAGCAGCGGCAAATATCATCCGGACTTCGTCTTGTTTTTTTAACAGATTCAGTATCTCTTGTTCTACTGCCTTCCCCGCAGCAACCCCCATCTCCGCTCTGTCTTTGTATACTTTAACCTTCATGCTCCAATGATTTTAGCAGACCGCTTACGGCGTCTGAAATCGGCCTGTTCCGGTTCAACAGCCCGAGGCCGATAAACACAGATAAAGATACAATCAATGGCAATGCCACGGCAAGTGCCAGGCTGGCGATTTCAATGTTCTTGGTGACAATGAAAGTGACAAAACCCGCTGCAATTGATCCAATAGCCGCAGATGGCCCGCAGTGCCTGAACACAGGCAACATGCCAAGCAGCATGGGCACGGCAATGGGCCCCACCAAAGCCCCAAACCAGGTAACAATAAGACCAAACACGCCTCCAAAGCGTTCGTTTTGAGAGGCCACCACCAGTGTCATCAGGGTGAAGATGAAGGTGGTTGCTCTGGCTACCACCAGCGAAGCTCGCTTTTCTTTTAACCGCTTTGACAGCACGGGCAGTATGTCTCTGGTGAGCACCGCCGAAATGGTATTGATGTCGGAGGACGTCATCGTCATGGTGTTAGCAAAGAGCGACGCCACCACCAGACCAACCAAGCCTGCGGGAAGTAGTTTCAAGGTAAGAAGGCCATATGATTGGCTGGGATCCTCTAGTGCGGGCAAAATAAGAGGGGCAGCCCACATTGGGAGGAACAAGATCAAAGGCCAGATCAGGTACAGACTGCCGGAGAGGTAGGCCGCTCTTTTGGCCTGGGTTTCATCAGGAGACGAGATGTAGCGGGTGGCCAGGTTCCAGGTGCCGCCATTGTAGCTGAGAAAATTGATGCAGAGAAAAGCCAAAGCAAAGCCAACAGTATATGGACTATTAAAAGGTTGACTGTTGCCTTCTGGCAGATCGTTCCAAAAGGTGAGAATCTCATTCCATCCGCCCAGGTGCCGAACCACCATGACCAGCATAATGAGACCAGCTAAAATTTGCACGATGAATTGAGCAAAGTCGGTAATTATAACTGCCCATAGTCCGCCGAATGTGACGTAAATAAGAGAAACACCTCCGGAAATAAGAATACCATAAATGAGCGGAAGTCCTGTAAATACATTAAGCAACACAGCGATGGCTGTCCATTTGGCACCCACATCAAAAAGTTTCAGCAGTACTCCACTCCACGCCATGATTTGTTGGGTGAGGAGGTTGTAGCGAACAGTGAGGTATTCCAGCGGCGACTGAATTTGCAGGCGCTTTCGCAGCCGCACCCAGAGGACGGGAAATAGCCGGGCACTCAGAAGAACAGTAATGCCGATAGTAAACGCCCACCATACATAAATAGAGAATCCGTGCGTGTAGGCGAGGCTGGCATATGCTACGAATACGGCACCACTGTAGCCCGAAACGTGATGCGAAATGCCCGACAGCCACCAGGGCAGCTGGCCGCTGGCCACGAAATAGTCTTCGGCTGTTTTGTTCCTGGCCATCGACCACAGACCAATGACCAACATAAGCACAAAGAATAGGCTGATTACGATAAAGTCAGGCGTACTTAGTTGCAATGTAGCGGTTGGTTAGGGTGAAAAGATTCCGTTGTCATTAACCTCTCGCTTTGTCCATTACTTCCGCCAGGGTCACCTTGCTGCCACCACGTCGTTTGCTCTCATCGGCGGCTTCCATAAAGGCGTATATCTCCAGGGTTTCCTCAGGGCTAACCGGTGCTTTTCCTGTTTTGAAGAACTTGATGACCTCCACCAGCAAGGGCCGGTAGCCGTCGTAAGGCCCAATCGGTGCAATGCCATTTTCGCCGAAGACGGTGCCGCCGTAACCAGTTTTTTCTTTGCGCATCCCTCTGAATGTTCCAATCCGGTTGTCATTCCATACACCAACCACCATGTCGGTGTCGGGCGTTTGGGTCCTGGTCACTTCTTTGCAGCCTGCTCCCATCACGGTAAAAAGCGCTTCCACTCCATGAATGCCGTACCAGAAAAAGTCAGGATGATGAGGCTCCAAATGTGCCGGGCTGTAAGTGTCTGCCCCTTGTACCTTGCCCACGAGCTTTCCTTCTCTGGCTTCATTGGCGTCCTTCATATAGCGAAGTGAGGAGGCTGAGAAGATGGGGACTCCGGCTGCTGCCGCCTCTTTGTAAATGGTGATGCAATCTTTAAGCGAGGCTGCCACTGGCTTATCAACGAACATGGGCTTTTTCGCCTTGATTACTTGCCTGGCCTGCTCGAGGTGGAGCCTTCCATCATTTGTTTCAAGGAGAATGACGTCGGTTTTCTCGAGCAGCTCCTTGATGGAGCTGGTGATTTCTACCCCCAGCTTTTTCACATCCTCAATATATCCCGGAATGCGGCTCACACTCGATTCAATATCGGCGCTGCCATGGGGGTAAGCTGCCACTACCCGGTAACCAGCCAGGTCAGCAGCCACCTCGGGGTCATTGAGTAGTTTAGTGAAGGCCACGCTATGCGAGGTGTCGAGGCCGATAATACCGACCCGCACTGGTTTTGCCCGGAACAAGCTCCTGGCCGAAGCTTCGTTGGCCAAAATGCCAAACCCGACGCCAGCCACGGCCGATTTCTTTAAAAATGCTCTTCTATTGAGGGGTGTCATAAAAAGGAAGTCTTTTGTAAAAGTTAAACTTTTGGTTCCCAGCCTGGCTCATAGCTGCGTTTCCACAGGGCCATGGCCTCGTCGTCGCCAATAACATTTCCGTTGTCAGGATTGCAGTTCAACGACCGGCCCACCCTTTGGGAAATATTGCCAAGGTGGCAGAGTAACACACTTTTTCTGGAATCTTTATAATCTGAAACCGGCGTTTTACCTTCTTTGATGGACTTGTAGAAGTCAGCAATATGATCTGCGTCCAGATCGAAGCCAGGGCCTGTGGCATCCAGTGGTTTACCTGTGGTTTCGGCACTTGCTTTCTTCACCAGCTTGTCCTGATTGTCATACACCAGGTAGCTGTTGCCGTCAATCACGAGGGTGCCATTTTCTCCATGGAAGGAAACACCTGTGGATGCGCCTTCGAGCCGGTGGCCGTTGCAGCTTCTCCCTTCCCAGGAGATGGTTTTGTTGCCAGGGAAGTCCCACAGCGTCATCTGTGTGTCGGGCGTTTGCCAGTCGTCTTTGTAAGCATAACGGCCGCCCTGTGAGCTAACCTTTGTCGGGAATTCTACGCCAAGGCCCAGGCGGCACAAATCGACGAAGTGGGTGCCATTGTTCAGCAGCTCGCCTGTGCCCCAATGCCAGAACCAGTGCCAGTTGTAGTGAATGAGATTGTCTTTGTAGGGCATTCGTGGTGCCGGGCCCTGCCACATGTCGAAGTCGAGGCCAGCAGGAACTGCCACCGCCTTTCCGTAGCCAATAGATGCCCGGGTGTTGGCATACCAGCCTTTGGCCAGGTACACATTTCCAATGATGCCGTTTTTGAGTTCTCCAAGCGCCTCAGCCACAAAAGGCCAGGATCGTCGCTGGTTGCCCATTTTCACAACCTTACTGTATTTTATGGAAGCCGAAGCGACCATTTCTCCCTCGTAGGGGTTGTGGCTTCCGGGCTTTTCTACGTATACATTTTTCCTAGCACTTAGTGCCAGTAGTGAGGCGGGCGCATGCCAGTGGTCGGGGGCGGCGATGACCAGCGCATCCACACCTTTATCGTCGAGCACCTGGCGGAAATCTTTGACAGCTTTGGGGGCTTTCTTCTGGCCAGCATCTGCTACGGCTTTCAGCCCATTGGCCATGGCATTGTCGTCCACATCGCAGATGTAGGCGACTTCTATCCCTGGTGTTTTGGTGAACCCCGTCGCCAGTGCTGAGCCCCGTGAGTTGACACCCATAATGCCAACCACAAGCTTGTCGCTGGCTGGTGTACTAAAGGCGTTGTAGCCGTGACTGCCCAGCAAGCCAATACCAACACCGGCTGCCGTGGTTTTTTTCAGGAAGTCTCTTCTGTTCTGATTTGCTGACATAACATTGTAGTATTAGTAGATGTCAACAATATACTGAAAAGGTCATCCAAAATCATGGCCGTTTATCAAGCAGTTGGCCATGCAAAGCAGGCTTAGGTGGCCTTTTGTTTTACTTCATAGCCCTTCCATCCATAGTAGAACAGGTAGATGTAGCAAACAACAGGAAGCAGGAAGGACATTTGTATACCAAACTCATCTGCCAGGAGCCCTTGAATCGGTGGCACCACTGCACCGCCAAGCACTGCCATTACAAGAAGTGAAGAGCCCTGACTGGTGTATCGGCCTAAGTCTTTGATGGCCAGCGTGAAAATGTTGGACCACATGATGGAATTGAAAAGACCTATGAAAAGCAACACCCACATAGATATGGCACCATTCATGAACACAGCAATCAGCAGCAACACAATGGCTGACAAAGAGAAGGCAGCCAGTACTTTATTCGGATGTGCACCGAAGATCATGAAGATAACATAGTTCATTGCCAGGCCAATTAAATAGGGTAGTGAATCCATGAAATTGACCCCAGCAATGAGTGAAACGATGGCATAGCCCGCTACGCCCAAAGCAAACATTCCAGCTAGCTTCTTACCTGCGGTAGACTTGTCGCTCATCATGATAGCACCCATAAAGCGACCGATCATGGCACCACCCCAATAGAAGGAAAGCAATTTGCTGGCGGCTCCTTCTTCCAGCCCGGTGATGTTTTCAAGACCCATAAAGTTGATGAGCAGACTACCAATAGCCACCTCAGCACCCACGTAGGCAAAAATGGCAAAGATGCCTCCCCTGAGGTGGCTGAAGCCGAGCACTTTGGCTCCCTTTTCGATCACATCTTCATTGGCAAATTTTGGTAGTTTGATAAAGAAGATAACCACAGCCAGGAGCCAGAAAAGACCGGCCAGCACGACGTAAGGAATTTTCACTGCCACTTCACCTGCAGAGGCATCGGTTACAAAGTACTGAAAGATGAAGAAGCCTCCGATGACGGGTGCGATTGTGGTTCCAAATGAGTTAAATCCCTGCGCCAGGTTGAGTCGGCTACTGGCTGACTCTGGTCTGCCAAGCAAGGCGACATATGGGTTGGCGGCAATTTGCAACATAGTGAGACCCAGCCCCAGACAAAATAAGGCGCCGAGGAATAAGCCGTATTGTAGGAATATGGCTGCCGGATAGAAAAGGAAACAGCCGGCACCAGCCACAACCAGACCGATAATGATGCCATTCTTATAGCCAATGCGGTTGATAGGGTCGCCAAATCGCACCGAAAACAGAAAGTAAAACAAGGCTCCGAGAAAATAGGCGCCGAAGAAGGCAAACTGCACAAGTGTTGCCTGGAAGATGGTGAGCGTGAATACTCCTCGCAGATAGGGAATGAGAATGTCATTGAGACAGGTAATGAAACCCCACATAAAGAAGAGCGAGAACAGTGAGATTTGAGCCTGTAACTGGCCGCCGGAGGGTGCTCCCTGAGATGTGCCTGAAGTAGAATTTACGGAGATTGAAGCCACTATGGTAGTTTGTTAGGTGTTGCAAAAGTGGGCTAATATACTGTTTTGCTTAGAAGTTTATCAAATGTAGGCGAGCGGAAATTAATACACGATGAGATAAGACATCATCTCGGGGCATTTGTCATTCATTTACTTTTAATATTGATATTTTTTGGATAAATTATACAATCCATTCATCACCTTGAACCATCTTGATCCGATCTAAATACCTTGTTGTTGTAGGTCTACTCGTACAAAGTTTCGTTGTCCAGGCAATTGTTGCTCCCAACGACTTGAGAAGGGATTTGACTGAAAAGCTAAGGATAGAAACTGATAATCGAAAGAGGGTCGATTTGATGAATGAGATATCCTATAGTTACTTTGACTCCAACGACACAATCGCAAACTCCTACGCAGATAGCGCAGCCCGTCTCAGCAGAAAAATAGGGTATCAGGCAGGTTTAAAGTATGCTGTTCTTTTGCAGGGCATTGGTTTTTATGGTCGGGCTGTTTACGATTCAGCGCTTTTCAAATTCAGTGAATCGCAGAAAATTGAGGATGAAGACAGCCGTGAAATGGATCTCTACGCCTCGGCGCTGATTGGAGAGTGCCTTACAGTATTGGCGAAATATGATTCAGCTGAAATTGTATTTGACAAAATGCTGGCAAAAGCGAAAAGCAGCAATTCATATTGGCTACCCAGGGCCTACCTCGGGTTTGCCAGGATATCGTTAAGAAAATGGGAGAACAATAGGGCGTTACTTTTCCTCGACAGTGCCAGGTCGTTGATTCCTGATTCCACACAGGATTTCAGAAATATGGAATTGCTGACATTGTATGGCGAGGCCCAAAACAACCTCCTCAAGTTAGACGAGTCGCATCAGGCGTTTGAGCAAATGTGCTCCATTGCTGAATTTTTCAACGACAACTACTTCAGAATTAAGTGCATGCTTCGGCAAGCGGATTTCTTTTACGACAGAGGGAATTATCCTGAGGCTCTTGAGAATATCAGGGATGCGTTGGAAATAACCAAGGTTTACAACTATCCTGCGCAGCAGGTGCAAATTCTGTATCAGGCAGGAATGATCTATTTTCAGTTAACCGATTTTGACCTTGCACTTGATTATTATTTCAAGGCCCTCACACTTAGCGAGTCAATTGGCTTGGACGCTGAGACAGCTAATATCCTGATCGAAATCGCCTGGGTGTTTAAAGAAGAGCGAAAATTGGATTTGGCGCTTGATTTTGCAGAACGCTCAATGGAGATAAATGAGAGGATTGGCAGCAAATACGGCGTTGCCTATGTTCATAACACGCAGGGGCTTATCTATTTTCTGCAGAAGAAGTTCCCGCAAGCTATCGGGCAGTTCAGGCTGGCTTTGGCGCTGCGAACGGAAATCAACTACGCAAGGGGGATTGTGGCAACTCTTTATAACGAGGCACTTGTGTTTGAAGAGTTGGGAGAAAACGAAAGGGCGCTGAAGCAACTATTGCAAGCAATCGAACTTGTCACTCCGATAAACAATGCTTTAAGTTTCTCCAATTACTATCAGCAAATTGCCAAACTATTGATAAAAATGGGCCGTTTTGACGAGGCTGAGAATTTTCTTGAAAAGGCGACCAGGATGGGTGACAGATCAGCCTCCAGGTTGTCGCTAAGAGCCAGCTATCTTTTGTATTCACTGCTACATGAAGCAAAAGGGGACTTCAAATCGGCTTTGACTTATAGGAAACAATATGAAGTACTTACTGACAGCATCTTCTCAGACAAAAGTTCGGCGAAGATTGCCGTATTGCAGGCAACGTATAACCTAAAACAGAAAGAAAATGAGATTGCGGCATTGAAAAATCAACGGCAAATGCACGAGGATTTACTGCTCCTGCAAAATGCCGAAATAAGAGACCAGAAATTACAGATTTACGTCGCTGTCTTTTTTTTGGTAATCGTCTCTGTGTTTGTGGCGATAATGATACACTTGTATCGAAAGCTGAGTCATGTGCAAAAGAGCCTGGCGCTGGCAAACAGCCAGCTGAAAGAGGCAAACCTCACGGTGTTGGAGGCAAACAATACCCTGGAGCGAAAAGTGAATGATCGCACAAGTCAGCTCAGGGCAGCCTATGCCGAATTAGATACTTTTTTCTACCGGTCATCACACGACTTTAGAAGGCCGCTTACAACGCTCATGGGCCTGGCCGATGTTGCCAAAATTACTGTCAAAGACGAGCAAGCCATCGAATTGTTCAAAATGGTGAGGGTGACTGCCGAGAACCTGGACAAGATGCTGTATAAGTTGCAGTCCATATCTGACATAGGAGCTATGGAGTTGTCTTACAAAAATGTGATGATCAGGGATCTTATTGAAAGTTGCCTCGAAAAGCATGTGCAGGAAATTGAGACGCTTGGTGTTGATGTCACTGTGGATGTTCAGCTTGAGGGAGCAATAACTACCTATCCTGTGCTTGTTTCGATTATTATGGACAACCTTATTGAGAATGCCTTGAATTTCTCCAGCAGATCGGAACCGTATGTAAAAGTCAACGCTTACCTGAAGGAAGACAGCCTGGTTATTGAAGTGGAAGACAATGGACATGGAATTCCCGACGACCATAAAATGAACATCTTTGCCATGTATTTCAAAGCGACCGAGAAGTCAAAAGGGAATGGCCTTGGCCTCTATATCGTTTCGAAGGCCGCTGAGAAGCTATCTGCCACTGTGCGTGTAGAAACGGCTTTTGATAAGGGGAGCAGGTTTATCGTCGAAATACCTGACTGTGTGGACTCCGAGCAGGCAGTGTCGGCGTAAATGATCTGATGGCCAATGTAGCGTAGCGGGCTGTCGCTCCAATACCCCACTTTTTTGATCTATAGGCAAATAGTAATTACCTTTCCGCCAAATAACTCGAATAATGTACGAAATACTTCTTTTTACTCACTCCTGGCTTCGTTGGGTCACCCTCATTCTTTTTGCTGTCGTGCTCTTTAACTCCCTAGGTGGGATGAATGGAGGCAAGGAATACTTAAAAAAGGACAAGACACTGACAACCTCTTTGATTGGAACGCTTCACCTTCAGCTGCTGATTGGGTTGCTGCTTTATTTCGTGTATAGCCCTATCACCACCACAGCAATAGAGAATATGAAGATGGCCATGAAAGTGGGTGCTGTGAGATATTGGGCCGTTGAGCATATCTCGATCATGATTGTGGCCGTGATCGTAGCCCAAATTGGAAGTATCCGGGTGAAGAAAACTTCTGTTGATAAGAAAAAATTCAAGCTTCAGGCAATATTTTTCGGAATCGCATTGATACTGATTCTTTCTCGAATCCCGTGGTCAGAATCAGCCCGATTGTTTAGGTTCTAAGCCTGATTGAACAGTTCTCATCCTACTATTTTTACCTACTCTGCTTGATTTTTGCCGGGCGTTATGCTGACAGGCATCATTATATTTCTGTTTTTTTACGCATAACTTTTCTTGAATAGATCAAGAAAGGAATTATTAATGAAATTAACTTCTTTTCGCATCGTTGCGGTTTATTTTCTGATAGCCACGATGTATATCGTTCTGTCAGACAAGATTGTATCTTATTTGGTAAAGGATATAGATATGCTCTCAGAGATCCAGAGCTATAAAGGACTTTTTTTTGTCGCTTCCACCTCCGTACTGCTGTACTGCCTCATAAAATTCAACACCCAGGAGCTACGCCTGGAAAGAACAGAAGCCCTGAAAAACGAAAGGAAATACCGATTGCTTTTTAATCAAAATCCATTGCCAATGTGGGTGTACGACACTGATACCCGCCGAATACTGGATGTGAATGAAACCTCGGTAGACATCTATGGCTATTCAAGGGAGGAGTTTTTGACGATGGTTTTGGAAGATATACAGGTGGAAATTCAGCCCGAGCAAATTTTGCCCGAGTCAACTGAGAAGGAGGGCTTTTTCCACCTTACAGGGCGTTGGAAGCATGTGAAGAAGAGTGGTGCTAGCATATTTGTTGAGATATTTACCCACGTCATAGATTACAAAGAATCTCGTGCCAATATGGTGTTGGTGCATGATATCTCCGACATGCTGAAGTCGGAGCAAGACCTAACAAGCTCTGTTAACGAACTCAACAACTTTGTGTACCGGGCGTCTCATGATTTGCGAGGCCCCATTGCCAGGATGATCGGGCTTTCAGAGCTGGGAAAAAATGTTCACGATCTGCCTGATGCAAAGGAGTACTTTGGGCTTATTGGTCAAACCGCCTACCAGCTGGATAAATCCCTGCAAAGGCTATTAATCATCAACAGCATCAAAGGACGAGTGTTGGAAACGAAGGAGCGAAGCCTTCAGTCAATGATCAAAGAGTCTGTCAAAGCCTTTAGTTTTGACCTCTCCGGGCAAAATGTTGACTTGAAGCTGACAGGGCACGAGGACGCAACCATTTGCTGCGATAAGTATTTCTTTCGGGTGGCGCTTGACAGTCTGATAGAAAATAGCATCAACTTTAGAGCGCCTGAAAGAGTAAGGAAGGCCACCATTGTCATTGACTATGTTAAAACAGAGACCCATATACAGGTTCGGATAACTGACAATGGCATCGGGATAAAAAATGATGTGAGAGATCATATTTTCACACTTTTTTACAGAGGCACGGAAGAGTCAAAAGGATCAGGCTTAGGGCTCTATCTCGCTTCCAGCTCCCTTGAGAGGATCGGAGGGTCGCTGGCGCTGGAGTCGTCAGATGAAGAATCGACAACTTTTATTATTTCCATTCCAATAGTTTGAGGTCGTCTGTTGACCTAATTCCATTATCTTCCAATATGAAAAGGAAACTAGCGACCGCCCATCTTCTGGTTATGGGCGCCGGCATGTTAGCATGCTCCCCTGAGCCCAGCCTTCCGAAAAACCTGCGAGGGATTGAGAAATTTGACGTTGTTATCAGAAATGGAAAGGTTATCGATGGCTCTGGGTCACCAGGCTATCTGGCTAGTATTATCATCCAGGCCGATACAGTCGCCTACATTGGTCAGCTGGACTCCACCAGAACTGCCACGCTTGAGATAGATGCCAACGGTAAGGTGGTCACGCCTGGCTTTATTGATGCTCACGCACATGGCGACCCAATCAAAACACCCGAATTTTACAACTTTGTTGCCCAGGGAGTCACTACCATTTGCCTCGGTCAGGATGGCTCAAGTGATTCCAAGGGTGAGTTTGGCGCATGGCAAGCTTCCGTAGATAGTATTGGGCCGGCACTTAATATTGCTCCGTTTACAGGTCATGGTTCATTGCGAATGGAAACAGAAACGCCTTTTGAAGAGGAATTAAGTGAGGCGGACATGGCGATGATGACTACTGAACTGGATCATCAGCTACGGTTGGGCAGCTTTGGCCTGACCATGGGGTTGGAGTATGTTCCAGGCAGATACTCAGGACAAAAGGAATTGCAGGCGCTGGCAAAAATAGTGGGCAGCTACCAGGGCGTGTTAATGGCTCACATCCGCAACGAAGACAACGACAAGCTGGAAGCCTCTCTAGATGAGTTTCTGAGCCTGGGTGAATGGGCTCCTGTCCATGTGTCCCACCTCAAGTCGGTATACGGCGAAGGCACAAAAAGGGCCCTGGAAATTACTTCCATCCTTACGAAGTATGAATCGCTTGGCTACAAGGTAAGCGCTGATGTTTATCCCTACATGGCCAGCTTTACAGGCATAGGTATTGTGTTCCCCGACTGGGCCATTCCACCAGCCAATTTCAATGCGGTTAAAAAGGCGAGAAGGGGTGAATTGGAGGAGTTTCTGCGAAATAAGATTGCTCAGAGAAATGGGCCGGCTGCGACCCTCTTCGGCACGCCTCCCTATGCAGGCAAAACGCTGGCCGACCTTGAAAAAGAGCTCGGCAAACCGTTTGAAGACATACTGATTGATGATATTGGCCCGAGGGGAGCAAGTGCGGCTTATTTTGTGATGGACGATTCACTCCAGGTGGCTTTGATGAAAAGCGACTATGTGGTGGTGTCGTCCGATGGCAGCCCTGGTATGAGGCACCCGAGAGGCTACGGGAGCTTCGGTAAAATGATTGAGACTTACACTGTGAAAGGTGATTATTTTACGCTTGAACAAATCGTTCATAAAATGAGCGGACAAACCGCTGAAATTATTGGGCTGAAAGACCGAGGGCTACTGAAGGTAGGCTACAAAGCTGATGTCGCAATTTTCGACCCGGAAAGAGTCAAAGTAAAGGCCGATTTTCAGCATCCGCACCACCTCACTGAGGGTGTCGATTTTGTTTTGGTCAATGGTAAGTTGGCGAGAAACAATGGAGAGTTTGTCGAAGAACGAAACGGAAGCTTATTGAGGAGAGAGTAGCTCTTTTTATCAATTCCCCTTTTTTGTAGTGTCGGCCTCAAACTCGAAAAATTCTTCCTCCTTCAGCTGTAACGTTTTAGCGTTTTTCCCGGGTTCTTTTCTGATTTCCTGCAGCAACACTTTCCCTTCCTCTTTGATGTTCTCAATCAGGCTTTTGGCGGCGCTGCGGGCGTCATAACTTACCTTGTAGTCATCGGTTGTTCCGGCAATCTTCACGTGAGCGTAGATGTTCCCCCTTTCGTCTTCTTCTATAGCACCAAAGCTTTCATCGTTGTCACGCCGATGTTGCTTGTTGAATAAAGGAACCTTCAGGCGGTAGTCGATTTGCTGATCGAAAGTATGGGTGCCGCTAAGGGTGATATTGGATACATTAGATTTGATACCCATGCTTGGAATAAGGATCTTTCTGTTTTCGATAAGGAACTGGTTGGTGAGCTCTCCGAAGGTCAGGTGCCCCAGTTTGTCTTCTTTCACAAGTCTTGAAAGCTCTTGCATAGGGGCGAAATCTATGAGCTGACCGTTAACGCCCCTGGCATTGATGCGGGCCCTGAAGAGCTCTGACATAAAGCTGAGGTTGTTGTGAACGGCCATGTCGACATCAAAGTCGGCAAAGAGCTGACCTTTGATGTGTTTGCTTTGCATCCAGGTTTGCCCGAAGTCATGAAAAACGTAGAAGACGCTGTCGATGTAGAGGTTTTTCACCTCTCCTGAGAAGTAGGTGAGCAGGGTGTCCCCGGGTTGGTCGGACAAGTTACCGGTAAGCTTGATATCGCCACCCATGGTGGAGAAATCAAGTTTTTTCACATATACCTGCCGGTTTTGAATAAGCACTTCGGCATTTACATTTTTGCCGGTAAACCGGTCAAAAATCACCGTTTCAGCCTCTGCCGTTAGTTTCACACGGAGCCTGGGGCTCACTGTAAGCGAATAAGCGCCGCCGTCCCCGTTAGAGGTGTTTTTATTGGCTAGCAGCTCATTCAGGTCCAGTCTGTTGGCTGACACCTTGCCTTCCACCAGCAGCAGGTTGTTTTTTTCCTCATAGAAAAAATGAAAGTTTCTCAGCAGTCCATTAATTCGCAAATCGCTGTTTCCCAGCTTGCCGGTAGTTTCTGTAAATGCAACATCACGGTCGTTGAATAGTAAAATCCCACTCCACTCCCGGAACAACAGCGGGTAGCTTTGCCATGAAAAGGTTGCATCCTGGATAGTTGTTTCTCCATCTATCAGCCAATCGCCTGTTGCTTTTTCATCCAGTTTTCCCTCAAAGCCAAGTAGGTAGGTCAGCGTGCCGCTTTCGCTTTTTATGCCCCAGTCGGGTACGATTTTCTCAAACTGCGCTAGTGTCATATTGCCCTCCAGCTCGGCCCTGGTGTGCATGGTGGCCATGTTGGTGATGGTGGCGTTGCCCTGGACAGGAAAGGCGTTCATCGTTCCCGATAGGTTTTGCAATTGAAGACTCGTGCCTTCCGACTGAAGGTTCGTTGTCAGCCGACCATCCAAACTAAAGTCCGAAAAAGCTAGCTGGCGGCTAGGGTAAAGGAACCGGACATGCTGTCCGCTAAAGTCGGTGACCAGGGTGGGCTTCCCATTTTGTTTTGTGTAGCTTCCTTTGAATGTCGCCTCGCCTTCTAAATCGTAACTGGCCCAGTCAGTCGGCCATCCAGCGGGGATATTGCTTAGTAAATCCTTCAGTGATTTTGTGTTGCCTGACCACTCCAGTAGCAGTTCGTCAGGGCTTGATGACGTCAGCGTACCGGTCAGGTTATGGCTGGCCTCCTTCAGCTCCCAGGCCTTGATTTCGGTCAAATGCCCCTTGTCGATCCTCATTCCCAGAAGTTCTATTTCCAGCAATCTTCCCTCCATGTAGGGAAAGCCCTGGTAAACCGTTTTCAGATTGGTGCCTTTCCAATGTCCTGAGAAAACCTGAGGGCTGTTAATGGACTGGATATCGAAGTGCGCCTGGCTGAACTCCCAATAGCTCAGTAGCTCTGAAGGCCTGTCTTCGTAACGGATCTTGCTGTTGGAAATTTTCAGCTTGCCAATAGTTAACTTTGGCGATTCCTCATCCACCACTTTCTTTTTGAATACATCAAAATTCCTGATGCCGTTTTCGTCTATGAGTAGGTTGATTTCGGCTTTTTCTACGTTGAGCTGACGAATGTGGTAATTTTTATCAAGGAAGTTCCAAAGGTGAAAACTGAACGATAATCGCCCGATACTTACCAATGGGTCTTCGTGTGTGCCTGCTTCAACCTTTTGCAAGACAATCGATATGTTGGGGAAACTGTCCCAATACGAAATGTCGATGTGCCCTACTTTAACCGGGGTGGTGAGTCTCTCATTTACATTGTCCAGAAAGTATTGAATGAACTCATCACGGTTGATTTGAATGTACAGCAGGCAAGCCAATAGCGTGGCAGTGACAAAAGCAATTACTCCGGTAAGTATTAGTGCGGCTAGCCGTGGAATTTTCACAGGATAAAATTAAACAAATCAAAGGCGTTTCTACGATACAACGCTGACGATATAAATTTTATGAGCGAAGAAATATTTTTTATTAACCTATTTGCAATAATACAAAAGGGTACTACATTTGCACTCCCTAACGGGGAAGCGGGTTGTGAAAACAGCAGGCTTTTTTGAAAAGGGGCTCATAGCTCAGCTGGTTCAGAGCACCTGCCTTACAAGCAGGGGGTCCAAGGTTCGAATCCTTGTGGGCCCACAAAAGTCACTCAGAAATGGGTGACTTTTTTTTATTTTCACCGTTCCTGTATTGCATCTTCCACAAACGACTGTCTAAAACTCAAATTTACTATCTTAGGCACTGCTGAGCGATTCTTCGGAATGACTCAATCGACCGACTGCCTATATTATATGTTAAAGAAAGCTCACTTGTTAGCACTGTTGCTGCTTAGCTGCACTATCTCCAATGCACAGGAATCCCTCCCTGAAGTGATTAGTCAGTTTGACACCATTCAAAACCCCGGATATAAACTGAAGCTTATTAAACTTGGAGAAAACCTACTCCAGAAGGAGGGGGACGACTCCATTAAAGCTGAATTCTTTCTTCGTTGTGGCATTACCTATGGAATTTCCGGGAAAGCCGACTCATCGATATACTTCTTCAATCAGGCGCTGCAATTAGGCAGCGAAGCGCAGCATTTACTCAAATCCCGGGCTCACAACGGTATAGGCAATGTAAGCCGGCAAAAGGGCAACAATGAGATGGCATTTGAGAGCTTTCAGAATGCTTTGAAGGAGGTAGAAGGAAAGCCCGACTTTATGAGCCAAAGCTTTGAAGGTTCCATTATTGCTAACCTGGCGAGCATCTACTTCAGCATGGGCGACAATGAGAAAGCCGAGCAATACAGCCTGCGTGGGCTTGAGCATGCAAAATCGATCAGTGATACGGCCCAAATGGAATACAGCTATGTTGGCCTGGCTTTAATTTATAACAAGACGAAAGAATACGAAAAGGCTCTTGAGTATCATCAGCTGGCTTCTTTGTTAATGGAAAGGGAGAATAGCGATCCTTACCTGAGAGATTACAATACACTAAATCTGGCAAAGTTGCATGAAAATCGAGGCGAACTAGCCCGGGCATTGTCGCTATACGATGAGATGCTGCAAAGCACAAACCCTGACGTAGACATCAGGACTTCTTCTTTGAAAAATGCCAGCCAGATACTTTTCACACTCGAAGACTATGCAAAAGCGATAGACTATGCGGAAAGGCTTATGAGCCTTGCAAATGAAACGGCAACACTTCCATCGGCCGTAGACGCTACCCAGCTTCTGTATCAATCGTATCAAGCCACCGGAGACTATAAAACAGCCAATAAATACTTGAATAGCTATGTGGCCTTAAATGATTCTCTCATCAATGAAAAGTCGCTGAAGGCCCTGGCGGAATTGGAAACCAAATATGAAAGCGAAAAGAAGGCGCAGGAGATCACAGAGCTCAAACTTGAAAATCAGCAGTCAGTCAATCAGCGGAATATTTATCTTTTTGTTACGCTCATAGTAATAGTGGGAGCGGTTTTTCTTGGGGTGCTCATTCGCTCCAAGACAAAATCCAACAAGTTAATATCCAAGTCATTGAAGGATAAGGAGCTGCTTCTGAAGGAGATTCACCATCGGGTCAAAAACAACCTGCAAATTATTTCGAGCCTGTTGAGCTTGCAATCGAGGTACATCGAAGACAAAGGGGCCAAGGATGCAGTGAATGAGGGGCAGAACAGGGTAAAGGCAATGGCGCTTATTCATCAGAAGCTCTACCAAAACGAAAACCTGGCTGGCGTAGAAGCCCTGGATTACATTGAAAACCTCACCAGCACACTCCGCTCCTCCTATGGTGTCGGGCCTGAACGGGTGTCCGTGAGCTACGATATCGAAAACCTTAACATTGATGTAGATACCATCATACCCATCGGGCTTATCCTGAACGAATTGATAAGCAATTCATTCAAGCACGCCTTCCCCAACGACAAGGAGGGGAACATCTCAATTGCGTTGAAAAGAGCCAACAACCAGCTTGAATTGAAGGTTTGTGACAACGGAGTGGGTAGCAAAAAGGATATTAGTAAATCTGATTCTTTTGGGATTCGGATGATCAGATCACTTGCAATGAAACTGGAAGCCACTGTCAGCTTTAATTTCGATAACGGTACAGAAGCGTCTTTACTCATTTCTAGTTTTAAGTTGGCGTAAAAGATCATGGAGAAAAAGGTACTTATAGTAGAGGATGAACCGCTTATCGCTGATGACCTTTCCTTTCATCTGCAGGATCTTGGTGTCAGCGACATCAAAATATCTCTCAAATACGAAGATGCTCTCAGGAGGCTTACCGAGTCAACATTTGATTTGGTACTGTTGGATGTAAATCTCTCGGGTGAAAAAGATGGCATAGATGTGGCAAAGTTCATTAATCGGACAAACCCAACCCCGTTTATTTTTATTACCTCCTACTATGATACGGATACGCTAAGTCGTGCGAAGGAAGTGAACCCGGTAGCCTATATACTGAAACCTTTCAATCAGCAGGATATACAAGTGAACGTTGAAATGGCCTTTCATAAAATCCAGTCTGCCAGGCGAACCAAACCGGAAAAGTTCTTTATAAAAGACAAAGAAGGTTTGGTGTCAGTTGATCCGGAACACATTGACTATGTGGAGGCATTTGATAACTACGCAAAGATTTTTGTGGCGGGTCAATCGCACATTATCAGTCACACACTAAAAAGTATTGAGGACAAGTTGCTGGCCTTTGGCTTCGAACGGGTGCATAAATCTTACCTGATCAACTTTTCCAGAATCACGATGATAAGCGAGGGATACGTTTTTTTCGACAAAACGAAAATCCCCATTGGCCGGGCCTATAAGCCGGATTTTATGGCCAAAATTTCTCTACTGTAATCACATTCTCACTTACCTCTGTCGATCACTAAAAAAATCATGTCGTTGGCTAAATAGCGCTACTTCGCCAGGTAAGATTTGAGCACCTTAGAGCAGAGAAGGTCTTATCAGACGAGTTTATCGCTGCCTTATGAATAGTTGTGACATATTGCTGCTCGGCCAGTGTTCGAATGCCGCAGTACTCAAAGCCAGATTCATCAGGTGGTCGTTCAGACGACTTGAGGCATTTTCTCCAACAACAGATTTGAAAGACTTTAGTCATAAACAACAATGAGGCCATCGACCTGACCTCGGCCTAAGGACGCTCTCCTTTTTTAGGAGACGGGCCTTAGGCCAACCCATAAAATATTAGCCGTCTGATCGTAAAGTAGAAATACTGTGCGAATAGGCAGCGTTGAAAGAGGTGTTCTGGTAGAACACCTTCTTTTTTTGCCGTAAAATAAAATAGCCCTGCATCTGCGGTCTCACAATACCAAACACATTTT
>TARA_R110001606_G_scaffold171842_1_pt1 | contig 105544 bp, 86 predicted proteins | sample TARA_R110001606 | Tara Oceans TARA_R110001606 (sample SAMEA4398315) | marine metagenome | biome: Polar Biome; feature: [SRF] surface water layer (ENVO:00010504); material: water (ENVO:00002006), including particulate matter (ENVO:01000060) such as... | depth 5 m | reverse complement strand
AACCTCGAAGATGCCTACCTGTGGTTAATGAAAAGTAAAAACAACAAGAAGAATGAAGAGCTACCTGTTTCTGCTGTATAGACTGATCACCTACAATATCAAGGTGATCTTCGCCAACAAGTTTGTCTACTTTGTGGTGGCGGCCTTCCTGTTTTTTGGGTTTATCGTGCTCATTGCCATCTTCGACGACCCCAACTTCAACGAGGCTGTTATTTACGGGTTCCTGGTGTTCCCCGGTCTGTTGCTTATCTTCTACCCCATGGCCTATGGCATTCAAAACGACGACGACTCCAAAATGCTGGAGACCATCTTTGGCATTCCCAACTACCGCTACAAGGTGTGGCTGGTGCGCTTTGTGATCACCGCCGGCGTGGCAGCAGCTATTCTGGTGGTACTGGCAGCGCTGGCCAACTTCACCCTGCTCCGCTTCGACATCCTGCCAATGCTGGGCCAGGTCATGTTTCCAATTGTCTTCCTTTCCTCGGTGGCCTTTGTGGTGTCTACCCTCATCCGCAATGGCAACGGCACCGCCATCGTGATTGTGATCATTGCTTTTATGTTCTTTGTGTTTGCCAACCCGCTGCAAAGCAGCCCCTACAACGTATTCCTCAACCCCTTCAGCGAACCCCGTGACATGAGCGAGTTCATCTGGACCACCATCATCTTCCGCAACCGCCTCTACCTGCTGGTAGCTACGAGCTTATGCCTGCTGTACGGGATGTATAATTTGCAGTACAGGGAGAGGTTTATTTGAGGGGTAAGCACTACACGGCAGCTAACACCCCTACTAAAGCTGTTAGAATCCAGATTAGTTGCTAGAATCATAAGTTAACAAGTTGGTTCAAACGAATATTGATTTGCTCATCCGAATAAATTTGCTTTCCGAAGTGCTGGATCTGCAACTCTTTATAATTCTTATTTCCGTTTTCATGCCACATGAAAATCAATTCCGATAATCTCTCCGAGACTTTCAAATTGTATCTATCAGAATAGTAGAATGTATTAACTACACAAAGCCCAGGGTTAGCATTTGGCTCGTACACATAATCAATCGTTCTATTCTTTAAAAATCTTAAAAAGTCTTTAGTGTAAAAAAATTTACGATTGTTCAGGGAGTAAATAATTGCAGAGAAATTGAAGAATGCTGTTTCGGGGATGATTTTTTCCAACTCGAGATTTATCATGGTTTGTTGATTTTTTCGATAAACTGCCCAAGTTTTGTCCATTCTCCAAAGGTCAAGGTTTTTCCCTCCTAAGAAAATCTTGTATCCACCAAAAGAGTTTTTTTTATGATTGACGCCTCGAAGAATTTCTTCGATACGATCGTCGGATTCGACAACAATATCAACATCTCTTACGAGATAATTATGCAAGAAGTAATTCCTTATGATTCCACTAAATACGAATACTTTCGTTGTACTTGAGAGTTGTTCTAAGAAATCAAACATCTCACCCTCAAGCACTTCTTTAAAGTAGTTAAAGAATTTTTCCTCTTTTACTTTTATTTCAACCTTTATGTCAGATAATCTTTTGCCCACTTAACTTTTGATATTGTTGCAACGCAAACTGATCCGTCATTCCCGTTATAAAGTCAACGATAACCCTCAACTTATAATAATCACTAAGTCCATCAAAGTCGTCAATGCCATTTTCTATTAAAGAAGCTCTAATAATACTTCCCGACACCATGTTCTTTGCTCTTTTTCTGTAGTGCTTTGATTCATGAAAAATGAATTCAATATAGTAGTCCAGCAGCCCAGTCAAAATTGAATGACCTGTTAACTCAAGTTGTTGTATGTCTCTTTTCGGGAAAATTTTCTGATCTACAAAATTCCTGAGTAGGTCAGACAAGCCTGAACTATCATCTTCAATTAGTTCGTGATTATAGCTTCCTTCAGTAATAGCCTCAAGATTATTTACAAAATTGTCGATTGCAAGACGAACCAGCCTGGCGATTAAGAATATTCTAAATTCCACCATTTTGGTGATTTCACTCCCAATGCCGCTAATGTTATTAAGCTCGATGATTTTAGCTTCGCATGAAGCTATTTCTTTTAAGGACTCAGCAATTTCATTGAATCGATACCAGCCTTTGTTAAATCCATCCTCAATGTCCATAACCAAGTAGCAAATAGAATCTGCCGCCTCCATTAGAAAAGACAAAGGATGTCTGGTAGGATTACCATTCACTATTAAATTGCAATTTTGGAGAACACTACTGAGAATATCTTTTTCAGATTGAAAGACACCTCTTTTTTTTGTTGATAATGAAGTTTTATCTAGCGCTCCTACATTAGGGTATTTTAGATAAGCTCCCAACGTTGCATATGTTAAGTTTAGGCCATTGGGATCATTTAGAACTTGAAGCTTTGTAAGTACTCTAAACCCTTGGGCATTTCCATCAAAATACTTGAAATCTTCTTTTTCCACATCTGAGAGCTGAAAGTTTAGGCCATCAGCTAGTTGGGAATTGAAAAGCTTCGTAAAATAGTGCGAGATCACTGTCTCTCCAAAATGACCGAACGGAGGATTTCCAATATCATGAACTAAACAGGCATTTTTAAGGATTACTGGAATAGTCCTATGGGCAAATTCTTTATTTTGACCAGTTTTTTCCAAGAAGGACTCATTTTCAACAACCCTAAGGCCCAATGAATGCCCTATGGCCATAACTTCCATCGAATGAGTTAGGCGAGAGTGGATGTTGTCATCCGTCGTTAAAGGAAAAACTTGCGTCTTATCATGCATCCGCCTAATGGCTGGGCTAAAAATTACCCTTCCAAAATCGCTTTCAAATTCATTCCTTGGGTCACTTTCTGTTTGCCTCTTTGAAGGCCTCACTCTATTTGGGTTTAGAAAACTATTCCATCGTTCTTTCATATTTGGTCAGTGTCTTCGGGCAGGTATTCGCTATACTTTTTCTTTAAAATTGAAACACCTTCCTCATTTTCAGAAATATTATAATTCAACTTGTTTTTCAAATACTCATGTCTTGCTTCAGCCTCATTCAACAGATCTCCCCATTTTTTTACATAGACATCATAATTGTCTTTGGTATCAATATGGCCAAAGGCTCTATCTTTTTGATCACATTCACTTATTGCATCGTCATTCATTTCTGTTATGAGAAGGACAAATACCCATTTAGTTTTATTTTTAGGGAATCTATCATCTTTTGCTACAGCCCTGGCATACTTTTTTATTTGATCTAGTTCATCGACGCCTACTTTTTTATTCGGTCGTTTGAGTTCAACCACCAAGTTTTCGAAATGACCTGAATGCCCCGAATTGTACTGTTTCCATAAACATACATCAGGTATATCCTGCAATTCAGAATTGTCTTTCGATTCGACTATTTCTTCGAAATTTTCTCTTCCTAAATGTTTAAGATAAGCTTTCAATACGTTTTTAAGACTTACATCATCAGCCCCATAGGTATAATCATCTCCAAACAACCAAGTTTCATTTTTTACTATTTGATGTAAGTGCTTTCTTTCCAATATCTTATTCTTCCACTCTTTGTCGAATAGAATAAGTTTTATTTCGTAGGCTATTCTAAGTCTGTCTGTGATTTCCTTCATAGTATCAACAATTGTTGATAGTGAGGTCTTTTCTAAAATTTCCTTTAGATCTTCTCGCTTACTGTCGGGTAGTTTAATTACTTCCCTAAAAATTTTATCTAAGCCAGAAGTGTCACTTTCTAAAACTTCCTTAATCAGACTTAGGGTTAGTTGTTTACTTTGCTTCTGTTGTTCCGAAAATTCAGGTAAATGCTCGTTCAATTGTAGCGCAACTATGTCAAACACCTTTCTCTGAGTCTCTTCAACTTTATTTGAGGGAGCAGTGTCTGGATAAGGGTATATTCCTTCTTTCTTTAATTCATTAATAAAGCCTCGAGCTTCTTCATGTTTTCGATCACGGATATATTTCCGTGCTATGTCTTTCGACAAGGCTACAGCATCAAATAGAACTTGATTTGCTTCTCCAAGTTGAAGGTCACTCGACCTTTGCAGCTGCTCAACATACTTAGATAATATGTGAACGGTAATCTGATAGTTAGAAGTTCTTATTCCTAAAGGCTCTTCGTGAAATGAAATTCCCTCGGCACCGCAGAAATACATTTTTTTCTCGCAGCTTCTGTGCCATTCTATAATCTTAAACTTAAAAGGTACCGAAACGACTTTCCCATTTTCAGGAGTGGCTTCAATATTTATGGATTCTTCGACAACGTTTTTTATATAAGAAGAAAAATCCAACGGAGTTCTATTGACTGAAACTTTAAAGGTAGGATATGACATAAAATAAACGGCAAATTTTTCTTCAAGAAGCTTTATTCCATTATCCTTGAAGAGCGCTGTTGCATTCTTGTCATTTACGTTTTCAATCGAAATATGAACCCCGGTTTTACTTTCTCCTTTTTTAAGTGTCTTTACATCTCCGACATAGGGGCATTTTATGTTATTTCGATCTAGCTTAATCTCAAAATTCTTAACTGATTTACCATCATTATACGTACTATTAAATTTGACTAAATCTCCTAATGCAAATGATTTCAACCTTCCTTTGCCTTCCTTTCCATGGAGTACTCTATCACTTGGGCTCTTGACACGGTTCTTTTTATTTGATCCTCCTATACTCTGAAATGCCATTTCAGCGGTTTGATAATCCATTCCGTGACCGTCATCCTCCACTTCAATTTCGCTAACTGCCAACCCATTTGTCTTGTATCTGATATAAATGTTATTCGAATCAGCGTCAAGTGAATTCCATATTAATTCAGACATGGCAGACACCCCTGAGGCTTTTGTCAGCGACTCAATGTGATCCTTTTCTACTTTTATCTCTAGTTCCTTAGCCATTAATTCAAACCGAAATTATTGGGTATATCCAACAATAGTACTAAGATAAAAAGTAATTAATATTCTTTGTTGACAATTTTAGCGCTGTGATCCTGCCTTCACTTCCCCGCTCTTACTTCATAGGCAAACAGGCAATCGTCATTCCTTCTCACATGCATGGCATAGGTGCCACGAGGCGGGGGAAAGTGTGCTCGGTTTTGAAAAGGCCTTCGGCGTCATTGCTTTTATCTTCTTTATGTTTGCAACCCGCTACGGCACAGTGCCTACAACGTATTCCCCAACCCCTTCAGCGAACCCCGTGACATGAGCGAGTTCATCTGGACCACCATCATTTTCCGCAACCGCCTCTACCTGCTGGTGGCTACGAGCTTATGCCTGCTGTATGGGATGTATAATCTGTAGTTTCGGGAGAGGTTTATTTGAGGGACTTAGTGGAGCCATGAAGGGAAGCTTTCTTTGACCATTCTTTAAAATGTTTCATTTAGTAACATTAGAGACACTTGGTTTTGTCAAGAAAATAATAGTTTCTAGAGTAGCAAATATTTACTAAACTATCCAAAAATCCGTCAAAAATTCTTTACTTAGAGCATTGTCAACTAAGGATATTGTCATTTTTTCTTTTTCGTATTTCTTCTGCAAGTATTGCATCTATTAATGTATAGGATGTATCATAACCCAACGCCCTCATATCACGTTTGATTTGACCCAATATTCTATCCGTAATTTTTATATCACCCGAAATGAATGGCACATACTCATTAAAGTTTTTTGAAATATACCGGATAGCGAACTCAATATCTTCGGTGTCTAATGATCGTGTCCCAGACATTACCTTGCTTTCGGTTTTTCCCACCACTCGATAGCTTTGTGGCACAGCATTCACAGAATACATAGTACGACTCATTTCAGCAATCCTTTCTGACAATTCACCAATTTGATTGGTGAGGTACTCGCTGACTCCAACCTCACTTTGATTTATTTGTTTCGGTATTAGTCGGCCAAACGTTTTTAAAAATGGGGAATAATCCTTCTGACTCGAGGCCTTCTGAGTACCAATAATTTTCTTACTTAATGCTTCTTTGAATTGCTGTATTTTATGATAGTGCAACGAAGATGGGTAATAAAGGTGTTCGATTACCCCTGCGTCAAATGTGTAGTCCGTGAGTTCATCTTTAATGACTATAGTGGGCATATCGAAAGCCAGTCGCATGCCCAGTTCAAACATGACATTCGGGTTCTTACTGCTAACGTCGCAAATTGCCATTTCATTGAAGTAAAGGTTTTGTACAATGCGCTCATGAATAAGGCCCGAGGCACTATCATTACTTACGAGGTCAATGTCATACCCAAGTCCACTTCCAACATCTTTTAGGATACTCTGCACATCCTGCCAGTGAGCTGCTGGGTAACCGTCTGTGTCTGCAATGGGCATTACCAGACCACATTTTTTGGTTTTGGATTCTTTCTTTTCTGTAATTGCTTCCTGTGAGCCCGTTCCATTTTCAGATTTTTCTTTTGTCATGGTTGATATCATTATCATTTCTTTGAATGGAGAGATATTCCAAAATTACTGAAATGTACTGTAAATCCAGCCGAAATTATTACTAGTATCTTTTTAGTGTCTGGTTTGCATAGCTATTCTTTGCTACTTAATTTGACATCCCTTGGCGCCAGCGTCCGCTGGTGTCTATATCAAAAAGAAATGGGCTGCCAGACATATTAGTCTGCCCATGTGGAGCCAGATAGTAACCTCTGATCTCTGATTAGCCTGCCAGGCTATCTTTGAGTTAGTTGGGGTTTGAATCAAAGGCTGGAGCTTGGCTGGCATCGTCAAAACTTGCTTTTTCCCTCCAAATTAACCCAATAAAAAAAGGCCCGAAGGCCTTTTTCATTATCTTAACCGGCAGTGAAACTGCTCACTTCCGGGGCTTTTTACGTCGGGTCTTTAAAAGTTGGCGATGAGTTTTGGTTTTCCGGCCAACTTTTCTGGAAAGTTCACCATCTTTTTTCAACTCTTCACCAACTTTCTCAGGCCCTGAATCAGGGAGTGCTGCCGTTGCTGGGCTCGGGTGGCATGGTGCCGTTGTTGATCCGCTTAAAGTCAGCTGCCTGAAGCGTTCTCATAAAGATTTTACCCGGCTTGAACCTTACGGTGGTTGCCAGGATATTACTCTTTTTGAACTCTTCGGGGGGTGGCGGCTCCTTGTGATTTTACACTGGTGTAAAAGGTACCCAAGTCCCCCAGCCTGACGATTTTGCCATCGGCCAGCATTTTGGGAATCATGGTAAGCAAAGCTTCTACCACAGCCATGCTGTCGGTAGGTGTTACAGTAGATCTTTCAGCGATTTCCTGGGAAATGTCCCGCTGGTTGACTTCTCCTGTGGCGTTCACTACGGCATAGAACTTTGCCGGGGCACTCTGGTCGATGGGGTTCTTTCTTCCCACGATGTTAAAAGAGATGGACATACGTTTAATTTTTGGTGAAAAAATATTTACTTACTGTAATTCAGTATTTTATGTTAAAAATGCAAACTATTTGTTTAATTATTTTAACTCAAAAACATGCTATTTAAGTGATTAATATTGGATAAATACAAAGGCCATTTGATAGTTCTCATTGAAGAAGTATCAATTTGTCTTTGAAAAGTTCTATTTCTAAACTTTTTACAAAAATTGAGAGCTTTTGCTGCCTGGTGGGTTGGAGGTGGTGGTTTTCCAGAGGTTGCCAGGCATATTGGCTGGTATTGTGAATAAAGACCTTTGTTGCTCCGGTCATTAATGGGGTTACACTTGCAGAGTGGCGAGAGTAACCCCTTTAATCAGAGTATTTGGCTTCGGAAGGGTGCGCCAGGCGAGGGAAGTATGCTCGGTTTCAGAAAAGCTATTGAGCTCCGAGTTGCGGAAAGCCGCATCAAAGACTACAAAAGTTTTGTCTTTTAGGCGTAAGGCAGCTTGGCTGGCAGCGGTGCTGCGAAAGACCTGCGCTGGATGGGTTCTCAAACTTTTGTAGTCTGGGCAGCGTTGGTCAGCTGGCACCATTAAACAGACCTTTGCCGCTCCGGTTATTAAAGGGGTTACACCTGCAGAGTGGCTAGAGTAACCCCTTTAATCAGAGCATTTGGCTCCGGGAGGGTGCTGCTACTTCCCTACTCTTATTTCATAGGTAAAGAGGTAGGTAGAAGATGCTGATGGAAGTTCACTCATATATGCCGTGCCTACGCCTGACAGCCAAGTCCCGTAGGGACGACTAGCGGTCAGCTCAGCCGATAGCAATCGGCTCTATAGCAAATGCCCCGCAACACGTATTATTACAGTACTCTTGCCAACTACTCGAAGTCTCTCAAGCCTCCTGACAAGCCATTTTTCGCCCAATGAATCCAGGCTTCAACAACACTTTCAAACTGTTCTGCTAGTAGGCCATTGCCGCCTCCCGCCAGCAAATATTGACCCTGGTCAAACTAGTCTATCTCACTGAAAGTGAGTATATTCATTTCAACTTAAGCCGAACATTATGAGAAATTACCTGCTCACCCTGGCTACTGTTGTTACTTTTTTTCAGAATACTCTGGCCCAGGCACCCTACCTGAACTACTCTGCTCCTATTGACTTCTCGCAAACCGGCTCTGTCAGCTATAGTGGTATTTCCCACAGCATTAGCTCCCAGCAGGTAGTTCCGGGTGGTCTGAGTTTTAGCCTGAATGGACAAGCCCTGTTTATTATTGGAGGGCAACTTGCCGCCTTCTCAAAAATATCAGAATTCAGTCTGACCAATGCCTTTGACCTCACTGATGTTAGTTTTACAGGCAACAGCTACTCGCTTACCTCGTATGAAAGCCATCCAGGCGGTCTGGCTTTTGATCTTTATGGCAACAAAATGTTTACCGTGGGTACCGGTAGCAGCAGTATTCATGAATTTGCCCTTTCTTCCACGTTTGGAATAACCTCAGGCGTGACCTATAACGGCACACCGGGGGGTAATTCCTGGGAAGATTTAGCCTTCAACACCAGCGGCACCAAAATCATTGTGCTGGGCGATGATGCCAATGTGCGTCAGTACACAATTACGCTACCATACGACGTCATCAACCTGGGTGGGCCGAGCTACGATGGCACAGCGATAGATGTTTCGAATGAAGAATCAAGTCCTACCGACTTTGCCTTCAATGCCAACGGCACCAAGCTCTTTGTACTTGGTACCAGTGATAAGAAGGTTCACCAGTACAGTGTAGGGGCTCCCTTCGACATTACGGCAGGTGTGAGTTACGATGGCGTGGCGTTTGATATTTCATCCCAGGAATCCACTCCTACCGGCCTGACATTCAATAATACCAATACCCACATGTATGTAGTGGGCTTGCAAAACAAAACAGTGTATCAGTACAGCCAAAGCAGCGATGTATTCCACGAAACCAGCGCTAATGATGGTACCCTGGAAGGCTCAATGATCGTCACACTGAAGGGGCATACTTTCGCCAATGCAGGTGGCACCCTTACCTCACCTACTCATTTTACCATTAGCAACATACCAGCCGGGCTCACACCAAGCATTGCGGTGCACTCTTCCGGTGTTTATGGCGTTTTGACCCTCTCCGGAAACGCCACAGTTTGGAATGATGTCAGTGCCCTCACTTTCACCTTTACCAACGATGCCTTGACCAGTGTTGGCGCTGCAGGCATCGTCAATGCAGTCGCAGGGAACAGCAAATTGGGTATTCGGTTCAACGAACGAAAGCTGACCTATTCGCCAGAAATTGACCTGGCGAAGACAAATAAAATTATCCACAATAGCAAAACCTCCGATGTGTCTGCCGATATAAACGTTCCGGCCGGCTTTGCTTTCAACAAGGATGGGTCAAAGCTTTTTGTCACGGGTCTGGATGCAGAGGTTCATGAATACAAGCTTATTGCTCCTTTCAATATCACCTTAGGGGCTATTCACCAGGCCAATACGCTGGATGTATCTTCAGCACTCACTTTTCCGCAGGATGTCGCTTTCAGCGACGATGGCCACAAGATGTATGTGCTTGGTAGTGCAGAGAAAGAGATCAACCAGTATGCCCTGCATACTCCCTTTGTCATCTCCTCGGGTGTTAGCCTGGAAGGTAATCCTCTGAGCCTCTCCTCACAGGATGCCTCACCAACAAGCTTTGTTTTTGATCCGGAAGGAAGCAAATTGTTTGTAGTAGGCACCACCAGTAAAGCTGTGTATCAGTACAATCTGGCAACCCCATTTGATATTACTTCCGGCACAAGTTATAGTGGATTTTCCTTCAGTTTATCCAACGAGAACACCAGCCCCCGAGGCATTTCTTTTAATGCTTCTGGCACCAAAATGTTTATCGTCAGTGAAGGCGACGATGAGATCAATAGCTATAGCCTGGCTACCCCTTTCGACATCTCCTCAGGTGTAACATTCGATGGCAGTCCTCTCAGTGTAGCCAACGAGGAATCCAATCCTGTGGATATCATTTTGCATCCCAACGGAACCAGGATGTTTGTACTGGGGAGCGGAGACAAAGAGATTAACCAATACAATTTGGCTTTCGGCTTTGAAGAGGCAGGAGCCAACGATGGCAGTATAAACGGAAAAGGGATGATCAGGCTTAAGGGAGGCAGTTTTACGAATGCAGGTGGCACCCTCTCGTCGGGCACACATTATTCCATCGCCAATCTTCCAGCAGGTCTTACACCTCAAATCGACGTTTATGCTGATGGCAAGTCTGCTGTGCTCACCCTAACAGGAAATGCCATCGCACACGACTACGTTAATGCCGTGGGCAACCTAAAATTAACCTTTACCGATGTGGCATTTGTTAATGGAGGAGCCGCATATATTGACCAGGCAGTTTCGGCAGGCACTGGTTGGTTTATTAGCTTCACAGGCGACCCTGCGATTACTTATCACCCATCTATTGACATCACCACCAGCAACGCTATTGTCTACAGCGGCAATCACTTTGACTTATCGGCTGAAGAAATGACGCCATACGACCTGGTTTTCAGCAACGACGGCTACAAAATGTATGTGGTGGGCTATGAAGCCAAAGAATTAAACCAGTATAGCCTCACAACTCCCTTTGATGTCACCTCATCCGTATCTTTTGATGGGTCTCCACTTGACCTGTCTGCAGGAGGATTCGTGCCGGTAAGTTTGGCGTTTACCCCTTCCGGAGAAAAGCTCATTGTAATTGGTGTTGATGGTGACCTCAGGCAGTACAGTTTGTCCACACCTTTTAGCACCACGTCGGGTGTGACGTTTGATGGAAACGCCTACAATACCCAGCCTGAGATCAACAATTGTACAGGCCTGGCTTTCAGTAACGACGGTCTCAGGATGTTTGTGATTGGTAATGGAGGCAAATCGATAGCGCAATATGATTTGCCAGCCTACTACTATATAACCGACGGATTGGCGTACGCAGGAGAACTTTTCGATGTCAGCAGCCAGGAAACGCTTGCCAGTGATCTCGCTTTTTCACCTGATGGAAAGAAATTGTTGGTGTCGGGTGTTTTGAGCAAGAAAATTCATCAATACAGCCTTTCCAGCCCGTTCGATCTGACGTCAGATGTAACTTACGATAGCAACCCCTACACAATCCCTGCGGGGGCAATGCTACCGAACGGTATAGCCCTGGGGAATAATGGTAAAGTACTTTTCACGGTGGGGCTGGATCAGGGGGTTGGGCCAACGAAAAGGGAAATCAATCAATTTGCCATTTCAGTAAACGGCTTCTACGAGGCACCTTTGAACAATGGCAGTGTAAATGGTGGACTCTCGGTAGACTTGATAGGTGATACATTTGCTCATAGCGGCGGTACCATGACATTGTCTGCTGACTACACAATCACCGGAGCTCCTGCTGGCCTCTCTCCTATTTTATCCGTTGATCCCACGGGGCGTTCAGCTATCCTTGGGTGGTCAGGTCAGGCCGACAACCATGAAGATGCCGACGATGTAGCAGAGCTGGTCATTACATTCTTAAATGCTGCCTTTTCAGGCAACGATGCATCCGCCGTTGCTAATTCCACAGCTGCAGGCACTGGCGCCGGCATAGACTTCAGAGACAATAATACACCCACTTTTCTTTCAGCTGCCAGCGCAGATTTTGTGGAGAACGGAACAGGAATTGCAATGGACGTACAAGGCACGGATGGAGAGGGAAGTGCAGCAGATGCCAATATCACCTATACCATAAGTGGTGGAGCGGATGCATCAATCTTTTCGATCAACCCGGCAACTGGCGAATTGAGTTTCGCTACAGCGCCCGACTTCGACGCACCTACTGATGCCAACACCGACAATGACTATGTTATTGATGTAACCATTGATGATGGTAGCGCCTCTAACGGCACGGCCACCCAAACCATTACCATCAGCGTGACCGATATTGACGAAGACCCCGTATTCCTTTCTGCTTCCAGTGCTGATTTTGAAGAGAACGGGATTGGCACGGTGCTGGATATCAACGCCAGCGATGAAAGCGGATCAGCCGACGAAGGTCTCATTTACTATACCAGTGGTGGCGCAGATCAGGCCAAATTCACCTTTCCGTCAACGGCCGATGGCCTTTTGAAGTTTGTGTCGCCACCTGACTTTGAGAACCCGGGCGATGCCAATGCTGACAATGTATATGAGGTGGAAGTGACAGCAAGGGACAATACTGGTCATACATCAGTGCAGGTTGTTTCCATAACGGTAACGGACGTGAATGAAGCACCCGTTTTTGTAACCTCTTCAACGCCAATCGTCGCCGAAAACACCAGTGAAGCTGTCATCGACATCAATGCTAACAATGGAGACGGCGGGGCGTCCGACGACGGCGTCACTTACAGTATTAGTGGTGGTGTTGACCAGGCGTTGTTCAGCCTTGTTACCACCTCGGGTGTTTTAGCATTCAAAAGCCCGCCTGATTTTGAACATCCCGGCGATAATGACGGCAACAACACCTACCTGATCGAAGTAAGTGCGGCAGATGGCGAATATACCACCGTGCAGGCCCTGATAGTTTCTGTTACCAATATGGATGATCCACCCATCTTCGTAAGTGCCAGTATAGCAGATTATCCAGAAAATCAAACGTCCTTTGCAATGGATATCAATGCCAATAATGGTGACGGACCGACGAATGACGAGCTGGTCACCTATAGCGTGGTGGGTGGCACTGACATGACCAGCTTCTACATAGATCAAAATATTGGACACCTTTATTTTAATGCCCCACCGGACTTTGAAAACCCTACGGATGCAAACACAGACAATGCCTATATAGTTGAAGTAAAGGCCAGCGACGGGGTCAATAATACGATGCAAACGGTTACGATTACGGTAACCAATGTTGACGAGTCTCCCATTTTTGTGTCGGGCAGGGAGGTGTTGTTCCCTGAGAATAGCAGTGAGGCAGTAATAGATATAGATGCCAATAATGGAGATGGTGGTGGTTCGGACGTGGGACTGTCGTACAGCATAGTCGGGGGCAATGATCAACAGTTCTTTAGTGTAGACGCCGGGTCCGGAACTGTCCGTTTTATTGTTCCACCCGACTTCGAAAATCCAACCGACGCCGACCAAGCCAATACCTATGAAGTAACTATTAGCGCAAGTGACGGTGCCTTCACTACCGAACTTGGGCTCACGGTCACAGTAACAGATCAAGACGATAACTCCGCACCTACTATTAATGCGCAAACCTTTACTATCCCGGAAAATAGCCAATCTGGATTCGTTGTGGGAACCGTGCAGGCCAACGACCCAGAGGGAAGTGCCCTGACCTTTGCTATTGTCCAGGGAAATACTGAAGAAGGTTTCTCGATTAGCCCCTCAACGGGGCAACTGAGGGTGGCCAGCACCCAGGTTATGGATTTTGAAACAAACCCTTCCTTCAGTCTACTGATTCAGGTAACTGATGACCAGGGCGCTAGTGCTTCGGCTTCAATAACCGTCCAGCTTACCGACGTGGACGAAACTGGCAATCATCCTCCAGTTGCTTCCAACGAAACATTTACCATCAACGAAAACAGTCCGCTCGCAACCATAGTCGGCAACATTACTGCAAGCGACGAAGATGGCGACAACCTGGTGTTTGCGATCACAGCTGGCAATATCGGCAATGCCTTTGAAGTTGGCTCGAATACAGGTCAGTTGTCAGTATTGAATCCTGCTGCCCTGGATTTTGAAACAACACCAACATTTGTGCTTTCGGTTGAAGTCTCTGATGGCAGAGGCGGCCTTGTGACGGCGGAAATCACAGTGAACCTGGCAGCCATCAACGAAGACGTGGGTAACTCGGCACCCACTGTACAAAACATGTCAATTTCTATACCGGAACAGCAACCAGTAGGGTTTCTTGTGACAACAATAGCAGCTAGTGATCCTGATGGAGATGCACTAACCTTTACCATAGAAAACGGCAATGTTGGCGACGCCTTCGCCATAAGCGCTGCTAGTGGGCAGGTAACTGTCAATAATAGTGACGCAGTTGACTTTGAAACTATGCCCTCCTTTGAGCTGACGATTGGTGTTGACGACGGCAACGGCGGACATTCTAATGGATCGTTGTCCATAACACTGGAAGATGTAGACGAAGGACTCCTTGGAATGAAAACTGATGCCGTTTTTTTCAAAGCTTATCCTAACCCAACAAGTAAAGATCTTATTATTGAATTCATGAAGAGCCCGGTGGCTGCATCAATACAGGTAGTGGATATGGCAGGAAAGACCGTGTATTCGAACCAAAACGCAAAAGGACGAACCCTAACAGTGTCTCTCGCAGATGTGCCGGTGGGCATGTACTTGGTCAATATTCGGTTGGATGATGGCATGCGCCAACAGGTCAGAATAATCAAAAAATAGCTCGTTTCTTTTGCACCAGGAAGGGGTTTCGAGAGGAAACTGCCATCAGTTCGCTGCCTGTTTTGGTCGCTGGCATTTCCTCCCGGATGCTTCGAAAAAGCACCTTTTCTGTTACATAATGATCATAGATAACATCAAATGGCGGCCTCCAGGGCCACTGCGAAGTTCTCTTTTTGTCTACCGGGCTACCCAGGCGCCGCCACCCGCACAGTCATTACCACGTCCGATTGCCTGGCCAGTTCTTCCAGTAACTGTGCAAAGACAACGCCCTCCTTCCTTTGGCGGTCCCGGGATGGAAACTGGCACTATGAAAAAGACCTTTATCGCTCCGATCATTAAAGGGGTTACACTTGCAGAGTGGCTAGAGTAACCCCTTTAATCAGAGCATTTGGCTCCGGGAGGGTGTCCAGAACCGGCAAAGTTTGCTCAGTTTTAGAAATTATATCAAGCTCCGAGTTGCGGAGAGCGGCAACAGGGACTACAAAAGTTTTGTCTGTTGAGCATAAGACCGATGGGCTGGCAGCGGCGGTATGAAAAATTTGCATTGGCTGGGTTCTTAAACTTTTGTCGTCTGGGCAGCGCTGGTCAGCTGGCACTATGAAAAAGACCTTTGCCGCTCCGATCATTAAAGGGGTTACACTTGCAGAGTGGCTAGGGTAACCCCTTTAATCGAAGCATTTGGCTCCGGGAGGGTGCTACTACTTCCCTACTCTTACTTCATAGGTAAAGAGGTAGGTAGAAGACGATGATGGAAGTTCACTCATATATGCCGTACCTACGGCACTCAGCCTCGCTGCAAACACCCGTTTTACCGGGCTGGCGTCCCTATGGGACTTATGGAGGCCTTACCGGTGGCATCAGGCAGGGTCTTGCCATACCGACGCCTGACAGCCAAGTCCCGTAGGGACGACATAGCGGTCAGCTCAACCAATCGAAATCGACTCCATAGCAAGTGCCGTAGGTACGACATATAAGGGCTGGTTTTCAACCTGTCTGAACTATAGGGCCCGGAAAAATCATTAAGTCACAACATATGGCCTGCCGTATCGAGGCCTGACCGACGAGCATACCAAAAGCTTGGCCGTTCCCGCACGCCGGAGCAAAATAATGGCGTGGTCGTTATACAGCGGAGCGGCCCTCACTGTGTTCTTGCCCGAAAGCCAATTAGGGTGTACATTGCTTACGATGTTAAAGGGAATAAGCCAGTAAGAAATTTTTTAATTTGCGACCAGGGCTAACAATAATTTTTTCTACTCTTTTGCTCAGCACCTGCGTTGAGCCGTTTGAACCGGAAGAACCCGGCTTCAAAAGTGTGCTGGTGGTAGATGGCTTTATCAGCAACAGCACTGAACCTTACACGATTGCTCTCAGTAGGACGGCACCACTCAGTAATCCCGGCGCTTTGCCTGAAGCCGGGGCGACGGTCTCCGTTGCCGATGATGAAGGGGAAGTATATCTTTTCAGGGAAACAGTTCCTGGCATTTACCAGAGCGATCCAACCATATTTGTCGGGCGTGTTGGGGGTAAATATCAGCTAAGTATCACGACTGCTTCTGGAGAACAGTACCAATCCGACACCGTGCTGCTAAAACAAAGCCCTCCTATCGACAGCGTATATTACGAGCGGGAACTACGCCTCACTGATGTGGCAGGAGAAATGAAAGATGGGATCAGTATTTTTGTGGAAGCCCACGACAGCACCGGCCAAACGAGGTTTTACAGGTACGACTACACAGAAACCTACGAGGTGAAACTTACTTACCCCGGTGAGTGGGTGTACAGCCCCTCACAGGGAGCCTATACCATTAGAGACCCCAGGCTGGGCCTTTGTTATGCAACTCACCCGGGTGGAAACATTCTGGTGGCCAATACAAGCAGCTATACCGAGGACCGTGTAAAGAAACTTGAGGTCACCTACGTGAGCACGGGTGGCTACAAATTGAGTGGCCTGTATAGCATTCAGGTGAAACAATACGCCCTTAGCGAGCCATCTTACCGCTATTGGTACGAGCTTCAAAAGACTTCTGAATCGCTTGGCACACTCTTCGATCCCCAGCCTTATGAAATTCGGGGCAACGTCCGACAGGTAAACGACCCGGAAGCAACCGTACTGGGCTATTTTGATGCGGGGGCTGTGTCAGAGAAAATGCTGTTCATCGACAAAGTAACACTACTTGGCCAGGGAGTCCAGTACCCTGCCGACCCTTGCATTGCTGAGCTCCGTTATCCGCTAACTGCCGTAGACTTTGGTCTCTACAGGCAATGGGATTACCTGATCGCCGCCATTGAGCCCTTCGTTATGATCCCTGCCGAATGTGGCGACTGCCGTTACCATGGCACGCTTGAAAAGCCGAGTTTTTGGCCGAGGTAGATAGGGATCGAATCGTTAAGTGTTGTTGCCCCGTCTAAGGTATGCTTCACGAGTAGCAGGCTTCCTCAGATACTATTCAAACATTGCATTTAAGCGTAGTTCGCAAGCTGCCATATTTATCATGAGACGCCTCACGGCACAAACTCATCCACCCTCCCGACCTTCGAAACCAGCTCCTCAAAGTCAAAAATATCCTTATCGAATAGATGAGAAGGAGAAACGTTCTTCAAAGCCGTGAGCATGATCTCGGTGCGGTCAGGGAATTGCTGCTCCCATTGCTTCATCATTTGCTTGATCACCTTGCGCTGCATATTGGGCTGAGAGCCACAGAGGTTGCAGGGTATGATCGGGAACTGCTTTAGTTCAGCATACTGAATAATATATTCTTCCTTGCAATAAGCCAGCGGACGTATCACCACATGCTTTCCGTCGTCGGTGCGGTACTTGGCTGGCATGGCTTCCAGCTTGCCGCTGAAAAACATATTGAGGAAAAACGTTTCCAGCACATCTTCCCTGTGATGCCCAAGCGCAATTTTGGTGGCACCGAGCTCTTCAGCTGTGGTGTAGAGAATGCCTCTCCTAAGCCTTGAGCAAAGGCTGCACATGGTTTTGCCTTCGGGCACCTTGTCAACCACTACTGAATAGGTATCTTTCTCTACAATACGAAAGTCAACGCCAAGACTAGTCAGATAGTTAGGCAGCACTTCCTCAGGAAAACCCGGCTGTTTTTGATCGAGGTTCACTGCAATGATGTCGAAGTCGTGCTGCCTCGACTTCTGCACATGCAGGAGCATGTCGAGCATGGTATAGCTGTCTTTGCCACCGGAAAGGCACACCATTACCTTATCGCCCGCCTCGATAATACCAAAATCTTCCTGCACTGCCCACACCTTCTTGTGCAAACGCCTGGTTAGTTTTTCCTGTTCTAGCTCTGACAACATGCTGCCTTCAAATTGCTTTTCCGATGCAAAATTAAACCCTGAATTCTGGATTACAGCGACCGTCGATCTTTTATTTAGCCAATGGGTGCTTCAAATAAATCATAACAAGCGGCAAAATCATAAAAGGCAGCTCAACGAGTGCAGTTTTGAAATCACGTTGCTGAAGACAGAGAGCCACAATCAACAAGAGGCTGGCGGCCGTGATAAAATTACCGAGGAAGAAGGTTCTGGGAAAAAGAATCAGCACGGTGGCGAAAACACCCACAGCACCAAATATGATGATGGCGTTCTTGTTCATGCCCCATTTGCCAAACATTTCCAGCATTTTGGGTTCGGCACTTACCATTCCCCAGCCATGCTTGAAACCCATGTACACTGAGAAAAGGATGAGAATTGAATTGATGACTTTCAGTACCATGACATTTTTATGAAAAAGATAAACTATTTCTCAGGTTTTTGATGTTTAATCGCCACACAGAAATGGAATTAAGCACCGCAATTAAACTGATAGAGAAAGGCGTGTCGGATGGTGGGGAAGCCCAAACCGACGAAGCCCACTCGTGGCTTGATCTGGGTGCTGGCAACGGCCTGTTTACCAGGGCACTGGCTTCACTACCGCCTTCAGGCAGTGTTGTTACTGCTATAGATAAAAGGAGTTCATTCTCCCCCACCCAAAGCGACCTCAAAGGTACCACCCGTATCGAAACCAGGGTTGCAGATTTCACCACATTGCGCTCAGAAGATTTGAAGGTGAATGGCATTTTGATGGCAAACTCTCTCCATTATGTGAAAGATCAAAAAGGATTTCTTATGAAGGCGCTGGACAGCTTGCTTCCAGGCGGCAGGCTGATCGTGGTAGAATATGACACAGACAGAGGAAATATGTGGGTGCCCTATCCGCTAAGTTTCACTTCCTTAAGTGATCTGATGAATGGAATTTCCGGCTGTACAACCACTAAGCTGGCTACAGTACCGTCTCAGTTTCAGAGAGGGGGCATTTACTGTGCGCTCATCAGGCCTGCGACGTAGCTGAGGTTCTGGCTAATGCCACACCAACTGCAAGAAGCCAAATGACAAAAGCGCCAATAAAAATGCGAAGCCCCTCCAGGTCGGTAAAAACAAACCCGAACAGCGTCATAGCAATGGCCAGGGTGCCAACCACCAATCCAAGCCACCCTAACCACTTTCTTAGCAGCCCTGTTCTTACAATCGCCCACGACCAAAGAACGGCGGCGCTAGACAACGCCAGGATAAAGATGAGGTCGAATGCCTTGTTTAGTGAGTAGTTGTAGATCAGCACAGTTCTTATCATGCCACTGTTTTCACTGGTGATCTCGCCCATTCGTTCCAGGAAAAACGGTACTGCCAGGCCATTCAATGCAGCTGCCATCATCACAGCTACGGCACTAAAGGCGAAAAGCACTGCACCTCCATAGGACAAAACAATGGCGGACTTGAGCTTGATTGCGAGCCCCAAAAGGCCATAGCAGAGCACAATGATGGACAGAATTGCCAAAGAGTGGCTGGCGATGATGATGTCAGACATTTGCCTGATGTGGGCTCTATCGCCACCAGCCGGGTGCAAAACCATTGTAAGCACCATGAAAACTGAGCCAATGATAGTGGCTACTCCGCTTGATTTCTCTAGTCTGCTGTCCATCTTTCATCTGTTTGAATGATGGACAATTATAGAGGCTTTTCAAACGGAACCACTTGATCGTAATCAAGAAATGTATCACTTGATTCGGGACCGAATCCTGCTCAGTGTTTCGGGTGTGATCTGGAGATAAGATGCAATGTGTTTCAGTGGAAATACCTGAAAGAGCAAAGGCCGGGTGGTGAGTAACTCCAGGTACTTTTCGTCAATCGACTTTGGACTTAGCTTGCCCTCCACCCCAATGAAGTTGTGCTCGAGAAGCTTCCCGAGTACAAAGAAAACCGGAGAAAGCCCTATGAGTTCATGAATTGAACTAACGTCAAGCCCCATTACCGTCGAGTCTTCAAAAGCAGCAATGCTCGCCAGAGCAGGTTTTCTGGAGACAAAACTAAGGTTGTCAATTACCCAGTCGCCAGGCAAATAGAGACCGTCGATAGTATCTGAGCCATCATGCTGCCGGTATTGCACCAGGCTACCCCGTTCAAGAAAAAAAAGTCCACCGCAAACCTGCCCCGTTTTTAGCAAGAATTCACCCTTGTTCAGCGGAGTCGTATCAAGGCGAACCGTGATCAGGTCCAGCTCGTGCGCTGAAAAAGGGTGTAACTGTAGCAGCGATTTGGTAATACTTGCAAACATTGGTTGGCAGAATTTTAGCGATGGTTGTTGCCGCCTCCAAGTTTGCTAATCTCGTTCTTCTCTCCAAATCTCCCTGCTCCAAAGTCCGTGTTCGGCCAGCTTTCTTATTGTTTCCAAATCGCCTTGCCGAATAGGCATGTAGTGCCACGAACAAAATGAGATGTACCCGCCTTTCATACTACCGATTGGTTTCCAAAAGGCAGCCACCCGCCCATGTTCGTTCATTGCCAGGGGTACAATGCCTTCACCCCCAGAGATCGATGATCCCAAAGAGGCAAACGATTCGGGGAGCCCCCAATGGCGGCCTGCTGGCGTTGCCTTTGCGTAGTACACACCAAAGTCCATGTTGACATCAAAATTTATTCCCAGCAAATCGGCCGAATACTGGGCATTGGATGCCACAATGTTGAAGTCCTTGTTGGTCACCCAATAGTTAGGAAAATAACCCAGCCAGATTACCCTGCCGCCCGCCTCCATATATTGGTTCAGCAGGCTTCCCCCAGCTTCTTTCCCTACCACCGCCTTTGGCATATACTGATGGGCAAACACGATGCTGCTTTGTTTTTTGTCGGCAATCCGATCTCTCATGAACGTGGTAAGCGTAGCGGTATCCAGCCGGGCATAGCCCAGGGGCTCCAGGTATGGCGAAATCTTTTCTGAGCTTATCATCTCTTTTTGTGCCTTCAGTTCCGGGAAGTAAACAGCAAGCATTCTTTCCTCCCCTTCCTCAAAGGCATACAAGGAACCATCGTCACTCCCGACATAGAGCGTACCGTCGTCGAGAACAGGCGAAGACATCACGGCTCCTTCTGTCTGGTACTTCCACGCCACCCTGCCGGTTGCTTTTTCAAATGCATAAACCAAGCCCGTGAACGAACCAATATACACGTGCTTTTCGTCCACCACAGGTGTGGAGTAGAAATAGGATCCTCCATCGAATTTCCACAGTTCCTTCCCACTTCTCATATCCACTGCGGAAACAGCAAGCGCATCGGACCACCCAACATATACCGTATTTCCATCAATTGTTGGCGAGCTCCCGACCCAGGAGGATCCGTAAGTAAACCTCCACTTTTTTTCAAGGGACCTAGCATCAATGCTGTACAAGCCACCATCTCTTGCACCGAACACCACCTGATTGTCCTTCATGGCTGGCCTGGAGATCAATGATGTTCTGTCCCATCCGTACACTTCGGTGTAATAACTTACCCCCTCGGTCTCATATTTCCCTTCCTCTTTGCCACTGGCAGCATTCACTACATAAAGAAATCCATTGAAATCAGGAACATACACTTTGTTCCCGTTCACGAGCGGCGTAGCCCTTATCTTATCTGCCGTGGAGAATTTCCAGGTGAGTTTTCCATTCTGCAAATTGAGCGCATAGAGATTATTGTCGCCTGAACCTATCAAAACATTGCTGCCATGGGCAACAGGCGAGGCATCGTAATAGTCCCACCCCCAGGTGTGTGGAACGGGCTTCTCCATTTGAAATGACCACAACAGTTTGCCTGAAAGGGCATCAACGGCATATACATTGTTGTCTCTTGCCTGGAAAATTGCCTTTCCTCCTGCCAAAAGTGGCTGCGAAACAATGGCACCCCCAGCTTTGAACTGCCAGATTTCCCTGGCCGACTCCTTTTCAACGCAGTATAAGGTACCTGCCGAGTTCCCAAAGTAAAGTTTTCCATCATTGATTGAAATCGTACCCCTCACGGGTGCTCCGGTTTCAAACCGCCACTTGATTTGGGGGTGGCTGAGGGAGCCGTTAGCATTGAGCAGACCAGGAAGCGATACTAACACAAGCAGGACAAGTAATATTCTTTGCATACTTTTGAGTTTTGGTTTCAACAAATCAATCGAAAAGAATAACAGACTGTCGAAAAACGCCCGGACTTGTCTGTTCAAACCTGCTCAAGTCGGTGCAACTATTTTTTCTAACCCTATTCAGCTAAATTTTGGGCATGGAGTCAGACGATAACAATATAAAAGAATGTCTTGTTGAAATAGAGAAGCGGCTCAACTGGGGGCCTGGCGAAGCGTGGACTACCAACGACTTCAAGGCGCTTAGCGAGAAAATCCATGCTGCCACTGGCACCAACCTCAGCGTGGCCACTTTGAAGCGCCTGTGGGGTACTATCGACTACCAAAGCAAGCCAACAGCCACCACACTCAATGCGCTTGCTCAGTACCTCGGTCATGAGAACTGGAAGGCCTATCAATACACCAACAGCCTGCCGAAAGAACACAACCAAAAGGAGCCGACTTCGGCAGAGACGAAAAAAGGCCGTCCCGTCGGCATCATTCTTTCATTGCTAGTCATACTTCCTCTGGGAGCATGGCTGCTGTTTTATATTTCGAACAAAGACGAGGAAGAGGTAAAGCCTCTGCCCGATGCCAGCCTGTTCAGCTTCAGCAGTAAGCAGGCGGTATCAGAAGGCGTGCCCAATTCTGTGATTTTCAATTATAACGCATCGCCTGCCAGCGCTACCGACACGGTCTTTATCCAACAAAGCTGGGACGAAAGGCTTCGCCAACAGGTACCCTACGACAAGAAGGTACACACCTCTATCTACTACTACCCCGGCTACTTTCAGGCAAAGCTGGTAGTCAACGACAGTATTGTGAAACAGCACCCTGTTTATATCACCTCAATGGGTTGGTTGCCTTTGGTAGAGCAGGAGACGGTGCCGGTGTATTTCAAAGTGGAAGATGTAATCAAAGGAAATGGGGCTTTGTGGCTTCCACTTGAAAAGCTGACCAGTAACAATATTCACCTGCAGCCAGAAACGCCCTGGACATCCTACTTCTATGTGAAGGCATTTGAGGGACTGCAGTCCGATAACTTAGTGTTCGAGGCAGAACTACGGAATGATTTTAGAGAAGGCGCCGGCATTTGTCAGCATACCGAGGTTCATCTCCTGCTGGCAGGAGGAGCGCTTATTGTTCCATTGGCCATCAAGGGCTGCATTTCCGGCCTGGCGCTGTACGACGTGGATGGAAAAGTTGAAGACCCGACGCCATTGGGAGTAGACTTCTCAGATTGGGTAAAGGTGAGGTATGAGGTAAAAGATATGGCAGGGCGGCTTTTTATCAACGATGAATTGGCATACGATAGCTTGAACCTCCAATTCGGGCCGGTGGACGTGGTTGGATTGAAGTTCCGGTTTCAGGGGACAGGAAGTGTCAACTACGTAAAGCTTTGGGGAAAAGATGAAGAGCTCATTTTTGAAGAAAACTTCTAATTGCCCTGCTCCACTCCCCTCAGGCCTGAGACCAATGTCGTTAAGTTAAGCCTTTTCAACCCCAGCCCTGAAGGGAGAATGACAAACTTTCCTTGTCCTTTGAGAATTGGGGTGAGTGACGTTTAGTGTTTCGATTCCTTAACTTAACGACATTGGGCATGAGACTAGCTCTCGGAAATCACGATCACCCTGTCCTTCCAGCTGAATTCGATCAGGTCCGACTTTTTCGGGTTCACCACCACTCCATAGCCCATCTCCACATTTTTGGCATCTGACATCCGGCGATAGCCAATGGCAATTTCATTTTGGCGTGCGGCTGACTCCAGCACTGTGTAAAAATTGGTCGTCACCATGCTGTTTGCCTCTAATGAAATGTAATCTGTAACTGGCTTGATATAGATTTCAGCCCCGTCGGCATCAAGCAGTTCCTCGAAAACACGCATCAAATACTTGTTCTCTGCCACCTGGGTCATGAGCAAACTAAGTAGCTTATCACTCACAATGAAGTCGTCGGCGCTGGTTACATCTGCCAGTTGGCGATTGCGGATGTCCATCATTTCCGAAACCAGGTTCACCTTTGTCGGGGCACTCTCCAGTATATTTCTGAGGTGCAGCAGGGTAATCAGCGTTTGTGCATCTGCTTCCTGAAGTGGAAAGTCGTCCTGATAGCACAGCATAATGATGTAATTGTATTGCTGGCAGTTGAGTTTTTCAAGCTCAGTTCTGTTAGTTGTATCGCTGTGCTGAAATTCCAACCTGATATTCTCCAGCGAAGCCTGTAGTTTGTCCAGGCGCTCTTCGCTTAGCTTAAATTTTGAAATAATATGCACAGTCGACCCTTCATCCACATACTTATCCAGCTCCCTGATCACCAGGCTGGCTCTGTGGTTCCAGCCAATAACGAGAATAGATTCTACGACACTTGGCTTCTTTTCTCTCCGAACGATGCGCTGCTCGTCAATCACAAACGACTTGCCCGATACAACCATGGTGTCGTCATCTTCTGTGATACCAATGAGCTTATCTCCTTTTTGAATGAGTTTATTCATCGGTGGGTTGATCAGTATTTCAACTTCGTCAGCCGACTGCATACCAATGATGGCAGAATCCTCGTAGCTAAAAACAGCCTCTCTGAAGGTTTTACCTACCAGCTTTGGCTCCTCCATGAAATAGATTTCATCACCACCGAAATCCATCAGTTCCGTGTAAACAACAGAAAGCCCAGATTGCAGGCTGGTTTGCACCATCACCTTCGACACAAATTCATCTGAAAGGATCAGTTCTACTTCTTCCTTTCCTACCATCTTGGCCACTTCATAATTCTCGCTGTGCTTTATCTCGGCGGTAATGTGGTAAGGTGTCTCCCTTCGGGTGTCGCTAGAAGTAATCGCCAGAATTGTCTTGATAATCTGGCTGTCTGAGTTTTCATTCTCCTTGTCAAGAATGATGATGGACTTTGACCCTGCAGGATTCCCTATATCCAGGTCGTGCAGGTCAATGGGATCCCCGGTCCGACAAACAATCTTGGTGTTCTTATGGTCGGGTATTTTGTCACGAATCTTGTCCTCCATCTCAATCTTGTCCTTGTCTGCCAAAATCACAATAAGAGGATCTTTCTGGTTTTCATTGGCAATGATTAATTCAGACACAATGGTATAAATCTTCGAAGACCACCCCAGAATCAACACGTGGCCGTCGTCCACAATACGGGATCTTCCTTTGCGGAGCCGATCAATTTTGTCCATGATTCCATTTGAAATCAAACCAATCAGCGTACTGAGCGCTATGATACCGTACCCGGTGACCACAAACATCCAGAACCTGTAAATCCAGTCGCCTTCATGCTCCGCCAAAGTGCCAGGGTCAAGCGTATGCATCAGGCTGAACCATAATATATTAATATAGCCGTCGGGCAGGGCTTCATCGGGGTGAATATTGGCAAAAAAGAGGATGCAGGTAAAAACAGAAAGTATAACTGTAGAGAAAATAGTGAGATAAAGTATGAGTGCCACCGGACCGGCCGACATCAAATTATCGAACTTATAATTTAGTTTTTCCCGAAAAGGGTAATTTTTCATTTGAAGAAACTTTTTGACAGAATTTGCCTTAGAAAAACATTTTTGTCTGCATTCTACTACTCCGAAATTCGCCACACAAAGGAAAAATACCGTTGGACTATACCAGCAAACACAAATAACCTACCAGGCTAACGGTTAGTTTCAATATGGCATTTTGGCTGCAGGAGCAGGTCACCAAAATTCCTCAGGTTCAATATGATGCAAAAATGCAAGAGCTAAAAGCTGAACTCAGGAAACTTTGGGTTTAAGCTCAGGCTTTGGGCGGCGGAGAGCTAATCTCCAAAAAATTTTGAGGAATGAGAGACAAGGGATTTCCGAAGGTGTGAACAACACTCACAAAGTCATTGCCGAGCGAAATCGTAGGTAGCAACGGCTGCTGACAGTAGACCACATGATGAACGCCAGGGTGTCCATTTTCGCCATCCTGCTCATCGTGTTCCTGCATGGCGTTTTCAATACCCAGCACCGACTCCAAAGCAAATTCCAGGATACTTTCAATGTCGTTGTGGGTCAGATCCTCGGCCACATGGTCGGGCTGCGCATCCCTGCCATCGATGCTATAGTTAAGCAAATAGAGGGCAAGGAAGTAAGCAAGGAACTTGCGTGTGAATATGTACCCTCTGACTTTCATTTTTGACTATGGTGCAAATATAGGGCTTTTAGCATTGGTTAAAGAAATGAACACCAATCTTATATTTTCGCTTCCTGAAAGATGCGAAAGACGTAGTCAGAACCTCAGTTTATACAATGACTTCCTACCCCAAAAAGAGATCAGCAGTGCTTCGGGTAATTGCTCAAAAAGTCACTTCTGGAAGCTGGCAGATTTAGCCACCTCAATATCTCTTTCCACTTCTGGAGTAAGGCTTTTCCATGAAAAGTAGTCCTTCCTCTCATCCTGGAAACCAAAAACACCACCAACGATGTAGGGTACTTCGAGGTAGTTCTTGGAGGTTACGTCCGAAAGTTCTTTCCAGATAGCAAGGGCCTCTTCCAGAGCCTTGACTGCCTGTTGCTTTTGAAGTGCGTCCCCTTTTTTTCTAAATAGCCCAAGATAAACCCCTGCTTGCAGCTTCTTAGCAAAATAACGACTCAGGAGCGACCAGGCTCTCAAATCATCTATTTCCTGATTGTATTCACTGGTGTAAACAGAGCCTTTTGTGACCAAAGTCTCTATCAAGACATCTGCTTCCGCCGCATTGCCTGTCAACTCATTTGCCAGATCCAACGGTGTTTTGTTACTCTTGGAGACTTCTTTCTTTTCAGCCTGAATAGCCACATAGTCCTTGATAGAAAGGTAGCTCGGATCCAGCACCTTACGGTCCATTAGCTCTTCCAATGAAATAAAGAAGGAGGCTTTATCGTCGTAGCCATACCCGGGGGGAGTTACCGGCGACATAAACCCCTCAGCATAAAGTGTGTAGTCCCAGGTAGAACCGAAGAACGAAGCCAGCCTTAAAGGCATCTTGCTCACCAGCTTATACGCATGCAGCATCTGCGGCCCTTGATCCATCTGGTATTTTCGATTGAACTGTTCTTCAAATACCTTGTCAGGCGTATTTATATCGTACAGTAGCCTGCCCCAAAGACTGTAAAACAACCACTGGCGCTCGAAGGCGTAGTTCCAGGTGCGACCTATTTCAGGTTTGGTGAAGTATTCGAAAGCAGGTATATAGCCCTCAGAACCAATATAATACCCGTTCATGAAGTCGGCTGTATTGGTTTTGATATGGCTACGGATAAAGTCTGGCTCGCCCCACCGGAGAATAAAGAAGTCCTCGTTGCGCACCATCCACTCAATTTTGTAGTTCTCAGGGGCCGGATTCCAATAGCCGGTATTTACAGCACCGGACTCGCTGGCGTGAGTGATCAAAAGCTTTGGTGTTGAATGCCCATGGCTCCAGTTGAACTTCACTTCTACCTGCACAGGATCCTGAAAATCAGCAGCATCCAGTATCCGTCTCATTTCATTGCTTGAGCCCGACAACACGGCCCTGTGCAGAAACTTCACGGGCCTGTCTGCCGCCTTGATTCCTGCTACAAACGTCTCAGCAATCCAGTCCTCCCGCTCTGCTGCTGTCATTTTTGTCATCCAGTCGGCCAGCGTTACACCAAGCCCTGACAGGTCTTCGTAGATATCAATGACAGCCGTCACGGCCTCCCTTGTATAGTCCTTCACCACTTGCGAAGTATCATTGAGGGTTTTCACGCAGTGGTGTTTGGCAAAAGACTCAGGCACCACAATATTCCAGTTGACAATAAATACCTCTACCCCTCTTTCTTTGGCCATACGGAACAGCCCCTTCCAGAACACCTGCCAGTTGGCCATTTCCAGATCAGTAAAAGGGCTGGCTTCCGGATAGTTGGGTAACTTCACCATGAATTGGAAAGGATGCATATTGTACAATGCCAGCTGGTTGAACCGGTTTTCCATCATCATATCCAGGAAGGCCTCCCAAAACTTCAAATCCCGGCAGGTGCTCAGGTGGTAGTCCATGCTGAGACTCTCCCTGTAGGCGTCCCAGGGCAGGTTAAACTTGATCGCCCGGACTTCCATCGAAGGATTGACTTGCCTTCCATTTATTTGATCCGGTTTCCCGCCGTTGGCAATTTCCTCTGTAAAAGCCAGGAGCCCGTACCGGGCACCCGAGTAGTCATTGGCTGAAATGATGGTTTGGTTCCCACTCCAGTCTATCCGGTAGCCTTCCTTTTTTACAGTGGCATCACCTCCAAGCTTAACCGCTACGTCATAATCGGCAATCCCATTGGTCACCAGCGCTTCTTTGGTTTTCACCACCAGGCGTTCCATTCCGGGGATCTCCGCCGGGTAATTGATGGTTTGAGCAACTGCGCAAAACGTCAATAGCTGGAAACAGAATATCAGGGTATAATTTCTGAGCATACTTGAAACTAACAAAAAACGCCATGATTAAAGCATCATAGCGTTTTGTAATTGCTTAATGATAGGAATGTCATTCCCCGGAACCGCCAATCTTCTTTTTTGCAGCCTCGGCTTTAGCTTTTAGCTCGGTCATTTTGGTTTTGTCGGTAACAATCGCCTTCGTCGAGCTATCAAGCAATGCAGTGGCCTTCTTCACTCCTTCAGCACATTTCGGTGCCTTGGTACCACATTGCGAGCTAGCCTTTGAAGCGCTGGTTCCCTCTGTTGAAAGTTGCTTTGAATCCGCATCCAGGGATTTGTATGAGCCTTCCAGGTCTTTGAACCTGACGAGCAGACCATCGATAGCACTTTCATCCTCTTCCTTTGACGCTTTGTCAATATCTCCGTCCAGCTTTAACAGGGTCGAAGACAACCCCTTTTGCTTGTTAGCAAACTCAGTAACCGAGGCAATGTATTTGTCGATAGTAGCATTGCCGAACTTTTCGGCTTTCGTACCATCATCTTGTCCTACAGCGAGGTGGGTGGTTAGGAACAATAAAATAATAGAAAAAAATGTTTTCATAGTTTTAAAAATCAATGGTTTATGAAAGCTACACAAAAGCCCCATAATTTCTCAGGTCGGCTAAAAGAAAATATACCCACCATCGCCCTAATGATTTTTTCCTACTTTTCAATAACCACGGCTTCATATTGACCCAGCTCCTCTATCTTGAGTTGAAGGTATCCGTCGCTCCAACGATAGTCAACAGGATCACTGCCCACCATCGTAAACACTTTGGACGGTTTAACTTCGCAGCGCACCCTGAATTCCAGGTCATTAACTTTTAGTGGCTCAAAAAACGTATTGCCACTAAATCCTGTAATATTCACTAGATGCAAAATGATGCCATCTTCCTCCTGCCTGCCAAAGTTCTCAGGTGTATTCTCTACATATTTTTGCAACACCGCCTCTACTCTCGGGTGCGCATTAGTCGTTAACAAATCGCTGATGTCGGGCTCCAGGTAATTGATTATATCAAGCAGTATTTGCTTGTGCTCTTCGTAGCCATGTATGTAGTACAATCTGCCAAGGTTGATGGGCATCAAAACAGCTTTGCTTGCAGAATGGTTTTTCACGGCCACGGCCTTATAGCCTGTCGGTTCATGGCCACCTATTTTCTCCGGAGGGCCGGGTCGGCCAGGTGTATAAATGGGCAAATAGGTTTCGTCAGCCTGGTCAAAATTATAAAAGCCAAGATTGAACTTAAACATAATAAGACTCTGTAAATCAAAGCCTTTAAATATTGATTTTTTTTCAGGCGCCAGGTAATACCCAGTTCCATCCTGATCTGGCTGAACAGCCTTTGCTCCGAACAGCTCGAGCAGCGCATCCGGGTGCCCACTCAACGACTTATTGGTCGCAATCAGGTGGGTGCCGCCAGCAACTGCCGCCTCAATTACAGCCAGTGATCCACTGTCCAGGCTCACAATTTCGGGAAGGATGATCACCTTGTAGCCTTTCATCTTACTTCCCAGTTTCGACAGCTGGGCATCTTCTATCAGATCAAATTGAAGGTGAGCCTCCTTCAGCATCAGTTGAATGCCCCTGTATTCCTGTGCACGCTCGCCTCCCGGCCAGTAGCCTGGCGATACCACGGCGATTTCAGCCGGAGACATATAGTGACCGTAGTACTTTTCGTTGGCTTTGTGGTGAGCATATACTTCTCTGAAAACCTCATAACTCCTCTCGTCTTCATTCCCTTGAAAATCGCCCATAATACTCATGTCAAGCCCTGAGCCGTTGGCAATGTTTTGATATAGCCTTATGGCCGACTCCTCAGGTTCCACGGCGTTGTACCTCGACTGAAAAGAAATCTGTTGGATACTTGCGTTACTTATGATGTGGTCAGGGTAGCTGTTTTCTACATTGTTGACATTGTCAGAGGCCGAATAGGGCCAGTAAGGCAGGCCACTGGGGTGCGACTCATGTCTGATGATGTCGACGTAGTTGCCCATGTACGTGCAAATGGCGATCTGCTCATTCTTTGCCTTCACCATGGTGTGTAGTCGCTTCATCAGGTCATCCACGGTGAACTTCTTGAATTCCTGGTACTTTTGAAACACCGGATCCCCGTCGTTCTCAGCCAATGGCAGCATCATACCGCTGTACGCCATAAACCGTTCTTTATCATAGGGGTTTTGGTCAATGCCGTGATAAACACCTTCATAAGCATTTCGTGTTTGGTAACCCGGCATGTTGATGAAAATACCATCAATAGCATACAAGTCAATGACCTCACCAACAATGTCAAAAAGTACCTTTTGCTCATAGGGTGCATTGATGGAAATCACATACATATCGTCGTTCCTGATCCGCTCTCCTTTTGGCGAGAGGTAAAACCAATCAGGATGCCTGTCGAAAATGCTCTCGTGAGCCCGGCTGAAATCAAATCGCACAATTACCCTAATGCCGTTCTCATGGCATTTACTGATTACATCACCCAACATATTTTCCTTCATAAAAGGGTTCGTGTACTGGTCTTCCAGTTTGGTGGGGTAAAATGCCATAATGCCACCGGCATTGATGATCAACGAATTCACTGAGAAGCCTTTGAGGTCATTGATAAGAGAGTCAACATTAAGATCAGCCTCATAGGCAGGGAGATTGGTCTGCATAGTGCGAAGGTTATTCGCCTTCCACCAGGGAGTTGAGTCGGGCCAGGTGGTTGTCTCCTGCGCTTCTTTTGTTTCCTGCTTGCTACAGGAAAGTGTGAGCGCCAGGAAGAAAAAGCATACTACATAGATGGCATTCTTCATTTGAAAAAAGGGGTTTTTCTTAAAAGTAAGGCAATATAACCCTTTGTACTAAAAACGAATGGCTTGCCCACCAGCCGAATATCAATCAGGAGTGGACACATGTCAATTGACATCAAAAATCCAGGCCGTTTCTTAAGGTCGATTAATCGAACCATACCTTAAACCCATCGAAAAAGTGGTGGACTATTGATATCTATTGCTTATTTTGTAATTGAGCGACACCTACTAACCTAGAGACTTATTATTTGAATTTGGTCACTACTTTGAGAATTTACCTACTAGCATTTGCACTTGCCTTCCCTTTTGCCGCATTGGCACAAAACCCGGGCGGTGTTTCCACTGGCCTCAATCTTTGGCTTAAAGCCGATGCCAGCGTCTATTTCGATGGAGGAACAACCCTGGCTACCAATGGTCAAACCACCACTCAATGGAATGATCAGTCGCCTTCATCTAACAATCTCAGCCAATCCACACTAGGCAATAGGCCCATATACCGAACACGGGTTGCCAATTTCAATCCTGTACTCACCTTCTCCAAAAACCAATTTCTTGATGTGACAGCAACATTGGGCATTGGCTCTACCAGCGACTATACCTACTTCATCGTTTTTGAACCCAATAGCATTACCACGGGAGGAACCACGGATGGAAGTGGCGACTACATCATTGACAGGACTACCGGTACAAATGATTTAACCAGCCTCAAATTCATTGCAGGCCCCAACCTGCTTTATCAAACCCGTTATAACAACGGAAGCGGCCTTGGCGGCCCTACCAAATCGGTGTCGGCAGGAAATAGGTATATTGCCGAATACCATAGAGACTACAATGTAGAGTTTGGCTTAAGCCTCAATGGCGGCACTAAAACCACCATTGCCAGCAACACAAATGCCCTCACTCCCCCCGACATGCGGCTTGGGCGACATGCCACAACCACCAACGGTGGGCTGGATGGCGATATTGCAGAAGTAATTGTGTATTCGCAATATCCGTCAGCTACAGATTTTCTGAAAATCAACAGCTACCTAGCCATTAAATACGGCATTGGGCTGGATCAGACAACTCCTCAGAACTACATTGCGTCGAACGGAACAACAATATTCGACGCCGTGTCGGCTTACTCAGCTTTTAGCAGTGGCATCGCTGGGATCGGCAGAGATGACGCTTCGGGCTTGAGCCAGACGAGGTCTATCAATGACGGCGATCAACTGATTGTAGACAAAGGAGGAAGCTTTTCCAGCGACTTTGATTTTCTCGTGTGGGGAAATGACGGCGCCCCCACTACAACAACCCTGACCAATATCCACCCCAGCTACAGCTACAGAATCGAAAGAATCTGGCGAGCTGACCTGACAGGCACCCCGGGCGCTGTTTCAGTCAGGTTCCTTTTAACAGGTGGCATTGGAAATTCGGGAGATGAAACAGATTACGCACTGCTCATTAAGAATTCAGATACCGATTTTAGTACTGGTGTTACCCCACATACGACAGGTGCGGTTATATCAGGCGATACACTCACCTTCACTGGCGTTACCTTTAGCGAGGGCGATTACTTTACCCTGGCCACTAATCTTGTCACCCCTAACCCAGGTGGCCCTGTAGGAGCCCTGAAACTTTGGCTGAGTGTTACCAACAACACCAACTGCATCTCCGATGGGTGCACCATTACCTCATGGGGAGATAGAAGCCTGAACAGCTATTCGGTTTCTGTTGTCAACAACCCAATTTACAGTGCTGACCAAATCAATTTCAACCCAGCGATTGAAACCTCCAACGACTATTTTAATATTTCCGGAGTGAACCTCGATTTCACGCAGGGCTTTGAAATGTTCTGGGTCGGCCGGTTCGACGATGGCGACGGGGCCATCTTCGCCTGGAACGTCGGCACCGATAATCATGCCTTGCTTATGGATCATCTCGGCCCATATGGCACACTTCTGGGCGCAGGTGGCAGCTGGATCGGTCTTGCCGACCCTACGGCCTATTATGGTGAAAAACTGGCCGACAACGATCCCGTAATAGGTAGAATCGATCATTTGGGCAATGGAAGTGCTGTGAGTATCCATAGTAATGGCGGTAGTGCGCTGTTATCTGGAAATGCGACCTACAGCAACTCAGGAGCTAACAACTTCCGAATAGGAGCCAGAAGCAGTGGTACACAATTTTACAATGGGCTGATTAGCGAAGTGTTAGTCTACAACTCCACCATGACCGAAGAGGAAAAAGCGCAGATAGAGTCGATGCTGGCAGTGAAATATGGAATAACAAGGACGGGCGTGGATGATGGAGCAACTGCACTGATAGACGAACGTGACTACATTGCCAACAACGGCACAGTGATTTGGGACTACTCCAGCAACAGCACCTACCACAACAATGTCGCAGGGATTGGAAGGGATTATCCGGCGGGGCTAAATCAAACCAAGTCCAAGAGCGAAAGTGCCGGAAGTGTTTTGACAATGGACAATGGTGGCGGATTCAGCGCTAATTATGACTACCTCGTGTGGGGCAACGACAATGCAGTACTGAAAAGCACCGGCTCCACCGACCTGCCTTCGGGAGTGGTGTCGAGGCTGGAGAGGGTTTGGCTGGCCCAAAAAACCGGAACCATCGGCACTGTCAATCTTGAATTTGATTTGAGCAGCGTGGAAGGCCCGGCCGGCCCTGGTACAAATGACCTGTCGTACACAGCCTTGCTGGTTGACGATGATGGCGACTTTACAAATGCTTCAATCGTATATCCTTTTTCTTATGATAATACGGCACAGACAGTCTCCTTTGACAACGACTTCAGTGCCGGAACGGAATTCTATTTCACGGTGGGCAGCACAGATTTGACTGAAGCCCCTCTCCCTATTGAGTTACTGAGTTTTGCGGTGAATGCAGAAAATAGTAACGTGAAGCTGGAGTGGGAAACAGCCACAGAAACGAATAATGACTTTTTCTCTGTGGAGCGATCTGCGGACGGTTTAGACTATAGAGAAATACAACGAGTGGACGGCGCTGGCAATTCCGAAAAGGTGCTAAAATACCTGCATTACGACACAAATCCGCTGCCAGGCACCTCCTACTATCGGTTGAAACAAACTGACTTCGATGGCACATTCACTTACTCGGAGGTCAGAAAAGCTATCCTACAAAATGAGCTGCAATCAGTAACCATTTTCCCCAACCCTGCCCGGAATGAAGTCTACGTGCGTGGACTGAAAAGTACTGAAGAGACACAAGCAAAAGTATTCCGGTTATCAGGTGAGCTACTACCTATTCCCTGGTCCATCCAGGGCGACGATCTTGTAGCTGACGTTAGAAAACTCCCACCAGGCATCTTTGTGCTTCATATTACTTCGCCAGAAAATAGCGGAGTCTTCAAACTGATTAAAAAGTAGCTCAACCGCTTAATTCTCTAATCGTCGATTAGCTCTTTACACGGGAAAGCTCCGCTTATGTTTTTCCATCTCCCGATCTTCCAAAAACGGCTTTTACATCTGTTCGAATTCCCTATCTTTCAATTTGCCTTAGCAATCATAGAAAACAACTTAACCATGAAAAGACTTGCGCTCCCCTTACTGCTATTGACTTTTGCAGTGACCGCCCTGGCACAACGAAAAGCCCAGACAACCCAACCTCCCAAAACCATTGACCAAAAGTACTTCTCGGAAATGAAATACCGGTCAGTTGGCCCCTCCAGAGGCGGCAGAGCTACTGCCGTTGCTGGTATACCCCAAAGCCCCTACACCTTCTACATGGGATCGCAGGGTGGCGGCGTTTGGAGAACAGACGACGCAGGCTGGAACTGGGAGAATATCACTGACGGCCAGTTTGAGGTGGGCTCCATTGGTGCTATAACCGTGGCTCCCTCCGACCCCAACGTGATCTACGTCGGCACTGGCTCCGCCTGTCTTCGAGGCAATGTTTCTCCCGGCATTGGTGTGTACAAAACCATGGACGAAGGGAAAACCTGGAATTTTATTGGGCTGCCCAATGCCGGACAGATCGGTAAAATTGTTGTTCATCCCTCTAATCCTGACATTGCCATGGTAGCTGCTCTGGGTAACGCTTTCGGCCCCAATCCGGACAGAGGAGTGTACAAAACCATTGATGGAGGCAAAAGCTGGAGAAAAACGCTGTTCGTCAGCGACAGCACGGGCGCTATTGACATTGAAATGAATCCTGCCAACCCTCGCATCATGTATGCTGCGATGTGGCGAGCCGACCGCAAACCCTGGGCCATGACCGACGGAGGCATGGAAGGTGGCATCTGGAAGTCGAAAGACATGGGTGAGAGCTGGGAAAAGCTGGAAGGCGGACTGCCGACCGGGCTTCTTGGCCGCATTGGATTGGCCATTTCACCTGCTCAACCTGATCGTGTTTGGGCACTGATACAAACGGCCGACGAAAGCAAAGGCGGTGTGTACCGAACCGATGATGCTGGTAATTCATGGAAAAAAATCAATCGGGATCATGAGCTTCGCCAAAGAGGCTGGTACTATACCCATATCACCGCCGACCCTAAAGATCCCAACACGGTTTACGTCAACAACGTAGGCTTCTACAAATCAATCGACGGCGGCAAAACATTCGATACCCGCATAAGAGTGCCCCATGGCGATAACCACGGCCTCTGGATCAACCCCGACAACACGGACATCATGATCCACTGCAACGATGGTGGCGCTACTGTATCCATCAACGGAGGCAAAAGCTGGTCGCACCAGCAAAACCAGCCCACGTCAGAGTTCTATAGGATAACTGTCGACAACCAGTTTCCTTACCGTCTCTATGCCGGCCAGCAGGACAACACCACCATCTCCGTTCCCTCCTATTCTTCCGGCTCTCTCACCGACACCGAAGAGTGGTTCGGCGTTGGCGGTGGCGAATCGGCTGACGTGGCGGTGGATCCAACCAACCCCGACATCATTTATGCAACAAGCTACAGCGGCGAGATAACTTTCTACAACAAGAAAACCGGCGAAATGCGCCAGGTAACGGCCTACCCTCACTATACAGAAGGTACCGAGCAAAGAAAGCTCAAGTACCGCTGGCAGTGGAATTTCCCTGTACTGATTTCAAAATTCAACACAAACGTTATTTACGACGGCTCCAACTATGTGCACAAGTCAACTAACAAAGGGCAGTCGTGGGAAGTGATAAGCCCGGACCTTACCACTAAGTTCGCTGAAACGTTGGGTATCCCTGGTGGCCCTATTCAGCACGACGGCACAGGTGTAGAAGTGTACTCAAGCATCTTTGCGCTGGAGGAGTCACCCTTCAATGAAGGTGAGCTGTGGGCCGGTTCCGACGATGGGCTGGTGCACATCACAAGAGATGGCGGCAAGTCGTGGAAAAACATCACCCCTCCGGGCATGCCTGCTATGGGCACAGTGAACAAGATTGAGTTGTCGTCTCATCAGGCCGGAAGAGCGTTCGTGGCTGTGTACAAATACCGCAGGAAGGATTTCAGTCCTTACATTTTCATGACCAACGATTTTGGCGCTACCTGGTCGACGCTGACCAACGGTAAAAACGGCATTCCTGCTAATCACTTTGTACGAGCGATCGCTGAAGACCCCGACAGAAAAGGGCTCCTCTACGCCGGCACGGAATTCGGCATGTACGTGTCCTTCGATGAGGGTAAAAACTGGCAACCATTTCAGCTTAACTTGCCTGTAACACCCATTACCGATATGGAGGTACATGAGAAAGACCTTGTCATCAGCACCCAGGGCCGGGCTTTCTGGATATTGGACGATCTTACGCCCCTGCACCAACTCAACGATGCTCTGATGGCAAAGGATGCCTTCCTTTACAAGCCCAGAGATACCTACAGAACCAATGTAGGCGGCTGGAACGGGCGGTCAGCAGATATCAACTTCTTTGTGGGTAAGACCGACGACAAAGTGACTTTAGAAATAATGGATGCCAGGGGTGTCACTCCAGTGGTTTATTCAAGCAAGCCCGACAAGGCAAAGGGAGAAAAAGAGTTGGAAATAAAGGAAGGCATGAACAGCCTGTCGTGGAACCTGATGTACCCAGGCCCAAAAATGGCTGATAACTTCATGGCGATGGTGTTCAGCGCCAACAGAACACCAGGCCCAAAAGCTGTACCTGGCACCTACTCAGTGAAACTAACGGCTGGAGACTATTCACAAACCGAGACATTTGAGTTAAAGGCAGACCCTCGCTGGCCTCACATTACAACAGCCGACTACCAGGCCCAGTTTGATCTCGCTTCCGAAATGACTGACTACATCACCAAAAGCCAGGATTTGATCAGAAACATGAGGGCTATCAGGGAGCAGGCAAAGGCCATTGCAGAAAGGTCAGAAAAAGCTGGCTATTCGTCCGCAATCAAAGACAAAGCAACGGCGCTGAACAAGAAGCTGACCGAAGCAGAAGATGCTATCTTCCAAAATCAGATTGAAACCAGCCAGGACGAAATTAATTTCGAGAGGAAGTTCACTAACCACATAGCCAGGCTTTACGGTGTGGTGATTGACGATCACAATAAACCAACAGCAGGCATGTTGGAGCGCTACGACGATCTCAAAAAACAGTTTATTGATCTTAGAAAGCCTTATGATGAAGTATTGACGACTGACTTCCCTGCTTTCAATCAGCTGCTGGAAAAAGAAAACGTACCCAGAATAATTACAGAGAAATAGACACAAAAAAGCCTGGTCGATGCCAGGCTTTTTATGCTTTATCCTTTCGGTTCGTCTTTGTTCACTCTCAGCTCCCGGCCGTCAATCACCAGCCCTTTGAAGCTGCTTGCCACTTTGCCGGCGCTCTTTGCGTCCACCTCGAAAAACGAATGGCTCTTGTTGAGCTGAATCTGTCCTATATCGTCTTTTCTCAGCTTCGTCTGATCACAAATGAATTTGAGCAATTCGCCCTTGTTCACTTGGTCCATACTACCGATGTTGATAAAAAAGCGATCCATGCCCTTGCCTGCTGGCCCGGAACCAGTTTCACTGTTTGTTCTTTCACGCCTCTCAGACCTCACTGGTCGGTCATTGCTTTCAGATCTAACAGGTCTGTCACTTCTTTCAGGTCTCGAAGGCCTTTCGGGCCTGGCTGGTTTGTCAAAGCCACGATCAGGGCGGTCACTTCTCCTGTCCGGACGCTCGTCTCTACGGTCGCCCCTTCTTTCGCTGCCGAAATCGTTACGATCTCTCCTGCCATCTCTTTCACGGCGGTCACCCCGGCGTTCCATGCCCCTGTCATTGCCCCGGTCTCCGGTACGATCGTCGTTCAGGTTCTTGTCCGATACTTCTTTGTAGCCGATCAGCTCCATTTGTCTCGACAATAGTTTGGCAAGCAAGGTTTCCTGGTTCATCTCAGCAAACATGGCTACCACCTTATCATGTATCTTGATATCGAGGCTTTCATTTACCTCAGTTTCCATCACTTTGTCAGCCCAGTGCTCAAGCCTGCTGTTCAGTATCTGACTCACTGCCGGCACCTGCACCTTCTTCATCCCAATTCCCAGCTTTTTTTCAATGAAGCGGATCTTACGGATATCGTGATGGGTGATCAATGCCAGAGAAATACCGGTTTTACCCGCCCTTGCCGTTCTACCACTCCGGTGAGTATAATATTCCGAATCATCGGGAAGCGAATAATGAATCACATGGCTCAAATCGCTGACATCGATGCCCCTCGCTGCCACATCAGTAGCTATCAACAAGCGTACGGCATGGGCTTTGAATTTCTTCATTACCTGATCACGCTGTTGTTGTGATAGGTCACCGTGAATTGCTTCGGCGTGGTATCCACTTTGTGTAAGCTCAACTGCCAGGTTCTGAGTATCAATTTTAGTACGGCAAAAAACGATACCCAGCATATCCGGCTGAAAATCGATAAATCGGCGCAGTACTTCAGCTTTGTCAGACGCCCTGATCACCGTATACTGGTGTTCGATATTAGTATTCACCACATTGCCCGACTGCACCGAAACCTCCACAGGATCCTTCATGAACTTCTTGATCAGCGATCTGATTTCACGGGGCATGGTAGCCGAAAAAAGCCAGGTGGCTTTCTCCTCCGGTGTATGGGACAAAATGGCGTCAATGTCTTCTTTAAAGCCCATGTTGAGCATTTCGTCCGCTTCATCAAGAACGACAATGTCAATGGTCTCAATTTTCACGACCTTCCTGTCAATCAGGTCGATGAGTCTGCCGGGAGTTGCCACAATGATCTGCACTCCGGCTTTTATGGCTTTTATCTGAGGGCCTATTGGCGCTCCACCATAAACTGTCTGAATACGTAAATTGGGATAATACTTGGCAAATGCTACAAGCTGCGCCGCAATCTGCTGGCACAACTCACGTGTGGGCGCTATAATCAGCGCCTGTGTGGTAAGATCACTACTATCCACATGGTCCAGCAGCGGCAATCCAAAGGCCGCAGTTTTTCCCGTTCCCGTTTGAGCAAGGCCGATAAAATCGATGGGCTCACTTATTAATAACGGAATGGACTGCTGTTGGATGGGAGAAGGAGATTCAAACCCCAATTCGGGAAGAACCCTTAGCAAGGGCTCTGATAACCCAAGCTCAGAAAATATACTCATTAAAACTTAATATAGATTAAGCTGCAAAGGTACAGCAAATTATTTGGAGTTGTGCTATTGGCGGATACCCATAACAAATAATATTCTGAGAGCTGCGCCGTGAGGGAGTGGAAGGAAACAGCCAACCGTCAACAACTTGCGAATTATAATTGCTATAAAAGCTAATTTATATAGTATTTTAACGAGTGATTAAGCTAATTTATTTAGTAATTTAGCGGGGTAAGCATAAAACCTGTCCCCTTGTACCTCAACACCCACTCATACTACAGCTTCAAATACGGCACTATGAGCCCCAACGAGCTCCTTGAAGAAGCCAGAACGAAGGGTGTGTTCACACTGTGCCTGACCGACATCAATTCAACGGCTGGGTGTCTTGAGTTTGTGAGGGAGGCCTCCAAATATGGTATCAGGCCCATGCTGGGGGTTGATTTCCGGAATCACCTTCAGCAGCTCTACATTGCCATAGCCAGGAACAATGAGGGCTTTCAGGAAATAAACGAACATCTTTCAAAGCACCTCAGAGAAGGCTCACCGCCCATTCCGCCGGGTGCGCCTCAAAAGTGGCAAAATGTAACCGTCATTTATCCGTGGGAGATTTACAGAAAAAGCCTTCACAGCCTGCTTCCTCACGAATGGGTCGGCATTAAACCGCATGAAGTTACCTATCTGCACTTGCAGAAAGAGCCACTTCCGAAGGACAAGCTCGTTGGCTTGGCTACTTCCACATTCAGGCACAAAAGAGACTACAACACACACCGGCTGTTAAGGGCAATTGCTGAAAATGCCCTGCTGACCAAGCTCGAACCCTGGCAGCTGGCTGGAGATGTCGACCGCTTTTACTCGCCCGCAGAGCTGGCAAACATCTATAAAGAAACTCCACAATTACTACTCAATGCTGAGCGAATAGCTGGCGAGTCCGGGATATTTTTTGATTTCAGCGATGACCGGCCCCACCAAAACCTAAAAACCTACACCGGTTCAGAGACAAACGACTTCCAGCTCATTTCCAAACTTTGCCAGGACGGCGTCTCTTATCGCTACGGAAAACCTACCCGGCAAATTCAGGAGCGCATCGACAAAGAGCTGGAAACTATCCGTGCAAAAGGATTTGTAGCCTACTTTCTTATCAACTGGGACATTCTCCGGTACGCCCGCAGCAAAGACTACTTCTACGTCGGGCGGGGCAGCGGTGCCAACAGCATTGTGGCCTACTTGCTGCACATAACCGATGTGGATCCGATTGAGCTTGATCTCTACTTTGAGCGCTTCATTAACCTTTACCGAACAAATCCGCCGGATTTTGATATCGACTTTTCGTGGAGAGACAGAGAGGATATCACTCAATATATATTCAACCGCTTCCCGAACGCTGCATTGCTGGCTACCTACAGCACATTCCAGTACAAATCGGTGGCCAGGGAGTTAGGGAAAGTGTTTGGTCTTCCGTCTATCGAAATCGAAGAGATGAACACCAGCACAAAAAGCGGGAAGGTACCCGATCAATTGGTGCAAAAAATCATGAGCTATAGTCAGCTTATTCACGATTTCCCCAGCCACCTCAGTATCCACGCAGGTGGCATTCTAATCGGTGAAAAACCGATGACCTATTTCACCGCCACTCACCTGCCTCCTAAAGGATTTCCCACCACCATGTTCGACATGGTGCTTGCCGAAGATGTTGGTCTTTACAAGTTCGACATTCTCAGTCAGCGTGGCCTGGGGAAAATAAAAGAAGCTATTGACATCATCAGCAACAACCACCCGGCTGATCCAAAAATCGACATCCACGATATCAAGAGATTCAAAAAGGATGAAAGGGTGAAGGAGCTTCTTAGAGAGGGTAAGGCGATCGGCTGTTTTTATGTTGAGTCGCCTGCCATGCGCATGCTGCTCAAAAAACTGAAGGTGGAAGACTACCTCGGCCTGGTGGCCGCCAGTTCCATCATAAGGCCGGGCGTGGCAAGGTCTGGCATGATGAGGGAGTATATTCTTCGCTTCCGTTTTCCTGAGCGAAGGAAAGATGCCCACCCGGTGATGATGGATATTATGCCAGAAACCTACGGCATTATGGTCTATCAGGAAGACGTGATAAAAGTTGCACATATGTTCGCAGGGCTGTCGCTAGCCGAAGCAGACGTTCTGCGCAGAGGAATGTCAGGCAAGTTCAGGTCCAGAGAGGAGTTTCAGGAAGTGAGAGAACGATTCTTTAACAATTGTTTTTCAAAGGGCTACGATAAGAAACTGACTGAGGAAGTGTGGCATCAGATCGAAAGCTTTGCTGGGTATGCATTCTCGAAAGGGCATTCAGCCTCCTATGCCGTGGAGAGCTATCAAAGTCTATTTCTGAAGGCCTACTACCCTCTTGAGTATATGGTGGCCACGCTCAATAATGGTGGTGGATTCTACAGGCCTGAGCTCTATGCGCACGAAGCCAAAATGCATGGAGCTGTTATTGAAGCCCCTTGTGTTAATAAAAGCGAGAACCAAAGCACTATTGATGGAAAGACCATCACCATTGGGCTTGGGTCAGTGAAAGACCTGGAAGCGAACACCATCGAAAGGGTGCTGGGAAGTCGGGCCGAAAAAGGAGTCTTCCTGAGCCTGGAAGATCTTGTCAGCAGAACAGGCATTTCGCTGGATCAACTTACGCTTCTGCTCCGGGTTGGTGCTCTTCGCTATACCGGTAAGACCAAACAGCGGCTGCTATGGGAGTCGCACTATATGTTTGGTAAAATGGGTGGAGCCAAAAGCAAGATGCAAGAACAGCAGTTGTTCGGACTTCCCTCCATCAAGGACTTTGAGCTGCCTGCATTAACAGTTGATCCTCTGGACAATGCCTTTGATGAGTTGGATTTACTTGGTTATCCACTTTGTGATCCGTTCTTGTTATTGCGAGACATTCCGTTTGAGCCCGTAATGGCATCTCAGTTTCCAGCCTATCTTGGCAAAACTGTCACAATGCTGGGTTACCTCATTGCCACAAAAAACACCAGCACCCTCAAAGGCGATGCCATGCACTTTGGTACATTCATTGACCAGGAAGGCAATTTCATTGACACCACGCACTTCCCACAGGTTGCCAGAAAGCACCCCTTTCGTGGCAAAGGGTTCTATAGGTTAACAGGAAAAGTGGTGGACGAATTTGGCTTCTATAGTCTGGAAGTGAGTGAAATGGAAAAGGAAGCTTTGCTCTCCAGTATCAAAATGCAAAACGCATAAAAAAAGCCCCGCCGGTATTTCCAGCAGGGCTCTTCGACCGAAGTCAAATATTATTAATTACAGCCAGCAGCGTCTTGCGCATCAGCAATTTCTTCTGCCTTTGCATTCTTCTTCAATTGCGTGTATACTGACATCAAAGGCCCCATTACTGAACAATCTTCCGGTTCAGCAACATGAGCGGCTTCAAGATAAGGCAACGACTTAGTTAACACTTTGTCACCTTCTTCCACCAGCTTACCGCCTTCTTTCTGATAGGTTTTCAAATCCATGGCTCTCGCCTTGTCGTAGTATACTTTGGCTCTGTTCACCCAGATTACACCAAGGTTGAAGTTTCCAACATAGTTACCTGGCTCAATAGCCAATGCCTTCTCGTAATTCGTCTGAGCTTTAGCGATTAGGTCTTGCGTTTCAGCCACATTACCGTCAGCTTCAGTCTGGACACTCAAATTATCATAAAGGACAGCCAGGTTAAGGTAAAGCGAAGCATTATCCGGCTCCTTTTCAATAGCGCCTTTCAATTTCTCGATGGCCTCCGGGCCTTTTTTCATAGCAATCAGAATATTGATTTCCTCACGCATAAAGTCTGCGTTGTCAGGGAAAGCTACTTTCGCCTTTTCCAACAAAGCAAGTGCCTTCGCATCGTTTTTCTTTTCACTTCTCTCAAGATAAACCATTGTGGAGTAGATGTCTTCGTTGGCATCATCCTGATCGATCAGTTTGTAGTACATCTTCATCGCTTCATCTGTCATCTCAGCCTGCTGCGCAGCCACACCTGCGTAAAACAGTGTCAACGAGTCTGTTGGCTTGATAAGAGAGGCCTTGTAGAAGTTCTCATAGGCACCATTGTAGTCCTCTTCTCCATAAACTTCTCCACCTGTGTTCAGGAACTTGCTCCAAAAGTCTTCCACTTCGTATTCAGCAAAGTTGTAGTTTACCGAACCTTCAGACTCCATAGTCATCGCCTTTTTGAGCGCTTCAGAAGCCTCAGCAATAGCCTTGTCCGTGTCCATAAGTCCGCTAACGGCTGGGTCTTCACTTGTCGCTATGGCCTTATAAATTTTTCCTTTTGTAAGAAAGGTCTTACTCTTACTGGCATTCTTTTCAATAGTAACAGCAACATCTATCTCGGCTTTGGCAGCGGCCACATCTCCTTTATTAAGGAGACTTTCAGCCTTCGTCACATTGCCTTTTTGAGCATAACTCGCCGTGAACAAAAGCACACCAGCGAGAAGTAACAGCATGTTTTTCATAGTGATAATCTTCTTTTGCAGTTTTAGTTTATTTCCTTTGGTTGGTTCGATTGAACAAATTTACAAATCATTTAGAATTATTCGTCTTGTGGCTCGTCGTTATTAGCGTTTTCAGTATCTGACGCTTCAGAACCCGTATTCTCGCCGTCAACCTCACCACCCTCTTCCATTATTTCGTCTTCCTCAATTGCCTCAATTTTCTCTACAGAAGCAATCGCATCAGTATCGTTGAGCTTAATAAGCCTCACTCCCTGCGTATTCCGGCCCATTACTCTCAATACCTCTACCGAAATCCTGATGGTGATGCCCGAACGGTTCACAATCATCAGGTCATCGCTATCAACAACCTCCTTGATAGCCACCAGCGAACCGGTCTTTTCTGTGATGTTGATCGTTTTAACACCTTTTCCTCCACGCTTGGTGATACGGTAATCTTCTATTGAAGAACGCTTACCATAGCCCTTTTCAGAAACCACCAACAGGTTGGCATCCTCTCTTGATACAGCAACCATGCCAACTACTACATCGTCGGCCCCTTCTCTGGTAACGCCTTTCACTCCAGTCGCATTCCGTCCCATCGGTCTCACATCGGATTCGTGGAAATGAATGGCCTTTCCCTTGCTCTTGGCAATCACTATGTGGTTATCGCCGTTGGTAAGGCTGACGCTAAGTAACTGGTCTCCCTCCACCACATTAATGGCGTTGATACCGTTCGTTCTGGGCCTTGAATAAGCCTCAAGAGAAGTTTTCTTGATGGTACCCAACTTGGTACACATCATGATGTAGTTATTGTTGATATAGTCCGCATCAGAAAGATTCTTCACATTAATAACGGTTCTGACGGAATCACTCGGCTCAATATTGATAAGGTTCTGTATCGCTCTTCCCTTGGTTACCTTACCACCTTCAGGAATTTCATACACTTTCAACCAAAACACACGTCCCAGCGCTGTAAAAATCAGCAGGTAGTTGTGGGCAGTAGCTACAAAAAGGTGCTCAGGAAAATCATCGTCTTTCATGGTCACTCCTCTCGAGCCAACTCCACCCCTGCCCTGAGTTCGGTACTCAACCAGTGGTGTGCGCTTGATATAACCCTGATGCGAAATAGTAATGACCATTTCATCGTCGGCAATCATATCCTCCATGGTGAACTCATCTCCAACCATTTCTATGGCCGTGCGACGCTCATCACCATATCTGTCCTTCATTTCAAGAAGCTCGTCTTTGATAATGCCCATACGAAGCTCTTCTTTCTCCAGGATTTCCTTCAACCTGTCGATCAGTGCCATTACTTCGTCGTACTCTTTCTGGATTTTCTCACGCTCCATGCCTGTAAGGCGCTGAAGTCTCATTTCCAGAATGGCCTTGGCTTGTATCTCGCTCAGGCCAAACTTCTCCATCAATCCCGTTTTCGCTGTATCAGGATCCCTTGATGAGCGAATCAGGTTGATCACTTCATCCAGATTATCCAAAGCAATCAGGTAGCCCAGCAAGATATGGGCACGCTTCTCAGCTTCATCCAACTCAAACTGGGTCCTGCGGATCACCACCTCATGTCTGTGCTCCACAAAATATTGAATGAGATCCTTCAGGTTGAGCGTTTGCGGACGTCCTTTAACAAGGGCCACATTGTTTACGCCAAATGAGGTCTGGAGCTGCGTATATTTATAGAGCTTGTTGAGTACGATATTGGCAACGGCATCTCTTTTTAGTTCATAAACGATCCTGAAGCCGTCCCTGTCTGATTCGTCACGGATGTCAGATATGCCTTCTATCTTCTTTTCGTTTACCAATGCGGCAGTCTTTTCAATCATCGAAGCCTTGTTGACTTGATAAGGAATTTCCGTAACGATGATCTGTTCTCTGCCCGACGGCATTGCTTCGATTTCAGCTTTGGCTCGCATCACCACCCTGCCCCGGCCGGTTTCAAGCGCAGCCCTTACTCCAGAATAGCCATATATGATGCCCCCGGTTGGGAAATCAGGTGCCTTTACATATTTAATCAGCTCCTCAACGGTAATTTCTTTGTTGTCGATATAGGCAATCGTGCCGTCTACTACCTCACTTAGGTTGTGAGGGGCCATGTTAGTAGCCATACCTACGGCAATACCGCTGCTTCCATTCACCAGCAGGTTAGGAAACTTGCCTGGGAGCACTGTAGGCTCTTCCAGTGAGTCGTCAAAATTGGGCTGAAAATCAACCGTATTCTTGTTGATATCGGCAAGCAGCTCTTCTGCAATTCTTTTCAGACGTGCTTCCGTGTAACGCATGGCTGCCGGTGAATCACCATCGACACTACCAAAGTTACCCTGACCATCGACCAGCGGATAACGCAATGACCAATCCTGAGCCATACGCACCATGGTATCGTACACCGAGGAGTCACCATGGGGGTGATACTTACCCAGTACCTCACCTACTATTCTCGCCGACTTCTTATATGCCTTGTTATAGTTCACACCGAGATCAAGCATGCCGAAAAGCACCCTTCTGTGAACCGGTTTAAGACCATCCCTAACGTCGGGAAGTGCCCTGGAAATAATCACCGACATGGAGTAGTCGATGTAGGCACCCCGCATTTCATCTTCAATATTAATTGGGATGATATTTGACTTGTCTTCTTCTGCCATAAATTATGTTCAAACGCTCCAAAAAAACAGAGCGCAAGTTAGTTAAAATTATTGTTGACGACTAAAAAAAATGCAATGGATAAGCGATCAATTTCATGACCTAATAGGGCTCAATTTTATTGCGGTTTTTCCACTTGTACCGGAAGAGTTTCCTATGGTTTTGGCCCATTACCGGGTTCTGATGTTTGTGAATAGGTTGGCCCCTTACAATTTCATTGTTGCCATTGTGCGCATGCTTCAACTGTATGGCACAGGAAGGCAATGGGCAACGCCGGATATCAGGAATATTGATAGAAACACCAGCCTGGATAAAGAAGGTTTGTTGCTTGTGTGGAATAGCAATTTCTGCATCTGGCAAATCAGTGCTGAAAGTATGATAGTCAAAAGAAGGCTTAACAATTACTCTAAAGTACTCAGAGAGGTTCTTTTCAATTGAAATCCCCAAATTGAAAAAGGCCCCTCGCTGTATAACGTCATAATCGTAAATAGGTGCTTCCCCCTTTATCTTACCGCCCCCTCGCAAAACGCCTATTTGCGCTTCACCGGCAAAAGAATAGCTCCAAAAGTCGTAAAACTTATAGCCCACAGTGGCGAAATACCTTTGGAAAAATACGGGAAACACCTCCGGTTCGAAAGGCCGGATCGTTTCTTTGAATGTAGTTGGCTTAAAAGAGGTGAAATATTGCCTTTCAAATGTTGCCCCCGCCCCTGCTCTAAAATTCAGATAGTTGAAATGTACAACCACCCCTATAGGGATACTATGCGACAATGACCTAAACTTCAGCGGCATGGTGTCGGTGGCCATACTGAACTCTCTTCTTAGCTCTGGGTTAAACACAGGCTCGTCCAAAGGCCTGTAAGGCACTTCAAAATAATTTGTGAGGTCGAGCGTGTCTCCGTAGGTGCTTCTGTTGAACCAGTTACTGTTGCCAGCTACTACTCCCGTTGGAGCAGGAACTCCATCAACGATAGGAACGATGATTTGATTGCTCTGCGATTGGTAGAAATAAACGTTATTGAGCTCATGGCTGTACATGGCCAGGCCATAACCAGTCGTTCCTGTGATGGAAAACTGATTGAGCATCACCCTCACAGGGTTCCTGTAAAGGTCGCTCGATTTTCGGCGTGGTGGAGGTACAAATCCAGGTTTTTGCCCAAGCGCAGTCTCGGCGCAAAGTATCCATACACCAAAAAGAATAAAAATAAGCTTAAATAACTTCAACCTGTATAATTTTCCAGCCTTGAAATTAATCAATTTTTAGGAAAAAGCCCCAATTATTGATATTCAACTACAGTCACAGCAAAGATTAATGGCGTGTAGGGTGGGATAACTGCCCCGTAGTCGGGAATAATCTGCTTTTCGATCAGTATATCCTGAAAACCAGCGCTATGCGGCACTGTCTGCACACTCGCTCCATATGCCATTTCAGACGGAATGAGCAGTTGTGCTTCCTCGCCAAGCCGCATATTGTTCAGCCCTGCTTCCAAACCTGTAATCACTTCATCAGCCCCCATATTCACTTCAAAACCTGATTCGCCCCCGAACGAGTCGCCACTAAAGAACTTACCGGTCCAATTAATCGCAACGGTGCCACTCGAAGGCACCTCGGCAGCCTGTTTATCTCTTTTTGTCTTGATGATAGAAAGCCCTGAACCAAGATTAATGACAGTATCAGGGTTATTACTGATTTCAAAATCGCTGATGTAGTTGTTAATCAACTGCAGCTCTTTTTGTCTGATCTGATTGATGCTTTCCTCAGCCACTACTTCTATTTCGATGATGGCGATAGAATTAGCGGGCAGGTCGCCCGACACCTCCAGAGCACCGTAAGCTTTATGAGAAGGAAATATAAAAACGTAGCTATCACCAGTGGCGACTATCTGAAGTGCTTCGTCCAGCCCTGGCGGATAAATTGTTTTGGTATTCCTCTGCGCCTTAATGGGCCCGCCATTACCGGCCGTGTGAGAGGCAACAACAATACCATCTATGTTTTTTACCGTATAGTAAAACGAAATAATATTGGAGGAATTGGGAAGTGAGTTTCCTTCTACCACAGGAAAATAATAGAAATCCTGATCCGACTTTGTGGCGCTGTCTATCTCATTTTCCGCTAAATAGTTCTGAATGGCCAAATCCTGCTCTTCAGGAAGTGGTAGCGGCTCATCCTTGTCCTTGCAGCCTGTTAGCCCCATTAACAGCCACACTCCTGCCGCCAACACACAAAGTCTATTCATGGAAATCTTTCTTATGCTAACGAATTACTATCAGAAATAGTACCAACAATTCACAGACCGTTAACCCTTTACCTTGAATGTCTGACAAAACTGCTGAAAAACAGGAATCCGATGCAGGTCAAGCTTCTGACCAATATCCAGAAGCCGCTCGTAATCGGTCTTATTCATGGACCTTCGCTGAATAATGTGTTCGTCGTCCTGAAGGAAGAAGGAGGAGATAAACCGAATGAGTATATACGGTGTGTTCAGCACTGTCCTTTTGTATTCGTCGTAATTATTGTCGACAACAGCAGCCTCTTTTGTCTTTAGCTTGTCGATATCGAAGGAACTGTTCATCGCTATCTTGAGCACGTCAAAGAACTTCTCCTCCCACTTAGTGTAGTTGTCGAGCAAAAATTTCATGGCGTACACAGTGGGGTCCTTTTTGAGAAAATAGCCGCCTTTTGACGCTTTTCTGGCCTTTTTATTCAATGCCAGCTCTTCAAAAAGACTCACGCTCCCATTGGCCAGGGCCACCCCTACCGTCGGGGCCAGCATGATAAGCCCGAAGAAATCATGATCGCCGATCTCAAGGTAAGGCGCATCAGTTTTGATGAAATCTTTTTTTAGCTTCTGAGTGGCTTCAAGGATGGCCGGAATCTCCATCATTGTTTCTATTTCGAATTCTGTCAACATGAGGTTAGGCGGATATTAAGTGATCCTTTAAATATAGCACTTACTAATTATAATTTACCAGTTGATTTTTAGTAAGCATAAAAAAAGGGCTGATAACAGCCCTTAAATTCCTTGAGTTTGGTTAGTTACTTCCGCCGTCGTCGGTTTCGCTATCGCCTTCGTCAGTACTTTGCATGCTGGCGAGTAGCTCATCGTATTTTGTTTTAAGCTCAGCATCGCTTTTCATTGCGTTCCTGACCTTGTTATACAACGCAGCACCCAAATCATCTTTTATCAGGTTCGGATATACTTCCTTAAACTCCGCCACCATATTATCATACTCGTCAAGAATTCCCTGATAAGCCGCTTTCTCCTCGTCTGTGGCACTAATTTCGGCTAGCTTTGCGTCGTCACCCCAGGCCTTCTTCAATTCCAGAAACCTTCGCCCCTCATCCATCAGCTCATTGTTCTTGATGACCTCATTGTATCTAACCTGCAGGTCCTCCTTCATCGAGTCAATTTTATTCATCACAGTAGCGTACTGTGTCAGTTCTTCATCGGTTACAGCATCGGCATCTTGCGCAAAAGAGCTTTGAAGGGAAAGGCCAGCTGCAAAAGCTAACGTCAACATAAACTTCGCTTTCTTCGTCATCGCTTTGAACATTGTATTTATTGGTTTTTGTTAAAACTATAATTTTCTCCAACCTCCAAAAAAGGAAAATCTCACTTAAATACCAACTCCTAAAGGTATTTATACCCTTATAGGACTATGAATGGTGAATGGATGGCGCTAAACTACCAGGTGCGGTAAGGATTGGCGGCAGGTATGTCTTCCAACGACTGAAAAACATGAAAGGCGGTCTTCCCTTTGCGGATGTCGAAAGTAAACTCCTGTTGCTGCTTCCTGCCCGTTGCAGAAGCCAGGTTCAGTTGCACTTTTTGCTCCCCTTCAGGCAAGGGCACTCTCGAATAATAGATGGTATGTGGAATCGTTTGCCAGTTGCGAGTATCGGCCTTTTCTGTCAGTGCATTAAAAATCCCTATGGCAGCACCAAGATCCTGGTTCTCGCCTCTCACCTGATATTCCGCAGCCTTTTTTAATGCTACCCGCAAAAGCGACTTGCCAAACTCGGCCAGCATGCGTTCCTGCAAGCATTTAAACGCAATTGCATTAACGTCCTCAGCGGCTTCCAGGTCATACTTCTTCCCATTGGCTGACAACGTGGCACTGTTAAAAAGCACCGGGCGTTCTACGTACTTGGGAAAAGCAACCCTGAAGAATTCGAGTGCTGCGAGGCCCTGCTTCTTATCGTCTTCGTTGCTATCGAAGAAAAAAGGGAAATTAAAACCGTAGTCGCTGTTGGCAAATGTAACCAGACCGCCCTGCCCATGAATAACGGAAAAGTTGATTGACCACTCCGCTTTCACCGGCCCCAGTCCGTTGTTCCAAAAGAAAACAAGCTCTCCCCCATTTTTTGGCGATGGCGTAAACTTCCTTCCAAAAGCCTCCTCGTAGCGGCGCACCTCATCACTAAACCCGTTTAGGTAAGCCGTTCTGAGCAGGTCTTCCTTCAGTTGATCGGGAGCGCTCATACCAAACAATTTCTTGTAGTCGCCTTCGTAAGTTTCGTAGGCGTTTCTATAAGCGACAAAGGCGTTGTTAACATCGCCGGATGCCTCGTAAATAATGCCCATCAGGTTGTTCACAAACGCATCCTTCTTGTATTTATCGGGGTTCTTATACTTGTCTGAAAGAGTCCCTAATCTAATGTTCAGCCTGCGGCACTCCACTAATGCGGATTCGTAGTCGCCCAGCTTCAAATAGTTGATGGCCTTGTAATACAGCAGCAACAAATGTTCGTGATCTTCCCCTTTGTACTCTGTCATTGTCGGGTTGGTCAGCAGCGAGGCTGCTTCATTGAGGTAGTTTACCCGATAGTCTTCACCAAATATATAGGCTTGCTCAAAGGCTTCGTTGCTGATTTCATAGTTGCCGAGCAGTGACTGCACAATGCCCTGGTTCAAAAAATACAGGAACCTGGCCTTTCCTTCGGCGGCCTTTTTGTTCTTTTCCAACACCCTTGCCGCCTGCTCCAGGTCACCAGACTCGAAACTCTGATTGAATTCGTAGTTCATTTGGTAATAGGTCCCACAGGAAGCCAGCAGCAGGCCGCTAAGCAATAAGATTTTGATCGGAAAACGCACAGATATTGTTTTTGAAGAGCTTTTTTGAGACTAAGCAGCAAGCAGCCGATAGTGTTGAGATATTGCTCGCCAGTTACCGGATGCTCGTTACCTTATTCTATTTTGGTACTTGAATAGCGTCAGATTAGTTCCTTATGAACTTCTTGATCTCCTTGTCTCCTATCCAGACCTTCTCGTTGGTTTGCAGGTTAGCAAGCTCAAGATCAACTTTGTACAGTACCACTTTTTCTTTGTTGTACGAGTCTACGATAGAATTGATCGTACCAAACAGCATGAAGTCAGCTCCCAGCTCAGCACCCCATTTCTTTTGAGTTTCCGGCGAAGCAAATTCCTGCTGGTCAGCCCTTTCTTCACGCATTTTCTCACGGAAAACAGAATTTTGCACTACTCTCACCATGCCTGAGTTGATGAACTCTCTTTCGATGTCTTTGATAAAAGTCTCAGATTCAATATGCTCGTGGCTTTTGTTGGTAACAAGGCCAACGATCACCACTGGTTTGGCATTTTTTGCTCTGCTAAAGTCCTCTCTCCATGGACGATTGAGCACATCACGGATCATTTCCTCTGCCACAAGTTTGGAATCGGTGTCGTTCCAGCGGCCACTAAGGTCAATTTGCTGATCGGGACTTACCCTGGTAACCGTGCGTTGCGAACAACCTGCGGCGATGAATAAAACGGCCAAAGAAAAAACAGAAGCTTTAACTATTGATTGCATTCTCATAATTGTTTGTTTGTCTTGTATCACTTATAAAAATAGGCAGAATACCTCAGAATCTACCTGAAAGCTTCACATTCAAAAACCTTGCCGATAATGAATTGGGCACGGCAAATTGTTGATTGAAGACGTCTTTTACCCAGGTGTAAGAAATGGTGTTCTCAGCACCAAGCAAATTAAGGATCTCAGCGGTCAGCCAGATCGACTTCAGACCTCCAAATATTTTTCCTTCGTTCTTTTTCGAAAACACCTTGGTGAAACCAACATCAACCCTGTAATACTCATCTCCCTTGAAAAAGTTGCGATAAGTCGGATTATTTGGCGCACTAAAGGGTAACCCGCTGCCATAAAGTGCACTGACGTAAATTCTAACACTTGGATCGTTGGGCAAATAATCCTGAAAGAAGATGCCCAATGTGACCCTTTGATCGGATGGCCTGCGGATAAAGCCGAGGGTGTCTCCTTCTATGTCCTCAATGGTTCGAAGCAACCCGAGGCTAAACCATGACTCTGTGCCCGGAATAAACTCGCCGTTTACTCTGAAATCAACACCATAAGCCCACCCCCTGGCCAGGTTGTCGCCAAAGTAACGGAGACGCACATTGTCGATGTCGTAAGGAACCAGGCGATCCAGGTATTTGACGTAGGCCTCTGAAAAGAAAACAAAGTTTCTTCCATTCATTTGAAATGCATAGTCCATTCCTGCCAGGGCATGGTACGACACCTGGGCTTTCAGATCCCGGTTGATGACACCCTGCCTGTTACGCATTTCCCTGTAAAAAGGCGGTTGCTGATAAACGCCCCCGGCTACCTTAAAGGCGGCCTTTCGTGACCAGGCCGGTGTGAACACGTATTGCATTCTCGGACTCACCAGCAGTTGGCCATTGACCGTCCAGTAGGCCGTGCGAACACCAGCATTCAGAATGTGAATAGAATCACTTGAAAAAACTGTGTGCTGCAAATAGCCAGTGAGGTGATAACCATCAACCAGGTTTTCAGCCCAAATCCTGTCGGTGGTGCTGGCATAGCCGGAAGAGTCTTGAAAAATGTATTCGTTCAGCACATCTTCTATTCTTTCCTTTCTGGCTCCAAGGCCAGCTTCTGTTAGCTGGTGATCGCTCCAACGGGCGGAAAACCGGCTTTCTGTATTTAGCAATGTAGCCTGTAGCTTATTGCGGCCGTAGTGATAGTTGCTGCCTACGCCACGAACTACCACGCAATCCTTGAACTGGTCGCTGGCCGGGTTGTTGTTCACATCACACAACCTGTAGGCTCCCTCTACTTCAAAATATTCTCTTTCTACAGTATAAACACCTGAAGCAATCACGTCCAGGTTGAACTTATCGTCCCAGGTGTTGGTCCACTTCACTCCGCTTTGATAAATATCATAGTCAAGCACCTCTTTGCCATCGAAAGCCGCCACCATGCGGAACGACCTGCCGAACGTACCGAATTCCACTTCCTGTGATTCCGGCTTTGTGAAGTACCTGTTTTGGGCATAGGAGGCAAGAATCGAGATTTTCTGCCTGTGTGCCTCGGTCTGCTGGCCTAACTTAACAGAAACAAGAGACTGGAAGTCGGCGAACCGAGGTAAATATTGGCCTTTCACAGAAATCGTATTGAGCAAATACCTGGAGTTTTTGTAACGAACCCCCGCTGTATAGTTTACCCTGTCGTTTTTGCTAACACCTTCCACATGTGCTGAGCCACCTAATAGCCCCAGATTGACAGATCCAGCCTGTTCAACGGGGTTTTTGTAGCCAACATTAAGCACGGATGAAAGCTTATCTCCATACTTCGACTGCCAGCCACCGGATGAGAATGTAATTCCCGACACCATGTCGAGGTTGACAAAACCCAGCCCCTCCTGCTGACCTGCCCTCACCAAAAAGGGCCTGTACACCGGAATATCATTCACGTATACAAGGTTTTCATCGAAATTACCACCTCGTACAGAGTAAGCAGAAGATAACTCATTGCTAGCCACAACCCCCGGAAGCGTGGCTAGTATCCTGGAAATATCTGCCGTGGCCGCAGGGAAATTTGCCAGCTCTTTGCTTGTCACACGAAATTCGCCAGCTCTTGGAGGGCCCAGCTCTCTTTTGCCTACCACTGTTACCTGAGCCAGAAGCGTTTTATCTTCATTCAATGTGGCCTGAATAACCAAACTATCGCCTGCGGCAAGGGACACAGGTTTTTGAACTGCCTTATAGCCTACAAAGCTTATTTCAAGTTGATAACTGCCCGGCTCAAGGCATAGTAAAAAGGTGCCGTCCGTATCGGCGTTGGTGCCTTTGGTAAGCGACGGAACGGAAATGGTAGCCCCCTGCAATGGCGCATTCTGAGCGTCGAGCACTATACCCTGGATGCAGGCTTGTTGCGCCCAGGTGGCAAAAGAAAAAGCTAAAAAAGTAATGGTAAGTAAGCCCCTGCGCATCAAACGAATTTTTCCTCGCTGTTCACAGTTTTGAGTTGAGCGATTGTTTCCAACGGATCAGATGCACTGAAAACGAAGTTGCCAGCCACCAGAATGTCTGCTCCCGCCTGACAAAGCTCTCTGGCATTGTTCATGTTTACACCACCGTCTATCTCGATCATGGTATGCGTGCCGGCGTTGAGAACCATCTCTTTGGCATCTCTCACCTTTTGGAAAGTTCGTTCGATGAACTTCTGTCCTCCAAAGCCGGGGTTCACCGACATCAGTAAGATAATATCGGTCAGCTCCATGATGTCTTTCAGCACATTTACGGGAGTATGTGGGTTGAGCGCCACCCCTGCCTTGCAGCCCAGCTCACGAATTTCCTGTAGCACCCTGTGAAGGTTTGGGCAGGCTTCATGATGCACAGAAATCACCTCGGCACCAGTTTCAACGCACTGTTTGAAATAACGAGAGGGCTGCTCAATCATTAAATGGAAATCGAGGGGCTTTTTCGTGTGCTTATTGATGGCCGCCGTTACCGGAAAACCAAAGGAGATATTGGGAACAAAAGTGCCATCCATTATATCGATATGCAGCCAGTCGGCCTTGCTGCTATTGAGCATTTCCACGTCTCGATGAAGGTTACCGAAGTCGGCGGCAAGTATGGAAGGGGCAATAAGTGGAAAGTTCATGGATAGGTTTTCTTAGTATCTGAGCAGTTTTACCTGCTTCTCAAATGTGCTTGACGACAACCGTAAAAAATAAACCCCGGGGGTTGTGCCCGAAAATTCAAATATAACAACGTCGTTGATATCGGAGCTATTGTATTCTTTTTGGGCAATCATCTTCCCATTGGCATCGAACATCTGTACAGAGAGCCCGTTAACTGCCAGTTCATTATTGATTTTTATGCTCAGCCTGTTCTCCGTGAACGGATTGGGATAGACCTTCACCTTGTCATTGATCACATCATCTACTGAGAGGATTTTCCCACCCGTTGCTTTGATAAAATCAGGGATGCCATAGCCAAACAATGTATCAGGTTTAGTTGACCTGCTGCCTGAGTTCAGAATGTCGTTAAAAAGCTCTTCTCTTGTTTTTTCTGGCTCTGCCTGTATCAGCCCAGCCACAAAGCCGGCCACCATGGGTGCCGAGTAACTGGTGCCATTCGCAGTGATCAGCGAGCCGCTCTCCGCTCCCACTGTGGCGAAAACCCCCAGCGCCACTACATCAGGCTTGATGCGTCCATCGGCCGTAGGACCAATCGAGCTGAAGCTTGCCAATTTACCGCTGTTATCCACTGCACCTACTGACAGCACCTTGGGACTGTCGGCTGGGGCCGTGGCCTTTTTCCAGCTGTTGCTGCCCTCATTGCCTACGCTGGCCACTACGAAAATACCCTTGTCGGCGGCCAGGTTGGCGGCCTGCGTAATGATGGCCGTTTTGCCATCCATTTGCGCCTTTGTGTAGTTCATTTGCGAATCACTGAACACATTATAGCCCACTGAAGTATGAATGATATCAGCGCCGAGGCTATCGGCCTTTTCAGCGCCAAAAAGCCAGTTGTATTCCTCGATCCGGTATTCGCTTTTTACGTCTTCCGTAACAAAAAGCGCAAAATCAGCTGCAGGTGCGGTACCCAAAATCAATGTCGTGTCCTTGCCCTCCACCTGGATCATTTTAGCTCCAATGGTAGAAAACACCCTCGTGCCATGGTCATCGAAGGTATACACCTGATGTCCGTTGGTGACGAAGTCGTAAGTCTGCAGTATTCGGTTGCTGCTGCGAACCTCTTCAAAAAACGGCACAGCGTCAACGCCACCAAAGCCACCGTCGAATATGGCAATCAGCACGCCCTCCCCATAGAAACCCTGCCGGTGCATGTGCTGGATCGAAAGAAGGCTGTTTTGAAATTCGGTGGTGGCGAGTACCCTGCCTGTAGCGCTTTTGCTTTTGAAACGACCGTTGGCTGTTTCACCTTTGGAAAGCCGTGCTCCCGGTGCCACCAGCTCCACTCGTGAAACGAATGGGAGCGCATCGACAGTCAGCACCTTGTTGACGTTGCATTGGATCAACGCCAGGTTCATCCATTTGGAGGTATGATACACTTCAACACCGGTTGCCGCCAGTTGATCAAGGTAAGCCTGGCTCACCGGCAAATCGGTCTCATCAATTGGAACCCCCTCTTTTTCCCTTCTCAAAATCGCTTTTTCCGAAAGAAAGTCTTCGGGCCTGTCAACGGAGTAAGTGCCACCCGATTTGTCCGTAAATTGAACAATATACCGGTTGACCTGAGCTTTCAGTGAAAGTCCGGACAGTAGTAAAATCAAAATAGTCAGAGCTCCTCTACTCTTTACCATGTGCAACAAGTTCCATATATAATTTTCGGCCAGAATCTATGATCTTCTGACCAAAGCACTCCTCTGTACTGCAGTAATTTAGCTGAATAAATTCTTTTTTCACCAATCCAATCTCCTTCGCAAAGTACTCTCTCCTTACATCCTGAAAAACGATGGTGTCCAGCACTTCTCTCTGAAGAATTGTTAGCGTGTTTTCAAACGTGGTATCACCCACCTCAAGGGCCACCCCAAGTCCACTCACCTGATAGGTCTCTTCTCCCCTGTTGTTCAGCGCATTACCATTCCACTCTTTGCCTTCCGCTAATGGAAAAGTAAGCTTGATAAACGGTACATTATTTTCAATGCGAACCGCCTGGGTAGTAGAAAGCCTTGCCGTCCAGACGGAGTCAAGTTGCCAGTCAACGTTGGCTGTTTCCCGGCTAAACCGCTCCAGCCTGTAGCTCAGGCTGCCCGACAGATCAGTGAAGGTATCGGCCACCACTTCCCTGAGAAAATAGTGCGACGGCATGGAGTCAAGCAGGTTGTAGGTGGTAAGGTCGACCTCGTATTCCCAGTAAAGGCCCTTTTCCATTGGGAAAAAATCGGCACCCAGCCGGGAGGTGTCGGGCACAATGGTTTCTTCCTGACAGCCCATTGAAGCGATCAGGAGAACCCATAGTGTCGGTATTTTAAACAGCCTTGGCATGTTGTCTGAAACTTGACTGGATCCAGCCACCACCTATTACGTCGTCGCCTTCGTAGAACACCGCTGCTTGCCCCGGGGCAATTGCATTGACTCCGTTGCCGAAGAACACCTTCATGGTGTCGCCTACCTGCTCAATGACGGCCGGCGCACCGTCGTCGTTATAGCGAACTTTAGTGATGGTATCTAGTCGCTGCCCAGTAAGGTCAGTGTATTTCATCATGTTGAGGCCTTTCACGTACATGCCATCTCTCGATAGTTCATCAAAGGTACCCAGCACGACTCTGTTCTTCTCTTTTTGAATTTCGGTCACATAAACAGGGTATCCCAAAGTAATGCCCAGGCCTTTCCTTTGCCCAATGGTGTAGAAAGGATAGCCCTTGTGCTTACCCAGCACAGTTCCGTCTTCCAATACAAACTCACCACCGTCGACTTGCTCCTCAAGGCCTTCTACCCTCCTTTTTAGGAAGCCACGGTAGTCATTGTCGGGGATAAAGCAGATTTCGTATGACTCAGATTTGTTCACAAGGTCTATAAAACCTCTTTCACTAGCCATTTCCCTTATTTCAGGCTTGCGCAGATGGCCAAGTGGAAACATCGTGCGGCTCAAACTTTCCTGCCCCACTCCCCACAAAGCATATGACTGGTCTTTGTTTTCGTCCTTTCCTTTTGAAATAATATAGCGATCATTCTCCTGCCTCACCTTTGCATAATGGCCTGTGGCGATAAACTGGCAGTCCAGCTTGTCGGCACGTCTCAGCAATGCCTCCCACTTGATGTGGGTGTTGCACAACACACAAGGATTGGGCGTGCGACCTGCCAGGTATTCGGTGGTGAAGTTGTCGATCACATAGTCGCCAAACTCACTTCGAATGTCCAGGATATAGTGTGGGAAACCCAGGTTGACGGCAATATTCCTTGCGTCGTTGATAGAGTCGAGGCTGCAACAGCCTGTTTCCTTTTTGGAGCTGCCTGCGGACGCATAGTCCCAGGTTTTCATTGTCATTCCGATGACTTCATAGCCTTGCTCATGAAGCATCACGGCCGCCAGGGAGCTGTCAATACCACCGCTCATGGCCACCAGTACTCTTCCGTGTTTACTCATAAGTGTGTCTTTCGCCAGGTTCAAAGCCTGACTTTTACATCGATTAAGTCTCTGAGGACGCCCCTCAAAAAGACGAAGCGAACGGAAATGGTTCGCTTGTGGTGCAAAATTACGATAAGTTTTTGGGAAAAACTTTATGTTCTACGCTCTGCATCGTTTTTAATAAATTAGTTACTTCACATTTCTCACTTCACCAGGCAGATTTTTTGAAACAGCAGCTTATATGGATCCAAAGGTTTTAGGCACAAAATATGATAAAATCGCCCAATGGTGGCACGAAGGACACCTTGCCTCCAACTATGGCTTGGATCAAATCAAAAGGGCGATCAGCTATTGTGCCAACAAAGGAAACGCTCTGGACGTCGGCTGCGGCAGTGGCGGAAGAATAACGAAAGAGCTGCTTGCCAGTGGCTTTAGTATAACCGGGTTAGATGTGTCGGCCCAAATGATTGAAATTGGCAGGGCCAATCACCCGGAGGTTAATTTTATTAACGATGACATTTGCAAGTGGCAGTCACCAGCAAAATTCGATTTTATTGTTGCCTGGGACAGCATATTTCACCTGCCGTTCAAATCACAGGTGCCTGTAGTTTCCAAACTTTGTGGAATGCTGAATAACGATGGCATACTCATCTATTCATTTGGCAACGACTACGGCGAGCACGAAAACCAATGGAGAGATGACACTTTCTACTACAGCACAATCGGCATCACTGAAAACCTTCGGGTGATCTCAGAAAGCAGTTGCCGGTGCATGCACCTGGAGCTGGATCAGTATCCTCAGAAGCACGTATACGTCATTGCTCAAAGAACCTGAAGCCATTCAGTATGAACCTCTTAAAAGACATCATCACCCAAATTGAACTCCATTCCGTTGAAGGCATCAAAAAGTGTTTCGAAGATGGACTCAACCCAAACGACCATTTCCGGGATGAGCCCCTCATCTACGAGCTCACCAGCGAATATACCCAAAGTCCCCGGTTCAAAGCATGTGTGCGGGCTTTTGTTGATGCCGGACTGGACTTCGAAGACAAGGCACTACTGGCTGTTCTTCTCGATGATGCTGAGACACTTGCCAATGAGATAGCGACCCATCCTGCATTGATTTCCAAAAAGTATAGTTTAAAGTGTGCCTATACTCCTCTCGATGATGTAACGCTTCTTCATGTCTGCGCCGAGTTCAATCATGTGGCATGCGCCACCGTTCTGGTTAAGAATGGTGCTGACATCAATGCGAAAGCCGGCGTTGATAAGCATGGCTTTGGCGGACAGACGCCCATATTCCACACGGTGAATCAGAACAATAACCAATCCGCTGAGATGCTCGAGTTTTGCCTCGACAACGGCGCTGATCTAAACATCACCGTGCCTGGCATCATTTGGGGAAAAGGCTACACTTGGGAAACATTCATTCCTTCGGTCAATCCGATCAGCTATGCGATGATGGGCCTCCTTCCCCAAATGCACCGAGACGAAACCACCACATCGGCTACCGTGACCCGGCTGCTCAAGAGGGCTTACGGGATCGACTACAAACCGGAAAATGTACCCAACGCATATTTAAGGCAGTAGTTGGGTAATTCTAACAAAACTATGCGACGGCCTTACAATCGGCTGGCCTCGTTCTGCATCAAGTCAGCTAAATACATGCCTTATCATACTAATGAACGGCGGTTCTCTCATTAACAGGTGGCCAGCACTTCAGCATTAATATTTAATCCCTCAAACCACGTCATTTAGTCTTCTGAACATTATCGCCGACAATTTTTCTTTTAGAAGATACAGGCAAAAGCGTTATCTTTGAATTTTGGTCAATCCATTAGCACGGGCATTTTTTTTCACTTAGTTTACTCAACCAATTCGTAGACATAACTTCTCGTTCTATGAGATACATTCTTCTATTTTTTTCGCTGATCATTACCAGCTTTTCCTACTCACAGGGGTGCAGCGATGCCGGGTTTTGCACCATGGGTGCCATGAAACCAGACCAGGGCTATAATCGACGCATCCAGGTAAAACTCAGGTCGATTGAGTTCACTCACTACGTGGGACTGACACGGTTCAAGGACGTGGTGTACAACTATGTGGCTGATGTGAATGTAGGCCTCAATAGCAAAACCACCGTTCAGTTGAAAGTGCCTTACGTTTTCGTCGACGGCGCCCTGGCGAACACAAAAGGCATCGGCGATCTTAGTCTTGCCCTTACCCGCAACATCATTACCAGAGAAGCATTTCAGGTAAATGCCACGATTGGATCAAAGATCCCAACGGGAGACGCCAATATTAAAAACACGGAGGGACAATCGCTGCCTATGTACAACCAAACTGGACTTGGCACCTACGACGCTGTGGCGGGCATCTCTTTCATTACTTCAAAATGGCTGCTGGCAACTGGCATTCAACGCCCTTTCGGACAAATCAACAGCACCTTTCTATGGAGCGACTGGATAGGCGATCCGCTGGAAAAAAAGGCGTTAGAGTACACACAAGCAAGGTCGCTTGTGAGAGGAACTGACGTCATGTTCAGGGTAGAGCGCAACTTCAGGTTCACGAACTTCAACTTCAGCACCGGTCTTTTGCCTATCTACAGACTTAATAAAGATGTAATTAACATTCCTGTGCTGGAAGGCGACCAGGTAGTTGGCTATAAAGACAAAATCATTGATGGCTCGGAGGGCCTGGCGCTGACGCTCCTGATAAGCGGTGGCTATCAGTTCAACACCAGACTTGGCCTCAAAATGATTAATGGTTTCCGGTTGGTAAAGCGACACACCAATCCGGATGGACTGTCGAGAGAGTATGTAAACAATGTTTCATTGACTTATAGATTCTAAATGAAACTAAGCAACCAATTATTCTGGTTTTTTCTGTTTATTAATATTGCTGCACAAGCACAAGACGCTTTAATGGAGCAGGCAGAAAACGAGCAAATCAACGCTAACTACTCAACGGCCTACGATCATTTCGAACAAGCCGCTGCTGGTTTTTTCAAAGCCAACCAAAATGAAAAGGCTGCACTTTGCCAGCTCCGGATGGCCGAATGCCAGCTGGCCCTGGGCGATCCGCAGTGGGCTCAGGCCATTGTTCAGAGCAACGAGCTGGCGGAGATTATTAAAGGGTCTGGCAACCTCAGCGCCATCTCCCTGAATATCCTCGGCGATATTTACCTCAGATCAGGCAGAAATGACCTGGCGCTGGAAGAGCTTCTTAAGGCGGAAAAGTTACTGCCTGCCAATAGCCTTGAACAAGCAAAATGCTACAACGACCTGGGCGTGGTGTACTGGAACAACGGCAACCGGGAGCTGGCCCTGCAATACCACGAAAAGGCACTAAGCATTCGCCAATCGGCGGGCGCAGGCAAGGCTGTGTTGCTTGCCGATTCCTACAACAACATCGGGCTTATCTATTTGCAAGACCTCCCCGCCTTCGCTGTCGACTATTTTAACAAGGCGCTGGCTATTTACAAGGACAATCTTGGTGAAAATCACCCCAAAGTAGCCAGCGGATATAGCAACCTGGCCTTCGCCACAGCTAACCAGGGGAGCTACGACAAGGCGATCACTTACCTCGACCAGGTCATGAATATTTGGAATGCCACCTACACAGGCGACCACCCCAACAAGGCCTTTACCACCAGCAACAAGGGCCGGGTAACTGAGATGAAAGGGTCACTCGAAGAGGCACTGGCATTCCAGCGGGTAGCGCTGCAGATGTACCAAAACCTCTATGGAGAAAAGCATCCGGAAATAGCCAACACCTATTTTCTCATTGGATCCATTTACCAAAAACAGAATAAGTTTGAGCTGGCAGTAGAGAGCTTTCAAAAGTCTATTTATGCGAATCTCTACTCCCAGAATTATCAGACCATTTACGACCTGCCTGAACTAAGAGACTACTATAACGCCGACATCCTTCTTTCGTCGCTGCAATCAAAGGCCAAAAACATGGAGGCGCTGCATTTTGAAAAAACACTGAAGCTACGGGACATTGACGGGGCACTTGCTGCCTACGTTGCCTGTGATGAATTGATCACAAGCATTCGCCAGATTCGGTTAAATGAAGCTGACAAGCTCCGACTTGGTGCTGTTGCCTATGAAGTGTATGAAAATGGCATTAGTACTGCTCTCTACCTGAGCGAACGAACTTTTAAGAAGCAATACTACCAAAAGCTCGCTTTTAATTTCTGCGAAAGAAGCAAGTCGGCTGTGCTTCTCGACGCCATTAACGATGCCAAAGCCAAGCATTTCGCTGGTATCCCAGACGAGGAGCTGGCGCTGGAAGACAGCTTGAAGGACCAGATTATCTTCATCGAACAAAAGCTGGCAGGAGGCAAACTTTCGCCTGAAAAAGAAGAAGAACTTGAGGCTGAGCTTTTCGCCTTTGAATCTGCCCTGAGAAGCTTTATCGAAATGCTGGAAGATCAGTACCCGGAATACTTCAAGCTCAAATACAGCAATACCCTGGCCTCAGCTGAAACATTGCAACCGCTTTTAAGTGAGGATCAAGGCATCCTCTCCTATTTCATTGGTGAAGAGAATGTATACGTCTTTCTGGTTGGCCGACACCGGCTTAAGGCAACCACCATCAAGAAAGACCCTGATTTCGCCAGGAACATTGTTGGGTTGAGGAACGCCATTAAGTACAGGCAGCAGGAGGTGTTCCAAAAAGCTTCCGAAGCATTGTACAAGCAGCTCATACCCAAACTACCTGCCTCTATCAGCTCGCTTGTCGTACTCCCCGATGGCCCAATTAGCGCTGTACCATTCGAGTCGTTGATAATCGGTCGTGACAAGGACGGCACCATCAACTACCTCATTAGTGAAAAAGTCATTTCCTATGACTACTCAGCCACACTTCTTGCTGAACGAATCGCCAGTAAGTCATCCAGCACCGGGAATGGTATTTTACTATCAGCGCCGCTTTCCTTCGAAAAGAATGAAGTGGTCATGCAGACACTGCCAGACACTGAAAAAGAAGTGAAGGAGATCAAGTTTCTATTTACCGGATCCGACCAGGAGGCAAACCTTATGTTGAGTGCCGCTGCTTCGGAGAGCTTCATTAAGTCGGATGAACTGGGGCAGTACAAATTTTTGCATTTTGCTACCCATGGCATGGTGAATGAGGCAAAGCCGGAGCTTTCGAGGATTTTCCTATCGCCAGGAAATGATGAAGACGGCAGCCTTTATTCCGGAGAGATCTACAGCCTTGGCATCAATGCCGATTTGGTCAATCTTTCGGCTTGCGAAACAGCCCTCGGCAAAATTACCCGTGGTGAGGGCATCATTGGCTTGAGCAGGGCACTGATGTACGCCGGAGCCAAAAACCTTATCGTTTCTTTATGGCAGGTAGCCGATGCTTCGACAGCATCGCTGATGATTGAGTTTTATAGGCAACACCTCTATCATTCTGACAATAACCTGTTTGCCGACGACCTTCGAAAGGCAAAATTAAGCCTGCTCAACTCTGAAAATTACAAGGATCCGTACTACTGGGCCCCGTTTATTTTGGTAGGTTTGTGACAATAGCAGCAGTTATTTTGTTCCAATTGGTAGTGAATTGCTAATTTTGGGATAGCAGAGAATCAATACTTTCCGGCGCCATGAAATCGTTTGAAGACATCAAACTTACTCTTGGGAAAAATAGGCAATACTTGTTCAACAAGTACCCCATACAATCGATGGCGGTCTTTGGTTCTTATTCAAGAAATGAACAGGTAGCTGACAGTGACCTTGATGTATTAGTCGAATTCAACGATAAGATTGGCATAAGATTTATTGACCTGGCCAATGAAATCGAGGAATTGGTAGGCTTTACAGTTGATGTGGTGTCAAGAAACGGAATAAAGGAAAAGTACTTCGAGAAAATCAAACCCGACTTGATCTATGTCTAGCCCTGATCTTCTCTTTCTTCTGGAATCGGCTTTAAAAATCAAAAAGTATACCGAGGGCTAGTCATATGAAACCTTCATTGATGATGACAAAACGATCGACGCTGTGATTCGTAATTTTGAGATCATTGGCGAGGCTTCGAGTCGAGTTGACAAAGACTTTAAGATAAACACCCCACATATCGAATGGGATAGGTTAAGAGGCTTCCGCAATCGTATTGTTCATGAATACTTTGGGGTAGACTATGAAATTGTTTGGTCGATCATCGAGCAACATCTACAGGTGCTAATCGATAGCATAGAGGGTCTTATTAACGAAACCAGAAACGACACGAAGTAAAAAAGGAAGCATCTTAATGGCATTAAAAGCAATAGTAAAAGTAGGAAGTGTTACCAACCTGAGTGATGCAAGGTATTGTGCTGGCATGGGTGTGGATATGCTCGGCTTTGATATCAACCCGGCAAGCCCAGAATACATCAATCCGCTAAAGTTTCAGGAAATAACCGGCTGGGTGGCTGGCGTAAAGCTGGTGGGCGAAGCACATGGGCTTTCAGAAGAAAACATCAGGGCACAACTGGTTCAATATGAGCTTGATTGTCTGGAAATAAGTGATTTATCCCTATTGGAATCACTGAAGCACACTGACTTAACTTTTATCATAAAAGCCACCACAGAAGCAAGCCTTAATACGGCCATGACTGTGGCCAAAAACACCCCGGCAGTAGCGTATATTTTTGCTGAGCTTAATGATCAATTAACCGTCAGGCAAGTGGTTAGTGCAAATTCAGAGGTCCCTTTGCTGGTAGGTTACGATGTCAACCCCGAACAGGTAGAAGGACTTTTAGCTTCAGATAAGGTGAACGGATTTGCACTAAAAGGAAGCCAGGAAGTTAAACCGGGCTTCAAAGACTATGATGAGCTGGCCGATATGTTGGAAGCCCTGGAAACAGACTTCTGAAAAGCCCCGGCAAGAGGCTCAGGCAAAGCGAAACTTCATGTACTTGATGGTTTCCCCCTTTTCGGTAAAAATCAGTTCATACTTGGTTTTGATGCCGTAGTGCTCTTCCCAAAGATCAGACTGATAAAGGTCAAAGGTGTACTCCATATCTTTGATGGCATATTTCTCCCTCAACAAGTCTAGTGTGTATTGAAAGAGTGGCGTGCTGTCCGTTTTAAAATATACCCAACCGTCTTTCTTCAACATGGCTTTGTACATATCCAGAAACCTGGGCGACGTAAGCCTTCGCTTTTCATCTCTGTCTTTCGGTCTGGGATCGGGAAAAGTAATCCAAATGGCCGACACCTCCCCTGCTTCAAAAAATTTCTCAAGCATTTGAATTTGAGTGCGCAGAAAACCTACATTGGTAAGCCCAAGTGCCTGTGCCCGCTGACTCCCCTTCCAAATCCTGTCTCCTTTTATATCGACACCGATAAAATTTTTATCAGCGAAGCGCTCTGCCAACCCGACGGTGTATTCCCCCCTGCCACAGCCAAGCTCTACCACGAGCGGCAAGTCGTTATCAAAAAATTCGTCGTTCCACCTTCCCTTTATCGTCTCAAAAAGTGGCTTCCCTTCTTCCAGCACATTCCTGCTTTCACGGTTCTGCTTGTACCTGTCCGTTTTGTTTCTCACTACTACAACTGATCTATTTCTGCTACGACAAAAGTACTCCCCCCCACAAAAACGACATCGTTCGCTCCCGCTTTTTTGTTTGCCAGGGCGATTCCTTCGTTTACATCTCTAACCAACTCTCCAACATACCCCTCCGCTTTTCCTTCCTCATAAAGCTGTTCAGCGGGCAGTGCTCTGGGAATGCTGGCCGCAGTGAAATAGTAGTAGGCATCCCTCGGCAAAACACTCCACAGCTTAGACCTGTCTTTATCGCTCACGACCCCGATAACAATGTACAGTTGCCCATGTATGTTCTCGGCGAGCTGTTCGAACAGCTCCCTCATGCCCTCTTCATTGTGGCCTACATCGCATATCATCAGCGGCTGCTGTTGCAGCACCTGCCAGCGACCTTTCAGGCCAGTCAGGCCCTTCACATTGCTGAGTCCTTTTGCTACGGCTTCATCGGAAATGTCAAATCCTCTGGTGCGCAATACATCAACGACACTGAGAATTCCGGGGAGGTTTTTGAGGTAATACTGACCTGTTAGGTCGAGGTTCAATGTCTTTAGATCAGAACCACCAGTTTTCACTACCGAAACCACTCTTGAAAACAAGCCATACTCCTTGTTTTCAACCTTATAGCCGTCCCTGGCAATGACAACCGGGCTGTTTTCCTTTTTTGCCTTCTCAATAAACACTTCATCCAATGACCCGTAATAACCTCCCACCACCACGGGCGTATTTTTCTTAATAATCCCAGCCTTTTCTCCTGCAATTTCCTCAAGAGTGTCTCCTAGCAGGTCCATGTGGTCGTAGCTAATAGAGGTAATCAGCGACGCCAGCGGATTGATCACATTGGTTGAGTCCAGTCGACCACCAAGGCCCACTTCTACCACAGCTATATCGACCTGTTCCGATGCAAAATGATCGAACGCCATGGCCACGGTGGTTTCAAAAAAGCTTGGCTTTACCTGCTCCAGCACCGGTTTCATTCTTTCTACAAAAGCCACCACTTTATCCTCGGGGATCTCTTCTCCATTGACCCTGATCCGCTCGGTGAAGTTCTTTAAATGAGGTGAGGTATACAGACCGGTTTTGTAACCAGCTGCCTGCAAAATGGCCGCAATAGAATGAGCGCTCGTGCCCTTTCCGTTTGTGCCTGCAATATGAACTGATTTGAATTTGTGCTGAGGGTTGCCAAGTGACTGGCATAGCGCCAGTGTATTGGTGAGGTCTTTTTTGATGGCCACCTTCCCCACCCGCTGAAACATCGGAAGACTACCGTAGAGGTAGTCCAGCGTTGCCTGGTACGTCATTGGCTAATTAGCGGGATTTGATGATAAAAGTGATTCGACCGGTTGACCTCGGCGGAGCAGGACTGTTCGGTGGGTTCCTTTTGAAATACAACCCTTCGACCTCCCTCCTATACACTGCTTCAACAGCGGCACTTACCCCTCTCTCCAGAGTTTTAATACCTATCACCTCACCATTCTCATCGACGGTGATTTCAAAAACTATGCGGCCACTCTCGTTGGAAGTGTCATTTGGTTTGGGGATCTCCTCCCACGCCCAACCTGCCATATCAAGAGCAGCGCCACCTCCACCACCCGGGGTTCCATACAGGGCACGGGCATCGACAGTTCCTTCCTTATTACCCTTATCGCCGGTAGCAGCTGTATTATCGCCCTGGCTGTTGGAGGCTACTACTTTATCGGAAGACACCCCCCCTGATGGTTTCTCAGCAGACTTTTCTGTGGGTTCTTTCTTGGTTTCTACTGGAGTTGATTTTGTTTCTGCCACTACGGGCTTAGTTTCCTTTTTCACCTCCTTCGGCTTCTCTTCCTCTTTCTTAGGCGTGGTCACCGGCGTTTTGACCGGCTCCTCTTTGCGCACATCAGGGCTGGCTACATTTTGCGTAACAACCGCCTCCTCTGGTGCATTGGTTGATTCCTCCACTACTTCTGGCTCGGCCGTATCCTCTACAGGCTCCGTCTCTTCTGTTTGTGTCTCTTCAGGAACGTCTTCGTTGACCTCTTCGGCATCCGATGTGCTTTCGCTTTGCTCTACGGTAGATTCTGGCTGAACAGCGCCAGATCCCTGGCTATCAAGTCCAAAATTTAATTCTATGCCATACTCAGGAATGGGTGGGTTGGGCTCTTTCCAGGCCAAAAGAAAGGCAAAAATCAACAAAAGCAGTGCATGGACGCCCAGAGAGACCGCCGTGCCTATTCTTTCATTTTTCTTTTCTTCTTTGCTCTGAAACTCCATTACCTAATTCGGTTTTGTCGCTATCGATACTTTGGCTTCCAAAGCGGTTGCTATGCCTGCCACATAAACTAAGTGCTCCGTAGGAACAGATTTGTCAACATGCAGTACTACCACTCCCTCTTTGCCAGCCAGTTCATTCCTTAAAACCATTTCCAGGTTATTCCGGTTCACCAGCTTGTCATTTACATAGTAACGTAAATCGCTGCTAATGGTGACACTCACTTTTTGAAGCACAATGGTGGAGCTTTTGCTGGAAGGCAAATTGACCGGCAAGCCTGAAGGCGTAACAAACGTAGCCGTGAGCATAAAGAATATCAGCAGAAGGAAGACGATGTCGGTCATCGAACTCATGCTGAATGATGCATCAATCTTATTTTTTGGACGTAGATCCATGCTTCAGTGGTTATTTAGGCTCCTGTAGCAGGTCGATGAACTCGATAGCACTGTATTCCATTCTATGAATGACCTTCTGCATTCTGGTCACCAGGTAGTTGTAGCCCAGGTAGGCAATGATACCGACAGTGAGGCCGGCCGCCGTGGTCACCATGGCTTCGTAGATGCCGGACGACAGCAACTTTGGACTAACCGAACCTTCTTCCTGCGCAATGGCAATGAAGGCCTGTATCATACCCGTTACCGTGCCAAGGAAGCCAATCATTGGAGCAGCACCTGATATTGTCGCTAAAACACCCAGGTTTTTCTCCAGCTTGTAAATCTCTATTTTGCCCACGTTCTCGATAGACACCTCAATGTTTTTCAAGGGACTTCCAAGTCGGGAAAGGCCCTTCTCTATCATTCTGGCAACAGGCGTGCCGGTTTGGGCGCAAATCATTTTGGCACCATTTACATCGCCAGCCAATACTTTGGCTCTGATGTCGTCTGTAAAGTGGTCAGGGGTTTCGCCTGCCTTCCTCAACGTAAGAAACCGCTCCACGAAAATGATAACGGCTACGACGGACAATAATAAAATGGGGATCATCCAGAATCCCCCTTTTAACATCAAATCTATAAGAGTGACCGACTGATCTTCAACAGCAAGATCAGCGGTGTCAATTTGCAGTAACATCATATGTTATATCAATACCTTAAAGCCCAAACTTCACCTCCATAGGTTGACTTAGCTTTTTCGGCTTCATCCACTGCTTCCTGATAAGTGTCGAAATCGGAAATACTTACCCTGTAAAACCTTGATTTCCCGAACGGCTTAATAACGGTTGAGTTCAACCCCTCTTTTGCCAGCTTCTTACCATAGTCATCGGCCAAGTCTCCATCGAAAAAGCTACCTACTATTACATAAGAACGACCAGTTCTCTCAGTTAGTGTAACTACTTCGCCGGTTGTGTTAACTGGCTTCTTCACTACGGGCTCTTCTTTCTTAACAGGCTCTGGATTTGGCTCAACAGGCTTCGGCTCGGCTTTCTCCACTTTTGGTGTTGCTTTGGCAACTACTTTCTTGTCGTCATCTTTATGATGCCAGTACAAAAACGCAAAACCAATAAGAACAAAGGCCACCGCCCCTATGATAATAATTCTGGTGAAGCTCTTGGCCGAGTCGCCGCCTTCATTCGCTTCCTGATACGCCTGTTGTTTGAACGATGGTGGCGGAGTTCCGCCAAATACATTGGAAATCTCCTCGTGACTTGGCTCCTCAACGTCAAAAATTGAACTTACCTGGCTATCATCTTCCTGAAAAGAAGGAGTTTCTGGCTCATCAAAAACCGGGCTGGGTTCTTCAGTTGGAGTTTCGCTGGAAGATTCGTCCTGAGCTTCGTCTTCATCGTCATCCAGTGCTTCATATTCAAGTTCCGGAAGGCCGAAGTCCTCATCATCCTGAGGTGCGTTTGAACCACTCTGTTCTTCCTTGTCTTTGTTTGCTTTGCTTTTAGCCATTTATTAAGAGGTTGAGAGTACTTTAGATTCGTTATAAGCTAAACTCAGCTCAGTTGAAGTAACAATTCCGTAAAATAGAAATTTCTTATGTTTTAATGAAAAAATTCCTAGCCGCAAATAAAGAAACTTTTTTGGAATAATTTAAGAACACCTTAGAATGAATAAGAAAAACCTGCTTTGAAAGTAAGCCCCCTTACCGGATAATTTGAAAGTAATTGGTACTGCTGGTTGGCTAAATTGTGAAACTGAAGAAATATGGTCGCTCTTTCAGATAGCAAATAATCAAGATCAATGTAAACATCAGTCGCTGCTTTCAATTCTTCGGATTGTCCTAAATTCCAGTCATAAGCTTTTATCCCTCCAAGGTAGGCCAAGCCAGCCTTTGTTCTCATTTTGTTAAAGGCAAGAAAGCTTCCGTTAAATGCTATTCTATAACCTGGCATATGCCATGCTTCCTCAAATGTGTCGGACTGATAATTGTAATAATTGACTTGCAGGCCCAAATTGAGCGAGCTTCCTATGTAAAAGTCGCTGGCCAGGTACAAATCCAATACTTTGAAATTGGCCGTGTCGTAGGCCAGAATAAACTTCGACGGGTCGTTGGGCGAATTGAGAAAGACGCCAAATTGCTTGAAGACCTTTTGTGAAAGGCCCACCTTGTAGCTCATGAAAGCCAGATTTCCCTGTGCTCCCAGCCCAAGGTTCAATATATTGTTGGAGTTGTGAATGTCGACCCCAGCGGCTAAATAAGGGTTACGGGCAGTCATGCTTTGCCATGTATTCAACTGGCTGTTTCCTGACAATTCGCCAAAAATGCCAAAGAGTTTGCCGAACTGGTATTTCCCTTTCAAAACGGGGTATAACTGCGATGCTGGCACCAATGAGTCGGACTGATACACATAGCGAATGCCAGCAGATACCTGGTAGTTGTCGCCAGTGTACACCACAGATGGCTCAAGTCCAATTCTTTGCCTGCTGGTGCTCAAAGAATCTTTGTAGCCGATCAAGTCAGCGAAAACACCCACATGCCCGGTTAGCGCACTTTGCAGCTCCATGGAAAGATCTGCATTCACTTTCACCCAGTTTTCTGATATGCCCAGGTTATCACTTTGTCCATTGTAGGCAAGGCCTCCGGTAATACTTATGTCAGACTCCGAGGATGAGTTGTCGATATTTACTGACACTCCATACTTATTGAAGTTCCTCTTCAGGCTGTCCTCCCCTTCCGTAACTGAAGCTGACGGGTCGTATCCATAAAAATTAAAGCGTGAAAGCTTGTAGTAGGCATCTCCTGAGGCTGTAAACCCATCGCCAAAGTAGCTCGCCTCTCCTTTTAAAAGCGTCTCTCCTGATGCACTGTTCTTTCCATCAACAGGGCCCTTGCCAAACGAAAGGTGTTTTGCCTGAAAACCGGCCAGGTACTGCTTGTTTCTTTTGTTGTAGAGATAAAGCTCGCCCAGCGGAGAGTTGTAGTTGCCATAACCAAGCTTTATCAGGTTTCCATAGTACTTCTCCAACGGCTCTGCCTGAAGCTTCAGCGCTTTAATATCGACGGTAGTAGGCGGAACCGTTACGTCGAGGGCTGGAAAAACGTATTCCTGCTTGATGCCGCCCGTTTCAATGGCTGCAGGAGGTATCTTTTCAAAGCTTCTTGGCTGAAAAGGCAATACTATCTCCCTGTCCTTTTCTATCACTACCTCTGCTTCCTGTATTTCCCCCGCTTCTTCCCATTGCTCCTGCGACCAGGCCGGCAGGCTCATCAAAAGACAAATGCAGAACAGTAAGCTTTTATACATTTTCGGCATAATTAGTTTCTCTTTTGACTTGTGCTATCCTTTTTTATCGGCGACTGATCGGTGTCTTTTTGCGTTACCGCTTCGGCCTCTCTTTTGTCTACTTCCTGCAACTTCGCTCTTGCAGCGGCTTTCATTTCAGGCAGCGGACTGTTGGTAATTACCGATTCTAATGTCGCTTTGGCCTGAAACAGCTCATTCAGCGCCAGGTAGTTGTCGGCAATGAGCAGAAATGACTTTCCTAACCAATAGTCATACACTGCATATGACTTATTGAGGCCGAATAACGTTTCAAGCGAACGCTTGTACTCTTTTTGCCTGTACTGAATCAATCCTATGTAATATTGCGACTCAGCCGCATTTATGTCCTTGGCGGCATTTACGACGGCCAAAAACTCATCTAGGGCAGCGCCATATTGATTACGCTCGAAAGCGATTTTGCCCATATAAGTGCCGGCTTTGTTCTGTGCATTGAACGCCACCTTGTCGTCGCCCAGGATTCTCTCCGCATACACCTGAGATGAGTCGAGGGAATTGGCGGCAAAATGAGACTCCATCAGGCCTTCCCTGGCAGTGTATAAATCCCGCTTGCTATCCGACGACGCCCGAAGCTTGTGCCAGTATTTGATGGCCACGGGATAGTTTTTATTGCTGTACTCCAAGGCACCAATCCGCTGGTATACCTTGGCCGGCGACACTGTTTGCATGTCGCCGATCAGCTGATAATACGCCTCCAATGCCGGTGCTGTTTGATTGAGCCTGTAATAGCTCTCTCCCACGTAATAAAGTGCCTCCGCAGCATTGATACTTTGAGGGTACGACACCCTGTAGGCTCTTAAAGCACTGATCGCTTCAGTATACCTCTGTTCAAAGTAGAGGTTTCTGCCCCTTTCGTATTCAACACTTTCTAATGCTTTGTCATCGGGATTGGCTTTCTTATAAAGGGCGATGTATTGATCAACTTCATTTGATTTGCCCATCAGTGCCAATACCTCCTGTAGCCCTAGTAAAGCACTATTGGCCAAAGTATGCTGCGGGTATTCTTCCAGCACTTTCTTATAGTCGTTAGCTGAGGCAGGGTACTCCTTCAGGTTGTAGCTGCTTGATGCCCGGCGCACCAACGCATAGGGAATAAACCCACTGTTAGGATATTTGCTAATCACACTGGTGAAGCCCGCTTTGGCCCTGGCGTAGTCTCCTGCTTCAAAGTCGAGCTGCGCCGACTGGAACGTGGCGTCGTCGGCATAGCGGGAATTAGGGAAAGCCTTTGTCACCTGATCAAGCTCTCTCTTTGCATCTTCTCGCCTATTCTGAAAACCAAGAATCACCCCCCGCTGATAGAGCAAGTAGTCCCTTTCCTTAAATCCATGGGAGCCTGCCTGCTGGTAGAAGGTCAGGGCCTCATCGTATTTCTTCTGAGCATAAAGGCAGTCTGCCAGCCTCACCTCTGCATCACGGTTATTGTCGGGCCTACGGTTGTTCACATAAGCCTTGAAATAGTTGGCAGCTTCAGGGTATCTGTTGAGGTTAAAAAGAGCATAGCCCATGCCATAGTTGGCTTTGTGGACGGTTAAGGAATTGCTCCTCCGTCCCTTTTGCAGTGCCATCGTGTAGCTGCCAATGGCGTCTTCATATTTTTTTCCTGTCGAGAAGGCCTCTCCTTTCCAGAACCATGCATCAATTTCCAATTCCGGGTCTAGGGGGTAGCGTAGCGAGTTGTCGAACATCTGCACCGACTCATAGAATTTACCACTGTTGAACAACTGGGTGGCATTGAGGAACGCAGCCTTCTGGTAGGCCTTTTTGATTCGCTGACTGCCCAAGCCCACTTTTTCGAAATAGGCCAGCGCTCTGTCGTAGTTGCTGGAGTTGACGTAGGCCTCGGCTATCATGTCCTGCGCATCGCCCTTGTCAGACGACTGAGGATACTCCCGCATATATTTTTCCAACACAGGAATGGCCTGCTCGTAGTTGCCTAAGTCCATGTGCACCTGTGCCAGCTTAAACATAGCTCGTTCCTTTACCTTCTCGTCGTATTCCGTGTCGGCAGCTTGCTGGTAGGCACTTACTGCAAACGACTTATTGCCCTCCATAATATAGAGATCACCCAGGTAATAAGACGCAGCCTGCCCTATTTCATCTTTCTCAAGGGCCACGTATTTAAAGTTCTCTATTGCTTTGGCGGGCTGTTTTGCCTGCATATAGCTGTAGGATATCCTGAAAAGCACCGGCGCTACAGGCTTCTTGCGCATCGGCTTCATGTACTGCTCATAATAAGGCAAAGCTTTTGCATAATCTTTCTGCTCGTAGTAAGCTTCTGCAGCATATAAAGCAATCTGATCGACATTCTTCGCTTCCTTCGTGCCCGTCAGGTAAGGCCTCGTATAGCTAATCAGCTCTTTGAAATCATTTTTGCGGTACAGTGTGGCGGCTACCAACTCAGGAACAATCGTTTCATAGCCATCGCTTTCTCCTGCCACCCTAAGGTCGGCCAGAGCATTGTCGTATTGCTTAAGCTGGAAGTAGATATAGCCTGCGTAGTAATGGGCTGGCGCTTTATATTCTCCATCCGACTTCTTCACCAAATTAAAATGCGGCAAGGCTTCCTCGAACTTCTTCAGAGTGAAAAGCGAAAAACCCCAATGGAAGTAAAACTCAGGTCTTTCGACTGCGGGGAGGCGCTCAGGTTTGGCTTTGGCATAAAACTCTGCTGCCTTGCTATAGTTTTCCTGTCGGTAATAGAAGTTACCAACCTCGTAGTAACCAGTAAGCGCCCTTGGATGGTTTGGGTGTTCTGTCAGAAACCTCTCGAAAAGACCCTCTGCATCGGCATGCTGTAGTGAAAGGCCGCAAAAGGCCTGGAAATAGAGCGCATCGGCCACATTCGAACCACTCGGGTCTGCCTTCAAATAAGCCTCAAATGACTTTCGGGCTGCCGCAAACTTGTTTTGATTGAACAAGCTCACCCCTTGCTGGTAAAAATTGCCTTCACGGGAGTCGCTGATAGATGTTTGAGCCAACAGGAGCTCGAAGCTACCTGCTAACATCATTGCCATCAATATTAGAATACCTTTCCTTATCTGTTTGGTCACTTGAAAGTAGGTTTAACCCCTTGAACGATTTAATGCATCAACTTGTATACCAATTCTTTCATTAAATCCTCTTCACTTATAGAATTGCTGGTAACGCCCTTTACCTGAAGGTCAGCATTTTTCAGCAAATGGATATTGCGAATAACCATCATGGCGCTGTAATTTCTGGCTGCCACCTTGTACTCTTTCACAAAGAACGGAGAAACTCCTATTTTTCGTGCAAGTTCGTCGTCCGACGCCTGGTTATTTTTGTGCAGCAACAGCAGCTTGGTGAAATAAGTAAAAAGAATCACCAGAAGAGGGATAACAGGATGGCTCTTCGTGTTGGCTCCAAAATACTGTACAATTTGAAAGGCCTTCTTATGGTCTTTCATTCCAATGGCCTTCTGAAGCTCAAATTCGTTAAAATCTTTGCTGATCCCGACAAATCGCTGGATATGATGCTCGTCGACCACCGTGTCGCCCGGTAGGTTTACCTTCACTTTCTTCAGCTCGTTATGTATCCTTTCCAGGTTGTTGCCAATATGCTCAGATAGCATATACACGGCCTTTTCGCTCAACTTTAACTGAAGGTCGGCGGCAAACACCTTGATCCACTCTGGCACTTTGTTGTCGTAAATCCTTTTCTCAGCCAGCACCACACAGGCTCTCTCCAGCTCCTTGGCCAGCTTTTTCCTGGCATCAATCGTTTTGTATTTGTAACAAAACACCAGCACTGTGCTTATATTGGGCTTTTCCAGATAAGCAGTAAGGGCTTTTTCGCCTTCCTCCCTATTCAAATCGGCAATATCCTGTGCTTCCTTTACAAGCACCACCCGGCGCTCCGCCATCATTGGAAACTGCCTGGCGTGGTTCAAAATATCTATGATCTTATTTTCCTTGCCGTAGAGAACTGTTTGGTTAAAACCCTTGAGCCCCTCATCAAGGGCGTGCTGCTCAATATAGTCGGCTATAGAATCAATAAAGAAGGGTTCTTCTCCCTGGAGCCAATAGATGGGAGCATAAGTATTAGATTTTACGTCTTTGAGAATTTCGTGATAGCCTTTAGGCATGAAAAGCGGATTGATTTATTCGGCTGCTAAGATAGTTACTTCGAACAAAAGTGAAGACTGCCCTTTCAGGATTATCTCCATTTCGCCTATAAAAGGTAAGATTTGATTCGATCTTCCATTTTATCTCTAAAAATGTATGAGAGATGCGAAAAATTACACTCATGGAAAAAGCATTTAATGGTACTCAACAGCCAATACTTGCTCTATTTCAGCGCCAGCCCATTTCTATTTGGCAAGAATCACGTAAAACCTTACACCGATAATGGTTCACTTTAAAAGAGCAAATACGTTGGCCTGTGGCTGCCTACCTTTGAAATATCAAAAAACAAAAAACTTTACAGCTATGAGAATTCAACACAGATTTGCCGACTTCAATCACCTGGGATTAATGCTCGTTGAAATGTTCAGAGGAAAAAGAAAAAGAAGTCACTCGATCTAAAAAGGCTTCGGCGACTTTTCCGGTTGTACCGGCGAGACGAAACACCAGTTGGTCGCTTTTTATCCATCAACAATTTAGTAGATCATACTTTTTCAAAAAAACCTAGAAATCATGATAGTAAAATCAGCAATCAAAGACTTAAATCATTTGGGTATGGTGATCGTAGAAATCTTCAAAGGAAAGAAGAAGACGGCCTCCAAATAATTGCTATTTAAAAAGTTCTGAAAGAAATATCTTGTACTTTTCACAGAACAAAAAAATACCACAGCCTTTTAGCATCCATGGCACCTTCAAACGAGAATCTGAATGATCGTGGGTTAATCGATTTGGAAACGTACGGCGTGAAATTATTTTGCTACATGCTGCCGGTTAAAAATATCACAGGAGTGAATTTCTTTGTCCATTTGAATATTCCTATGGCTTGCTGCAAAAGTTATACTTTGTAAAAAAGTAACGATAAATTTTGCAGACAAAGATTACTATTTGCGAATATTACGCACTAAATTGTTCATCTGAACAAGTTCACTCTAAAACGACAGACTAATGAATGTTAGAAAACACCTGAGTGCCCTGATAGGACTTGCACTTGTTGACCATGACTTTTCTGATAATGAGAAGCATTTAATACTGTCTATTGGGAAGGCACACAAAATAAGTGAGAGAGAGATAGAGGAGTTGATTCTGCGTCCGGAAAAGGTAGATATGGACTCGTTAAATGACGACCAGAAATTTGAGCTGCTTTATGATTTGGTGTTGTTGATGAAAGTTGACAGAGAGGTATATTACAGTGAGATTAACTATTGCCAGGAAATTGCTACAAGGCTTGGTTTTGACAAAGCGGTAATCGCTGAGCTCTCTTCGAAAATATATTCTGATCCAGCCATAACCTCTGACAAAGCGCATTTAAGACAGAAAGTTCTTGCGTTTAAGAAAGTATAACGGAATGGAAAACGTTAAATAGGAGGCTCACCTGGTGAGCCTTTTTTTATGCCTTCAGCAGCATAATAGTTTCGGCCACCAGAGCATCTTTTTCGCTTCCTTCTAACTCCAGATTATTCTTGGTGAATAGTTTGACACCAGAGGATCCTGCCTCTATTTTCAACAGTTTTGTCCTCAGCCTTACCCTGGCATTTACAGGCACCGGAGCAAGAAACCTGATCTTCTCACTGCCATAGTTAATCGCCATAGTTGCCAGTTTGAAACTAACAAGCTCTGCTTTGAGCCTTGGAAGAAGGGATAGCAGGAAGAAACCATGAACGATAGTGGTGCCGAAGCCTGAGGCAGCGGCCCTGGCAGTATCCACATGAATCCACTGGTGGTCACCGGTAGCATCGGCAAATGCATTGATCATACCCTGGTCTATTTTCAGCCACTCAGAAGTTCCTATCTCCTGCCCCACCAGGGCCTCCATTTGCTCCATACTGGTAATCTCGATCATTAGTTCTTCTTTGAATTGATTTTTCTTAACAGCAGAAAAATGGGGAATCCGGCTAACAAAAACAAAGTACTCACCAGAGCCGCCATCGGGTTTTCCAAAAGGGCATTAAAAGAAACAATGAGAAGAAAGAGTATGAACACTGCCGGAATGACCGGATAGAATGGCACTTTGAATCCACTGTAGGACTCGTCTTTCATCTTTTTCCGGAGCACAAAAATAGCGGCAGCCGCCGTGGCGAGTATCAGCGTGTCGTTGAACATCACCAGATTAATGATCTGATCGAACTTGCCCTGGGTAATGATAAAGAACAGCACCAGACCGGTGAATATCGACAGGGCAAACTCCTGCACCTGTGTTTTGGGGTTGACTTTCATAAATAGCCGGGGTACGGCGTCGTCCTGTGCCATGGCGTGGTAGGCCCTGGGTAGCTGCATCAGGGTGGCATTGATGAAGCCCAGCACGGAAATGAAGATGGTCACAGACACAATCCTTCTTCCCACTTCGCCGAACACCACCTCAGCCATGTCTGCAGCGATGAGATTGGCAGATTTAACCCCTTCAAAGCCGAGTACTGCCACGTAACCCACGTTAATGGACAAATAGAGAAAGAAAATAATGGCCACTCCCCCTATCACCGCCCTCGGGAAATTCTTTCTGGGGTTGATCACGTCGCCGCCCATATTCATGATCGACTGATAGCCGCCACAGGTATAGAACACGGAGATCAGGGCAATGCCGATGCCTGTAAAACTGAAGGTTGAAGGCTCTGTTTTAACTGCAACCTGCGCCACTTCCGGTGCAAGAAGCCCCAAAAGGCTAAAAAGCAAGATCATCACAATCTTGATCACGGTGATTGCGTTCAAAACCCTGGCCCCCATCTTAAGCCCTGCAAAATTGATAAGGAACAGCAGCAAGATGATCATTCCAGCGAGCCACTGAAGACCGGTTTCTCCTTGAAAGAAATCCAGGGGAATAAAAGGTTGGATATATTCAGAGCCAAGTATGGCTACCGCAGCCATACCGGCGCCCTGCACCAATATGATCCCAATCCAGTTGAGCATAAAAGCTAACGCCGGATGAAAGCTCTCAGACACGATCTTATAGTAGCCGCCTGCCATGGGCTTCCGGCAACCAATTTCGGCATAAGTCAAGCCCCCGAACAGCGCTATTACACCGCCTATTACCCATGCGAGAAAGAAAGCAGACTCTGAGCCTGCCGCATTGGCTACCAGAGAGGGTGTACGGAAAATACCTATTCCTATCACCAGGCTAACCACTATCATGGTGGTGTCGAACAAACCGAGTTTCGGCTCTATGTCGTTGATCTTATCTTTCATCGCTGCCGAAAATAGGTATTTCGCAGCAACAAATTGTACACTGCCCAATCAAAGGCATGATTCGACTTTAAATGGAGCGAATTCATGCTACGGCTGTATTATTTAGTTATCTTCCCCTAAAAAGATATCTAATGACTATTCAGGAAAAATTCAGGCTCGATGGAAAAGTAGCTGTGATTACCGGGGCCAGCAAAGGTATCGGGGAGGCCATGGCTGTAGCGCTGGGGCAAGCCGGAGCCAAAGTGGTGGTAAGCAGCCGCAAGCAAGACGCAGTGAAAGAGGTGGCCGAAAAACTAGCGGCTGAGGGCATTGAAGCGATAGGCGTAGCTGCCAATGCCGGAGAAAAGGGTGACCTGGAGACCTTGCTGAAGGCGACGGAAAAGGCATTTGGTGGCGTCGACATTGTCATTAACAACGCAGCCACAAATCCGGTGTTTGGCCCTGTAGTGCAAACAGATGAAGCCGCCTTTGACAAAATCATGCAGGTGAACGTAAAAGGGCCTTTTATGCTAAGCAAGCTGGCTTTTCCCATCATGAAACAACGTGGCGGCGGCTCTATTATCAACATCAGTAGTATTGAAGGCCTCAGCCCCGAGCCATTCATGGGCATGTATGCTGTAAGCAAGGCCGCACTGATTTCGCTCACAAAGGTGTTTGCCCGGGAATGGGGCACAGCTGGCATCAGGGCCAATGTCATTTGTCCGGGGCTGATCCAAACCAAGTTCAGTCAGGGCCTTTGGGCCAACGAGACCATTCTCAACAAGATAGTAAAAGAGCTGCCGATTGCCAGGATAGGTCAAACAGACGAAATGGCTGGACTGGCACTGTACCTCGCATCGGAAGCTTCCAGCTATACCACTGGTGGCGTGTTTGTCGCCGACGGCGGGTATACTATTTAACATCAGTTCGTTATAAGAATATTGAAATAGAAAATGCAAAAATTTGGAAAAACACTAGTTTTGCGGTTCGCATCTGATTTTTGAAATAGACATATATGGGAAGAGCATTTGAATTCAGGAAAGCCAGAAAATTCAAAAGGTGGGGCCAAATGGCTAAAACATTCACCAGAATAGGCAAAGACATCGTTATTGCCGTGAAAGCGAGCGGCCCCGATCCCAGCACAAACTCCAGGCTTCGTGCCCTGATACAAAATGCCAAGGCCGCCAACATGCCCAAAGACAACATTGACAGGGCGATTAAAAGGGCGATTTCAAAAGAAGAAAAAGATTATAAAGAGGTGGTTTACGAGGGTTATGGCCCCTACGGTGTGGCGATAGTGGTGGAAACTGCCACCGACAACCCCACCAGAACCGTGGCTAACGTAAGGCATGCTTTCACTAAATACGGTGGTTCGCTGGGCACCAGTGGCTGCCTCGATTTCCTTTTTGACAGAAAAAGCGTTTTCAAAATTGTGACGCCTGAAAACGTTGACCTGGAAGAGCTGGAACTGGAAATGATAGACCTGGGCGTGGAAGAAGTGGAAGCCGAAGAGGAAAACGTGGTGCTGTATGGCACTTTCGAATCATATGGCGCTATTCAGCACTACCTGGAAGAAAAGGGATATGAAATAGTGAACTCCGAGTTTGAGCGCATTCCGGTCGACACCAAAGAGCTTACTGAAGAGCAAGAAGCCGAAGTTCAAAAGATTTTTGAAAAGTTCGATGAAGACGACGATGTGCAGAACTATTTTCATAATATGAAATAGCCGCTACTCATATAAAATAAAGAAAGGCCCGGGTTCGGGCCTTTCTTGTTTTAGTGCACTTGTACAGCCTTAAAAAGCCAACCCTAGTTAATATCTTCTCCCTTTTCCAGCTTGGCAATGCCCGCAGTAAGCGCATCTTTGTTGGGCTGGTCAGGAGCATTGGCTAATGCCAGCTTAGCGTATTTAAGCGCCGATTTGTAGTTGCCCACAGCGGAATATCCACGAGCCAATCCGAAGTTTACCGGCCAGGTTTTTGGGTTCTTTTTAGCATTGAACTGGAACACCTCCAGGGCCTTTTGCTTTTCTCCCTGAGCGATCAGCTGACGACCGTAGGCATGCACCTGGAAAACACTTGCCGTTGGGTGATTGATGGCCTTGTCCATGATCTTGGCAGCCTCTTCCTTTTTGCCCAGCGCCGTTAACACACCTGCCTTGGTGGACAACGTGGTGAAGTTCTCTTCGCCAATAAAGGAGTTGGTTGAAGCCGCTTCCGCCCAGGTAAGGGCCTCCTGCAAATTGATGTTTTTCGATAAGCAAAACTGCACTGCAGCTACCCTGTTTTGCCAGTTGAAACCTTGAGCGTCCTCCATCTCGTTTCTTATTTTGGCCAGATATAAGTCATTCATATTTGGCACCGATATTTTGAAAGGCACCATCAGCTCTTCCCAGTACAGCGCTGCCACAGTAAACTCGGGCTGCCTGTCGATGAACTCGTAGCTTAACCACTCATGGTAAGGAGCCTCCTTTGGCTGCACTTCCACCCTCAGGGCGTCGTCTTTGGCATCGTAGAAATAGCTTCCCCAGGCTGTTGAGTTGTTGGAAAGGATAAGTGTCCATGGCTTGTCTTTCTCGATAATCATATGAAGCCCGTAGGTACCTGCCTTTATCGCTTTTCCCTCTACTTCCATGTCGTGAGAAAAGGTAATTGTTGTATTCTGGTTGGCTCCGGCCCTCCATGGTGAGGCCGTAGCTGTGCCAAAGCCAAGATAATTCATTCCATAAGGCTCAAGCTGGCCCCATATTTTACCTCTCCTGTCGGCTCCATTAGGAGCAGTAACGTCAGGGCTATTGTAGTTGATGGTCACAGAGGCAATGGAGCCTATGTACTGCGTAACAATTGATTTTTGGTTGTCGCCGCTGGGAGGCAAGGTGATTCCCTGTGCAAAGAGACCGGCGACACATAAAACTGAAAGGGCGATTGACAAGCCCAACTTTCTTGTAGAGTTGTTCATAGAATGTTTGTTTGGTGAAAAAAAACTTTCGACGGTTGGTTAACAAAAATGGCATGCACCTCGCAAAGAGGCCAACAAAAATCAATACGTATGCTACGGTTGTGGGGTTCGCCCTATTTCTCCACCCAATGTCAGCATGATAAAATAGAACATAGGATTAACATCCCTGGCTAATTATGCCCTTATGTTAGCGGGCAAAATGAAACATTTCAGCTCTCGTTGCGTGCCGACCCCATCACCTCAGGTCCTGCCCTGGTCGTTTCCCTGTAATGCCTTTGTAATAGGTAATGATCCGTTCCATATCCTCCTCCATATCGCCGGGCGTGAAAGGCGGAAGCATTTCCACCCTTCTTCGCTTAAAGTCAAAGCTTACCACTACAATCGGGATATTGGCGGCTTTGGCAATCCTCCAAAATCCTGTTTTAAGCTTGTCCACCTTCTTCCTTGTGCCTTCTGGAGCCAGCGCAATAGAGAATGCATCCTTTGAGTTAAACAGATCAACCACCGACTCGACAAGGCCGGCGGCATTGGTTCTGTCGACAGGATAACCGCCCAGCAAGCGAAGGATTATGCTCAGGGGAAACCAGAAAAGCTCTTTTTTACCTAAATATTTTGTGTCCAGCCGAAAAATAGAGCGGGCAGCTACACCTACAAAAAAGTCCCAGAAGCTGGTATGAGGTGCCACTATAATGATGAATTTTTTATCCGTGGGCTTCGTACCCACTGCTTCCCAGCCCAAAAGCCAAAACAGAAATCTAAAAACCGCTCTCATCAGGTCAGCTGTTGTTTATATTCTCAAGATACATCCTGTTTCAATTTCGACAACACAGATTTGTTGGAAAGAAGATCGGAGGCATAATCGTAACCCACCTGAAAAATTTGTTTGGCTTTTCTAAAGTCGAACACGTGAAAGTTTTTTAGCTCTGTCGGCTCAATGAACAAATCGCATTTGGGCTTTCTTGCCGCCACATTCTCGTTGATGGCAAGCAGCAGGCTACGTTCCATCAGGCGCCGCATATTGCGCCCCTGGTATTGATCAGAAATAGGATTGCAATGAACGCCGACGATTCTGTCGACATTGCCTAATAATGGCTCCACGGGCAGGTTGTTTACCACGCCCCCATCCATGTACAGCTCATTGTCAATGGCCATGGGCTCGTACACCACTGGAATGCAGCATGAGGCCAGCACGGGACGCATCAACTCCCCTGCTGAAAACACCCGTATTTTACCTGTCCGCACGTTAGTAGCGGACACGTAAAAAGGTGTTTCCAGGTCAGCAAAAGCTGCGTCTCCAAAATAGGGTTTGATGATCGATTCCACGCTGCCAATTTTAAACAACCCCCTGACATTGATGGCAGGCATGAGGAACTTGTACACACTGGTTTTGGTGAAGATTTCCAGGGCCTCGTCTGGAGAATAGCCTTTTGCCAGGAACACACCAGCCACGGCACCTGCCGAAGTGCCCGAAATCACGTCAAAATGAATGCCTTTTTCCAACATCGCTTTCACTACCCCAAGATGGGCAATACCCCTTGCGCCACCCCCCGATAAAGCCAAACCTGTTTTCATGTGTATAAAATTTGTTTTTCAGCGGCCACCGGTTCGCCGGTGCGATGGAATAGCTGAACCCGTTTGGAATTGAATATTTCTCGTGTCAAAGGCATAGTCATCGTTCCACGCCGGTTTCGTCGGGCTTGGTACTCCTCATGGCTATTTCATGACACCTCCTTTAACAAAAAACCGGCACTAGGCCGGTATAGTTTTAACGAGATTGCTGATCCCTACTCCGATACCACACCCATTGCACAGAATTTGTCGATGCGGGAGCTAATTCTTTCTTCAGCAGACATCTTTTGAAGCTTTTTCAGCTCCGCAAAAATCACTTTCTTGATTTCAGCTGCCGTCGCCTTCATGTCGGTATGCGCACTGCCAAGGGGCTCTTTGATAATGCCATCCACTAGTTTTACCGACATCATGTCTTTTGCCGTTAGTTTCAATGCATCAGCGGCTTGCTCTTTATAGTCCCATGTGCGCCAGAGAATAGCAGAGCAGTTTTCCGGCGAAATCACGGAATACCACGAGTTTTCCAGCATCAGTACTTTGTCCCCGATACCAATGCCCAGCGCTCCGCCAGAGGCTCCCTCACCAATCACAATGCAGATAACAGGCACTTTTAGCGTCATCATTTCTTTCAGGTTCCTGGCAATGGCTTCTCCCTGTCCTCTCTCTTCAGCTTCCAGGCCAGGAAAGGCACCGGGGGTATCGATAAAGGTAATGATGGGTACGTTGAATTTTTCCGCCGTCTTCATCAGCCTGAGTGCCTTGCGGTAGCCATCAGGATTGGCCATACCGAAGTTTCTCATCTGGCGCTGCTTGGTATTGCGGCCTTTTTGCTGACCTATGAACATGACCGATTGCCCATCCATTTCGCCCAGACCACCTATCATGGCTTTGTCATCGCTCACGGCTCTGTCTCCGTGCAATTCTATAAATTCATTCGTTATTTCGTAGATATAGTCAAGTGTGTAGGGACGGTCAGGATGTCTCGACAGCTGAACTCTTTGCCACCTGGTCAAATTGGTAAACGTCTCTTCTTTCAATTTAATGATCTTGTCTTCGAGCTTGTGAACTGCGTCCGTCACATCAACCCCATTGTCAGAAGCCAACCTCTTCATTTCGTTCAGCTTCGCCTCTAAATCTACTATGGGTTTTTCAAATTCTAAATGCATCGCCTAGTGGTTTTATGCTACAAATTTAGGATTAAATTCTTAACTACTCGCAACTGTATGATAAACCTAATTAACGACAATATATCGAAACAAGTGCGTTGTTTGGAACTGAATGATAGCGAGGCAATTAGCTATGAAGGATGTGACTCTACTTGCGTCTCAGTAATTTCTTAACCCTTCGCACCAACTCCTTGGGGACAATTGGCTTGGCCAAAAACTCAGTAATTTCACGATCAAACCCTTCCAGTACAGTATTCTCGTCAGTATTCGACGACAAGATAATGACGGGTGTGCGTCGGCCCAGGTCATTTCGAATGTAGGTGATGAGCTCCAGCCCCGAAAAAAAGGGCATCTGAATGTCCGTAATAATAAGGTCGTAGGGCGTTTCAATAATCATTTTCCGTGCCACCTTCCCATCCGCAGCAATATCACATGATGTGTATCCCGCCCTGGCTAGCTTGAACTTTGTCAGCGTTGAGACTGCCTCATTGTCTTCGCAAATCAATATTCTGGCTTCATTCATAACCTGACTAAAAAGTAATGCTGCTTCGGTAGAGGCCAAACTGGATATTGTCACCGATCATTGCATAACTCTCCCACTTTCTTCATCGTCCGTCAAGATACAAAGCGTGATATATACTTCCTATTCCTGTATCAATTCTTTCTTTTGAAGAGAAAAACAACATTCAATGACCAAAATATGTGTTAGCAGCAATTTTACAGCAATTAAAAACATGCTAAGCATATAAAACAATTCAACGGTGCTTTTACATAAACATTATTTAATTGCACTTAAACTGATCGACTTACCCTAATAATGTTTCGGAAAGCAATCCCCATAAAAGATGTAGATTCAATATGTTTCAATTCCCCCCGTCTCTGTTAGGCGACCGTGGCTCAGGCCATGTCATCGGCTCGCCTGACCGGGGACTGAGGTGAAGCACCGCCTTCTCCCGGGATGTTCTTTCTGGATCTTCACTGGCTTTATAGGCCAGAATTGCCGTCAGGATGGCGTTGTTGCGCACATCGTCAAACACGATCTTGTCGTAGGTGTCCAGATTCGTGTGCCATGTATAGTTGCCATAGCTCCAGCTCAGGGAGCTGAGCGAAAAGCCCGGAGCACCTGCTGCTACAAAAGAGGCGTAATCGGAACCGCCGCCGCCGGGAGTGCCCGGAAAGGTAGTTTCAATCTTACTCTTAAACTGCTTAGGCACAGCCTCTAACCAGCGGGTGATGTAGTCATAAGAATGGAGGAAGCCTTGTCCAGAAATATTTACCACTCTGCCAGTACCATTGTCCTGGTTGAAAAGGGCCTGCAGGTTTTCCACGATATCGGGATGATCTTCTACAAATGCCCTTGAGCCGTTCAATCCCTGCTCTTCGCTGCCCCAGTGACCGATAATGATGGTGCGCTTAGGATTAGGATACACTTTTTTAAGGATGCGGGCAGCTTCCATCATGGTGAGGGTGCCCGTGCCATTGTCGGTGGCACCTGTGCCGCCGTCCCACGAGTCGAAGTGGGCAGAAAGCATCACATATTCGTTGGGAAGTTCTGTGCCAGGAATAGTGGCGATGGTATTGAATGTAGGTACGGTGCCCAGGTCTTTAGATTCGGCCACCACTTTGATTACAGGCGAATCGCCATTTTCAACCATGCGGTAGAGCATGCCGTAGTCTTCGAGCGACAAATCTACTACCGGAATGGCCTTGGTGTTGGCTCCAAAAATTTTGTTGGCTCCAAAGCCTTTTGACCATCTCGACTGAACAATGCCCACAGCGCCAGCAGCCTCTAAGGCTTCATTGATGTTGCGGGTAGTGTAGCCAGTATTTTTCATGTTTTGATTCCACTTGTCTGTCTGCGCTTCCCGCTCCTTCTTCATTTTCTCGAATGACTCTTCAGTAGCAAACTCTTCCCAGTTATAATCGGGGCGACCTGTGGGTTCAAGCATCGATACCATGACAAATTTGCCTTTCACACTGGGCAGCCATTTCGTGAAAGCCTCGGCATCTGCCACTTCTGGCAAGGTCACGAGCCCTGCAGTAGTCCCTTTCTTGGGTGTGGCCGGACTCCAGGCCAGCTGCGTGCCCTGCAGCGTCGCCACCCTTGGCGATACCATATCGATATGTGTAATGCCTCTCTCCCAGCCTTTCCATTTGCCCCACTCCTCATTTTCGGCACTAATGCCCCAGCCAGCATAGGTTTTTACAGCCCAGTCGTTAGCGGCTTTCATTTGTGGTGTGCCCACCAGGCGTGGCCCTATTACGTCCATCAACTGATGGCCCAGCACTTCGAGTTGAGAATTGTCGGTGCCCTCAGCCACGATTTTATCTACGATGGCATCATCTTGTGCAACGGCCACCCGGGCCATTAAAATGGATAGCAGAAATGCCAGCTGGAATATCTTCTTCATAAGTTGATTGGTAATCGGTTGAATCCTGGATTAATGAAGTGCTAAAGTATCGGATTTTCAACCTTGAAGAAGCCGGTTTTGATGAGTGGCGGTCTGTTAGTTTGACGCCTCATTTGCAGGGGTGCGGAGCAAAGGAACCGGGACAAACCTGGCCGGGCACTCCCGAGTGGGGCGACTGCCAACGCCGGTGCTAGCTGTCGGAATTTTCTTCGTTTTCCTTTTTGGCGCTTGCCTGACCAAGTGCGGCACCCATGGCAATACCCAACGCAAGCCATAAACCCACTTTGTCAGTAACCACACCTATTGCAGTGCCAATGGCTATACCCAGGGCTATCCCTGTAGAAAGTCGGCTATGCTTTTTCATGAGTTTGCAATTTTACACTGTTGTTACACCACATGCTTCACCTGGTTTCTCAGGAGGTTTGTATAGAAAAGGTACAAAAAAAGCCCTTCCAGGCAAAGCGAAACACCAGCGGTCACCTATTCATACCGCAGGCTCTCCACCGGACTGGCTTTCGATAGCCTGATGGTTTGCCAAAGCACGGTGGCCATAGCAACCGTTAAAACCACCACCGCCACACCGGCAAGTATCCACCAGCTTAGCTCTACTCTATAGGCAAAGTTATCCAGCCACATGCTCATCAGGTACCACACAAGAGGACTCGCCAGCACAAAGGCCACTGCCACCGATTTCAAAAAGGAAAGGTTCAACAGCCAGAACACCTGTTCAAAGCCCGCACCACTTACTTTTCGTATGCCGACTTCTTTGGTTCTTCGCCTGGTCTCGTGAAAAGCAAAAGTAAACAAGCCGATGGACGACAGCACCAATGCGACCACGCTGAAGGTCAGGTAAATGCGGCTCAGGCGCTTTTCGGCAGCATACTGGGCATCTATTTTATCTTCCATCGTTTGATAGGTGAAAATACCACCCGGGTTCACTTCCCTGTAAAGATCACCTAAAAAAGCAACCACCTCGTCCATATGTCCCTCCTCCACCCTTACCAGCACATCTCTATCCTGGTAAATGGAATAAGAAAGAATCAACGGCCTGATCTTGTGAGAAAGGTGCTGGTAGTGGTAGTCTTTCACCACACCTATGATGGTGTAATCCACTTGATTGGACGACCTGGTGTTGGTGGTCAGCTTTACCTGACTGATATCGTCAATACCCCAGTACGCTTTGGCGGCTTCATTAATGACCAGCTTGTTGTCATTGTTGTTGTCGAGCGTATCAGAAAAAAACCGGCCCTCTACCAGCTCCATCCCAAACACGTCGTCGTAACGAGGGTCGGCGGGCATCGTATACACAGGCGTATATTCATTGCCATCGCTGGCAATTTTCCACGAGCTTTCAAACGCCATGTCGATAGGAATTGTACCCTGCGACACGGTACGAATGCCGGGGTGGTTATTTAACTGATTGAGCACATAGTCATGCCGCCGCATCATTCGTTCCATCGCCACGCTGTCTTGTGCCTGATTGGGCATCATTTCGAAGAAATCGGTTTGAACAATATTGTGCTGGTGCAGCCCCGTGTCTTTGTTGAGCATGTAGCCCAATTGTAAAAACACTACAGTAGTTGCTACCAGCAGCAAAATAGTGATGGCATACTGTAGAGTAGTAAGTATCCGCTGCAGGCGGGGAATCTTCAGGCTGAGTTTGCCGGCGATGGCCTGCGACGTTTTAAGCCGATACACCTGCACAAATGAAACCAGCCACGATACCAACACAATACCGCCCATTACTGTGAACATGCTCACCATATCAAATGATGGGGTGCTGTCAAGATCAAGCTCCAGCAAACCCACATAGTAAGGAAACAGCCACTGATACAGCAAAAAGGCAAACCCGCCACCAGCAATGAGGTAGATGAACCGGCTGACTGCAATTTCCAGCCCGACATCGAAACGGGAGGCACCAATGATGTACTTGACCCCTATTTTTCGTACCAAAGTAAGCTGAAGGCTTGTTTGCAGGTTGACAAAACTAACCAGGGTAATCAGCAGCAGCACAAGCGCTACACCTTCCATGGTTTGGTTATTGGTTCGGTTGCCATATTTGGCGAACAGCGGAATTTCCACCGACCGGTCGAGGTAAATGGACTTCAGCGAAAAGGACGACAGCACGCTCTCAGGAAACCGGGTGCTTTCGGCTTTCGCCATGGCCATATCGTCGTCGAAAGTGGCCTGGTCAAAAAAGGCATCGCTAAGGATAAGGTTCTGTGGCATGCGCCTCCAAAACCGGCTCGATTGGCGGGGCACCAGGAAGTCGAAGGAAATGGAACTATTGGATGGAATCTTTTCCACCAGGCCTGCGACTTTATAGGTGCCCGTTTGGTCGCATCTAATATCGACGACCTGTCCCATAGGGTCTTCATTGCCAAATACCCTGCTGGCGAACGCTTTGGTGATTACGATACTCTGCGGATCATTCAGCACGTCACGATCACCCCTGGTGAGCTCAAAATCGAAAAAGTCGAAGAACGTGCTGTCTACAATCAGTGCTTTGCCCCGATGATCCATACCCTTGCTCACAAGTTTGATTTCATCGGGCCGGTAGCTGTGTACTACCATGCTCTTCTCCACATGAGGAATTTCGGCGTAGTTGATATTGAACATACGCTGCACATCGAAGGCATTCCAATCGGTATCGGGGTTCAGTTTGCCCACCACCAGATGAATCCGATCTCCTTTCGAATGAAAGTCGTCCATGGATTGCTCATTCCTTATCCAGGCATACACCAGTTGGAAGCAGACAACCCCAAATACCAGCGTGGCCAGACTCAAGCCCGACACCAGCTTATTTTTTGAATAACTGCGAAAGGCCATTCGAAGATTAGCTCTGAAAAGTCCGAAGAAACTGCTGTTTTGTCCCATGGGTAGTTTTTTGATCATTCGGGGTCTGAGAAATTGAAAGCTGTGGAACCAGTAAAGCAGGTGGCGCTTCCAGGCTGGTTGGTGGCTGAGCAGCTCATAGTATTCGTACATGTCGCCCATGATCTCCTCCACAAGCTCTTCCCGACATAACCTGCCAAGCAACCATTCGGGCAATCTGGGTGGTTGTCTTCGTTTCATGCCTTTATGATTTGTTGACGGCCAGCACAGGAATCTGTTGCCATAAGTTCATTTTCACATCCTTGCTCCTCTCCAGGGCCTTCAGTCCAGCCGCTGTCACGGTCAGTATCCGCTTGCGCCGTCCGCCCCTCTCCTCTGTGGCACCTCCATACTCCGACTCTATCAGACCCTTGTCTTCCAGCCGGTTAACAGTGCCATGCACTGCACCTATAGTCACTGAGCGCTGCGCCTGTTTGATAATCTCCTGCCGGATAGCCAAACCATAGGCGTCTTTCTCAAGCTTAAGAATGACCAGTAGTATCAACTCCTCCAATTCACCCAGATGCTCTTTTGACATATTTTATCTATTTAATAGAACAAATATACGGGAGTTATTCTAATTTGTTCTATTAAATAGATGAAATGTTCGATAAACACTAAAAACCAACGCTAAACCAGCCACACAAAAGGCGCAACAGCCATAAAAAAAGCGGCATGACCTGCCGCTCTTCTATGTGTTTCCCAGCTACACGATGGTAGTTGATCACCATGCCATTTTTTGCTCTTCCTCCACCATGGAAATGTGATTCATTTCACCGTTTCGATATTCCCTGTACAGCCGCCTGATGTCTTCCTCAGTGTCGGCAATGAATGGGCCATGAGAAACAATTTCATCGTTTTGCGGCTGCCCGGCATACAAAATTGCACGGGCACCCGTTTCACCTGCCTCCAACCGAAGCTGGCTGGTTCCCTCTTCTGAAAGCCTGTCTAACCACCCTACTTGATTCGTTTTAAGCTGCCTGGCTTCATTTCCTACAAGCACATTTCCATCAATAGCATACAGAAAGGCCGTGTAAGAGGCTGGAATGTCTTGCACGGTGGTAGCACCTGGTTGCAGGGTGATGTCTGCCAAAATGAATGGCGTATAATTTTTGATCGGAGATGTTAAACCGGTCAACGATCCGCTGTAAAGCCTAAGTACCAGCCCCTCTTCGCTTTTGGTCGGCACATGCTCCAGGGCAATATCTTGTACCCTCGGCAAGGCCTGCCTGTCTTTCTTAGGAAGGTTAAGCCACAGTTGCAGTATGCGCATTTTGGCTTCCTTGTCAATGGTTTCGGTATGCACAATACCACTTCCTGCCGTCATCAGTTGAAGGTCACCAGCTTTCATGGTATGCTTTTCGTCACCCATTTCTCCTTCCAGCATAAGTGTCACCGTTTCAAAACCGGCATGTGGGTGCGGCCCGCCAACCGGAATATTGTCCTTTTTGTCGAGCATATCGTCCATTAGCATGATAAATGGATCGCTATCCGGATAAGGAACTTGTATCACAGCCCTTGCAACGTGACCTGGCCCGAGAAATCCCTGCTGGTCGGCAGGTGTGTAGGTTTTTCCTAGTTTTCTATGTAAGCTCATCATTTGAATTTTTAGTTAATTATTGTCTCCCTGGTGTACTACAATCATTAACGCAGGTTGGCCGGATTATTTACAATACTATACTTTGGTATAGCACTATCGAAAAGGTGAGTAATGGGATTGAAAACTGGAAGAGTGGCAATGACCGGTCAGTTTGGGTTGGCGTCTATTAATTCGGAGCAATAAACACCATTTTTTCGTCATTGCGAGGGAGTGTTGCAATTACCAATTGTGCCTAAAAATGGTCCACGACTGAAGCAATCTTGGCCATTAGAACCGACGCTCCGGAATGGGCAAGATTGCTTCGTCACGCAGCATATGGCATACACAATGCAACCCAGCACAAGCTCATCGCAATGACAGTCTAGTTAGTGTGGTCGTTTATTAAGTCGGAGCACCCCACATCATTTTCGTCATTGCGAAGGAGCTGAAAAATGACAAATCCATGCGGACAATCGTAAAGTGAGTACGGCAATCTTCGTCTTTAGAACCTGCGCTCCGAAATGGACAAGATTGCTTCGGCACGCAGTATATGGCATACACAATACAAACCACTACTAGTTCCTCGCAATGACGGTCAGGTTAGTGTTTGCGGCTATTAATTCGGAACGATAAACACCCCCTGCCGATTATTGCCGCCTCTCCGCCAGCACCTTCTGCGGGTTATCCGCCCAAAAGGCCAATATGGTCAGGGTGAAGTAAACAACAAAGCACAGCCAGCCGCTCACATTGTAGGTGCCGAAATAGGACAGCGACCGGCTGAACAGCATTGGCCCCAGGGCACTACCGAAAACAATCATCATCATGGCCTGCCCGCTGATAGCTCCCAGATGAGCTCGCCCATAATACCGTGGCCAGGTGACAGTGGCCAATACGGCGTAGAGACCAGTCATGAACCCATTGCCGATAATGATCAGGTAGTAGCCCCAGCTGGTAGTACCCAGGAAGATCACCCCAAGGATGCCCAGGCAGGCTCCCCCTCCTTTGAAGTACAGCAGGTATTTGAGCGGAATATGGTCGCTGACGCTGCTCGCCACCAGCGTAACGACCACGGCGATGATGGCCACCGGCTGGAAGATGGTGATGGCCATGGTGTCGGGCAGCCCGGCCTCGGCAAAAACGGACATGACATGAAAAGTGAAGCCCGTAAAATACAAAGCCTGCATGGCCATCATGAGGGCAAAGACCCAGAAAGGAAAATTGCGGATGGCTTCAGCGGCGTTAAACTCTTTGATCACCGGGAAAAGGATCTTTTTCTTTTTGGCAGAAGTGGCAACCTCCTCCCCCGGCGAGCGGCCGTCAGGTAGCAGGCCGCTGTCTTCAGGACGGTTCCTGAAAAACACAATGATCACGACGGGGAACAGCAGGCCGACCAGCAACGCCATCACCATCCAGGCACCTTCCCAGGTGTAGGCTTCGATAAGGGTGAAGAGGAACAGCGGAGAGATTGAAAAGGCCAGCGACACAAAGACGCTACTAAACCCGGTGGCAAATCCACGGCGCTGATCGAACCACTGGATCATCATATTGCGGGACACGATGGTGAGGACTCCCTGCCCGAAAAAGCGGAGCAGCAGAAAGGTGGCAAACAACGTGATGACGATGGCGGTAGTGGCCTGTGCGACTATCCAGCCCGACAGCAGGCTGTCGATGTTGCTGAGCCAAATAAGAATTAACCCCAACCCAACTGCGGCAGCCACAGCCGTGGGGCGCACGCCGAGGCGGTCGTACAGCCGACCTGCCCAGGGCAGCATAAAGGAGCTGCCTATAGTGCCAAGCATATAGGCAAAGCTCAGCTCATCCCGACTGATATGCAGGCTGCCCAGCAGCGAGTCGGTAAATACCGACACGCCCATGGTTTGACCGGGGATGCTCATGATGATGCCCAGCGACCCCCAGATGAGGACCATCCATCCGTAAAAAAAGGGCCACTTCCCGGGATGAAACGGAAAATTCGCCCACTCTCGTCTTTTCATAGCAAGGTGTGAAGGTAATAAAGTTTGGAGGGAGTTGGGGTGGCAAATTAGGCTAACCGCTTTCAGTCACAACATAGCAGCTCTGCAAACTAAGATTATTTAATTTTCCTCTTGATTTTTCCAGGATGCTGGCTTGTATGGAACACCATAACAATGATCACCTCCGTTTCCGTAACCTCATAAATGAGCTTGTAACTCCACTTGCTAGCCGATCTATAATTTTCAGGTTCGGTGATCAGGTTTCGCTCTCTTGCATATTTTTCTGGAAAGGTTCCTAAACTTTTGGCAAGTGACAGCAATGCCTTTCTAACCTTATGAGCGGCTGACGTAGAATCTTCTTTTATGTATTCATAAATATCCCGTAACGAGTCAACTGCTTGACTATCCCACCTAACAGGCAGACGGTTTTTCTTTACCAATTTTCCGATTCTTTTTCCAAGTCTTCCTGGGAAGTGTATTCTCCAGACTTTACCCGTTTGGAAGCCTCCCGTGCCCGTTGAACAAGTTTTGACTTAGTAATTGCTTCCCCTTTGGTTGTATACCCTACGATGGGATCACTAGCCACTGGAAGTGCCTTTTCAATGATTTTCAGGTAAGCGTGAAGCAATTCTTCATCCTCGATACTGTCAATTAGATGATGAAGTGATTCCCTGACTGTTGCAGTTGCCATAACCATGTCTTTTTACAAATAAACAATTTTTTGCTTTCAAATCGAATTTCGAATGAGGTAAGTCCGATCATCACATCAGTCAGTCAAAACGATTAATGAGGTCACTCTGCCACAAAGCAGATGGTGACCTCATTAATTTGGTGTTAGCCAATACAGTTGCGGAGCACCAACGTCCCCTGCCGGTTATTGCTGCCTGCCCGACTTTCGGCGGGAGGAACTCCTCTCCTGATTGTGTGACCCCTTCAGTGACGTGGCAATCTGCTCGTTAGAATTACTGCTGCGTAACAGGCAGATTGTTTCAGTCGTTGGAGTCCGCTAATCACAATTGACAATTACTTAGCTCCCTCAACAACGGTCAAATTGGGAACCCGGGTTATTAGGGACGAAGGAATCTTGGCCATATTACGCCACTTTTTTGTTATTTTGCTCAAATGCAGAGAGGCGGAGCTATTTATATCTTGACCAATAAAAACAAAACCACTCTCTATGTTGGTGTAACCTCCGACCTGATTTCAAGACTAGCAGAGCACAAAATGATGAAGCATCCCAATAGCTTCACAGCAAGGTATAAACTGGAATTTCTCGTTTACTATGAGCTCTTTCATTCAATAGAAGAGGCAATTGCCAGAGAGAAGCAGCTCAAAGGCGGGTCGAGAATGAAGAAAGAGGAATTGATTAACAACTTCAATCCCGGTTGGAAAGATTTGAGCGATGAGTTAAACAGCTGGTAGTCCGAAACAACAAACACCCCCCGCACGTCATTGCGCCTGTCCGACTGCTGGCGGGAGAGAGCAGGACAATGGCTCTCTATATGAACAATCGTTATGCGAATGCGGCAATCTTCGCCATTAGAACCACGCTCCGATTCAGCAAAGATTGCTTCGTCACTTTGTATGTGGTGCACACAATGTAAACCAATACTCGTTCCTCGCAATGACGGTCAAGTAAGTGTTAGCGTTTATTATGTCGGAGCAATAAACATCATTTTTACGTCATTGCGAGAAGCTCGTCAATTCATTGATTGTGTGCAAGAATTGTGTAGCGACGAAGCAATCTTGGTCGTTAGAAATGGCGCTCCGAAATGAGCAAGATTGCTTCGTCACTTTGGATGTGGTGCACATAATGCGAAAGCCAGCAGTTCCTCGCAATGACGGTCAAGGAAGTGTTAGCGTCATTTACCCCTACATCACCTCTATTTTCTCCGGCGTTTGATCGGCCGTGCTGAACGGGGTATGGTAGTAGCGCTTGCCCGTGGCTTTGTAAAGAGCACTGGCCAATGCCCCTATCGCTGGCGGCAAGCCTGGCTCTCCCAGTCCCGTCGGCTTGATCTCGTTCTCCACAAAGAACACCTCAATTTCCTCCGGCGCCTGGCTATGCCTGATCAGCTGGTAGGTATTAAAGTTCTTGTGCACCGACGCTCCGTTTTCAAACGCAAGCTCGCTGTAAAGCGCATGGCCAATGCCATCCACCACGCCTCCCTGAATGATGTTGACGGCGCCTTCTTTGTTGATCAAAATACCGCAATCCACAGCGCACCACACCTTTTTCACCTTGGGCTGGTTGTTCTCCATCACCACGTCCATCACCTGGGCCACGTAGGAGTTGTGGCAGAAGTACGCAGCCACACCACGGAATACGCCGGGCGTCTCCACGCCCCAGTTAGCCTTTTCTTTCACAAGCTTCAACACACCAGCATAGCGCTCGGCATCGTATTCGTATTTTTCTCCTACCGGGTTCGCAATCGCCTTGTCAAACAGCTCCAGCCTGAATTCGATAGGGTCCTTGCCTGCCAGCTCAGCCACCTCGTCGAGGAAAGACTGCTCTGCCCCTGCTGTAAAGTGTGACCTTGGTGCCCGCCAGGCTCCTGTGGAAATGTTCGTCGTTGAGCCAATGCTTTCAGCAGTGTAGTTGGGCACCGAGCCAGCAGGAAACCTGTTGGGAAAAACAGGGCCTTCCGGCAGCCCCGCCCCTCTTACCGAAAAGGCAATCAGGTTGTTGTTTTCATCCAGGCCAGCTTTGTACGTCGAGCGGTAGGCTGGTCGGTACGTGCCCTGGGTCATATCGTCTTCCCGGGTGTAAATCATTTTGATGGGCGCTCCCATTTTTTTGGAGATCGCCGCTGCTTCCAACCCAAAGTGCACATACAGCCTGCGGCCAAAGCCACCGCCTATTCGGGTCATTTGCACCGAGATCTTCTCTACGGGAAGGCCCAGCAATTTAGCAGCAGAATCTTCCAGCGCCTTCGGCGTTTGTGTAGGCCCTGCCAGCTCCGCTCCGTCTGCCGTCACATTGGCGTAGAAGTTCATGGGCTCCATGGTAGCATGAGCAAGGAAGGGCGACGTATACGTTCGCTCGATCACTTTGGCAGCCGAGGCAAAGGCAGCCTCCGTGTCACCGTCTTTTCTGTTGCCGCCTACTTCGCCGTCTTTCAGCGTGTCCTTCAGGCGCTGCACATGCATGGCCGTGTTTTCTGGCTCCGTCACTGTTTCCCAGTTGGCTTTGAGCGCCTTCTTGGCCTTCATCAGCTGCCAGGTGGAGTCGCCCACAATGGCAATCAGGTTATTGAATGCATTCACATCCGACCAGGCTGGCTCCGGTATGGTGGTGTCGATGATGAAAGCGTCCCTCACGCCATCCATCGCCTTGATTTCGTCCACGTTGAAGTCCTTCACCTTCATGCCAAATGCCGGTGGGTGCTCGATCATGGCCAGCAGCATGCCTTCTTTTTTGAAGTCGATGCCGAACAGGGGCTTGCCCGTCACAATTTTGGGGCCCTCCACGTTCTTCTGGGCGGTGCCCAGCAGCTTGTAGTCCTTGGGTTCTTTCAGCGCTATTTCTTCGGGCACTTTAATGCCCACCGCCTTCGAAGCGATTTCGCCGTATCCTATCGTTCTCGTTCCCTTGATTTCTTTGATGATGCCATTACTGGCGGTCAGGTCTTCCACCTTTACGCCCCACTCTTTGGCGGCGGCTTCCAGCAGCATCCTGCGGCCGGTTGCTCCGGCCATGCGCAGGGCATCCCAGCCCAGCATAATGGACAAGCTGCCCCCTGCAAACTGCGGGTTTTTAAAAGCATCCTCATCGAGCATGCCTTGTTCTACCACCACATGGTCCCAGGCCACGTCCAGCTCCTCGGCCACAATCATGGGCATGGAGGTCATCACGTTCTGGCCTATCTCCGGATTGGGGTTGAAGATAGTCACCAGGCCTGTATCGCCAATTTTGATGTAGCCGTTGATGTTGAACCATTCGTTGGGCACGGCCACCAGGGGCTCCGACACCGGCGAGCACCGGGTGAGCCAGCTAAAACCGATCATCAGTCCACCGCCGGCGGCTGCCGAGGTCTTCAGAAATGATCTTCTGCCAAATTTCGTCCTTACTAATGTCATAAGCTGATGGTTTTAGAGTGTTGAGGCAGTTTTCACGGCGGCTTTGATCCTTACATAGGTGCCGCAGCGGCAGATATTGCCATTCAGGGCCGATTCAATTTCTTCATCGGTGGGCTTCGGATTGGACGCCAGCAGCGCTGAGGCGGTCATGATCTGGCCTGCCTGGCAGTAGCCGCATTGGGGCACGTCGTGCTGTAGCCATGCTTGCTGCACCGGGTGGTCTCCGTTTTCGGAAAGGCCTTCAATGGTGGTGATTTTGTTGTCGCCTACAGCCGACACAGGCAGCTGGCACGAGCGGGTAGCGTTGCCATTCACATGAATGGTGCAAGCGCCGCACTGGGAAATGCCGCAGCCAAACTTGGTGCCTACCAGGTCGAGGTTGTCTCGCAGCACCCACAGCATGGGCGTGGCGGGGTCTACATCCACCTGCTTTTGTTGTCCGTTAATCGTTAGTTTGAAAATTGCCATCAGTAGTTTAGTTAGAGGGATAATGTTAAAGATAAGGTTATTTGGGGAAGAGTGAAAGTCAAATATTGTCATAGGCAGCAGCCTGTGCAAAGCCCCCGGCTTGATGATGTCCCTTGCATGTCCGTCAATGTACGGTTAGTCTATTGCAAATTTTGCACTTTGCGACACCTCCTTGCTGTAATTGTTACCCGTCCTTTCGACAAATTTTACCCCTCCCATTCTTGTCCTTTTATGACGCTTTGATGGCCTAGGCCGGAAGGTGAATGCGCCAGATCTTTGTCGCATCAAAAAACAACCATTAGACAAAAGATCATGAAAAGACACAAAGCAAGCATGCTGTATCCTGGCGTAATCATTGGCGCCTACCTGCTGATGACGCTGCTGGGGTCGTGCCAGGACGAGGACTTTAACCCCAGCCTTACCCAGACGTTCGACGTTCAATCGGTGGCCAATGGTGCCACTTACCCCATCAGGGTGGCCTTACCCACCGATTACTATACCTCCGGTGAAAGGTATGCGGCCATTTATGTGCTGGATGGGGAGGAAAATTTTGGTTTCGTGGCCAATCGTTGCCGTGAGATTTCGGAAAACAGGGCTGCGCAAAACGTGGTGGTGGTCAGCATTGGCTATGGCCAGGACCGCAGCATCGACTACACCCCCACCAAAACCAGTGAGATGACGGGCGGTGCTACGCAGTTCCTGGCTTTCATCGAAACCCAGCTGATTCCCCAAATGGAGGAGCGCTTCCGTGTGGATACTACCCGCAATGGTCGGGTGCTGCTGGGGCATTCCTACGGCGGGCTGTTCGGTGCCTGCGTGCTGGCTGTAAACAACCAGCTGTTTGGCAACTACCTGCTGCTGAGCCCCTCTGTTTGGTTCGACAATGAAGCGTCGCTACAGCTTGAGAAGACCTACCGTGCCGCCAACAAAGACCAGCACCAGCTGGTGTTCATGGGCATAGGTGAGCTGGAGAATTTAGGAAGAATGCAGGCTCCCTTTGAGGCGTTTTATGAAGTGCTTCGTGACAACTATGCTGACATCAGCCTGGCCAAGAACCGTGAGAAGCACCTCGATCATGTCAGTTCAAAGCAGCCGAACATCGTGAAAGGGCTGAACTACTACTTCCAAAACAGGCAGTTGTGACTCCGTTCGGACTCTCACTCAGTGTCTCTTGACGCAAGGAAGGGATGCTGACGAAAACAACTTCGTTGAAGCACAGAGACTACAAAAGTTTTGGCTGTTGCTGGCAGCGCTAAAGGGTCAGCGTCTGCTTCGTAAGCAGGCAGGAAGACCGGGACTTCAAACTTTTGTAGTCTGCGATCGACCAGCCACTCAACTTCCAAAACAGACAGTTCTAACACACTATCACACTCAGTCATTGCTACATCCATTTAAAATTTACCACCATGAAAAATCAATGTTTATTACTCTTCTTCTTCCTGATTGCCAGCACTTATGGCTTCGCTCAGGATGATTTGTCCGCCAAAGCCTCCAGCATCGTCGCCCGGAGACTATTGACCATTGAGCCTGGCATCGGCATCCACACCAATTTCGGCACGGACGTTCTCATGACCACGCTGGTGCAGTGGAATCCAATCCAGCGCCTGAGCCTGGCCTCCCACTCGTCGTTCAACATCAACAATGTGACGGCCAGGAGCTTCAACTACATCACCACGGACTACAACTACTCCATCAATCAGAAATTTGGGGCAGGCACTACCGTTAATGGCCGCAAAACTTCGCACACCTTTCTGCTGATGGTCGGCGTGAAATATACCTCCTATCGGGAAACGCTGCGCAACCCTGACCTGGCTACTGCTACTGCTTCCATCAAGTCCCTAAGCCCCGACTACGGATTGATGTACAGCCTGAAGCGGGGCTGGAAGAAGTACTTTTTTACGGGTCGCATGTATGTGCCGTTGTTTCCGTGGCCCACGAAGGGCTCCAACATCACCTACATCGATGGCAACTCAAATAATATTGCCTTGGAGGCAGGAGTTGGCATCAAAATCAAATAGTCGGGCAGTCAAATCAAATTTTCAGACATGGCACTATTCACATTTTGGCGTGGCGACATCCTGGCAGCTCCGGGCACAGCGAACAACCTCTCGATACAAAAAGAGAGGGACACAACCACCCTGGCCCCTCTGATGAAGCTGGAGACGCAGGCGATTGCCCGGAGGTTTCAGGAGGGAAATGAAGCCTGGGTGGTGAGGCTGGAAGGTGAGCCAGTTTCGTTTGGCTGGCTTGGGCGTGGCAGGGTGCGAATTGGGGAGCTTTCCACGGAGATTGACGTGCCCCAGGGCAATGCCTACCTGTGGAATTTCAGAACGCTGGAGGCCTACCGTGGCAGGGGCTACTACGTGCAGCTGCTGCGCACGATGGTGGAGGCCGAGTTATCCATCAGCCACCGGATGTGGATTATTTCGGCGCCGGAGAACCAAAGCTCCTACAATGGCATCATGAAGGCCGGGTTCCAGCCTGTTGGCGACCTCATGTTCGACTACAAAAATGAAGTGGTGCTGCTGGCCGGGTTCGTGGATGAAAGGACCCAGGCCGGTGCAGACCTGATTCATGTGCCCATCAGCGCTACTGCGGTGCGCCCGTGCTGGCGGTGTGCCAGTAAGGCCATGAAGAAGGAGGCAGCCTGCGATTGCTACGAAAATCAGAGGCCATGCTGCTGCAATAATCAAGGACTACCGGCGAATGCGACCGGTGGACAGACAGCTAACAATTTGTGAGGGTGCTCAGGCGCTGCTTACATCCGCAACTAACTTTTTACATTAAATACAAACGCTATGACTGGTGCATTAATTGGAATTTCCTTAGGGCTATTGATCATTTTATCAACGGCTTTCATCAAAAGTCTGGACAAGTCGGTCTTTTACGGACTGATACTGTCTGGCATTGCCTTCCTCTATGTCGGGTTTACCTGGACAGACTTAACAGCCGGTATCACAAGCGGACTTCAGGTGATATTCTTTGTTTTGTTTACCTACTATGGTTTGAAAACGAACCTGTACGTGCTTGGCATTGGGTATTTCCTTCACGGCCTGTGGGACATGGCTTACCCCTACTTTCTGTCGTCAAGTTTACTACCTCCGCAGTACGATGCTTTTTGTATATCTATTGACTTTGTGATGGGATTTTACCTGATGGCTGTTCAGTATCGATTAAGAAATAAAGTAAGACCTTAAATCATGAACAAGATAGCATTCATTATTCCTCCCACTGTCGAATTGTTGGACTTGGCAGGCCCTGTGCAGGTTTTCACCGAGGCTAAGTTTTATGGCTTTGCTCTGGACTTGGAGTTCTTTATTTATCAGCATGACCCGGTTTGCACTTCCGGGCTGGGGTTTGGAAAAATGGCCCACTACTCGGAGGCCCAACTAGCAGAAGGTGATTACGTCTTCATCCCCGGGATGGATCAAAACTACGTAATGAGCGAGTCATTCGAGGCCGAAGAGACGTTTTTCCAATGGCTCAATGCATGTGCGGACAGAGGAATTACCGTTTGCTCGGTGTGCAATGGGGCCTTTGCTTTGGGGCATGCGGGCTTGCTGAACGGTATTGAGTGCACCACACACTGGCGCAGAGTAGAAGCGCTACAGGCACAGTTTCCACAGGCAAAAGTGCTCGCCGACAGGCTATATGTAAAGCACCGCTGTGTTTGCACGAGCGCTGGTATTTCTGCGGGTATTGACCTGGCACTGTCCATTCTGGAGGATCTGGCAGGGGGCCTGTTTACCCAAAAGGTCGCCAGAGGGTTGGTTGTTTACCACAGAAAAAGTGGCTCCAACCAGCAGGAAGGCTTCTATCTCCGGTTTAGAAACCATATCAACGCCAGCATCCACGACCTGCAAGACTACCTGATTGACAACCTGGCGGGCGACACTTCCATGGCCAAGCTGGCTGCCGTGGCTGGTATGAGCCCGGAAACCCTCAGGAATGCATTTGAGGCTGCCACTGGGGTTACCCTTGTCGGCTACCTGACGCAGCTGCGGCGGGAGCTGGCTGCTGGCGCTTAAAAGCCGGGCTCGCAAAATATTACTGTTGGTGAATCATCAACGACTCGCCGTTATCGCTAACTTGTATTGGCCTGAATATATCCCTTCGGGTGACCGGGTAGCATGAATATAGCATTTATTGTTCCTCCCAACGTGGAGCTACTGGACCTGGCGGGGCCAGTGCAGGTTTTCACAGAGGCCAAATTCATTGGCTATGACATAGGCATCGACTTCTATTCTTACACAACTGCTGTAACCAGCACGGCGGGGCTTGAGTTTGGCAAAATTAAGCACTTCAAAGAGGCCAGGCTGCTGCCAGGCGATTTTGTTATCATTCCGGGAATGAAGTTCGAATACATTGAGAGTGAGTCGTTCAGGACTGAAAAGGAATTTTTTGAGTGGTTGGCTGCCTGCGTTGGCAAAATGGTCAATGTCTGCTCCGTTTGCGACGCCGCCTTTGTTTTAGGAGAGGCGGGGCTGCTCGACGGTCGGGAATGCACCACACACTGGAGACGAATGGAGGCATTGCAGGCTCGTTTTCCCAGGGCCAGGGTCATTTCGGATATTCTGTTTGTAAAGAGCGGCCATGTGTATACCAGTGCAGGAATTAGCGCTGGCATCGACCTGGCACTTAGTATTTTGGAAGACTTAAAAGGCCCTCGCTTCGTGCATCAAGTGGCCCGAGGGCTGGTGGTGTACCACAGGCGAAGTGAAAACCAAAGCCAGCAAAGTGTTTACCTCGATTTCAGAAATCACATCAACCCAAAAATCCATGCCGTTCAGGATTATCTTGTAGATCACATCGCCGGAGAGAATGCCATAGAAACGCTGGCCTCCATGGTGGCCATGAGCCCGAGAAACCTCACCCGGGTATTTAAGGAAGCCACCGGAACCACCATTGTGGAGTACCTCACCCGACTGAGAAGAGAGAACGCCAAGACGCTGCTGCACAACCCTGACTATACCGTCGACTACATAGCCGCTCAGTGTGGGTTTAAGTCGGCCAGGCAGTTGCAGAGGATTTTGAAATAGTGGCCTAAGGCAGTCCTGGCAAGGCCCCGAAGTCCGGGGCGTATCAATACTAGATAAGCGGGTGCCCGGTAAACGCTGAGCAGGAAGCCCTGGTCTCTTCGGTCCGCAGCAAACAGGTCCGCTAAGGGCTGAGTGGAAACGGAGTGAAAAATAAGGTGCAGCGGTTCCTGTATCTATACATATACGAAAATCAGGCCATTTTGGAGGTTGAAAAGGTGCTCAATATGGCATAAGTGTAAAACTCAGCGTGCCCTTCAGGAGACGCTGAGGGTAAATAGAGACTACAAAAGTTTCGGCTGGTACTTCACCGCCGACGGGTCAGCAGCCTGCTATCATACTCGCAGGAAGGTGGGGCTGCCAACTTTTGTAGTCTGAGGTCGTCCGTCCAACCACAAATAATCGCATTGAAGCCAAGTCTGCTGAAGACTCAGCGTTCCTTGCAGCACCTACTCTTTGATACAGCGAACGTTAAGGCCAACCCTGTATGTATAGTCGCCCCAGGGGAAGAAATTAGCGGTAATGCCGGACGAGAAAGGCCCGGTATAGTAAGTGTCCGGCGCTACCCACCAATATGTGAGCTCTCCTATGTAGCTAAAAACGGACGATCTTGCACCTGCGGCAACAGCCGAGAACCCGTACGCATTTGTTCCGTTGTTATCGTGGGCCCAGCTATAGGTTGTTTTCAGCGCTTCTCCGACCGAGCCAGGGTAACCATCGTTGACGACAAAACGCTCCAACTCTTCCCAATCCTGCATGGTTGGCATGTGCCACCCGGCCGGGCAAAGCTCCTTGTGCTCAATCACATAGTAGTTATAGTAAGCACCATACGGCCTTTCGTAAGTCGCCTGATCATTATATAGCCAGCTATATGCCGGCGTACTATTGGACCACCAGGTAACATCATCCTGCACTTCTGGTATGGGCACACCGTCAGGATAGGCGACTGCCCGCAGGTTTTCACTCATCCAAACTTGATCACCTATTTGCACAGTTCCGTATACTTCGTTATCCCTCTCATCAAGCCATTCCTCCCCCGGTGACCAATTTGAATTTGGGCTGCCTGTCGCACCTCCCAAATCAATATCTACCGTATCAAAGCCCTCATCCACAGTGATATTGAACACTACCTTGCCGTCTTCCAGCGATGCGTCCACGTTGATATTGTACAGGGTCTTAGGTTGTGGATCGGCAATGGAAGCTGTGAACGTGCGGTCGATGGTGGTGCCGTCCAGCTTGGTATAACTCAGGTTTACTTCAATATCAAGCGGA